>Ga0182030_10003990_pt1 | contig 31468 bp, 43 predicted proteins | sample 812S3MmetaG_FD_121299 | JGI IMG/M metagenome (GOLD analysis project Ga0182030, IMG submission 121299) | Permafrost microbial communities from Stordalen Mire, Sweden - 812S3M metaG (Illumina Assembly) | ecosystem: Environmental > Terrestrial > Soil > Wetlands > Permafrost | place: Sweden...
CCGTCTAGGCTTCGCGCCCTATGCCCACGCTCTTTGAACGCATTGTTTCCGGGGAATTGCCGGCCGCCATCGTCCATCGCGATGCGCGGGTCACAGCCTTCCGCGACATCCACCCGCGTGCCCCGGTGCACATCCTGATCGTGCCGAACAAGGCGATCCCGACCAGCAACGACATCCAGGATAGCGATGAAGCGCTCATCGGCCATATGTTCACGGTCGCGCGCGATCTGGCACGGAGCGAGGGCATCGCCGCGGATGGCTACCGGCTGATCATCAACTGCAATACGCACGGCGGCCAGGAGGTCTACCACCTGCATGTGCACCTGCTCGGCGGCCGCCCGCTGGGCCCGATGCTGAGTGCACCTTAACCATGGCCGAGCTGCCCGATACGCTCTACCCACCGATCAAGCCGTTTCGTACCGGGTATCTGCAGGTCTCAGCGCTGCATCAGATCTATTACGAGCTAAGCGGCAATCCCGAGGGTAAACCGGCTGTGTTCCTGCATGGCGGCCCAGGCGCTGCCACCGATCCGGCGCATCGATCATTGTTTGATCCCAAGCGCTACCTGATCGTGCTGTTCGATCAGCGCGGCTGCGGCAAGAGCCGCCCACACGCGGAGCTGCGGGAGAACACCACGTGGCACCTGACCGCCGACATCGAGACACTGCGCAAACACCTCGGCGTCGATCAGTGGCTGGTGTTTGGCGGCTCCTGGGGTTCGACGCTGGCACTCGCCTATGCCGAGCAGTATCCCGAACAGGTCAGCGAGCTCGTGCTGCGCGGCATCTTCCTGCTGCGCAGCACGGAGATCAAGTGGCTCTACCAGAACCCGCAAGGGGCCGGCTCGCTATTCCCCGATCGCTGGGCCGACTACGAAGCGCAGATTCCCAAGCGCGAGCGCGCCGACATGGTGGGCGCCTACTACCGCCGCCTGACCTCCAGGAGCCGCTCCGTGCGCGCCGCCGCGGCCCGCGCCTGGTCGATCTGGGAAGGCGCCACCAGCCACCTGCTGATGAGCGCCAGCTACCTCGAGAAGTTCGAGGATGCACTCTATGCCGCGGCCTTCGCGCGCATTGAGTGCCACTACTTCATCAATCACGGCTTCCTCAAGCGCGATGATCAGCTGCTGCGCGACGTGAAGCGCATTCGGCAAATTCCCGCCGTGATCGTGCAGGGCCGCTATGATGCCGTGTGCCCGATGCGCAGCGCCTGGGATCTGCATTGCGCGTGGCCTGAGGCGCAGCTGCATGTCATACCCGACGCGGGGCACTCGGCCTTCGAGCCCGGTATCTGTGCGCAGCTCGTGGCCGCCACCGACGCCTTTGCCGCTAAGCGCGCAACTGCCCGGTCACGCGCGAGTCGGCGTCGATAATCCCCGCACGCAGCAGCCACTGGCGCGCATCCTCGGCATCCTGCTCGAACCAGGCGCGGGCGCTGCCTAGGCGGAAGCTGTAGCCCCAGGCATCCATGTCCTGGAACAAGCGCTGCTTGCCGACACCCGGCAGCTTCATCGCCAGCAGCACCTGCAGGTAGCAGACCGCGTTCTCCTCGGCATCATCACCGCCCGCATCCTTGAGCAGCCCGGTGCGGCGCTCGGGTCCCATGCAGATGAAGTGCGAGGCCTCGTGCAGGATCGAGTGAATCGGGGTATCGAGCCGCGCCAGCAGCACGCTGCCGCGCAGGCCCGCTTCGCTCTCACCCCAGTAGGAGGCCGGGATCGGCTCCTCATTAGGCACCAGGCGCAGCTCAAGCCCAAAGCGCAGCAGAAAGCGGGCGATGAACGTCGGCCTTAGGTCCGAGAGCAGCAGCACCGGGGCAGGCATGCCTTGAATCTACAGCGTGGCCAGCCGCCGCATCGTCACATCGGCCAGCTCCGCGGCGAGTGCCGCGACCAACGTGTCGCGCTCGCGCTGCTTGGCGAGCATCGTGGTCTCATCGAAAGTGTATTCGCGCGAAAGCTCATGCATTTCACTCGGCATCAGCTCCTTGGCCCCGTGACTCACCGAGAGCTTCACCGTGTAGGTGAGCCGATAGTCGGTCGGGACATTGTGGATCGAGACCGAGAGTACTTTGTCGAAATTGGTGTCCTCGGTGATGTGCAGCACCGCCACATCCACGGCATCGCCCGCATCATCCAGACGCGTACCCGAAGCAAGCAGCGCCGCGCGCAGCTCATGCACGAACTCTGACTGCGGATCGATCGCCTCGATGCGCACGGCAGCAAGCGAGGCCGGCAACACAGCGCGGCCCTGCAGGTGAAAGCCGCAGCCGGCCAGCAGCGCGATCGCGATCAGCAGCAGTATCTGGCGGCTAGAGCGCATCAGACCACCAGGTTCAGCAGCTTGCCGGGCACATACACCACCTTGCGCAGCGTTTGTTCGCCGACGAAGCGCCGCACCGTCGGCTCCGTCAGTGCTGCCGCGAGGGCTGTGGCCTCATCGCACCCGGCCGGCGCCTGAATGCGGCCCCGGAGCTTGCCATTGACCTGCACAATGAGTTCCACACTCTCCTGGGCGAGCGCCTGCGGATCCGGCTCCGGCCAGGGCTCATCGATGATCGCGCGCTCATGCCCGAGCGCATACCAGAGCCCGTGGGTGATATGCGGCACCATCGGCGAGAGGCACAGCACCGCAATCTCCAGCGCCTCCTGGCGCGCGGCGTGCAGCGCCGGGCTCTCCGGGCCCGCGCGGCTGACTGCGTTCAGAAGCTCCATCGTGGCGGCGATCGCGGTATTGAAGGTGCGACGGCGGGCGATATCCGAGCTCACCTTGGCGAGCGTCTGGTGCGCCAGGCGGCGCAGATCGCGCGCCGCTGCCGGCCACTGCGCCGGCTCGCCGCGGGTCACGGCACCGTGCTGCACATGATCGTAGACCGCCTTCCACAAGCGGCGCAGGAAGCGGAACTGCCCCTGCACGCCCTCCTCAGACCACTCCAGTGACTGCTCCGGTGGCGCAGCAAACATCATGAACAGGCGCGCGGTGTCAGCGCCGTACTGCTCGACCAGGCTCTGCGGATCGACGCCGTTGTTCTTGGACTTGGACATCGTGCCCAGGCCGCCGTAGCTCACCGCCTCGCCGTCACTGATGAGCGTGCTCTCGCCGCGCGAACCGTCCGCGGCCGTGACGGTACGCACCTCAGCGGGGCTGAAGAACTGGCGCCGACCTGCCGCGGGCTGGCGGTAGTAGATGTGATTGAGCACCATGCCCTGAGTCAGCAGGTTCCGGAACGGTTCGGACAGCGAGATTAAGTCCATGTCACGCATGGTGCGGGTCCAGAAGCGCGAGTACAGCAGATGCAGGATGGCGTGCTCGATGCCGCCAATGTACTGATCCACGGGCAGCCAGTAATTGGCGCGTGCATCGACCGGCTTGTGCCGCTGGTCAGCGCTCGTATAGCGCATGAAGTACCAGGAGGAGTCGACAAAGGTATCCATCGTATCGGTTTCACGACGAGCCGCAGCGCCACAGCGCGGGCACTTGCAGTGCAGGAACGTCGCGTAATGCAGCAGCGGATTACCGCTCCCATCGGGCAGCAGCCCCTCCGGCAGCACCACCGGCAGCTGCTCATCGGGCACCGGCACCGTGCCGCAGCGTTCGCAGTGGATCAGCGGAATCGGACAGCCCCAGTAGCGCTGACGCGAGATGCCCCAGTCGCGCAGGCGCCATTGCACGCGCTTGCAGCCCAGCTGTCGCTGCTCGAGCGCCAAGGCGATCGCATCGATTGCTGCAGCGGAGTTCAATCCGGAAAACTCCCCGGAGTTGAGCGTCACACCGTATTCGCCGTAACTTGCCTGCCAGGTGGTGCCGAGCGGTTCCTCGCGCGCATCGGCGGCGCGCACCACGAGCCGCAGCGGCAGATTGTGTCCGTGCGCGAATTCGAAATCACGCTCATCGTGTGCCGGCACACCCATCACCGCGCCTTCCCCGTAGCTCATCAGCACGTAGTTGGCGACCCAGACCGGAATCAGCTCGCCGCTGAAAGGGTGACGTACCGAGAAGCCGGTGGCGCGCCCGCGCTTCTCGGCGGTGGCTACATCGGCTTCCATCGTGCTGCCGCGACGGCACTCATCGACGAAGGCGGCGAGCTGCGCATCGGCACGGGCCGCCGCGGTGGCCAGCGGATGTTCGGCTGAGACGGCGACAAAGGTGACGCCATAGAGCGTGTCGGCACGGGTCGTGAATACCTTCAGTGCGCCCTCGCCGCGCAGCAGCGCTGCGGTCTCGGGCGCGTAGGGGAAGGCGATCTCGACCCCTTCACTGCGCCCGATCCAGTTGGCCTGCATCACGCGCACGCGCTCGGGCCAGCCCGGCAGATCATCGAGCGCCGCCAGCAATTCCTCCGCGTAGGCGGTGATGCGCAGGTAATACATCGGAATCTCGCGTTTCTCGACCAGAGCGCCGGTGCGCCAGCCGCGACCATCGATGACCTGCTCATTGGCGAGCACCGTCTGGTCCATCGGATCCCAGTTAACGATACCGCTCGCCTTGTAGGCGATGCCCTTCTCGAGCATGCGCAAGAACAGCCACTGGTTCCAGCGGTAGTAGTGCGGATCGCAAGTGGCCAGTTCGCGGCTCCAGTCGATCGCGTAGCCGAGCGCCTGGAGCTGCTTTTTCATGTAGGCGATGTTCTCGCGTGTCCAGTGCGCCGGCGGCACGTTGTTGGCGATCGCCGCATTCTCGGCCGGCAGTCCGAAGGCATCCCAACCCATCGGCTGCAGCACGTTGTAGCCGCGCATGCGCATGAAGCGCGCCAGCACATCGCCGATCGTGTAGTTGCGCACATGGCCCATGTGCAGCCGCCCCGAGGGGTAGGGGAACATCGAGAGGCAGTAGTACTTGGGCCGCGCCGGATCCTCGCTGGCGGCAAAGACCTGATGTTGATCCCAGTACTGCTGGGCGGCCTGCTCAAGGGCGGCTGGTTCGTAGCGTTCTTGCATTGGGGCGTTCACGGGCGCTGTGGCGCGCCGATATCTGGGCGCGCCTTGAAGCCCCGAAGGATACACGAGGCCGGGCGCGGCCACGAAACACCACGCGCAGGCCATAAGAAGAAGGCCCTGCCACCCCGGTGAGTGGCAGGGCCTCCGCAGCTCTGCGGCTGCCGGGCGTCGTGCGCTAGGTCAGCGAGATCGTCAGGATCAGCTGCTGGTCATCGCGCTGGATCACCAGCACGGTCGAGCGCAGATTGGCCCTGGTGGCATTGCGCAGTGCCGAGACCGAGGCTACCGGCATGCGATTGGCGCTGAGGATGATATCCCCAGCCCGTACGCCCGCCTCGGAGGCGGCGCCATCGACCGAGGTCACGACCACGGTGCCGCGGGTATTGAGCTGCTGCTGCTCGGCACGCGTCAGTTCACGTACCGACAGTCCAACGCGCTCGATCGCATCACCGGAGTTACCCGCGCCGCCGGCGTTGGCCACCTTGGCGCTTTCCTTCAGCTCCTCGACCGTGACCGAGACGTGCTTGGTGCCCTTGCCACGCCACAGCTCCAGATCAACGCTCGAGCCGGGCTTGACCGCGGCGATCATCGCCGGCACCTGATTCGAATGCTCGATCGGATGCCCGTTGACGCTCAGGATCACATCCTCGGACTCGATCCCTGCTTTGGCCGCCGGGCTGTCCGGTTCGACTTTAACGACCGCCGCTCCGCGCGGGCGGTCCAGGCCGTAGTTCTCTGCCTGCAGCGCATTGACCTCCTGGATCGATACGCCGATGCGGCCACGGCTGACATGGCCAGTGCGGATCAGCTGCTCGCGCACGTTGCTGGCAATATCAATCGGGATTGCGAACGACAGGCCCGCGTAGGCTCCGGTGTTGCTGTAGATCTGCGAGTTGATGCCGACCACTTCGCCGTAGATGTTAAAGAGCGGGCCGCCCGAGTTACCGGGATTCACGGCCACGTCGGTCTGGATGAAGGGCACGTAGTTACCGCTCCCCTCGTTGCCAAGATCCCGCCCCAGCGCGCTGATCACGCCGACCGTCACGCTGTTCTCAAAGCTAAACGGCGCGCCAATCGCGATCGCCCAGTCACCCGGGCGCAGCTTGGCCGGATCGCCAATACGCACCACCGGGAGATTCTTGGCATCGATCTTGATGACCGCCACGTCAGTGCGATCATCCGATCCGATCAGCTTGGCCTCGTACTCGCGCCGATCCGTCAGGCCAACGGTAATCTTCGAGGCATTGTCGATGACGTGCGCATTGGTGAGGATGTAGCCATCGGGGCTCACGATGAAGCCCGAGCCCTCACCACGCACCGGCATGTTATTGCGCGGCACGTTCTGGAACTGGCGGAAGAAGTCACTGAACGGATCATCCGGGGAGGGCTGCGCGTTGCGGCCCAGTTCCCGGGGGCCCTTCTCGACCACGCGGACGCTGACGACCGCAGGGCCCACCTGTTCCACCAGATTGGCGAAATCCGGCAGACCGCGCACCAACGGGGTGCCGGGGGGTGCTGCGAGCGGCGCCGGGGCCGTTGCGGCTGAGGGCGTCGCGGCCGCGGCGGCGCTGGAAGTCTGGGGGCTGCATGCGGCCAGCAGGCCGGGGAGGATCAACGCGGCGATAAAGCGCGTCTTAAGCTGTTCGTGAAACATAATCAATCTGCTCCAACCTTGTTGGGTTCGGGTTAACCATAGGATCAGGACAAGCGGTCAATATTCAAGTACCTGGACGGCCGCGGGCGGCGCTTAGCCGGCAACAACTATGGCCCGCTGCTGCCGCCAGCGCTGGTATATCGCCAGCAACAGGGCTATCAGGGCCGCAGCCAGGACCGGCAGGTCGCCGAGCCGTAGGTAAGGAGGTAGACCGCGCCGCGGCTCTACGGTTCCGCGCAAAATGGCCTCCTGGTACTCCGGAGCACGTTCCAGGACCTCGCCAAAGGGCCCGACAATCGCCGATACCCCGTCGTTGGCCGCCCGGATCAGGTACCGGCGGGCCTCCATGGCCCTCATCCGCGCGATCTGGAAATGCTGGTAACGGGCCGAGGAGCGCCCGAACCAGGCATCGTTAGTCACGTTCACGAGCGCATCGGACTGGCGCACCATCCCGCGCTGGGCCGTGCCATAGGCATCCTCGTAGCACACCGAGGCGGCAAGTTTCAGCCCCCCCGCCTCGAGTGGCGCCTGATGATCGGCCCCGGCTGTGAAATCCTCATTCGGCAGACTCATCAGCCGCATCCAGTTGCGTACGAATTTCGGGACCGGGAAGTACTCGCCAAAGGGCACCAAGTGGCGCTTGTCGTAGAAGGCCGGGCTCGGGCTCAAGGCCAATACCGAATCAAAATAGTCGCCACTGTCGGCTTCACGCGCAATGCCCATCACGACATCCGAACCGCTGATGCGGGCGCGCTGAAAGATGCTCTTGAGGTAGGGGGTCATCTGGTTGGCCAGCTCCGGTACGGCCGTCTCCGGCCAGACGATCAGTTTGGCACCCAGCACCTGTTCATTGAGGCGGTAATAAAGTGCCTTGGTCGGTTCAAGGTTCGACTCCATGTGTTTCTCATCCTGCGGAATCGCCCCCTGCAACACCGCCACACTCACAGCGGCGCCGCTGGCATGCGTCCAGGGCACGGTCTGCAGCAGTTCACCGCCCGCCCATGGGAGCGCCAGCAGCATGATCGAGGCGACTCGCGCACGGCCGCGCGCCAGCAGCAATGCCAGCAATGCACCGGCGCACAACAGCAGCAGGCCGGAGATGAAATACACGCCGCCCAGCGGCGCATAGCCACCGAGCCAGGCATCGGTCTGCGAGTAACCCAGCGATAACCACGGGAATCCGGACAGGAACCAGCCACGCAGCCATTCGATCAACAGCCACAGCGCCGGCAGGCCTACCCACCAGCGCCACACGCCGTTCATCGGCAGCACGCGATTGGCAAGATAGCCGGCCAACGCGTGATAGCCGCCCATGATGCACACCAGCGCCACCATCAGCGCCAGCGCGAGCCACACCGGCGCGGCGCCAATGGTGTGAATGGCGATATACAGCCACCAGGTGCCGACAGCGAAAGTGCCGGCACCAAAGTAGAAGCCCAACGCTGCGGCGCGGCGCGGGCGCACGTCCTGCCACAGCCACATCAGCAGTGCCGGACACAGCACCGACAGCGGCCAGTAGCCATACGGAGCGAAGGCCATCGCCAGAGCGGCGCCCGCGACCAGGGCCAGGAGCGCGCCGACCCAGCTGTTGCGAAGCCCCGCCGTAGTCACTCGGGAGTGCGCTCCGGCAGCGTGTTGGGCGCATGCACGCGCAGCGTGTCGATGCGACGCCGATCAGCGCGCACCACGCGAAAATCAAAACCGGCGATCGTGACCGCTTCACCCCGGCGCGGCACATGGCCGAACTGCTTGAGCACCAGGCCGGCGATGGTATCGAACCCGGCTTCCTCAAGCTTCACACCAAAGAACTCGTTAAACTCATCGATCCGTGTCGCGCCGCGCACGATGTACTCCTGCTCACCATCGCGGCGGATGCTCTGGTCATCCTCAATGTCAAACTCATCATCGATGTCGCCGATGATCTGCTCTATGACATCCTCGATTGTCACCAGGCCGGCCACACCGCCGTACTCGTCCACGACGATCGCCATGTGGTTGCGATTGACGCGAAATTCCTTGAGCAGCACGTTCAAGCGCTTGGCTTCCGGCACGAACACGGCCGGTCGCAGAAACTCGCGCATATCAAAGCGGCTGGCGCGCCCGGCGCCCGCAACGCGCAGCAGGTCCTTGGCCAGCAGGATGCCGACCACATCGTCCTTGTCATCCTCGAGCACCGGAAAGCGCGAGTGGCCCGAGCTCACCACCGCCGGCAGGATGGTGGCCAATGGATCATCACGGCGCAGGCACGTCATGTCCGAGCGCGGCACCATGATGTCGCGCACCTGCAGCTCCGCAACTGCGAGCGCGCCTTCGAACATGGCCAGGGTTTCGGCATCGATCACGCCGCGCTGCCCAGCCTCCTGCAGCAGCTCGAGCAACTGCGCCCGCTCCTTCAGTCCACTGGCAAGCGCCCGCGTCAGGCGCGAGCGCCAGCTGCGCCGCGGGCGCTTGGGCGCTTTCTCGCTCGCGCTCTCCGCCGGCGTGCCGGTGGCGGCGCCCTCTTTGGTAGCACCGGGCGCGGCGCCGTTCTTGGCTTTGGCCATCGGCTTACCTGCTCCGGTAGGGGTTGGCGATGCCCATGCGCCGCAGGATCCTGATCTCACGCCGCTCCATGCGCAGCGCGTCCCGGCTCCGCTCATGATCGTAGCCAACCAGGTGCAGCAGGCCGTGCACAAACAGGTGAGTCCAGTGATCCTTAAGCCGCTTGTGCTGTGCGCGCGCCTCGCGCCGCAGGACCGGCGGGCAGATCACCAAATCACCGAGCAGCTGCACGTGGCCGGCCGCGGCATTGGCGGCCGGGAAGGACAGCACGTTGGTGGACTTGTCGCGCCCGCGGTAGCGGCGATTGAGCGCGCGACTGCGCGCTTCACCGACCACCAGCACCGAGATCTCGCGGCCCGGGGCAGCGCGTCCAAGCGCCGCGCTGGCCCATTCGGCAAGCGCCTGACGGGGCGGCACCCAGCTACCACGGCTGCGTCTTTGCACACTGATGACGGGCCCCGGGGGTGCATAGGCCCCCCGGCCCTTAGCGGCCATGATCATTATCCGCAGGCGGGCTGTGCGATTCGTAGGCCTGCACGATGCGCTGTACGAGCGGATGGCGCACCACATCGGCGGAGTCAAAGTGCGTGAAGGCCACACCCTTGAGGCCGCGCAGTACCTGCAAGGCATGGCGCAGGCCGGACATGCGGCCGGCCGGCAAATCGGTCTGGGTCACATCGCCGGTCACCACGGCACGCGAGCCAAAGCCGATGCGCGTCAGGAACATCTTCATCTGCTCGACCGTGGTGTTCTGCGCCTCATCCAGAATGATGAAAGAATCATTCAAGGAGCGGCCGCGCATGAAAGCCAACGGTGCAACTTCGATGACGTTGCGCTCGATCGCGCGCGCGACCCGATCAAAGCCCATCATTTCATAGAGCGCATCGTAGATCGGGCGCAGGTACGGATCGACCTTCTGGCTTAGATCCCCAGGCAGGAAACCCAGTCGCTCGCCGGCCTCGACCGCCGGCCGCACCAGCACCAAGCGACGCACGCGCTCGCTCTGCAGCGCTTCGACCGCACAGGCCACCGCCAGATAAGTCTTGCCGGTACCGGCCGGGCCGATGCCGAAGCACAAATCGAACTCGCGGATGCTGTCCATATACGCGCGCTGATGCGGGCCGCGAGGTCTGATCGGGCCGCGCGCCGTGCGCGCCCCGTGTGTCTCCATGCCGCCGGCGCTTTCGCCGGCGCCGGCAGCGCCCGCGTCGGCCTCCAGGCCGACCAGGCTCAGGTGCACCTGCTCACCGGTAATGGGCCACTGCTCCGCGCGTGCGTAGAGCTCGCGCAGCAGCTGTTCAGCCGCCGGCGCGCGCGCGCCCTGGACGTGGAAGGCACTGCCCCGGCGCCGGATCTGTACCGCGAGGCGCGATTCGAGCAGGTGCAGGTTCTCATCGAGCGGACCGCACAGATTGGCCAGCCAGGCATTGTCAGTCGGCTCCAGCTGGAAGTCGCGCACGAGCAGCGCGGCGTTGGTGTTCACTAAGTGACTGCCCCCGCGTGCCGCAGCGATCCGACGGCACGCTCGGCCCCGTGTAGTGCCGCCGGGAGCCAGCGACCGCGCAACGAATGCGGCCGCGCCTCGGTGATCAGGACATCGGCAAAGCGCTGCAGAAGCGTCGCCGGCCCCTGAAAATTGACCCAACGATTGTTCTCGGTGCGGCCGGCCAGCTCGCGCTCACCCTTCTTCGCGAAGCGCTCGACCAGCACGCGCTGCACGCTGCCGACCATCGTGCGGCTGATCGCGAACGCCTGCTCATCGAGCAGTGCCTGCAGGCGCGCCAGGCGCTCCTGCTTGTCCTCGAGCGAGACTTCATCCGGCAGTGCCGCCGCAGGAGTTCCGGGCCGCCGGCTGTAGAGAAAGCTGAAGGATTGATCCAGATGTGCCTCGCGCACCAGGCGCAGGGTTGCCTCAAAGTCCCGTTCGCTCTCGCCGGGAAATCCGACGATGATATCGGTCGAGACGGCGATATCCGGGCGCACTGCCCGCAAGCGCCGGATGCGATCTTTATATTCGAGGCTGGTGTAGCCGCGTTTCATCAACGCCAGGATGCGATCCGAACCGCTCTGCACCGGCAGGTGCAGGTGCGCAGCCAGCTTAGGCACCTGGCCGTAGGCTTCTATTAAGCGGTCCGTAAATTCCAGCGGGTGTGAGGTCGTGAAGCGGATGCGCTCGATGCCTGGCACCGCCGCTACATGCTGAATCAGAGCGGCCAGATCCGCACTCGCGCCGCTGCTGGTCGGGCCGGCATAGGCATTGACGTTCTGGCCCAGCAGCGTGAGCTCGCCCACGCCCTGCTCGGCCAGCTGGCGCACCTCGGTAAGCACCGAATCGAACGGACGGCTGACTTCATCACCGCGTGTGTAAGGCACGACGCAGAAGCTGCAGAACTTGCTGCAACCTTCCATCACCGATACATAGGCACGTGCGCCTTCGGCGCGCGGCGGCGGCAGGGCATCGAACTTCTCGATCTCGGGAAAGCTGATGTCGATGACTGTGCGGCCGGCACGGCGCAGCTGGCCGATCATCTCGGGCAGGCGATGAATGGTCTGCGGGCCAAATACCAGATCGACGAACGGTGCGCGGGCACTGATCGCCTCGCCCTCCTGACTCGCCACACATCCGCCGACACCGATGACCAGACCGGGACGCTGCTCCTTGAGCTGCCGCCATTCGCCCAGCAGCGAGAAGACCTTCTCCTGGGCCTTTTCCCGCACCGAGCAGGTGTTCATCAGCAGCACATCGGCCTCGGCCGCGTCCGCGGTCGGCGTCAGGCCCACGCGCTCACGCAGCACGTCCGCCATGCGGGCGGAGTCGTACTCGTTCATCTGACAGCCAAAGGTCTTGATGAAATAGCGGCCAGACATGGGCAGGTTGAGCGCGCAGCCCTCTAGAACGGAATGTCGTCGTCGAAATCTTCCGCGCCTGCGCCCGCACCCGCGCCCGCCGTCGCCGCGCTGGATTCTGCCGGGGCGCTGCGCTCACGCGGTTCGCCGCCGCCGGCAGCGCCGCCGCGGCCACCAATCATCTGCATATCGTTGGCTACGATCTCGGTGGTGTAGCGGTCGGCACCGCTTTTGTCCTGCCACTTGCGGGTGCGCAGCCGGCCCTCGATATACACCTGCGAGCCCTTGCGCAGGTACTCGCCGGCAATCTCAGCCAGGCGCCCGAACATGGCCACGTTGTGCCATTCGGTGCGCTCTTGCTGTTCGCCAGACTGTTTATCCTTCCAGTTTTCGCTGGTAGCCAGACGCAGGTTGGCGACCGTCATGCCCGAGGGCATGGCGCGCGTCTCCGGATCGGCTCCAAGGTGTCCAATAAGAATGACTTTGTTGATCCCGCGTGACATGTCCGTTGTTCCCCTGGCCTGGCGGTGATGGTTGCGTGTGGGCCGCTATTGTAGACGGTGCCGCCCTGGCGGCACACCCGGATATCGTGCCGCGATCAGTCAGAAATGGCCTTGTAACAGCCCCGCAGCCGGCCTCGGGGGCCGATTTTTGACCGCACCAGCACAGTGCGCCCCGGACTGTGCCGTCCGCGCCGGGTGGGCCCTCGGCCGAGCCTGTGCAGCCCTGCGCGGCGGGCCTACGGCCATTCTCCGGCCGCCCGGCGCTTGCGATACCCTAGCTGGATGAATTTCATTCGAATCAGGGGAGCCCGGACTCATAACCTCAAGAACATCGACCTGGATCTGCCGCGCGGTCAGCTCACGGTCCTGACCGGCCTGTCCGGCTCTGGCAAGTCCTCGCTGGCCTTCGACACGCTCTATGCCGAAGGCCAGCGTCGCTACGTGGAATCACTCTCAGCCTACGCCCGCCAGTTCCTTTCGATGATGGACAAGCCCGACGTCGAGAGCATCGAGGGCCTCTCCCCGGCGATCGCAATCGAGCAGAAGGCCGGCTCCCATAACCCCCGCTCCACCGTCGGCACCGTCACCGAGATCTACGATTATCTGCGGCTGCTCTTTGCCCGCGCAGGTATCCCCCGCTGCCCGGACCATGGCATCGATCTGGCGGCCCAGACCATCAGCCAGATGGTGGATCAGGTGCTGAGCGGTGAACCGGACCGGCAGGCGTTGCTGCTCGCCCCAGTCGTCGTGGACCGCAAGGGCGAGCACACTCAGCTGCTCGCCTCCCTGGCCGGCCAGGGCTTCGTGCGCATCCGCATAGACGGTGCAGTGCATGAAATTGACGCAGCCCCGAAGCTCGATGCGCGGCGCAAGCACACCCTGGAGGTGGTCGTCGACCGCCTGCGGCTCCGCCCCGAAGTGAGCCAGCGCCTGGCCGAGTCCTTCGAGACCGCGCTGCGTCTCTCAGGCGGCACCGCACGGGTGAGCTTCCCGGGTGATGCGTCGCTCGAGGAGCAGGTGTTCTCCAGCCGCCACGCCTGTCCGGAGTGCGGCTTTGCGGTGCCGCTGCTCGAGCCGCGCATGTTCTCATTCAACAACCCGGCCGGCGCCTGCCCCACCTGCAGTGGCCTGGGGGTCGAGGAATTCTTTGATCCCGAGCGCATCGTGGCGCATCCCCACCTGTCGCTCGCCGGCGGCGCCATCCGCGGCTGGGATCGGCGCAATGCCCAGTACTTCCAGACCATCCAGTCGCTCGCGCGCCATTTCCATTTCGATCTGGAAAGCCCGTGGAGTGAACTGGCCGAGCCCATCCGGCAGCTGCTGCTCTATGGCAGTGGCACCGAGGAGATCGATTTTCGCTTCGAGGACTCGCGTGGCAGCGCGCATCGCAAACGCCATGCCTTTGAGGGTGTGGTCCCGAACCTGGACCGGCGCTTTCGCGAGACCGACTCGGCGGCGGTGCGCGAGGAGCTGGGGAAATTCCGCGGTACGCGCGCCTGCCCGGAATGCCAGGGCTCACGCCTCAACGTCGCGGCGCGCGCCGTGCGCATCAATGGCCGAAATCTTGCTGATTTCACGCACCTGACCGTGGCCCGCGCACTCGAGCAGTTTGGCGCCCTCAGCCTGGGCGGCTGGCGCGCCGAAGTGGCTTCGCGGATCGTGCGCGAGGTCGGCGAGCGCCTGCGTTTCCTGGTCGATGTGGGTCTCGATTACCTGACCCTTGATCGTTCGGCCGACACGCTCTCGGGCGGCGAGACCCAGCGCATCCGCCTTGCCAGTCAGGTGGGCTCGGGTCTCACCGGCGTGATGTACATACTCGATGAGCCCTCGATCGGATTGCACCAGCGCGATAACGAGCGACTGCTCGGTACGCTGCGCCGGCTCCGTGATCTTGGCAACACCGTGATCGTGGTCGAGCATGATGAAGATGCGATCCGCAGTGCCGACTACGTGGTCGATCTCGGGCCGGGCGCCGGTATCCATGGCGGATCGATCGTGGCTCAGGGCACACCCGAGCAGCTGGCGGCCAATCCGGACTCGCTCACCGGCCGCTATCTGGCTGGCCTTGAAGCCATTGCGGTGCCGCAGCGCCGCCGCAACGCCGGCGTGCCGCAGATCCAGATCCAGGGTGCACACGGTAACAATCTGCAGGATCTTACCGTCGAAATTCCCGTGGGCCTCTTCACCTGCGTCACCGGTGTCTCAGGGTCAGGCAAGTCCACGCTGATCAATGACACGCTGTTCCGCTTCGCGGCAGCGCGGCTCAATAACGGTCTGGTCGAAGGTGCCGCAGCGGCCTGTCGTGCCATCTCGGGCTTGGAGCGCTTTGAGCGCGTCATCGACGTCGATCAGAATCCTATCGGCCGCACACCGCGCTCGAATCCGGCCACCTACACCGGACTCCTGACCGTCATCCGCGAGCTCTTTGCACAGGTCCCCGAGGCGCGGGCCCGCGGCTACGATGCCGGGCGCTTCAGTTTCAATGTCCGCGGCGGACGCTGCGAAGCCTGCCAGGGTGACGGACTGATACGCGTCGAGATGCACTTCCTGCCCGACGTGTATGTGCCCTGCGATGTGTGCCGTGGGCGCCGCTACAACCGCGAGACGCTCGAGATCCGCTATCGCGACCGTAACATTCATGAAGTACTCGACATGACGGTCGAGGATGCAGCGCGTTTGTTCGACAGCGTGCCCTCGGCCGTTGCCAAGCTGCGCACGCTGCTTGAGGTAGGCCTAGGGTACGTGCGCCTCGGCCAGAGCGCGACGACGCTCTCAGGCGGCGAGGCCCAGCGCATCAAGCTGGCGCGTGAATTGGCCAAACGCACCGCCGGTCGTACGCTCTACATTCTTGATGAACCTACGACCGGTCTGCATTTTCACGACGTGGCGCAGTTGCTGCGCGTTCTGCAGCAGTTGTGCGATGCCGGCAATACGGTCTTGGTGATCGAGCACAACCTTGATGTCATCAAGACCGCGGACTGGATCATTGATCTTGGGCCGGGCGGGGGCGAGCTCGGTGGCAGCATCGTGGCCGCCGGCACGCCCGAGCAGATCAGCCAGGAGCCAGCTTCACTGACCGGACAATACCTGGGCAAACTGCTAGCGAACGCGGCGGGTATTCGAAGTAAATGACTGGTGCACTTCGCCATCGCGGACCTGCTCCTGATAGCGGCCCTCGGTGTAGGCATTGACCACCCGGCGCCAGAAACTGACGGCGCCGGGATTACGCAGATACTCCATGATGTGCCAGCGGCCGCCGAAGCGGTCGAAGATCAGGCGCACGGCCTCCTGGCCGACTCCGCGGCGCCGCCAGTCGCGAGCGATGAAGAATTCGGCCATCGAGAAATCAATCGTCGGGCCGCTTGCCAGGGGTTGACCCAGGCGCACCATCGCAAAACCCACAGGTTGATCGTTATGCAGGATGGTCAGAATCTGTGCGCTCGAATCAGCGAACCAGCTGGCCAGCTGATCAGGCTCGCGATGGCCGATCTCGCCCAGGATCGGGAAGATGCCGGTGCCGAGGGGTGCCAGATCATTGAGATAGTCACGATAGACACTCTCGATCCAGCGTCGGTCAGTGCGTGATTGTCGGGTATCCCGGACGCTGACGGCCATTGTGCTCACTCAAAAAGAAAGCCCGCGAGGCCGGAGTGCGGCCTGCGCGGGCTTCCATTAAGCAAACCCGTTGCCGGGATTACTTGGGCGCAGACGTCGTAGTGTCGGCCGGAGCGGCCACGGGAGCCGACGAAGCATCGGCCGGGGCCGAAGACATCGCGGGGGCAGCGGCCGGAGCAGCGGCTTCCTGGCTGCCGCAGGCAACCAGCGCAAGCGCCGCAACAAGAGCGCCAATAGCAAGCTTAGTTTTCATCGATGATCCCCAGAAAATTGAAGAGTTGGAGTCTATAGACAATGCAAACAAACTATTTTGTCAGGCGATTTAGGCATCGCGGCTAGGGATTCTATAGAAGCGCCGCTCCATATGAAATAGCCAACAGCCGCGGTAATCATCTGCCGCGAACTCGGCAAAATCCGGTGCAGGAGCCGTATTCAGCTCCCATTCAGCTTGGAGCTGGCCCGCAGCGCCACCGCGGCGGCCCCGCGGCGGCATGCTAGCGGCGTGCGAGCAGGTCGCGGATCTCGGTCAGTAACTTGACCTCGGCGGCCGGTTCCGGCGGCGCTGCAGCAGCGGCCGGGGCCGGCGGCTTTTTCAGCCGATTGATCCCGCGGAGCGCAATAAACAGCACCAACCCGATGATGATGAAGTCGAAAATGGTCTGGATGAAGGAGCCGTACTTGATCAGTACGTCCTTGCCAGTGGGGTCTTTGCCCAAGGCCACGGCAAGGTCCGAGAAGTTGATGCCGCCGATGATCTTGCCGAGCGCCGGCATGATCACATCGCCGACCAGCGACGAGACAATCTTGCCGAAAGCGGCCCCGATGATGACGCCGACCGCCATGTCGACGACATTGCCTTTCATCGCAAACTCTTTGAATTCGCTCGCAAGTCCCATGGCGCAGCCTCCTCTTTTCTTAGTTGTTCGATCTTGCGCGCACCCGGCACCCCGGCTCTGGGGCGCTCTCGGGCTCAAACCGCCCGCAACTCAGGCGGCAGCCTTCTTACGGCTGCGCTTGGGCTTTTCGGCGGCCGCGGCCGCAGGGGCCTCGGCGGGCGCCTTGGACTTGGTCTTAGCGTTGCCCTTGGCCTTGGCGGCAGGCTTCGAGGCATCCGAATCCCCGATCGTCGCGGCAGCTACCGGTGCATCAACCAGCTGCATCAGCGCCATCGGCGCCGAATCACCCGGGCGCGGCATCATGTGCAGGATGCGCGTGTAGCCGCCCGGCCGCGACTTGAAGCGCGGACCCACATCACCGAACAGCTTGGTCACGACCGCCGTATCGCGCAGCCGCGAAAAGGCTACGCGCCGATTGGCCTCGGTGTCCTTCTTGCCGAGCGTGATCAGCGGTTCGACCACGCGCCGCAGTTCCTTCGCCTTGGGCAGCGTCGTGCGGATCGTCTCGTGACGCAGGAGCGATGTGGCCATGTTGCGCAACATCGCGTGGCGGTGGGAACTGTTCCGCGACAGTTGCCTGCCGGATAACTTGTGACGCATAGGAGTCTCTTAGCTTCTTTAGATCAGGCCGCTCTCATCATCGTGACGCAGCCCGGCCGGCGGCCAGCCATCCAGACGCATGCCGAGCATCAGGCCGTGGCTCTGCAGCACTTCCTTGATCTCGGTCAGTGACTTCTTGCCGAGGTTGGGTGTGCGCAGCAGCTCGACCTCGGTGCGCTGCACGAGATCACCGATATAGTGAATGTTCTCGGCCTTCAGGCAGTTTGCACTTCGGACCGTGAGCTCGAGCTCATCGACCGGGCGCAGCAGGATCGGATCGAACTGCATCTCGGTGATCTTGGTGACCGCCTCGTCCTCGCCCTGCAGATCAACGAATACCGACAGCTGATCCTTGAGGATCGCGCCAGCGCGACGAATCGCCTCTTCGGGCTCGATCGTGCCATTGGTTTCGATATCGATGATCAGCTTGTCGAGGTCGGTACGCTGCTCAACGCGGGCGGACTCGACCGAGTAGGTCACACGACGCACCGGGCTGAAGGAGGCATCCAGCACCAGGCGGCCGATCGGACGGGTCTGCTCTTCGAAGGTCACGCGCTGCACTGCCGGGCGGTAGCCACGGCCACGCTCGATCTTCATCTGCATGTTCAGCTCGCCCGCCTTAGTCAGGTTGGCCAGCACCAGCTCCGGATTGACGACTTCGATGTCGTGATCGGTCTGGATGTCGCCGGCGGTAACCGGGCCCGGGCCCTTCTTGTGCAGGCGCAGCTCGGCAGAATTGCGCGAATGCATGCGCAGCGCCACCAGCTTGAGGTTCAGCAGCACGTCGACGACATCTTCCTGCACGCCATCAATGCTGGTGTATTCGTGCAACACGCCATCGATCTCCACTTCGGTGATCGCGGCGCCCGGCATCGAGGAGAGCAGCACGCGGCGCAGTGCATTGCCCAGCGTATGGCCGAAGCCGCGCTCGAACGGCTCAATGACAACCCGCGCCTGACGCGGCGCCACAGGCTGCACCTTGACCACGCGGGGCTTTAGGAATTCAGTGACAGAGGACTGCATAGATGCTTCCATCCTTACTTCGAATACAACTCAACAACCAGGTTTTCATTGATGTCCGGCAGGACATCCTCGCGGGCCGGCACTGACTTGAAGACGCCACGCATCTCCTTGTCGCTGACCTCTACCCATTCCGGAAATCCGGACTGAGTGGCAATGGCAAGCGCGCCCTGAATGCGCAGCTGCTTACGCGACTTCTCACGGACCTGAACGACATCCCCGGCGCGCACCTGGTAGGAGGGCACCGATACGGCATCGCCGTTCACTTCAATCGACTTGTGGCTCACCAGCTGGCGCGCCTCGGCGCGCGTGGAGGCAAAGCCCATGCGGTAGACCACGTTGTCCAGCCGGCACTCAAGCAGCTTGAGCAGCGTCTCGCCGGTGGCACCCGGGCGGCCCGCAGCCTTCTGGTAATAGAGGCGGAACTGACGTTCGAGCACCCCGTACATACGACGGAGCTTCTGCTTCTCGCGCAGCTGCAGGCCGTAGTCGGACAGGCGGGTACGCCGCTCGCCCTTGATGCCGCCGGGCGGCACCTGGAATTTGCACTTGCTCTCAATGGGCCTGACGCCGCTCTTGAGAAACAGATCAGTACCCTCGCGACGAGCGAGTTTGCACTTTGGTCCGGTATAACGCGCCATGAGCTTTTCTCTGATCCTTCGCCGTTAAACGCGGCGCTTCTTGGGCGGACGGCAGCCGTTATGCGGAATCGGCGTGACATCCGAAATACTGGTGATCTTCAGGCCGCAGCCGTTGAGCGCACGCACCGCGGACTCGCGTCCCGGGCCCGGGCCACCGACGCGGACCTCGACGTTCTTCACGCCATGCTCCTGCGCCGCGACGCCGGCTTTTTCGGCAGCAACCTGTGCGGCAAAGGGCGTGCTCTTGCGCGAGCCGCGGAAACCGCAGCCGCCTGAGGTCGCCCACGAGAGCGTATTGCCCTGGCGGTCCGTGATCGTAATGATCGTGTTGTTGAACGAGGCATGGACATGCGCGATCGCGTCCAGCACGTTCTTGCGGGCCTTCTTGGGCTTCTTGGGGCCGCCGGCGGCCGCGCCCTGCTGTGGTTTCTGATCAGCCATATGCGTATCTGTTCCTAAATTAATTCAGTACCGAAGTCGGGCTCGCCCTAGACCTTGCCCGGCGGCGCATTCAGCTTCACGGCCTGCTTACGCGGCCCCTTGCGAGTGCGGGCGTTGGTGCGCGTGCGCTGGCCACGGACTGGCAGTCCGCGACGATGACGCATGCCGCGCCAGGTCCCGAGATCCATCAGCCGCTTGATGTTCATCGACACCTCGCGCCGCAGATCGCCTTCGACAGCCCACTTGGCCAGCTGGCTGCGGATGGCGGTCACTTCCGCCTCGGTCAGATCCTTGACCTTGGTGGTCGGATCGATACCCGCGCCTTCGCAGACCTCGAGCGCGCGTGAGCGCCCGACGCCGAAGATGTGTGTCAGACCTATCCCGACGTGCTTGTTCATCGGGATGTTGATACCGGCAATTCGTGCCATGGTTCCGCCCTAAAAACCCGCGCCAAAAGCGCGGAATTCTACTCGATACTCCATGCCAATCAATGCACTAAGCACTTTTTGGCACCCTTTCAAACCGCCACCCTCAGCCCTGCCGCTGCTTGTGGCGGGCTTCTGTGCAGATCACGTAGACCACCCCGCGGCGGCGCACGATCTTGCAGTTCTTGCAGATCTTCTTGACTGATGGACGCACTTTCATCGCTCACCTGCACCTGCCGCAAAGTTAAAATCAGGAATTGCTCGAGGCGCCGCGGCCGGCGCCCAGCAGATTGCCCTTCTTCATAAGACTCGGGTACTGGTGGGACATCATGTGCGCCTGCAACTGCGCGATGAAATCCATCACCACCACCACCACAATCAGCAGTGAGGTACCACCAAACTGGAACGGTACGCCCTGCGAAGAAGAAACCAGTAATTCCGGCAACAGACACACCGCCATCACATAGAGGGCGCCCCACAACGTCAGGCGCGTCAGCACCTTGTCGATGTAGTCACCGGTCTGCTGCCCCGGGCGTATGCCAGGGATGAAGGCGCCGGACTTCTTCAGGTTATCCGCCGTCTCGCGGGCATTGAAGACCAGTGCCGTATAAAAGAATGCAAAGCCAAGAATCAGCGCACCGTACAGCACCAGGTGCAGCGGCTGACCGTAGCTCAAAGAGGCCTGGATGCTCTGCAGCACCAGACCGACCTTGGAGGTCGCGCTCGTGCCAGTGGCAAAGAAGCTCGCCATCGTCGCCGGAAATAACAGCAGGCTCGAGGCGAAGATCGGTGGAATCACGCCCGACATGTTCAGCTTGAAGGGCAGGTGGGTATTCTGGCCGGCAAACATGCGCCGCCCGACCTGGCGCTTGGCGTAGTGCACCGAGATGCGGCGCTGGGCACTTTCGACAAACACGCAGAACCAGGTAACGCCGATTATGATCGCCAGCAGCATGATAAAGAACAGCGGATTCATTTCCCCGGTGCTGACCGACTCAAAGGTGCGGCCAAGCGCTCCGGGCAGCCCCGCCACGATGCCCGATAGAATCAGCATCGAGATGCCATTGCCAACACCGCGCTCCGTGATCTGCTCACCGAGCCACATCAGGAACAGCGTTCCGGTGGTCATCGTGATCGTTGCCGGCAGCAGCCAGCCGAGCAGGCCGGTGGCGCTCGTCAGGCCGCCGTTTTGCAGCGCGACCGCCGCGCCAAAGGACTGGAACAGCGCCAGACCCACGGTCGCGTAGCGCGTCAGCTGCGTGGTCTTGCGCTTGCCCGCCTCGCCTTCCTTGCGCAGTTCCTGGAGCGAAGGCACGACCATGCCCAGCATCTGGATAATGATCGAGGCCGAGATATAGGGCATTACGCCCATCGCGAAGATCGACAGGCGCGAGAGCGCCCCGCCGCTGAAGGTATTGACGATGCCGAGGATCGTATTCGACTGATCGTTGAAGTAGCGGGCCACCGCGGCCGGATTGATGCCCGGAACCGGAATGAAAGTGCCGACCCGATAGACCACCAGCGCGCCCAGCAGGAACAGCAGCCGGCTGCGGATATCACCGAGGCGACCGGCCTCGGCGAGCGCAGCTGCTGGATTCGTGTTGGACGTATTGGCCATGAGCGCTTAGGCCTCGACCTTGCCGCCGGCCGCTTCGATCGCCGCGCGCGCACCCTTGGTCACGCCAATGCCCTTGAGGTGCACGGCCACACTGAGCTTGCCGGAGAGAACCACTTTGGCCTGCTCGGCAAACTCGGAAATCAGCTGGGTCGCTTTAAGCGAAGCCAGATCAATGATCGGGGTCTTCACCAGCGCCAGCTCATGCAGGCGCACTTCAGCGCGCGTCGCCTTCAACGCCGAGCGAAAGCCGACTTTGGGCAGGCGGCGCTGCAGCGGCATCTGGCCGCCTTCGAAACCGACCTTGTGGTAGCCGCCCTTGCGGGCACGCTGGCCTTTGACGCCGCGACCGCAGGTCTTGCCCTGACCGGCCGAGGCCCCGCGGCCGACGCGCAGGCGGTTGCGGCGCGAACCGCTGACCGGCTTGATGGTGTTCAGGTGCATGTCAGATCTGCTCCACTTTCAGCATATGCACAGCAACGTTGACCATGCCGCGGTTTTCCGCGGTGTCGGCCACCGTTACCGTCTGATGCCGCCGGCGCAGCCCGAGGCCACGCACCGAGGCGGCGATGTTGTGCAGCTGCCCGTGCACGCTGCGCTCCAGAGTCAACTTGAGCTTCTTTGTCTTTGCCGTGGACATTGCTTACCCCAGAATGTCTTCGAGGCTCTTGCCCCGCTTGGCCGCGATGTCATCGGGCGAACGCACATTGGCGAGCGCCTTGACGGTCGCGCGCACCACGTTGACCGGATTACGCGATCCGTAGCTCTTGGCCAGTACGTTGCGCACGCCAGCGCATTCGAGCACCGCGCGCATGCCGCCGCCGGCGATGACGCCGGTACCGCTCGATGCCGGCAGCATGAGCACGCGGGTGGCGCCGTGCGAACCCTTGACCGCGTAGTGCAGCGTGTCGTTGTTCAGGCTGACATTCACCATGTTCTTGCGCGCCTGGGTCATCGCCTTGGAAATGGCCACCGGCACTTCGCGCGCCTTGCCAAATCCAAAGCCGACCCGGCCGGCGCCGTCACCAACGACGGTGAGCGCGGTAAAACCAAACTGGCGGCCGCCCTTGACGACTTTGGCCGTACGGTTCACCGCGACCAGCTTCTCCTGCAGGTCGTCAGCGCTTTGAGTTTTTTCCATTCTTGCCATAGGTCATGCGCTCAACTGTTGGGTGTCAAATCTCAAGTCCCGCTTCGCGAGCGGCATCGGCCAGCGCCTTGACGCGGCCGTGGTACTGGAAACCGGAGCGATCGAAGGCGACCTTGGTCACCCCGATGGCCTTGGCAGCTTCGGCAATCGCGCGGCCGACGGCCTTGGCGGCATCGGCGTTACCGGTGTTCTTCAGCTCCTTGCTCACAGACTCCTGAACCGTGGAGGCTGTCGCCAGCACTTTCGCGCCGGAAGCGTCAAACAGCTGCGCATACATGTGCCGCGGCGTGCGATGTACGGTCAGGCGCGCCATGCCGAGCTCGCGGATCTTGGCGCGGGTGCGAATCGCGCGACGGTCGCGACGCTCTTTTTTCGTGATATTCATGATTTACAATTTCCTCGCGCTACTTCTTCTTCCCTTCCTTGAGGGTAATTTTCTCATCCGAGTAGCGAACGCCTTTGCCCTTGTAAGGCTCGGGCGGACGAATGCCGCGGATATCGGCTGCAACCTGACCGACGCGCTGCCGGTCGGTGCCCTTAATTAGGATTTCAGTCTGCGTCGGTGTTTCGATCGTGATCCCTTCCGGGACCGCGAACACTACCGGGTGCGAGAAGCCGAGCGTCAGGTTCAGGTTCTTGCCCTGCGCCTGGCCGCGATAGCCAACGCCGACCAGCTCGAGCTTGATCTCAAAGCCCTTGGTGACACCCGTGACCATATTCGCCAGGTGTGCGCGCACCGAGCCGGCGCGCACGCGCGTGGCATCGTCACCGGCGAACTTCACCTGCAGCTTCTTGTCAGCCTGCTCGACCGACACGCCACCGCCGACCACCATGGTCAGCGATCCCTTGGCGCCCTTGACCGTCACGTCCTGCGCGTTCACGGTTACCGTGACGCCGGCCGGCAGGTCGATGATTCGATTTGCTACTCGCGACATATTCGTTTCCCGTTGCTATGCATGATCCGCAGCTGGCCCTTAGGCCACGATGCAGATCACCTCGCCGCCCTGGCCAATGGCGCGCGCGGCTTTGTCCGTCATCACGCCACGCGGCGTCGAGACAATCACCGTGCCCATGCCACCGAGCACCTTCGGCAGTTCGTCCTTGCCGCGGTAAATGCGCAGCCCCGGGCGGCTGACGCGCTCGAGCCGGTCGATCACCGGGCGACCGTCGTAATACTTCAGATCGATCGTCAGTGACGGCTTGCCTTCCTCAGAGCCGATATTGAAGTCGGCTATGTAGCCCTCGTCCTTCAATACACGGACTATGGAAGTCTTGAGCTTCGAGGACGCCATCGTCACGCTGCTCTTGCCAGCACTTTGCCCGTTACGGATACGGGTCAACAGATCGGCTACTGGATCAGTCATGCTCATCGTTCAGCTCCTCACCAGCTCGCCTTCGCGAGACCGGGAATTTCGCCGCGCGCCTGCACTTCACGGATCTTGGTGCGCGCCAGTCCAAATTTGCGATACACGCCACGCGCCCGGCCAGTGATCTGGCAACGATTGCGTTGACGGGTGGGACTTGCATCCCGCGGGAGCGACTGCAGCTTGGCCTGCGCGGTCTGCTTCTCCTCGGGCGAAGACTTGGGTGTCCGGATGGTTTCCTTGAGCTGCGCACGCAGGACCGCATACTTCTTTGCGATCAGAATGCGGCGCTTGTCGCGCTCAACCATGTTCGTCTTTGCCATACCGTTTCCTTAAGCGAGCTATTTGCGGAACGGAAAACTGAACGCTTCGAGCAAGGCACGTCCCTGCTTGTTATCCGGCGCTGAGGTCGTGATCGTGATATCCATGCCACGCACCTGGTCGATCGCGTCGTACTGGATCTCGGGGAAAATGATCTGTTCACGAACGCCGAGCGTGTAGTTGCCGCGGCCGTCAAAGGCGCGCGCCGATACGCCACGGAAGTCGCGGATGCGGGGCATTGCGACGCTGATCAGGCGATCGAGGAACTCATACATACGGGCGCCACGCAGGGTCACCTTGCAGCCGATTGGCAGGCCCTCGCGCAACTTGAAGGAGGCGACGGCCTTCTTGGACTTGCAGATAACCGGCTTCTGGCCAGTGATCTTGGTCATGTCGCCGACGGCAGCATCGATGGCCTTGCGGTCCGCAACCGCCTCGCCCACGCCCATGTTCACCGTAATCTTGGTGATCTTCGGCACTTCGTTGACATTTTTCAGCGCGAGCTCGCTCTTGAGCTTGCTCACAACCGTGTCACGGTAAAAATCTTGCAGCCTTGCCATGTTCCTTGTGTCCGCTACTTATCCTGAGTTTAGGCGTCGATCATTTCGCCGTTGGACTTGAAGAAGCGCACCTTCTTCCCGTCGGCAAGCGTCTTGATTCCCACGCGGTCGGCCTTCTTCGCCGAGGGATTCCAAATCGCAACTTTTCCTACCGGCAACGGCATCTCTTTCTCGATGATGCCGCCGGGTACGTTTTTCTGGGGATTGGCCTTCTGGTGGCGCTTGACCTTGTTGATGTTTTCAACAAGCAGGCCATCCTCGCCGATCATGCGCAGCACCGAGCCGCGCCGGCCCTTGTCACGGCCTGAAAGCACAACTACCTGGTCGCCTTTTCTGATCTTTTCCATAAGTCTTACCGTCAATGGCTCACAGCACTTCGGGCGCGAGCGAAATGATTTTCATGAACCGAACGTTGCGCAGCTCGCGGGTCACGGGTCCAAAGATGCGGGTCCCGATCGGCTCAAGCTTGTTAGTCAGCAGCACGGCGGCATTGCCGTCGAACTTGATCAGCGAGCCATCGGCGCGGCGCACGCCGCGGCGGGTACGCACCACAACGGCGTCGTAGACCTCGCCCTTCTTCACCTTGCCGCGCGGAATCGCGTCCTTGACGCTCACCTTGATGACATCGCCGACCGTCGCATAACGCCGGCGGCTGCCACCCAGGACCTTGATGCACATCAAGGTGCGGGCGCCACTGTTATCGGCGGCATTGAGCATGGTGCGCGTCTGAATCATGGCATCGTTTCCGTATATATCTCGCTACTAAAGGTCGCTGGCGCTTACTGCTGCGTGGCGCGTTCGATGACGGCCAGCAGACGCCAGGACTTGCGGCGCGACAACGGACGGCACGGTGTAATCGACACCTTGTCACCCTCGCGGGCCTCGTTGTTCTCATCGTGCGCCAGCAGCTTGGTCGAGCGGCGCAGATACTTGCCATAGGTCTCGTGTCGCACCAGGCGCTCGATGACCACGGCAATCGTCTTGTCCATCTTGTTGCTCACGACGCGTCCGGTGAGTGTTCGCACGCCCTTGACGCCGACAGTGCCCACAGCCTCATTGCTCATGCCTTCACTCCACTCTTGGCCTTCTTCGGGGCGCTCTTGCGGGCAGTCTTCGCGGCGGCCTTCACGGCAGCCGTCGGGGCAGCGCTCGCGGCTGCCGTCGGAGCAGTCTTGGGCTTCGCGCCCAGCACCGTCTTGATGCGCGCAATGTTCTTGCGCACCTTGCCGAACTGGTCGGGCTTCACGGCCTGGCCGGTCGCACGCTGCAGGCGCAGCGCGAACTGCTCCTTACGGAGCTTTAGCAGTTCCGTGTACAGCTCCGGGGCTGTCCGTTTGCTCAATTCACTGGCCTTCATCAACGCACCTGTCTCTTCACGAACGTGGTGGACACCGAGAGCTTCGTGCCAGCGAGCCGGAAGGCCTCGCGCGCGGTCTCTTCGGTGACGCCTTCCATCTCAAATAGAACCTTGCCCGGCTTGACCTTGGCAACCCAGTACTCGACATTGCCCTTGCCGCTGCCCATGCGCACTTCAAGGGGCTTCTTGGTGATGGGCACATCCGGAAACACGCGGATCCAGATCTGGCCACCGCGCTTGACGTAGCGAGCCATCGCGCGACGCGCGGCCTCGATCTCGCGCGCAGTCATGCGCGCGCGCTCGATCGCCTTGAGCCCGAAGTCGCCAAACGCCACGGTGTTCCCGCGGACCGCGAGTCCGGTATTACCGCCCTTGAACTGTTTGCGGTACTTGGTACGTTTTGGTTGCAGCATGTCCTAAAAATCCTTGCAGCCGATCTCGATCAGGCCGGCGGTGCGGCCGGAGCTGTGGCAACCGGAGTCGCCGCAATCGCGGCCGCCTCGGTCGCCGACTCGGCGGCAGCGCGCTCGATCTGCGCCTGGTCGAACACTTCACCCTTAAATACCCAAACCTTGATGCCGATGATGCCGTAGGTCGTGTGCGCCTCGGCCGTGCCGTAGTCGATGTCGGCGCGGAAGGTGTGCAGCGGGATGCGCCCTTCGCGTACCCACTCTGTGCGGGCAATCTCTGAGCCATTCAAGCGGCCAGACATGCGAACCTTCACGCCGAGCGCACCACTGCGCATCGTGCTCATGACGGCGCGCTTCATCGCGCGACGGAACATCACGCGCTTCTCGATCTGCTGGGCCATGCCGTCGGCCACGAGCTGGGCATCGAGCTCGGGCTTGCGGATCTCGGCAATATTCAGCCGCACATCACCCACCGGGATTGCCAGCAGCGCCGCCGTCTGGGCGCGCAGCTTCTCGATGTCCTCGCCCTTCTTGCCGATCACGATGCCGGGACGCGCGGTCTGGATCGTGATGTTGACCTTCTTCGCGGCGCGCTCAATCTGAATACGGCTCACCGAGGCATCGGCCAGCTTCTTCTTCAGAAACTCGCGCACGCGGTAATCCGTGAACACCAGGACTGGAAACTGCTTCTTGGCGGCGTACCACTTGGAAGTCCAGTCACGGGTAATCCCAAGACGTATACCCAGCGGATTGACTTTCTGACCCATCTGCTAGTCCTTCTTGCCGTCGCTGACGTGGATCGTAATATGGCTGTTGCGCTTGACGATGCGGTTGCCGCGGCCCTTGGCACGGGCGGCAAAGCGCTTGAGCACCGGAGCGTTATCCACCTGGATGCTCGAGACCTTGAGCTCATCGATGTCGGCGCCGTTGTTGTGCTCGGCATTCGCAATGGCCGACTCAAGCACCTTGAGCACCAGCTCCGCGCCCTTCTTGGGCATGAACTTCAGCGTCGCGAGTGCGTTACCCACGGCCTTGCCGCGGACTGCGTCGGCAACCAACCGGCACTTCTGCGGTGAAATGCGCGCGTAGCGCAATGTAGCTGTGACCTGCATGACTTACTCCGCCGTCGAAACCTTCTTATCGCCGCCGTGCCCCTTGAACACGCGCGTCGGGGAAAACTCGCCCAACTTGTGGCCGACCATGTTCTCGGTCACCAGCACCGGTATGTGCTGCTTGCCGTTGTGGATCGCAATGGTCAGGCCAACCATTTCGGGAATGACCATCGAGCGGCGCGACCAGGTCTTGATCGGGCGCCGATCGTTCTTGTTGGATGCCACCTGCACCTTCTTGGCCAGGTGCAGATCGACAAACGGACCTTTCTTCAGGGAACGAGGCACTCTTATTTCCTCCGCTGCACGATCATGTTGCTCGTGCGCTTGTTGCGTCGGGTCTTCTTACCCTTTGTCTGCCAGCCCCACGGGGATACCGGGTGCGGGTTGCCCTGGCCGGACTTGCCCTCACCACCACCGTGCGGGTGATCGACCGGGTTCATCGCCAGACCGCGCACCGTCGGGCGGATACCGCGCCAGCGCTTTGCGCCAGCCTTGCCGTAAACGCGCAGGCTGTGCTCGTCATTGCCGATCTCGCCGATCGTGGCGCGGCAGTCGATGTGCACCTTACGGGTCTCACCGGACTTCAGACGCACGAAGGCGTGAATGCCTTCGCGCGAAGCGAACTGGGCCGAGTTGCCGGCGCTGCGGGCGATCTGACCGCCGCGACCAGGCTTCATCTCGATGTTGTGCACCACCGAGCCGACCGGGATATGGCGCAGCGCCATCGCGTTGCCAGACTTGATCGGGGCCTCGGAGCCCGAGCGGATCTCTTCGCCAGGCTGCAGGCCCTTGGGGGCCAGGATATAGCGGCGCTCGCCGTCCTTATAAAGGATCAGGGCGATATGGGCCGTGCGGTTCGGATCGTACTCGATACGCTCAACCGTGCCGGCGACATCATCCTTGTCGCGACGGAAGTCGATCAGGCGGTACTTCTGGCGCGAGCCGCCGCCGACGTGACGGGTCGTGATGCGACCGAAGTGGTTGCGCGCACCGGTGCGATTCTGCGACACGGTCAGGGGCTCGTAGGGCCCTTTCTTGTGCAGATGCCCGCGCGCGACCCGCACGACGAAACGCGTGCCCGGAGAAGTTGGTTTTAGCTTAATCAGCGCCATGAGTGTTCTCTGAAGTCCTACCGGTTCAGGCCTTGGAGGCCGCCTCGTAGTCGATGCTCTGGCCTTCGGCCAGCCGCACGTATGCCTTCTTCCAATCCTGCGTCCGGCCGCTGGTGCGTCCGAATTTGCGAGTCTTGCCCGGCTCGTTGACCACGTTCACGCGGGCGACTTTGACCGCGAACATCAGCTCGACGGCCTGGCGCACTTCACCGCGGGTGGCATCGCGACGCACGCGGAACGCGTACTGATTACGGTCCTGCAGCATCAGGGAAGTTTTCTCAGTCACGTGCGGGGCAACCAGCACGCTCATCAGTCGCTCGCGGCTCATTGCAGACGCTCCTCAAGCAGTTTGACGGCGCCGACCGTGGCCAGCACTTTCTGGTGCCGCGCCAGGCTCACCGGATTGACGGCGGCGGCGGGCAGCACTTCGACACCGGGCAGGTTGCGGGCGGCCAGAAACAGCTTCTCGTCGATGGCCTCGACGATGATCAGTACGTTATCGAGCGCCAGGCTCTTGAGGTGCGTCAGCAGCAGCTTGGTCTTGGGCGCTTCCAGCACGATCTCGCTGGTGATCACCAGCCGATCCTGGCGGATCAGCTCCGAGAGCATCGAGCGGATGGCACCGCGATACATCTTGCGGTTGACCTTCTGCGAGAAATCGCGCGGCGAGGCGGCAAAGGCACGGCCGCCGCCGACCCAGATCGGGCTGCGGATTGAGCCGGCACGCGCCGAGCCGGTGCCTTTCTGGCTCCAGGGCTTGCGTCCGCCGCCACGCACTTCAGCGCGGGTCTTCTGCGCCTTGGTGCCGGCACGGCCCGCCGCCTGGTAGGCGTTGACGACCTGGAATACCAGAGCCGGGCTGTATTCGCGGCCGAAAGTCTCGTCTGAGACAGTCAGCTCGGTCCCACCATTGGCAACTTTTAGCTTCATGGCTTACTTACTTCTTGGCTAAAGGCTGAATCTTCTTGCGGGCGGCCTTGCGGCCAGCCTTGACGGAGGCGCGCACGATCACCTGTCCACCCTCGGCACCAGGGACGGCACCGCGGATCAGCAGCAGGTTGCGGGCGGCATCGACCGCGACAACTTTCAGATTCTCTGTGGTGCGACGCACAACGCCCATATGGCCGCCCATGCGCTTGCCTGGGAACACGCGGCCCGGGGTCTGGCGCTGGCCAATGGAACCCGGGGTGCGGTGCGAGAGGGAAACGCCGTGCGTGGCGTGATGGCCGGCGAAGTTATGGCGCTTCATGACACCGGCAAACCCCTTGCCGATCGTCACGCCAGTCACATCAACGGCCTGCCCTTCGGCAAACAGATCGACTTTGAGCTCGCTGCCAGTCTTCAGATCGGCCCCGTCCTTGGTGCCGAGCCGGAACTCGATCAGGGCCTTACCGGGCGCCACCTGGGCGCTGGCGTAGTGGCCGGCCACTGCCTTGCTCAGCAGCTGCGGGCGACGCTCTCCGTAAGTGACCTGAACGGCGCGATAGCCGTCTTTTTCCGTGGTTTTGACCTGGGTGACCCGATTCGGGAGCACCTCAACCACGGTCACGGGAACCGATACACCGGCGTCCGTGAAAACGCGAGTCATGCCGCACTTGCGGCCGACAAGTCCGATTGTCATCTCTAATTCCTCATCAAAGGGCACACACTGCGATTGGTGTGTGCCGCACACAAAATATAGGCGTGACTACTGGAGGGCAGCGATGCTCTCGAGTGGTCTTGGAAGGCATCCATTAGCCGTCCAACCTCGCCCGAAGCCGCATGGGTAGCGGTTTGCCCAGCCTTGGCCGGGCGTCAAAAGGCCGCGCAGTATACCAGCAATAATTTGCCGATCAACTGGCTGTCCAAACAATCAGTTCAGCTTGATCTGGACGTCCACGCCGGCCGGTAATTCAAGGCGCATCAGGGCATCCACGGTCTTGTCGGTGGGGTTCAGGATGTCCATCAGGCGCTTGTGGGTGCGCAGCTCAAACTGATCCCGCGCATCCTTATCGCCATGCGGGGAGACCAGCAGCGTGAAACGCTCCATCTTGGTCGGCAGCGGCACCGGACCACGCACGGTGGCGCCGGTACGGCGTGCCGTATCGACGATTTCCCGGGCCGAATTGTCGATCAGACGATGATCGAATGCCTTGAGGCGGATGCGGATGTTCTGATTAGCCATAGTGATTCTTACCTTCGTGTCGCCCTTAAGGGTCCGCCTTGGTGGCCGACCCTCTCATTAATTACTTCAGGATTGTAGAAACGACGCCTGCGCCCACGGTGCGTCCGCCCTCGCGGATCGCAAAGCGCAGACCCTGCTCCATCGCGATCGGTGCAATCAGCTCCACCGTCATCTTGATGTTGTC
>Ga0182030_10003994_pt1 | contig 31456 bp, 32 predicted proteins | sample 812S3MmetaG_FD_121299 | JGI IMG/M metagenome (GOLD analysis project Ga0182030, IMG submission 121299) | Permafrost microbial communities from Stordalen Mire, Sweden - 812S3M metaG (Illumina Assembly) | ecosystem: Environmental > Terrestrial > Soil > Wetlands > Permafrost | place: Sweden...
GATCTCTCGCAGTGCACCCAGCGAGAGCTCGACGCCATTGCCCGATCACTCAACACTCGCCCTCGACAAACCCTCGACTGGATGACACCATCAAAGGCGTTCGCCGACGCCGTTGCGTTGACCGCTTGAGGACACAGCCGGTTCAGGACCGATCAGCTTCGCCCGAGACCAGCCCGTCCGATCCGATACGACGACCCATGTAGTCGGCGAGCAATATGAGCGAGGTGCTTAAGTTAAGTCAAACAAGATCAATAACCAGAGGGCGGAACCCTTGTGAGCGGCGTGAACGATGGTGGCAACCGTGAGGCCGGTCCAGAGCACAAGCAAGAACCAGTAGAACCTTCGCACTGGCCACGACAAAATACGCCCGGCTAGATACCTCTGGAACCTATTGGCCCTCCGACCAGAAGGTTCTCAGCCTTTGATCGCTTATCAGCTATGCCCGGCGCCCCCATCCCCAAACGCCGACTCCGAGGGACACTCCGGCACCGCCAACGAGTGATAGACCAGCAGCCGTTCGGCGCAGTCGCCGTCAGCCCACAGCCTCGACGCTGAGGCAAGCGACGACCTTGGAAACCTCCGTGGGCGCCGTCCCGGTCGGCGAATTGATCCAGTGTGGCTGGCATGAGCCAAAGCCAACCGAAGAAAGGAATAGCGATGTCGCCGGAGCCGTTGAAATGGTCATGACGCCAGGCCACACGATCAGCATTGTCCCAACCGCCGTTCATGTGGAAGTCCGGCTTGGTGGCCGGCTGCTCGCCGACACCGACCGGGCCATGAAGCTCGATGAGACCGGGTTGCCCGCTCGCTACTACCTGCCGCCAGAGGACGTGCAGATGGATCTCCTGAGGCCCACGACGTTCCATACCGATTGTCCGTTCAAGGGTGAGGCGTCGTATTGGTCTCTCGACATCGACGGAGAGACCTATGACGGCATCGTGTGGAGCTACGAGGCTCCGACGGCTCAGGCCGCCGAAGTGAGAGGGATGTTGTCCTTCTACCCTGACCGCACCGAGGTGACAGTCGACGGTCAGTTGCTTCGAGACTGACCCACCTGTCGAGTTCGACCTACGACATCCCTGCGGTCGGTCGAGGTTGGAACAATATGACGGGGCTCGTCTGGGTCGTAAGGCTCCGCGCCGATACGACACATGTTCATTCAGCCCATGTCTCGAGCAAATCGATGACGTCATCCAGACTGAAGGCATCCTGTCTGCGATATGCGCGCAGCGAATCTGGGGCCGATCGCAGACTCGAGGCCATCGACGAAGCCACGTCAGGCCGCGTAACTAAGGCCCTCAAAGGAAACTGTTGAGTGCGGATCGTGAAAAGAATTCCGCCAGTGGCTGGGAGCGCCCAGAGAACCTGCCTTTCGCTTCGCAACCAAAGATCTCGAGGTTGAACGGGGCCATCAAGAGCTGGTGGGCGTGGGACGTGCAGTTGTGGACTGGCGTGAATCATCCAGTTTCGACGCCACGCGTTCTTTCCCGGTGCAAGATGGTCAAGAAAACGATCGACGCGCTGAGCCAACTCCTCGTTGTAATGAGGTACGGGTTCATGCACAGCGGTGATAGGTAGTCCAAGCTTCTCACCCGGCACCCAATGCGATGGAAAGCAGACGACACCGGCACCGAACCGCCAGGTGTCTTCTGATCGAGTCATTACGATCAGATCCTCTTGAACTTGCAGGGCGGCGACCTCGAGCGGGCGGATCTTGCCGATTGGGTTCGGGCCGTTGAGCCCTGACGAAACCAGTTCGGCCGCTTCCGCAGCCGCCTCGGCAGCTTCGGGCAAGCCCACGGATACAACCTCGCGTGCGTTGGCGAAGAGCCACTCCTTTTCGGCCAGATAGAGCGAGTGCAGATCATCTTCGATGAGCAGTGGTTCGTCACGTAGAGCCCGCGTTCCCATGGATAACCACGGCGGTCCCGGCCGAAAGGACAACTCATCGATCCAAAGAGGAACCTGGTCGAAGGTTGTTTCAACCGCACTCTTTCGGTTCACTGGAACGTCCCCAATGAGTCATCCGAAATGAGAGCGCTCACGACTCGATACATTGCCACAGCCCCTGAGCGGCCTGAGCCTGCAACTGCGGGCCGTGAAGACCCAGATTTGCCATCTGCGCCTTCGTGACGGGCTGGACGACGAAGTGAATGTGAACAGGACTTCCTCCGGCATGAGACCAAAGGCAGTTATAGACCTGATCAGCCGCAACGAGCCGACCGGCCACGGTGGAAGCTTGCCGGAGCAATGGCCCGAGTTCAGCCGGCTCCTCCACGGTCAGATCTGCCACGGAGGTGACGTGGCGCTCGGGCTTGACGATCAATGTCCCAACACCGAGCGGTCCGATGCAGTGCTCGACGAGCCAAAAAGTGGTCTGGTGGATAAGGCCACCAGGCAGTTCACGGTCGCCTCGGGATAGTTCGCAAGCTACGCAACCCGTCACATGGGTATCTTCCCACCGACTGACCGGATGGCACTATCCCCGATCGCCGGCCGTGCGGCGCTTATCGACGGGGGTGTCCTTGCCAGGGGTTAACCACCCATGAACGGCACCTCGGGGACAGCGCTACGAGATCCGTCGTGAGCCCGCCGCCGATCATCAGCCGTGGCGTAGCACGTACCGGGTCAGGATCCCGAACACGGACTCGATCGGGTTGACCCAGGAGGGGTGCTCGGGCATGAATACGAACCGGATGAACGGCTTGCTGGGGCCGCAAGGCACGGGTGTGCCGGCTGGTGTGCGCCGGCCCGTTGTCCAGGATCAGGGTCACCACCGGCGGCCTGGACCACCATGACCGAGTACATCCCCGTCGCCCGGCTCCAATACCTCGGCGGCGACCACTAAGGCCTCGCGCTCTACCAAGCCAGCAGCCAAACCTACGCCGACACCCGACTGCCCACCGGCGCCTGGACCGCCACCCGCAAGAACCACTCGACTGCGCCCTTGGCCTCTACCTCAACGATCCCACCGCCTGGCAGACTGAACCCAGCAGGTCTAACGCGGGGCGGAACTAGCGCTGCGCGTCCAGGAAGGCGAGGATCGTTGCGAGCATTTCGGGACTACCCAGAGCGTCGTGGGCGCCCGGCACGCTAGCGAACTGGGCGGACGGGATGGCCGCAGCCAACTCGGCGGCGGAGGCGCGGGGGTCTCGCTCGCCGATCACGACGAGGGTGGGGACGGTGATCCGGGCCAGCGCTTCCGGTGGCGTTCCGACAAAGCTGTCCAAGACGAGTAGGAGTGCCTGCGGGTCGACACCACGCTGGGCCATCCAGTCAACCATCGCTCGCTCCTGCGGCTCGAGCGTGGTGCCCTCGACCATCGCGGTTAGTAGGCGTCGGTGGCCAGCGGTCCGGTCGCTGGCTGGCAGGGTCACGTCGAAGCCCTGGCCGGCTATCACCGCCCTGGCCGGCCTCGCCCCCCGGACGAGCATCCGCAGCACCACTCGGCCACCCATGGAGTACCCGAATAGGTCATAGCCGTTGTTTGACAGGCCAAGTGCTGACACTATGGCCATCCCATCGTCGGCTAGAACGTCGGGCGGATAGGCCGACGCCTCATGGGGACGGCCGCTGGCGCCGTGGCCACGAAGGTCAGGCATGATCACCCGGTGGCCGGGGGCGGCGAACGCGGCCGCGAGCCCGTGGTCGATCCACTGCTGGCTGTCGCCGGAGAAGCCGTGGACGAGGATGAGCGGCCGGCCCTCGCCGAACTGCCGGTAGGCCAGTTCCACCCCGTCCGGAGCGGTGCAGCGGTGGATCACCGGGTCCGCCTCCATCTCTGGACTGTAGCGATCGCATTCGGGGCGAGTATGACTACGAGCGCGATTGCGATTCCCATGGCTCCCGTGATCGTCACAAGCCGAGACTAGTCAGGCCACAACCTGCCGAGTCGAGGGTGTCTCCCAACGCCGAGAGAGCTCACGATCCTGAACCTCGGGGAGAGAGATCGCGGACCATCAGGGCCGACTTGTTGAAGGTGTTGATTCCCTCAGCGTTGCATCGCTTGTCATGGTTCGGCAGGTACTGGGGTGTCACGTTCGCACGGCGAGCGGTGTCTCTATGTCGAACCGACATACGAGGAGGAAATCCCGTGGCATTGCGCATTCCGAAAGCAGAACTCAATGCTGACCTGAGCGAGCGCTTGATGCAGCAACTCGGTGCCGTCCCCGAACCAGTCGAGGTCATGTGGAATAACCCGCAGGTCGCCTTGGACAATCTGGAGTTCGGAGGGAAGGTCGGCGCATGGGATGCGGCTGACGAGAGCCTGAAGTCCTTCGCGCACATGGCCGTTGCTGCCCAGGTTGGCTGTGGGTTCTGCCTCGACATCGGCTATTTCCAGGCGCTGAATCAGAACTTGGACCTGGCTAAGGCCAGCCAAGTGCCGTGCTGGCGGGAATCTGAAGTCTTCACGGCGCTGGAGCGAGACGTCCTGGAGTATGCCGAGGCCATGACGAACACCCCGCCTACCGTGACGGACGAGCTCGCATCCACGCTGCTGGAACGGCTCGGACCGGCTGCGATGGTCGAACTTACAGTGTTCATCGCCTTTTCCAACTTCGCGGCCAGGACCAACGTCGCTCATGGGATCGAACCGCAGGGGTACTCCTCCGCGTGCCCGGTCCCACTGGCCGAACGTCCTGAGAAGCCCATAACGTCGATCAGGTGACCGAAGACCCGTTCGTTGTCCACCGCGGTCTTCTGTTCACCGTGGCCTACGAGATGCTTGGGTCAGCGGCCGATGCAGAAGACGTGTTGCAGGAGTCATGGTTGCGATGGGCTCAAGTCGACCACTCGCAGGTCCATGACTCGCGGGCCTATCTGCTCCGGGTCATCACCCGGCAAGCCCTCAACCGTCTGCGAACGCAGGCACGTCGCCGGGAGGACTACGTCGGCGAATGGCTACCCGAACCGTTGCTGACGAGTCCGGACGTGGCTGACGACGTCGAGTTTGCAGAGAACATCTCCATGGCAATGCTCACCGTGTTGGAGACGCTCGGGTCGACCGAGCGGGTGGTCTTCGTGCTTCGCGAGGTGTTCGGAACGCCCTACGACCAGATTGCGGAGGCCCTCGGGAAGTCGACCGTTGCAGTCCGACAGATCGCACGGCGGGCTCGCGACCACGTAGTGGCTCGACGGCCACGCGTGCACGTCGATCAGTCGGAGCAGCGAGCCGTGGTGGAGCGATTCCTGGGGGCAGTGCGTAGTGGTGAAGTCCAGGCGCTGATGCAGGTGTTGGCGCCAGATGTCGTCTTCATTGCCGATGGTGGGGGTCTCGCACCAGCTGCGCGCATCCCCGTTCAGGGGGCCGACCGTGTGGCAAGTTCAATTGCACGAGCGAGCCGGAGGGCGACTGCAATGGAGGCGGAGACCATTTGGCTCAACGGCGCACCAGGTGCCCGAATCGAGATCGACGGCCAACTCGCGGTGATCAGTCTCGTGGTGGAAGACGGGCTGGTAACTCAAATCTTCGCGGTGGCGAACCCGCGGAAGCTGACCCGGCTCAGCGAACCAGCGGAGCTTGCCCGGTGATTCCCGACGTTCGCCTGGGGGAGTGCAAAATCTGGAGGTTGAGGGTGTCCCCTCTCGCTGCCGCTTGGCGGCGGTTATTGACCGTGATCTACCGGCACTTCGAGGCGTGGGGATAAGTTTGACTCCCCCAAGTCAGTCGGATAGCAAGTTGGACATGCCTAGCCGCCGATCGTTCATCCCTCCCAAGGAGCAAACTTTGTGGAACAGGCTTCGAACATGATGGTGTCGCCTCGAAGGTCGGCCGGCGGCGACCTCTATCTGACGAGTGAGGAACTGATCTTCATGCCGGTGCTTGCGGGTGCCCTCCAAGGTGGTCGTCCTTGGACCGCAGCCTTGGGCAGTATCGGAGCTGTCACTGCACACGCCCCTGACAAGAAATCGATCGCTGGCATGAGGACCCAACTACGCCTGGGACCTTCAAGGAGATTCGACCGAGCTCTTCGTGATCAACCATCTGGATCAGGTGATCCGCCGGATCAGCCAGGCTGCGGGCTTGCCCTGAACGATCCCTGCCCCCGAACGCCGGTTCGATCTGCACTCACTTGTGATGGACGAGAAACACAACCAGATATGACACCGCCGGGATCAAGACGAACACACTCAGGGCTATCCACACCGCCAACTTGCCCCAACGGCGTCGACTCAGACCACGAGACAAGTCGCCGAAGCGCTCCACCGTTCCCGCAGGGCTGAAGGGGTCAAACTCAGGCTCCGCCATTGCAAGAGCGTAGCGCCCCGAAGTGGGTCAGGAGTATCCCGGAAGACCGGGTCGGTGGGACAGCCCGGTTCTCAAACCGCGGTCGACGCCCGTTCGAGAATCGTTGCCGCACACGACTCGGAATTTGTATGGCTCGTGTCGACGACCATGTCGTACTCAACGCCCTCGTGGACAATGGGCGCCTGGGAATCAGCCTGACCTGCCACGCGATCCGGCCGCAGTGCTTCCCGCTCCCTCGCTATGTCGCGATCGCAAGTCACGCAGACCCATAGAACCTCTAATCCACTAAGGGCGGCGCGGAGCCGTTCCTGACCGGCTCTACCATCGAGGAGCACCTCGTCGACGATGACACCTGTCCCGCTCGCAGCGATCGTCGCAATACCGACGTACCAGGACGCCTCAAGGCTCCACCACCCTGGACCGACCTCGACCTGTCCGGTGTCGGTGACGTGTAGGAGCGTCCCGTCTTCAATCCCCTTGTCGGGAACCGCCCTGGTCAGGTCGTCGATGCCGAGCAACAGCCAGGGTGTGCTCAACATTGATTGGAGGCACCGACCGATCGACGTCTTGCCCGCCGACGATGTGCCATTCAGGACGATGACCTGAGTCCCCACTGGCGCAGGGTAACACTGCCTCCAAACGCCGGAACAGCGCCACGCCAGACCTTCGGCCAGAATGGGTAGATGGCCGCCGACGCACCGAATCCAGACGACCTCGTTCGGATGACTGATGAGGAGAAGAACGTCATCTTTCCGAACTCGGCAGGCGAGCGGCAACCCTCTACGCCCTCGTTGAGAACGGGATGATCTGACAGCCACGGAACGGACTGGGAACGGGAGTTACAGGCTCATCTCGACGACTGGTTCCCCGGTCTGGCCCTTCCACCTTCGTCTCCGTAAGTACTGGAAAACCCAAGATTTCAACCAACAAACCCGTGCCAGGGTGTTGCAGGGCGAGCCAGGACGGTTCACAGGTCATCGGTGCCGACCAATTGGACCTGCAAAATGACGTCCCCTGGGGCCGGCTGGGTCGGGCCGCCACGATCCGTTCGACCCGGCCCCCGGCTAGCGAGCGGGCTTATTCCGCCGCCCACGTACTGGCGACCGAACAGGCCATCGAGCGGGAAGTTGAGCGGGGAGTCGAGAACCTCGACGCGGCCCGGGTGACGTCCGAGGTGGCAGCGGGTGCGATGAGCCGCCAAAACCCTGTCCTGGGGTCTCCACTGACCCCCGGCCGGCAGGCGGCAGTCATGGGGATCGCTACCCCAGGTCGGGGAGTGGAGCTGGTCGAAGGGTGGCCGGATCGGGCAAGACCACGGTCATGGCCGCTGTCCGGGACGCCTTTGAATCGGGAGGGTTCATGGTCATCGGCACGTCGACCTCCGGTCAGGCGGCCCGGACGCTCGGTCGGAGGCTGGGCTTACGGAGTCGGGACTCTGGCCTCCGAAGCTACTTTGGATGGCACACGTCCCCGAGAGCGTGATTCCCTGCAGATCAGTTCGTCGCTCATCGGAGGCCGGCCAGGGCCACGTTGCTTTCGCCACCGCCATCCTTTGTGCTTGGCCGCTTCCCGGTGCCAGCGGAGCACCGTGTCGGGCGTCACCAGGAAGGACTGCCAGGGTGCTTTACGAAGCAAATAACTGGGTGCAGCGAGGCTCCTTCGATCTGCTGTTCGATGCCGAATACGTGCGGGAAGTTGCTGTTCGAAAACTTGGACCTGTTGCCGGAGCACCACGAGCCCGGTGTCCTTGAGCGACTCGGTCTGTCGGGTCCACCGGACGAGGTCCTGGAGTCGGTAGAAGCCGGGGTCCGGGAGGGAGATAGCCACCGCGGATGATGGCTGCCCGCCGGTGCGAGTCGCAGTCAACGGATCCTGATCGTGGTTTTGGTCACCTCACCCCGACGGACCGGACCGCAAGCGTTGTGATCCGGGTCACGCCTTCATCCAGCACGAGCTCGAGGTCGATACAAGGCCCAGACTCACCGTCGCCGCAACGCTTGGCGAGCTCGCGCCCCTGGTGCGGCGGCAAATCTCATCCGGCTTGGTCGGCTCGCTTCCGGGAATCAATCGATGTAACAAAGCCGGGCAGATCCATAGGAAGTTCTTCGATCTCCCTTATCTGAATCTTCAACTGATTCCCTACGATTGAATGGGGAGGCAAGCAGACCACAGCGACAACTGCTTGATGCACAATGAACTGGATAATCATGGCACCGATAATTGCGGCCGTTTTTGCCTGTGCCGCACTACCTGTTCTTTACGACAGCTGACCGCACGACGTGGTCAACGGCGAAGAGTTAGCACCTCAAAATTCGCACCGGCTGGAAGCTGGATCAACTCGACCCCGTCTCTAGCCACTGAACGCTATGAGCATTGTCATGGAGCCGTCATTCTCGACGACGTATCGTCGGATTAATGTCTATTGAGAGGGCGCATGGAGCATGAACTTTCGGCATTCGATCGCGTCGATTGGGCTAGTTGGTGCTCTGGCGTGCGGATTGGCAGCAACAGCAAGTGTCGTCACGAGCGACTCGATGTCGAATGCTGTAACCGCTGGAGGCGTGCTCCACCGGTCTTTATGGCTAGATGAAGTGGGTGCGCACCACAGTGACGACAATGGCGATGACATCACAGCCATCTCATTGAACGGGCTTGCCGTCGAGATCGAGTTGCCCAGGGAAACCGAGCTACCCCCTAAGTCAACCTTCGATACTCCGAATGTATGAAAGAAGTAAGAGTTTGACGACACAATCCTCGGCTCAGGCCAAGTCGAATTGGTCATGCTCGCGTCATCTTCGGGGAGCACGATGTGAACATGACCGTCGTAGGCTCTCTCCTCTGGAAGCGCTATTCCTTTTCCGTACAGCTACCCGATGGAGAAGGTTCGCCCCAGCACCGGCATCTTCGTAATCGCCACGCTGGTTCCGGCCCCGATTTGGCGCTAGAGGGCGTCCGGCCGTGAGCCTAAGCCACCTCATCCAAGCGTACGGTTACATGGCGGTCTTCCTTCTCGTCGCTGTGGAAAGTCTGGGAATTCCGGTTCCGGGGGAAACCGCCCTCATCGTCGCCGGCGCCTACGCTGGGCACACCCACCACCTTTCGCCTTGGGGGATCTTCGCGGTGGCGGCCGTGGGCGCTATCGTTGGTGACAATGTCGGGTTTTGGGTCGGCGATCGATTCGGCTATCGCTTGGCCCGCAAATACGGTCATCGGGTCTGGCTCAACGAGCGAAAGCTGAAGGTAGCCCGCTACATTTTCGACACCCATGGTCCCAAGGTGGTGTTCTTCGGGCGATTCGTTTGGGTCCTTCGTACTTACGCCGCCTTTCTCGCGGGTTCGAGCCGGATGCGATGGATCCGATTCTGGCCCGCCAACGCGGCCGGCGGGATCATATGGGCCGGCACCTGCACCCTCGCCGCCTACTTGGCCGGGGACGTCCTGACCCGGCTGTCGGGCACCATCGACTTGGCCATGGGTGGCATGGCAATCCTCGGGGTAGCAGTGGCGCTGCTGGTGGTCGGTCGCCAGGCGGCTCGACTCGAACTTCGAGCCGAGGCCGCGTATCCGGGGCCGCTCGAGTGAAGTGTCGTCGGCTCGTCCACCTGCCTTTGTCGGACCTTGGTCCGTTTCGGCCGAACAATTCACAATGCCCCTGATTGTCCCCCGCTCCCGCGCTGCCATGGGTCCGTGTCCTGTGCCGAGCGCTGCAGTGTGGACAACCGCGAGATGCCCTCACGGCATGGAGGTGAACGCGAGTTGCTGCGCCTGGTGGCTCGAGCCGCGCTAGCGGTCGTAGACGCGACCCTGATCCTCGGCTTGGCCGGGGGTATCTACGTACTGATGCTTCCCAGCGTGGCTAACGCACCCACTCTGACCGCAAAGATCCTCCATGCTCATCACGACCCCGCCGGAAGTACACCCCCACCACCCAAGCTTCTTGCGGCAGTCGTGTCAGTCGAGGACGAGCACTTCTACTCCGACCCTGTGGTGAATGTGTCCGACGGTATCGCACGGGCAGCACTGGCCACGCTGCACACGAAGAGTGACCCGGGCGGAAGCACCATTCCCCAGCAGCTGGCCAAACAGCTCTATAGGAGTGGCACCAGTTTCGGATCGACCCTGGAGGACATTGCACTCGGTCTCAAGCTTTCTTTTACGTTCTCCCCTGACCAGGTGTTGGTGATGTACCTCAACGCTGTCTACTTCGGAAACGGATACTGGGGCGACGTCGCCGCCTCTCGCGGCTACTTCGGGACATCGCCATATCGACTGGACTGGGCTGAAGCGGCCATGCTCGCCGGCCTTCTCCAGGCTCCTTCGGCCTACGATCCCAAGACCCACTTCGCCCTGGCCAAGCAGCGCCAGCGAGAAGTCCTCCATCAGCTCGTCGTCAACCATCGGCTCACCGAGGCGCAGGCCAGGGTGGTCAACCTCGAATCTCTGCCCCTTCGTTCGCATGTGAACTCGCTCGCCCAGGCGAAGGGTTGACGAGACCGGCTACGCCAGTCACGGGCCTGCGAGGACGGTGATGAAGTCGCGGGTCCACCCGAGCTGGTACTGGTCGCTCGGTCGGTTCTGGCCCGGTATGCCGGCAGCCAGCGCCGCGCCCGGAGTGGGAGCCACGTCCATCTGGACCCACTCCGGATTGATGTCGAGCTCCATCCCGGTCACGGCGCCAGCACTGATCAGCGCATTCGCGAGGTCACTAGGAAGGACGGCCATGCTGGCCGCGTACAGCAGGTCGCCTGATGCGTCCTCGCCCAGGGAGCTGCGAGCCACTACGGCTCCGCCTCCCAGCGTCGAACCCCAGGAGCCAATGTCGGCGATGGCCGGGCTGGGCTGACCATTCACGATAAGTAGCGGGAGATTCTGGCGGACGCTCATCACCTGCTCGCCGGGCACGGGCAATCCTTCCCCCCAGGCACCCACGTGGGCCGACCCGTCAGCGTCGATGACCAGGCTGGCCAGGCCGGTCTGCAGAGGCACGATTACCTGGGAATCCAGCTCGAAGCCCCCGGGCCCAGCGTTGACCTTGAACCCGCCGTTGAACGCAGCCAGAAGCAGCGGAAGCTCGTCCGGCCCGACGGTTGATCCGTCCTCCGGGCCCGCAATTCCAGGGGCCATTGGCGGATCGAGGCTCCCCGTGTGCAGGGCGAATCGAGTCCGCCCGGCCCGGAATCGGAAGATGGTGACAACGTGGCCGTCGGCTTCGGTTATCGCCTGCCTGTCGACGGCGATCGCTCCGTCAAGCAGTGAGACGGGGGTCCACCCCGGTTCTTCTGTGGTGGATGTCGTGGTGGGCGGAATGGTCGTCGGTGGGGTCGTCGTTGTTGACGGCGCGACGACCACCGTCTTCAGCCCGGCCCGCTCACGTATCGAAGTCGATGAGCACGAGGCCAGACTCAACGTGGCGAGAGCGATGAGTACTGCAGCTTGTCGGCGGTGGCGAGCCTCCGAGCCACGCGAGGGAAGCGGCTTGGTGGTGTCCGGCTTCACCCGTAGAGTCCCGCCGCCATGAGCGCCAGCCACAAGAGTCCGAATCCCTGAAGGCCCCAGTCGCTTAGCGCCAGATCCACAGGCGCCCCGCCCCGTCCTGCGTCCAGAAGGCGAAGGACGTGGAGCACGCCCAGGATGATCGGGATGATGGTCAGCTGGATCAACACGACGTGGTAGCCGGGCTTCGACAAGAGACTGTCGCGCTCGAACGCCCACAGGCAGTATCCGGTGATCGTGACCGACGCGCAGAGGACGAGGGTGGAGCGCAGAAGAGAGGGTGAGAACTCGACCAGAGCAGAGCGGTGAGCGACCTGGTCGTTGCCCAGGCGAACGGCGACAACATTCGGAGATGGACACATCTCGACTCCACTGCCCGACCGTCGCCAAGCCGTTGGCGTAGATGACGAATGAGGCGCCCCTGGCCCTCTCTGCCCGAGACAGCGGGCCGGGTAAGCCGTCAAGAGATTGATTGATGCCGACACGGTGACCAATGCGGCCGTGCATGGTGCCATGGCGTCTCCGATCAGGCGGTGTCCGCCCGCGGTTGTCTGGACGCCTCGGAGACCCACGCTTCGGATAATAGGGAACGATCCTGACGACTACATGAAGTAGTGGCATTGATTCCGATGATTTTGGGGAACCGATGGCCGCTGACGATCAGAGGGGCGGACGCGACACTCACAGCAGACGTTAATCTCCCTCTTAACAACGTTCGCTAGCTTCGTTGTGTGGCACTGGCTAATCCGCCGACGGCGGCCGACATCTTGGACTCGGCGAATATGCAAGTACCGCCGCCCCGGCGGCGACCCGGCCACAGGCCGAGGTGGTGGGTGGCCGACGCCTGCTTGGGGGTGGCCGGACTGGGGTTCGGCGCCACCTTGGCGTTGGTCGTCACCGGGGAAAGTCGCGGATCGCTGGCCGCCCCGGGGGGTCTGTTGATCGCCGGCGGCCGCCTTGCGGGGTTCTCGGGGGCATACCTCATGCTGATCTTGGTGGTGCTGATCGCCCGCCTTCCTTGGCTCGAACAATCGGTAGGCCAGGACCGGCTGGTTCGCTGGCACCGCAGGATCGCACCGTGGGCGCTCGGGCTCATCGGAGCCCATGTCGTCCTCATCACGTTGGGCTACGCCCAGCTGGCGAAGACAGGGCCACTCCGCCAGTTCTGGGACTTCCTCACCACCTATCCCGACCTTCTGGCCGCTGCCGTCGGATTCGGCCTCATGGTCCTGGCGGGGGTCACCTCGATCAGGATCGCCCGGCGCCATCTCAAGTACGAGACGTGGTGGATCGTCCACCTCTACCTCTACCTCGCCCTGGCCCTCGCCTTCGCCCACCAGATCGTGACCGGCGTGTCGTTCATCGGTCATCCGCTCACCCGCGCTCTCTGGATCGCGGTGTGGATCGCCACGGCAGGGCTGGTCGTCGTCTTCCGGGTCCTCCACCCGATCCTTCGGAATCTCCGCCATCAGCTTCGAGTGGTGGCCGTCCGGGAGGAGGCGCCCGAGGTGTTCTCGATCATCTGCTCGGGACGACAACTGTCACGACTGAAGGTGTCGGGAGGACAGTTCTTCCACTGGCGCTTCCTCACCAGGGATCTGTGGTGGCACGCCCACCCGTACTCCCTGTCGGCCATGCCCCAGCCCCCCTACCTACGTATCACCGTCAAGGGACTGGGCGACCACAGTCGTGCCGTCGCTCGCCTCAAGCCCGGCACCCGAGTCTTCGTCGAGGGACCCTACGGAGCCTTCACCCGGCACGCCCGTTCCTCTGAGCGTGTGGCGCTGATCGCCGCCGGAGTAGGCATCACTCCACTGAGAGCCCTCCTCGAGGATCTACCCTCGTCCGTGGATGTCTCCATCGTCGTGCGTGCGTCCACTCCCGATGACATCGTCCACCGTGACGAAGTCGCAGACCTCGTCCGGCGCCGGGGCGGTCAGCTCCATGAGCTGGTCGGGTCACGACAGCAGGTCCGGATTGATGCGGCCACACTTCACCGGCTCCTTCCCGACGTCGCGACGAGCGACGTCTACATCTGTGGGCCAGAAGGCTTCAATCGGCTGGTCGTAGCGGCGATCTTGAAGCTTGGCGTGCACCCGGACTGTATCCACCAGGAGGCCTTCTCCTTCTAATGGCACGTCTTCTAATTGCAGGTCGTCTGATCGCACGTCGGGAACGACGACCAGGACTCATCTCCCAGGGGAAGGGCAGATGAGGCGTACAGTGATCGTCGTCGGTGCCACTGCGGCGGGTCTCGTCGCGGTCCTCAGTTTCCACACGACGCCGTCCCACCTGTCTCTCGGTGCGCTCCCCGGGGTTTCCTCATCGCGGAGCTTGCCGACCACCTCGGTGGCGACAGGACCACCGCCGACCAAAGGTGGGGCCTCGGGACCATCACCAGCGCCAACCTCTACCGGGGCGTCGGGCACTCCGACTACGGTTCCGGCACCCACAACGACAGCGCCTGCCAGCACCAAATCCGCTACGGGAGCAGTAGTCAACTACAACTTCGGAGTGCTATCAGTATCGGTGACGGTGAGCGGATCGAAGATCACCAAAGTGAACCTCGCTTCGCTCGACGACGGCGGTAACTTCCGGTCCCAGTCCATCGACCAACAGTCGATCCCGGTCCTAGAGCAGCAAGCGTTGCAGGCACAAAGCGCCAATATCCAAGGAGTATCGGGCGCGAGCTACACCAGCGCCGGATTCGAACAGTCGCTGCAGTCAGCGTTGCATAAGCTGAACGTCAAGTGAGCCGTATGGCACCAGAGGCCAGAGGTCAAACTCATACCGTTCACCACTTGGAGAACGTAATGGGAACCGTTGTGACCATCGACATCTATACGGATGCCGGGTTAGCTTTCGATATCGCTCCCCAACTGCACCGAGCTCGAGCTGCGCTCCACAACGCCGACGAGATGTTCAGCACCTGGAAAGAACACAGCCCGATCACCAAGCTTCGTCGCGACGAGATCACCGTCGGGGAAGCTCCCCCGGAAGTGGGTGAGGTTCTCCGCCTCTGCGCCACTGCGCGTGATCTTTCCGGTGGTTGGTTCGACCCGTGGGCCATGCCTGGCGGCTTCGACCCGACTGGATATGTCAAAGGTTGGGCTGCGCAGCGGGCATTGGCTGCTCTCGTCTCACCGGGAGTCTCGGGTGCCATCGTCAACGCGGCCGGTGATATCGCGTCCTTCGGCGGACGAGTGGGGACTAACCCGTTCAGGTTCGGCATCGTCGATCCCTTCTCTCCCGGCAATCTCGCCTGCGTCGTTGAGCTGATCGGCGCGTTGGCCACCTCGGGAACTTATGAGCGCGGAAAGCATCTGATCGATCCTCATTCGGGACAGGCCTCGGTTCGAGTCGCCTCAGCGAGCGTCAGCGGGCCAGATCTCGGCCTTGCTGATGCTCTGGCCACAGCCGTGGCCGTTGCCGGAGCCGAGGGGCTCGCCCAGGTCGAGGAGCTCGGCGGCTACGAAGCGATGACTATATCCTTCGACGGCACCAGGCACTGGACGACACACTTTCCCTTTGCATCACGGTCCGTCAGGTCGCCCAAGTCTGCGGCAAACTGCGGATAGGCGAGCTCGTGGATCGCCTATCCGCCGACATCTGGCGCCATGGCTGGTCCGATCAGCAGCGAGGCGATCCTGACGACCAGATGAAGGAAGAGAATGGATCGTCGAGCCATCCGCACCCCGTGACTGTCTGACCTCAACTGGTGTCCGAACCTGGGTGCCGTATGAGGGCAGACACCCTCAAAGCGATCCATACATGTCGAGAGACCCCTGTCGGACCCGGCATCCTTACCGATCCCCGAGAAGCTGCCTGGTGAGTGCCCTGGTCAGGTCAGCCAACGACGGGCAAGCCGACGGATAAGCCTTCTCCGACTTAGTTCTGTGGCCTCTGACTCGGTAGCGGAATCCCAAGCCCCAGATGTCCCCGAAAGGGATCGGTCGCCAGCCGGCGAACGGTCCTGCCAGGGGGCTGACCAGCGGATGTCTTCAGGTGCTTTTAAAGTGCCGTAATGGGGCCGTCAGGATCGCTCCGTAGCCTGATTACAGTGGCCACGGCCGGTCCTTCTAATGCCCGGAACGACCAGTCGACAGCGGCGCTCCGTCGGGCACGGCGCCGGCACGAGGATGCCCTCGGTCGGGCCAGGTCCATCACCAAGTCCATCGCGGTGGCTTCGGTTGCGGGCGGCCGCCATCGGCTTCTACGTCAGCCGCACCCTGCCAGGGCACAGGTCCACCCCGAGCAGCGCTACCGCCGGAACGACAGGCGCTACATCGGCTGGGTCATCCGCTGCCGTTTCCCCGACGGGAGGTGGTAACTCGTCGGCCAGTCAGTCAGGCACCAGCTTGGCCCCGCCGAACAACCCACCGGCCCAGACCCAGCAACCGGCGCCAGTGGTCAGCGGTTCGACTTGAGCACGCCCACCGCCAACGGGGATCTTCACGTCAAATTTGCGACTGAGTGTGCTACTGAACTCCATGAAACTGGGGATGACAGAGGACGACAAGATGAACGGGCGCCCCTACTGAACAAGACAGGAGCGACCAGACGCACGCGCTGAACGGGCCCGATCGCCCTCTCAAGGTGGAGACACGGGTTCGACCCCATTGGGACTGCAAATTAGTACCAGTCCAAAGAGGCTCCCCTTTGGGACGGGCTCGATCCTCGGCTCGGCATCAGATCTGCATGGCCCACCGTTTCGTTCAGCGAGCTCTAGACTCCAATGGCGCAACTTGACCGACCGACGCGAACGTCATCAGCCACGACTAGCCCCAGTCGGAGGCTGCGGTGTCGTGACTCCTGCCACTCAAGCTCCTGACATCACATCATCGACCAAGCTCGACATCATCGACCAAGCTCGTGCTTCATGATGTCGTCAGGTTGGGGGTTCAGAGTACCTTGAAATGCCAGGGTGGGCGCTAGTTGCCGCTGAGAAAGGTGACCATGGGCCGTATCGAACGTGCACGCTGTGTTGTGCTGATCGAAGAGCTAGGACCTCAGAAAGTCCGAACCGCAGCCGAGGGCAATGGAGGCTGCGAGTGGCACCTGGACTATCGTTCCTGGGGGCCAGAGTTACTGGACAGAGAATCGAGTCAACAGCCCGGGAGGTGGGTTCGTCTTGCCCATTGAGCAGGCGTGAATCGTCGGGCTGAAAGTAGGCGCCGACAAGTCCGCAATCGCCGACGAGCATTAACCGTCACCGTTCTCATTGGCGCTGCGACTCTCGGCTTCGTTCTGGTCTCGGGGTCGGGGTCCAAACCTCCGTCCTCTCATGGGGCCCATCTCGCCACGAAGGATGGGTCGACCGGGCCCAAAGAACCGGACTCCGTCGAGGCGGGCATAGAGTCTTGGCAATTGAACGCCCCGCTTTCACGAGAGTCTGTGGTGGCGACCGGGTCCGGACTCACCATCCTTGGCGGGATCACTCCCGGGGGTAGTTCTCTCGCGACTGTATCCACGGTCAATGTTCAGACCGGTGCAGTGAGTCCCGTCGGCAACCTTGTTGAACCGGTGCACGACGCGGCTGCCGCGGTTGTCGGCAGCTCGCTTGTCGTACTTGGTGGCGGATCCCCTGACACGGTTTCCACTGTCCAGTCTTTTCCGTCCTCCACCGGCGGGTCACCAACCCATGTAGGGACGGTGTCCGGGCAGCTTCCCCAGCCCCGTTCTGACCTGGCGATCGCCACGGTGACGGCTTCGGCAAAAGCCCACCACCGAGCCACCGACTACATCGTCGGCGGTTACGACGGAACGAACTACCTGCCGACGGTGCTCAGCACAACTGACGGTGTCCACTTCGCCTCGGTGGCCAACTTGCGTGTTCCGGTCCGGTATCCAGCAGTCGTCGCCGACGGTGGTGTGATCTATGCCCTCGGCGGGGAGACCGCAGCCACAGGCTCTACTACAGTCGCCACCGACGACATCCAAAGGATCGACCCCAGGACGCACACGGTCTCGATAGTGGGCCATCTTCCGCAGCCGTTCTATGGGGCAGCAGCGTTTGCCATCGGCGGTACCATCTATGTCGCGGGTGGCCAGGTCCCCGGGGGCGCAACATTGACCGCGATCGAAGCGTTCGTCCCGTCGACCGGTCGAGTTCTGAACGCCGGCCTTCTCCCTCAGGCCGAGGCCTTCGGCGGCTACGCCACGGTCGCGTCGGCGACCGGAGCTGTCGGTTACATCGTCGGAGGCGAGGTGGCTTCTCAAACCGGCCCAGACCAGGCGGGAGTGGCCTCCGGTTCCCTGCAGTCGGTCATTTCACTGCGCCTGAGCCGGTACGGGGGTCCGGCAGGGCCGCTGGATGCAGGCTCGCCTTACTCGGGCACCCTGCTCATCGCCGATCGCGGCAACGATCGGCTGATCGCTCTCAACACGAACCGGCAGATCACCTGGCAGTACCCCTCGGCCACCATGCCTCCGCCGCCCGGAGGGTTCTACTTTCCCGACGATGCTTTCTTCATCAAGGACGGCACCGGGATCATCTCCAACCAAGAGGACAACCACACCATTGTCGAAATCGGCTATCCGTCGGGGAAGATCCTCTGGCAGTACGGTCATCCCGGCCAGCCGGGATCAGCCCCCGGCTACCTCGATCAACCCGATGACGCATACCTGCTGAAATCAGGAACCATCACGGTGGCCGATGCTTCCAACAACCGCATTCTCTTCATCTCACCCCAGGGTCAAATCACCGGTCAGATTGGCAACGGTGCCGACGTTCACAACCCTCCCGTCTCAATTGCCTATCCCAATGGTGACACGCCCTTGCTCGACGGAAACGTATTGGTCTCGGAAATCAACGGATCGTGGATCGACGAGTACACCCCGACTGGGAGGCTTGTGTGGACCGTTCACATCCCGACAGTGAACTATCCATCCGATCCGCAACAGATTGGATCGGATCTCTATCTCATGACCGACTATGACCCCCCGGCCGAGGGTCGCGCTCTTGAGTTCACCCGTGACGGGCATGTCACCTGGCTCTACGACGCGCCGGCTGGTGACGCAATGTTGAAGAAGCCGTCGCTGGCCGAGCGCCTGCCCAACGGGCTCATCATGCTCAACGACGACTATCGCGACCGAGTGGTGGTCATCGACCCGACCACGTACTCCATCGTGTGGCAGTACGGGCTGACCGATGTACCCGGTACCGCACCCGGCTTGGTGTCGATCCCGGACGGGTTCGACGATCTTTTGGCTAATGGGACGACGCCAACCCACCCCAACACCGGCTGAGCCGATTGAGTGGACAAACTCCATTGCTCGGGGGTCGGGCCTCCTTCCCGCACCTCGTCGTCTTCCCGCGTTGTTTGCAGGATCCAGCGCATCGGGGGCAGGCGGAGAACGGAGGTGGTCGGGCAGGCACGTCCGACGTGACCGGGATCCCGTCGACTATCCAACGGTGGCGACCGATGCCCGACTAGACATGAGAAATCACCATCGTCGCCATCCGGGCAACTGAACCGCTGCCAGTCCGAGCTGCTCCGAGCGAAGAGGACGGCCCACCGCGGTCACGGGGGTCGAGTGTCGCTTGGTTGGGCCCCACCGTGCTCTTCCTGATCTTCTCCCTGGCGTGCGTTGGGAGGGCACCGCTGTGGGGCGACGAGATGGCCACGCGGGAATTCAGCCTCTTGCCCGTCGGTGCACTCATGCAAGCAACCTCTCACGTCGACCGGGTGCTCCTGCCCTACTACCTGGTCATGCACGTGTGGACGGCAGTTGGGAACGGCGCAGTGGCCCTTCGGCTTCTGTCGGTGCTGGCGGGCGCGGGCACGGTGGCAATCTCCGCACGGACTGCCCAGATTGCGTGGGGATCCATAGCAGCCGTCATCACAGGGATTGCACTCGCGACGAACGGCCAGTTCATCAGCACGAGTGTCGATACCAGGCCATATGCCCTGGTCCTTCTCTTCACAGCTTTGGCCACCCTTTCCCTCGTCAAGATGGTGTCGGGAGGCTCGAGCCGCGGAAGGTGGTGGGCTTATAGCGCGGCCGTCAGCCTCGCCGTATTGATGCAGGCGTTCGCAATCCTCATCTTGTTGCCCCACGCCATCACCTTCTGGCGGAGGGAACGGCGGTCCCTCCTGTCCCGATGGCTGATGGCCGCCATACCGCCCATGTTGATCGCTCTGTTCCTCGTCGTCGTCAGCAACTCCCAGCGGGCGCAGGTCGCTTGGATCCACCGCGGCTCAGTTGCTGACGCTGTCCACAACCTGATCGCCGGCACCGGCGAATCCTTCCATGCCGTCGTCTTGATACTCGCCATTGGCTTTGTCCTGGCGGTTCAAGTCAAGAGGCGTGGTATCGACGACGTGTGGTTGATGTCCCTTGGCCTTCTCATCATCCCGACGACAGTGTTGTTCGTGGTGTCCGCGTTCACCACCCCTGTGCTGGTCGGCCGGTATGTCGTCAGCGAGCTACTGGGTGCCGCCCTACTGCTGGGTGCGGGCGGTCAGCTTCTTGCCGGGGCCATGTCTGCCCGTCAGCTCACTCGCGGATTTGTCGCAGCCGTTGTCATCACGGTCATGATCGGTGCATCTTTTGACGGCCTTGGCGCGACCCTGCGCTCGACGGTGGACGGAGGCGATGACTATACGGCGGTGGCGAATGCTCTGACCGCGCAAGCCCGAGTCGGCGATGAGCTCATCATTGGACAGGGGCATGGATCAGGTGGATTTGCGGACGGGGTTGCCTACTACCTGCACGATGTGGCATTCATGCGTGCCATCACCCAGGGTTTGCCGAGCGGAGAACCGGCCTGGTACGAACGCATCGTCGACCAGACCAGTCCATTCTCCACCGCAGTCGCTCAAGGTGGCTCCAACGCCCCAAGCGTCTGGGTCGTTGAGACGACTCAATCGCCCGGTTCGCTCATTCGCGCATTGGTGGCCCATGCCTGCTCGCCGATGGATGGCAGCAGGGATCCGGCGGGGTTCGAGCAGTTTGGCGGAATCTCCCTGACGCACTTTGGGTGTCGTTGAGAGTTGGATATGCCTACGGCCAGCAAGAGCATCGTTCTCGCGGAATGAAGTAGCCGCGGGAGGTGCCTACACCCATGGCCACCGTGGCTCGTGAGACCTGCACCGTCGGCCGGAATAAACGTTCGTTGGTGTGCGCTCTCCCCAGTCTCTGTTTTGTCGACAACCCCATGGCAAGTGCACGGAGATTCTGTTACCTTGCCGGCAGGGGCAAAACCTTGAAGATTGTCTCTTCGAACTCACCGCGTGATTGCCCTGGTCAAATCCAGAAACCGATGGAGGATGCCACCATGCGCCGGTCTGCTTTCGTCCGCTACGTCCGACCGCTTCTTGCCGGTTTCGTGGGCATGGGCTTCCTGCTCGGGGTGACCACGGCAGCTTCGGCAACTTCGCCGTTGAGCCTGGTCGTGAATTCGAAGGCCGACACGAACGCGGTGAACCCCGCCAGTGGCAAGTGTCTCGACACTCAGGGTCACTGCACCTTGCGGGCCGCCACCGAGGTGGCCAACGCTCAGGCCGCTGGCAAAGTGGTCAACATCACCGTGCCGGCCGGCACCTTCAGATTGACCCTCGGTGCACTCAACCTCAAGCACAGCGCCGTAACCGTCAGCGGGGCCGGCGCCGCCAAGACCGTCGTGACTGCCCACGGAGCGAGCCGGGTCCTCACTCTTGCTGCGACGGCCAAAGCCACCCTTGGCCATCTTGAGCTGATCGGTGGTGCAGCCCCCTCTGCCACTTCCAACAGCCAGAGCGGCGGCAACGGCGGGGGCATCATGAACGCAGGCTCCCTGACCCTGACCAGCAGCACGATCTCTGGGAACACCGCCGGAGCGGGCGGTTTCGGGGGCACCGATCCAGGCGGGCACGGCGGCAACGGCGGAGGCATCGCCAACAGCGGCACCGTAACTATCACCTCCAGCACGATCAGCGGCAACTCGGCCGGTACTGGGGGGATCGGCCTAGAGGACAGCGAGTCATCCGGGCCCGGCGGGAACGGGGGCGGCATCTACTCCTCGGGGGGCTCCGTCACGATTTCCGGGAGCGTCGTGTCGGGTAACGCCGCCGGCTACGCCGGTACGCTCGGGGAGGTGCCCTTTCCGAGCGCCGGCAACGGTGGGGGAATCTGGAATTCGGCCGTTCTCCACGTAACCGCTACCAGATTCGCGTCCAACGTCGGAGAGCCGGGAGCGGGGGGCGATGGGGACGGAGGAGCGATCTTCAACAGTGGAACGGCGACGATTGGGACGAGCACCTTTGCGGGTAACGACGCGGGAACGGTTGGCAGCGTTGGCAACGGCGGGGTTGGGGGCAACGGCGGTGCGATCGCCAGCACCGGCAAGCTGACCCTTACCGACTCGACCGTGTCCGGCAACACTGCCGGCACCGGCGGGGGCAGTTCCGACGGTGGGGCCGGCGGAGGGCTGTACGCACCGTCGGGCTCGGTGACGCTCACCGGGGACACCCTCAGCTCCAATGCCAGCGGTTCAGGCGGGAACGCCATCCCCGTCGACCCGGGCTGCTCGGCCCCTGGCGTGGGTGGGGACGGGGGGGCGGTCTACTCGGGAGCGACGCTCGCTGTCAGTAACACGACCATCGCCGATAACTCGACCGGCCAGGGCGGCTACTTGTTCAACCCGTGTGCTGGCCAAGCCCCCGGCGGCGTGGGAGGCGGGCTAGCCGTCGCAGGAGGCTCGCTGAGCGTGTCGTATTCGACGGTCGTTGACAATTCCGACGGCATTACCAACCTGGGGGGCGCCGTCACCTTGCAGGGAACGATCTTGGCGGACAGCACCGCGGGAGCGAACTGTACGGGAGTGATCGGTGAAGGTTCCGGTTACAACCTCGACAGCGGCACCACGTGCGGGTTTTCTGATCCGAACGACATCACCGGGACTGAGCCGGGACTGGCAGCGCTGGGCAATAACGGGGGACCGACACAAACACAGGCCCTGCAGGCCGGAAGCCCGGCAATCGACCACGGTGGCACAGCGGTGGACGGCTGTCCTGCGGTCGACCAGCGGGGAAAGCCACGGCCCGATGAGGCCGGCGATGTCGGCGCGTGCGACATCGGTGCCTATGAGTCACAGGGTGTGGCCTGACCGGTTACCGCGGTACTGGTGTTGTCCGCTAGGTCAAGGTGTTCTGTTACGACCAGCAGGTGGTCGACTCGCTCACCACCTGATCCGACGGACTGCAGAAGTTTCGAGTGTCCCCGTCGTCGGCGTCTACGAGACCATGCCCACTCCTCGATACAACTATCAGTCCTGGATGATGGCTGAAGTGCACGCCATCGAGGCCGCGTGGACAAGGCGCGTCGACTGAGCACCTCTGTAGTCGATTCCTGAGGCTCGCCAGCCCCCCACTCCCTGCGGTCATTTACTTCGTACCTCTAAAGACCGCCGCCCCGGCGTTCCGCGATTGCTTTTCGGCCGTTCGTGTGCGATGCCTTGCTCTCTCGTGGGACGTCTGATGAGGAGAGAGGGAGACGCGCAGCCGGGCGACCCTAGGACTCCCGCATCCCGAGGCAGACCGCCGACAGCGAGCGGCTCCCCTCCAGTGCCCAGGTACCGGCAAGCTGTTCCTTGAGCGGCGTCGAATCAAATGCTTTCTGAAGTTCCAGACGATTGATGCAGCGCGTTCGTGCCTGTGTTTATACGTGGTGCGCACCGGGGCTCGGTGCGTCCATTGGTGCTTCCGGCTTTCTCGATTGGAGCCGGCCGACCTAGGTGGAAGCCCTGAGCAAAATCGACACCGAATTTCTTCAGGAGATCTAGCGTGTCTTCGTCTTCCACTCCCTCCGCTATCGTTTGACATCCGAAACCCAGGGCCAAATTGACGATCGCTTTGACCACGTGTTGATTAGCCGGAGTGTTGACAAGGTCCTTGACGAACTCGATATCAATCTTGAGGTAACTGATCGGAAGCTTCTTGACGTGTGTGAACGTTCCAAACCCAGTGCCAAAGTCGTCCAGAGCCAGGCTGCCGCCGAGCCTCACGATGCCGTGCGCGAAGGCATGACCTTTCTCAATGTCGCTCATGAGAGCGGTCTCTGTGATCTCGAAGACGAGATCGGCAGGATCGGCACCGGTCCTACTGAGTTCAGCCCTGATAAAGCTCAGCAGATCTGGCGAAGCAATCGACTCGGCAGAAAGGTTCACTCCTACGTGTCTTCCGTTGGCGGCAAGGTCTACGGCCTGTCCGATCACCCACCGATCGACCTCAATGATCAATCCGTACTGTTCCGCCACCCCCAAGAACGAGGAGGGGCTGATTAGCTCGCCGTGTCGACCGATCATTCGGATAAGCAGTTCCTCGCTGGGTCGACCTCCGCGGAGGGGAACGATGGGTTGGCTGTAAAGGACCATCCTGCTCTCGTCGAGTGCTTCCCTTATCCGCCCTACCCACGTGATCGCGTCGAGCTCGCGTTTGACACGAAGACGTTCTGCTTTCTCATCGGTGATGTCGCGAAACACAATCACCGTGCCAACGCCCGACATGCCGGCAAAGAGTGGCGCCGCTGAGTAGGCAACTGGTAGAAGCGATCCGTCCTTGCACGTGAACATCTCATTGTCGCCTCGTACGCAGAGGCCTTCGGCTCTTACTTTCCGTATTTCACACTCCGTTTCCGAAAGGATGGGGGTTCCGTCCTCCCGGTGAGTATGGACCAGATCATGCAGACCTCTTCCCTCTAGGTCCTCCGCCGTCCACCCAAGCATCTTCGTAACGGCCTGGTTCATATACGTCATCCGACCAAGGTGGTCAGCTATGAACATGCCTTCAGCCATCTGGTTCATAGCGATCGATCGGAATTCCTCAGCCTGAAGCCGCTCGGTCACATCGACCACGATGATGCCGATACCAATGACTTCCTTCTCGAGGTGCACCGGGTAGTAACTCGCCAGACAGTGGCGCCTGTCGTTGGGGCCGGCTCCGCTCTGGTCGGACACCTCAATGTTCAGCACGGCTTCGTCGTTGTCGAGCACCTGGCGGTAGGCGGAGCCCACCTGAGGCCAAATGTCTGGAACAAGCTCCGCCACGGTCTTGCCGATGAAGTCCTCAGCGTTTACACCGGACAGTGAAGCGAGCATTTGGTTCAGATGAACAAATCGGAACTCTCGGTCGACGAACCCGAGTCCGATTGGGGCGGACGACTGGAGAGTTTCTAATGTGCTCAGCGCTTCATCAGTACTGCGGTGGGCCTCGCTCAGATCCGATATCTGCTTCTTGTAAAGCGTCAGGTCGTGATCAATGGCGGACGCCCCGATTACGGATCCATCACTTCCCAGGATGGGCGACACCGTGACCGAGACGTCGACGGGCGCACCACCCTTGCAAATCCGCTGGGTTTGAAGGTGTCGCACGGTTTTCCCGTTGGCGACTCGATCCAGAATAGTTGACAGCTCCGTCGGACGGTCCTTTGGGATGAGGACGGAGATGTTACGGCCGAGCATCTCGACATCCTCATAGCCATAAAGGCCCTGGGCCGCTCGATTCCAAAAGATGATTGTTCCCTCAAGTGTCTTGCCAATGATCGGATCATCCGATGATTCAAGGAGTGCCGTGAGGAATGAGGCGGCCTCCACCTGCTCCGGATCGCGCGTTGCCACATTCGACTTCACCAATGTGTTGTCGACATCTTTGGACAAAGCCTGAAGCCGTAAGTCGATCTGGCCTCAAGATCTCGAAAAAGGTGCCGATGCACTGCCGTGGGCAATTCCTCAAAATCAGGCGTGGCAGAGCCTCGGACCTGGTACCTACCCCACCGGGCAATTGCCTGCCTCGGCGCTCTATTGATTGTGGTCGCAATTGCCGGGGGAACCCTCGGGGTAGTCAATTCGACCCGGGCGGAGCGACTGTCCAGCGTGGTGACCAGCCGATACCTCGTGCTGCAACCCCCGCTGAGGGAAATGCGGGCCTCAGCGGCAGACTTCCAAGTGCTCGCGGAACGAGCGTTTGCAGGCTCCGCTCCTGGTTCCACCTTGGTCACCGCTGCGGTTGCAGACTCTTCTGCAACGGATCATGCGTACATCAGCCTCCAACGGCTTCTTGCATTGGCCGGAAATGCCGGCCTCGCTCCCCACCTGAACGAAGAGGTCACAGCCTATGTCGCAGCGCGTTCGAGCTTGGGGGCCTTCCTCGCGGGCGAAGCAGCAACCCCGCAGCTTGCCCACCTTGCTTCGGTCGAACAAACCGCCGATACAAACCTGGACGATACTCTGGAGGCCCTCCAGCAAGAAGTAACCAATCATCTTCTCCAAACAGCCGGACAAGCTGGAAGTGCTGCGAAGACTGCTCGGGTGGAGCTCCTATGGTCTATGGGGATTGGTGTTACGTTCGCAGCGGCGGTCACCGTCCTCCTGACACGGAAAGCCTTGCGTGTCGAACACGAATCAGATAAACGAGATTCGATTCAGGCCAGCTTGACAAAGCGGAACGAATTCGAGGCTCAACTCCAACGGGCGTTGGAAATGGCGAAGACTGAACCACCAGTCTTCGAGGTGGTTGCTGAGGCACTCGGTGCTGCCGCCCCCCACATGCATTCCGAGTTGCTCCTGGCCGATTCGAGCAAAGCTAATTTCCGCCAAGTTCTGGTTGCTCCTGCTGAACCAGAAACCATGGGATGCGGCGTGATTTCTCCCGATGACTGCCCGGCGGCATCTCGGAGCCAAACAATGGTGTTCCCTTCGAGCACCGCCCTTGATGCTTGTCCGAACCTCCGCGGGCGAAACTGCTCGGCACTTTGCGTTCCTGTCAGTATCAGCGGCAGCCCGGCCGGCGTCTTCCATGTGACTACTGTCGATGGCTCCGCGCCCCCGGACTCAATCCGATCAGATGTCGAAGTCGTAGCACGAAGAGCATCAGAGCGACTGGCAATGCTCCGCGCCTTTGCGCTGTCACAGACCCAGGCTAACAGCGACTCCCTCACCGGGCTCATGACCCGACGCAGTCTCGAAAATGGCGTGCGGGCGCTGCGGGAAGATGGGGTGCAATACTCCGTGGCGTACGGCGATTTGGATCATTTCAAGAAGCTCAACGACGTGTTCGGCCATGATGCCGGCGACCGAGCTCTTCGGGCCTTTTCCCAGGTTCTACGGGACTCGCTCCGACCGGCTGATATACCTTGTCGCTATGGGGGAGAAGAGTTTGTCATTGTCCTCCCGTCCTGTCCAGCATCCGAGGCCGTTCAGGTGCTCGAACGAGTACAGAGAGGCATCGCCAGCCGTCTTGCAACGGCCCAACTACCGACCTTCACGGTGAGCTTCGGTCTCGCATCCTCCGAGCAAGCCGAAGGATTTCAGGAATTGGTTACCCTGGCCGACGAGGCACTCCTGCGTGCCAAAGCTGGTGGTCGAGATCAGATTATTGTTTCTGCCGGCCGCGACCGAACTGCCCCTGATCAGGACGACGGTAAATCGATCCGTCCTTTGAAGACGTCAAAACAGGACCATCAACTTCAGGCCGAAACCGTTGTGGTTGAACCCCAAATCGCTAGCTGAGGTCGATCAAAACGGAAAATCTCAGAGGACCCCAGATCAAAGCTCGATGCTTGGCGTGAACCCCGAACTCAGTGCTAGGAGAAAATCGGCTAGAGCTCCGATCCTGGAACGGTAAGGAAGCGAATGTCACGGGTCACGCTCATAGACGTACGCGAGGGGGCCTTCGGGGTCCGCCTACTCGGTTGAAGAATCCAAGGCTCTCGTCCAGGCCGCGCACAGCGATGTCGGGTTCGTCGACTTCAATGTTCGTTGTGTCGGCGTATCTTTGTTCGCACACGGCAGGTGCTCAATCCAAAGGGTCTTGTGGGGCAGGGTGTCAGGCGCTAGTCGCTACTGAACTCCACGCACCTGAGGGTGACGGGGACCACCTACATGGACAGGCACCACATCTCAACAGGATTCGAGCCAATGACAAGAACCCCCTGAACGGTTCGGATCGCCCTCTCAAGGTGGAGACACTGGTTCGATCTCCGTTGGGACTGCCACCAAAGCCCGGTTCAGATGCGGTGTGTTGCGAGGAGAGCCTCGGGCGTGAACCGCCGGCTAGTAGTTTTGCTACTGGTTTCAACTTCACATGGTGCGCTCGCCCCGGGGCCAAACCGAAGCCCAGGAGTTGGCCGCCATGCGCGGACGTATCAGACTCCACGCTATTCGTCTCCCTCACCCACATCCACAACAGGCCCCGCCAGCTAAGTGACATTGTGAATGTGATGGCCTACGTCTCGCACTTCCGGACGATTCCGAGCCTCCCAGGGCACAGGCGCTCGACCAGCGGCTTCACCTTGGGGGGGCAGGTAGAAGATCTGAGTTTCTCGGGGCTGTTTCTCGGGACCTACTAACCCGGGCCCTATGCCGTCCCATGCAGGGTGGCGCCGTCGGCCCACGGGAATGAGTCCCGGATGGTTTGAAGCCGAGAGCGCGTTTTGTCGTCGCAGAGTGCACCAACTACCCCAGCTCGGAATGCTTGTTCTGGTGAGCAGCCAAGTTCGGCAGCGACTTCGTAGTCGCGGGTGAGATCGGTATCGAACATGGCCGGATCGTCGGTACTGATTGAGCAGAGGACGCCCGCCTCCAACAACCGGGGAAGTGGGTGCACCTCCACGGACTTGACCACGCGGGTACGCAGGTTGGACACCGGGCACACGTCGCAGACGATGGACCTAGCTGCGAGTTCCCGCAATAGGCCTGTGTCTTCCACGGCCCGGATTCCGTGTCTGATCCGATCGGCTTGAAGAACGTCCAAAGCGCCTCGTACCGATTCCGAACCCGCCGCCTCTCCGGCGTGTGGGACCGAGCCGAGCCCTGCATCTTTGGCGAGCCGAAACGCCTTCTCGAAGGGTTCGGGCGGAAATGAAGCTTCTGGCCCTCCAAGTCCGAGCCCGACGACGCCTCGATCTCGGTATGTAATGGCGTAACGAGCCGTCTCCAGCGCCGCTTCCAAGCCGAGAATACGAGGAATGTCGGTCGTCAATCGGACCTCCACGCCGAATAGCTCTCTGGCTTGATAGGCGCCGTCACAGAAGCCGGAGAACACTTCGTCCCACGAAGCACCGCCACTGATGCGCTCTATCGGGGTGAAGATGCCTTCGACGTACACCGCTCCATGGGATGCGGCCTCCTCGGCATAGGCAACGACCACCTGCCGGAAATCTCTATAACTTTGGATGGCCGGCGTCGTCATCATCCACAGCTCGAGAAAGTGCTCGAAGTCGCGGAACCGGTAGAGCTCGGCAAGCTCTTGTTCATTGTTCGCTGGGAGGGCATAGCCGTTGCGAGATGCCATCTCGAAGAGATCCGTCGGGCGGACGGTCGCTTCCAGGTGGACGTGCAGTTCGATTTTGGGAACGGACGATAGCTGCAAGCTGACTCCTAGGCGCGTCGAAGGGGGGCTTCCTTTCGACACAAGCCGGAGCCCTCTGGCCCTTCCCGTCTGGTCAGCTCATGACAACCGAAGCATATCGATTCCGCTTCGCCCATGTCGTCCTTCCCACTCGTCTGGATGGGCATGGGGTACAGTGCTGCCAATCATCCAGAGGATCTGAGGGACCTGGCCCTGTGACGATCCGGCAACCTGCCTTTCGGCGAGGTGCCAACGCCAGGAACGATGAGGAGGATCCATGAGCCTGGTGCTCGGAGTTTCTGCGCTGTCCGGCCGATTGGTGAGGTTGGAGCCTCTATCGAGACGCCACGCTGCGGACCTTGCCATCGCGGCAGAAGAGGACCGGAGCGCATACCGTTTCACATGGGTCCCTCGAAGCTCACAGATGGCGGAGTATCTCGATTCTCACTTCCAGCGTCGGCAATCCGGCATGTTCCTTCCCTTTGCTCAGATCCGCCTCGCCGATGATCGCGCCGTGGGTTGCACAGCGTTCTGGGACCCTAGAGCTTGGCCCGGTCGGTCCAAGCTTTGTGCCATAGAGATTGGTTTCACCTGGCTCGGAGCGTCGGCACAGCGCACCGGGATCAACGTAGAGTCCAAGCTCCTCCTCTTTAGACATGCCTTCGAACATTTCGGTGTTGCTCGCGTCGACCTCAAGACGGACGCACGCAACGAGCGGTCCCGCAATGCGATCGAAGCTCTCGGCGCACAGTTCGAAGGCGTCTTGCGGAACTGGTCCCAATCATGGGCACCAGGCGAGGCGGGCCAATTGCGCAACACGGCGATGTTCTCGGTCATCAGCTCGGAATGGCCGACCTGTGAGGAACATCTTCAGAGGCGATTGGGCTTGCCTGTGCCAACGGTATCTCGTGACTAAATCGACGGTCCGAGATCGATTCGCCCGATGTGTCGCGGACCGTGTAGATGGGATTCAGCTCGGACTGCTCGGACTCTTGGAGGACGAGCCCGATTCGATTTCTCCACGATCGGTCGGCGATGGCGGGATCGGCGCCGAGCCGGACTTGTCCGTCGCTCAACGCGCGGAACCCCTCGAGGATTTCGATCGTCGTGGTCTTTCCCGCCCCACTGGTACCGAGCAACCCAAAGATCTCCTCGGATTCGACCGTAAAACTGATCCCGTGAAGACGCTCAATGTCGCCGCAGGACTTGCGGAGATCGCTCACCTCGATGAGCGGATCCACCGGGGAGGCTGTAGGCGAACTGTTCAACAATCGCCGAGCCGGGAATCCTCCAGTGGTGTTCTTTAACGGCACCGACCTGCGCATCCTTGTGGCAGCTCTAACCAGAGAGGATCCGACCTACCCCCTACAGCGGAGGCCAAGTAAAGGGCCGGTCGCGCCTGGCGATTCGGCAGGCATCCGATCTGATCCGCACCAGCTTGTTACCCTCTTCCAATGAGAGTCCGGCGGATCTGGGGTGTTGTGATCGCATTGGCCCTCTTGGTCACGCTTCTGAGCCGGCAAAGTTATGCGCCGCCGGTTTATGTGGAGACGATCCTGTATGTCTTGGCGCTCTACTTCGTCGTGGTGTTGATCGGTCCACTCGCTCGCCGCGTGGCGCGGCGAGTCCATCCTCCGTCGATGCAAGGCGGATCCGCTTTGCTCGTCTCCGCCGTAAGTAGCGGCATTGGCTCGTTGGTTTCAAGAGGGTTCGTGCGGTCGATTGCCGTCGGGGCCATCCGCCGAAGCGACGGAGAAGTATCGACGGATGCTCTGGCAATGGGGCCACCTGAGGAACTTGGACCTCATTCTGTCCTGGAAGCCGGTTCGATAACCAAGGGGGTGACTGCTCTTTTGCTCGCTGATCTGGTCATCGCCGGGGTAGTTTCGCTCGAGGATCCGGTGAGCAAGTACTTGCCGCTGCCAGAGCTGGAACACGTGACCCTTGAACATCTTGCGACCCACCGAAGCGGTCAACCGAGGATGCCTCGATCGTGGAACAACCTGCTCGGAGTGTCGTATAACGATTGGGACGAAGACAGATTGCTGGCATCGATCAGGCCGTCGATGCCCACCGAACGGCCCCGCTACTCGAACCTCGGGTTTGCACTTCTGGGACAGGCATTGGCCGCCGCGTGTGGTGTTGAGTACGAAGAGCTCGCACAGGACCGGATCCTGCGGCCGCTCGGCATGGAGGCGAGTAACTTCAAATCGCCCGTTTCGGTGGCGGGCCGCGACTGGATGGGAATGCCGGCCCCACCCTGGGGAGCGCCGGCATTCGCTCCCGCTGGAGGTCTGAAGACGACAGTTTCCGATCTCACTCGACTCGTCACATCCTTGCTCGGAGCGCCAGAGGGATCCCTGGGCGAGGCGTGCATTCTGGCCAC
>Ga0182030_10003996_pt1 | contig 31449 bp, 32 predicted proteins | sample 812S3MmetaG_FD_121299 | JGI IMG/M metagenome (GOLD analysis project Ga0182030, IMG submission 121299) | Permafrost microbial communities from Stordalen Mire, Sweden - 812S3M metaG (Illumina Assembly) | ecosystem: Environmental > Terrestrial > Soil > Wetlands > Permafrost | place: Sweden...
CCGACGAGGTGCGGCGCGAGCCCGTCGCTGCGCTGGTCGCGGATGACGGAACCGACGGCACGCCCGGTCTGGCCGATGTGGAGGCCCTGCTGTCCGAGGCCTGGGTCTGGCTGGCGCGCCCCGGAGCGGTCGTGATCGAGCTGGCACCGCACCAGGCCGACGCGGCAGCCCTGATGGCCCGGCGCATGGGGTACGTCGACGTCCGGGTGGAGATGGACCTGGCCCGGCGTCCGCGGGCGCTGGTCGGTCGCACCCGGTGACCGGTCCCCGCCTGGTCGGTCCCCGCCGGTCCGACGTTGCCCTCGCCGCACTCGCCGAGGGTCGGGTGATCGCGGTGGCGAGCGACGGCATGTACCTCCTGGTGGCAGGTTTGGGTCTCGACGGCGCAGCCGCCGTGCAGCGCGCGCTCGGGCCGAACCCCACAGATTTCGGTCCGTTCCACGTGGTCGTCGGCCGGTTGGACCAGGCGATCGCGTTGGCGTCGGAGTGGACCAAGGAGACGGGGATCCTGACCACCCGGATGTGGCCGGGGCCCCTCACCGTCATGGTGCCGGCCCGACCCGGCACCGGGGACGGCGATCCTGTCGTGCGCATCACCATGCCGGCGACGCGCGCGCCGCGGGCGCTGTGTCGCGACCGCGAGCCGCTGCTGGCGTGCGGGCTGTCGCGGCCCGATGGGACTCCGATCGTCGATCCCGCGGAGGTCGGGGCCCGCTTCACCTCCACCGATGTCGCGCTGATCGTCGACGGGGGCATCTGCCGCGGCCCGGGCCCGACCGTCGTGGACTGCACGGCCTCACCGCCGATGGTGCGGCACGTCGGTGCGCTCCCCGAGCACTACGTCGATGCGGCGCTGATGATGGGCAACCGACGTCGCAAGTGGTTCGGGCGGCGGTCGGATCCGGGCTGAACGCGCCAGGGTCCTTCAGTCCAGGGTCAGCACGCCATCGGCCCTCAACGTGCCCGTGCGGCCGATGCCTTCCTCGGTGCAGAGCAGGGCCAGCGTGTCGGGGTCGACGATGTTGCCCCAGGCCCTGCTGTCGCCGGCGGTGCGGCAGGCCAGAATGCCGCGTTCGGGGCTGCCCTCGCGGTCGAACGTCACCGTGTAGGTCTCGACCCGCACCGGACCGGTGGCCGCCGAGTCCACCGTGCACTGCGGGAGGATATCCACTTCGGGCTGCACGTCGCGCCAGGCGAATCCATCGCGCCCTTGGTCGGCGGGGGGCCGGCTCCCGTACACGCCGACCGAATGTTTGGTGGCGAACCACCCGAGGCCAGTGGCCAGGCCCACCGTCCCGGGCTCGGCGCGCAACGCGCCGACGAGCTGGGCGATGCCGTGCGAGGTGTAGTTGTTGCCGGGACCGCCGCCGAAGGTGAGGCCGCCGGTCAAGGTCAACGGCCGGTCAGGGTCGTCGACGGGGAGGCCGATTTCACGCGCGGCCATCTGCACCACGGCGGGGAAGCACGAGTAGAGATCGATCGGCCCGAGGTCGTCGGGCCCCACCCCGGCCAGTTCGAAGGCGGCCGCGGCGGCCAGCCGTATGGCCGGCGAGCGATGGAGCTCGGGGCGGTGCGAAATGAACCAGTGGTCGTGGGCATCGGCCCCCGCCAGTGGGAACACCCATCTCTCCTCGGGCACGCCGGCGGCCCGCGCCGCCTCCACCGAGCAGACGATGTACGCCGCGCCCTGGTCGACCTGCAGGTTGGCCGTGCAGAGCTTGGGGTAGGGGAATGAGATCATGCGGTTGTCCGGCGAGGGTTCGGTGATCTCCTCGGGGCGAAAGGCGCGGCGGATCCAGGCGTAGGGGTTGGATGCGGCCACCTGGCTGAAACGGGACCACAGCGAGCCGATGCGGGCCCGGTGTTCGGCCAGTGTCCATCCGTTCGCGGCGCGCAGCGCGTTCTCGAAAAGCGGGTAGGCCTGGATCGGCAGGGTGATCCCTCGAGAGCGTTCGAGGTCGGTCGCCCCGGGCCGCTCCGTCCCGAAGAGGGTGGGGTGGGGTGTTCCCTCCGCCGGCTGGCTGGACCAATTCACGGCCGGTTTCGACGGATCGCGCCGGGCGGCCGTGCGGGTGTACAGCGCCTCGGCCCCCGTCACCAGGACAACCCCGAGGTCGCCGCGGGAGATGGCACGGCACGCGTCGTGCAGCAACGCCTCCGGCGCGTTGCCGCCGACTGCGGTCAACATCAGCTCGGGGGGCAAGGAGTCGGCGTCGAAGCCGAGTTTGCCGGCGACCAGCAGGGCGGGGTTGACCGACCGCCACGCCAGCGGTACCACGACCCGGATGCTGTCGGCCCGCCTGATCAGGGCGTGCCCGGCCGCGGCCGGGGCCCCCGGTGCGGCGCCCGTGACGTCCTCGGCGGCGGCCCGCAACGCGCGCACCATCAATTCGAGAGGCTCGGGCCGCTCGGCCGGGTCGGTGCGGGGATCGGGATGGACGGTGACCTGACCGACCCCGACCACCACCGGTGTGTCGGGATGCAGGGCCATGCGCCGGGATCGTACCGGTTGACGCCCCAGGCTCCCCCGGCCCGCTCGGTAGACTCGGCCTCCATGCGCGTCGCCTTCGGCTCGGACCATGCCGGGTTCTCCCTCAAGGAGGTCCTCAAGGCCGAGCTCGTCGGACGGGGCCATGACGTCGTCGACGTCGGGACGTCGGGCGCCGAGATCTCCGTCGACTACCCCCACTTCGGCGCCGCGGTGGGTCGCGCCGTGGCCGGGGGTGACGTGGATCTGGGTGTCTGCATCTGCGGCACGGGCAACGGGATCGCCATGGCCGCCAACAAGGTCCCCGGTGTCCGGGCCGCGGTCGTGCACGACGTGACCACGGCCAGCCTGGCCCGACGGCACAACCACGCCAACGTCGTGTGCCTGGGCAGTCGCGTGGTGGGCGCGAGCGTGGCTGTCGATGCCCTGATCGCCTTCCTCTCGGCCGCCGAGGAGGGGGGACGTCACAGTGACCGGATCGCCCAACTGGCCCGTCTGGACCGCGAACTCGTCCACAACAGCGAAGGAACTCAATGAGCAGCTACGACTCCGCACTGGCCACAGATCCCGAGGTGGCCGGGCTGATCCACCAAGAGCTGGAGCGCCAGCAGACCACGTTGCAACTGATCGCGTCGGAGAATTTCACCTCACCGGCCGTGCTGGCCGCGTCGGGGTCGGTGCTCACCAACAAGTACTCCGAGGGATATCCCGGAAAGCGGTACTACGGGGGCAACCGGGTCATCGACGAGGTCGAGAACCTGGCCCGTGACCGGGCCACCGCACTGTTCGGCGCCGCGCACGCCAACGTGCAACCGCACGCGGGCGCCAACGCCAATCTGGCGGTCTACCAGGCCCTCGTCGAGCCGGGCGCCACCATTCTGGCCATGCGGCTCGACCACGGGGGGCACCTGACCCACGGCTCGCCCGCCTCTATCACCTCCAAGGTGTGGCGCTTCGTCTCCTATGGCGTGACCCCGGCCCGTGACGATCCCGGCGACCCCGGCGAGGTCATCGACTTCGACCAGGTGGCCGACCTGGCCAAGCGCGAGCAGCCCGCACTCATTGTGGCCGGCTCCACCGCGTACGCCCGCATCATCGATCCGGTGCCGTTCCGGGAGATCGCCGACTCCGTGGGCGCCCTCTTCATGTTCGACGCCGCGCACCCGGCCGGCCTCATCGCCGGTGGTGTCCACCCCAGCCCGGTCGGGGTGGCCGACGTGGTGACCCTCACCACGCACAAGACGCTGCGTGGCCCTCGGGGCGGCACCATCTTGTGCGGGTCCGAGCTGGCCAAGAAGATCGACAGCGCCGTCTTCCCGGGTCTCCAGGGCGGGCCGCTCGAGCATGTAATTGCGGCCAAGGCGGTCGCCTTCGCCGAGGCTTCCCGTCCCGAATTCCGTACGTATGCCGCCGCGGTGGTGGCCAATGCGGCCGCCCTGGGCTCGGCGCTTGCGGCCGAGGGATTCCGGCTGGTCGCCGGCGGGACGGACAACCACATGGTCCTCGTCGATCTGCGCGCCTTCGATGCCGAGCTGACCGGCAAGGAGGCCCAGGAGGTGCTCGATCGGGCCGGCATCACCCTCAATCGCAACACCATCCCCGACGACCCCCGCTCGGCCTTCATCACGTCGGGACTGCGCCTGGGCTCGGCGGCGGAGACCACCGCGGGCATGGGTCCCGGCGAAATGGAGACCATCGCCGGCCTCATCGGCCGCACACTGCGGGCCCGGTCGGACGAGGCCGAGGTCGCGGCGGTGCGGTCCGAGGTGGCCGCACTGTGCGCCGCCTTCCCGCCCTACCCCGACCTCTTGGGGTAGGGGATGCCGGATATCGGGTGGTACATCGTGGTGCTCCTGGTGGCGGCCGGTGCGACCGCTGCCCTCACGGTGCCCTGCCGTCGGTTCTCGGTGCTGACGGGCTACGTGGCCCAGCCCAACGAGCGCACGATGCATACGCAGCCCATCCCCTACGGCGGTGGCACCGCAATGTTCCTCGGTCTGTTGGTGGCCGTGCTCGCCGCCGCCGCCGTGCCGGCCCTGCGCCCGGTGTTCTCGGACTCGCCCGAAATGCTGGGGGTGGTGCTGGCGGCCGGGGCCATCTTCGCCGTCGGGCTCATCGACGACGTGCGGGAGATGTCGGCGCCGGCGAAGATCGCCGGCCAGGTCCTGGCGGCAAGCATCTTGTACTTCCTTGGTGTCACCATGACGCAGTTCAAGGTGCCGCTGGCCGGTTTCATCGTGTTGACGCCGGGGGTCATCCCGCTCATCACCGCGCTGTGGGTGATCGCCCTGGCCAATGCCATCAACTTGATCGACGGGCTCGACGGCCTGGCGGCCGGCATCGTCGCCATCGGTTCTGGAGCGCTGGCCGTCTACGGGCTCCGGTTGATGGGGTTGGGCATCCTGCCGCTGGACAACGTGGGCCCCCTGGTGGCGGTCGTGGCCTGCGGCATCTGTCTCGGGTTCCTCCCGTTCAACTTCAACCCGGCGCGGCTCTTCATGGGCGATGCGGGCGCGTTGCTCCTCGGCGTGCTCATGGCCGCCTCGACCATGGTCATCGGCGGCCGGACCCCTCCGACCAGCGGGGTCACCTACTTCTTCTTCGCCCCGCTGTTCATCCCGTTCTTCATTCTCGGCGTGCCCATCGTGGACATGACCTTCGCCTTCATTCGGCGGACCGCCCACGGGACCAGCTTCCACACGCCGGACAAGAAGCACATCCACCACCGGTTGCTGCAGCTTGGTCACGGCCCCCGCCGGAGCGTCATCATCCTGTGGGCGTGGACCGCCATCCTGTCCGGATTTCTCCTGTTTCCCCTGTTCATGCACCAGGCCAACGCCTTCATCCCGCCGGGGGCGGCCGCGCTCGGCGTCGGGCTGTACACGCTGTTCCACCCGGGGTTGCGCAAGGCGAACGGCGGCGGCGGCGAGGGTGAGCACGGGTACGAGCCAGCATCCGAGCCGGTCGAGGCCGGGGTGCCCGCCGACGTCCTCCCTTTTCCCTGAGCGTGTGCCCAGGAACGGTTTGGACGTCATCAGGGCCGGGGTGCGATGATGTCGGGAATGTTTCCAGTCCACCTCGCCTCGTACGACGCCCCCTCCCCGGGCAGTCGGCCGACGGACCCCGGCGCGCCACGCACCGCGTAAGGGAGCGGATTTCTCATGTGTGGTCAAGTGACCTCAGTCGTGCGCGCCCGGATCAGTGACGGAGCCGCCGCCCCCCTCGAATCCTCCCGACGGAGGTCAGGGGGACTCGCCCGGCGGAGATCAGGGGTCGCGGACCCCCACGCTGGGCGACTTCTTCTGGGTGGGCACCGGCTGCGCCGTGAGTGTCGTGGGGGCGGGGGCGGTGGGCTACGGCCTCGACGCCTGGCTGCACACCACGCCGTGGCTCAGCTTCGTCGGCCTGGCCTTCGGCATCGTCTCCGCGGTGCTGCTCTGCGTGGCGCAGCTCCGCAAATTCACCTGACCGGCTACAGTGGGTTCTGTGCGCCCGTAGCGAAGGAAGGCTGAAAAGCTGATGTTCGCCAATTTCGCGCTCCCCGATCTCGCCCGGGTCTCCCGACGCACCGTGTTGGGCGGCCTCGTGTTCGGCGTGATCGGCCTGATCGCCTGCCTCGCGCTCGGGGCACCGCTGACCGGACTGGGCCTCTGTGTCGGCCTCGCGCTCGGGCTGTTCAACTTCCGGCTGATCCAACGCTCCGTCATCAAGGTGGGGGCGCGCGAGGACGAGAACCACAAGCGGCCCCTGGCCGCCAACACGGTGGCGCGGCTGGCGGTCATCTCGGCGTTGGCCCTCGGGCTCCTGTTCCTCTCGTTCGACCTGGGTCTGGGTGTGATGGTCGGGTTGGCCGCGTTCCAGTTCCTGCTCCTGCTCAACGTGGCGCGCTCCATGTTCAAAATGGGCCACGGCGGCTTTTCCGATGACGATTCCGAGGTGATCCCCTCATGAACATCGGCGGGGGCCTGCTGCAGTTCGTGAACCCGGCGACGAGCATCTCGGTCGGCGAGCACGTGACGAAGAAGATCTTCGGGCTCACCCTCGACCTGGACACGGTGTGGGCCACCGGGGCCGCGCTGGTCGTCGTCGTCCTGCTCGGCATCGCCCTGCGCCGCCAGGTAACCAGCGGCGTGCCCGGGCGGCTGCAGGCCGCCTGGGAGATGGGGATCGGGGCGCTGACCAAGCAGGTGGAGGGCTCCATCGGACCCAGGGGAGCCGCCGTGATCCCCTTGGCGGCAGCGCTGTTCGTGTTCATCTTCGTCTGCAACACCTTCACGGTCCTCGGGTTGGGCGCCAAGTTCGACTGGCTGGCGGCGCCCAACGCGGACATCAACCTCCCGCTGGCCATGGCCCTGTTCGTGATCGTGTTGGTGCACATCTCCTCCATCCGGGCCCGGGGACCGGTGGGCTACGTCAAGCACTACCTCACCCAGCCCTTCCCGCTCTTCTTGATGCCCTTCAACCTCTTCATCAACCTGGTGGAGGAGATCGCCAAGCCGATCACCCTGGCCCTCCGACTGTTCGGCAACCTCTTGTCGGGGACGCTGATGCTCTCGCTGATCGCCTACCTCGGCGTGTGGAAGATCTCGTCGATCCCCATCGGCAACGTGCTGGTCTTCTTCGTCAGCATCATCTGGAAGCTGTTCGACCTCGCCATCGGCGGCATCCAGGCCTTCATCTTCGCCCTGCTCACCATCTTGTACTTCGATGTCGCGATGAGTACCGAGCACGGGCATGGGGAGAAGGGCGAGCTCGACCTGGTCGACCCGGGATTCCCTGCGCCTGTAGACCCTGCGCTCGCTGCAGACCCTGCATTCGCCACCCAAGATCACTAGTCAATTCAAAAAGGAGAGCAAACAAAAATGGCAGATACAACGCAGCAGGCCATCCAGTTGGCCGGAGCGATGGTCGGAGGCGGCCTGGCCCTGGGTGGGGGCGCCATCGGCGCCGCGGTAGGTGACGGACTGGCCGGGAGCGCGACGATCGCCGGTGTGGCGCGTCAACCCGAAGCCCAGGGGCGGCTCTTCACCATCATGTTCCTGACCGTCGGTCTGGTGGAGGCGATGTACTTCATCAACCTGGCGTTCACGGCACTCTTCATCTTCTCGCTGTACAAGAAGTAGTCCAGCCGTCTCGTACCGAGTGGTCTCCTACCGAGTGGTACAGCCCCACCGTGATCCGGGTGGGTCCATCGCCCAAAGGCAAAGACAGAGATAACTATGTTCATCGCAACCAGCAACTTCCTCATCCCCAATGCGACGCTGATTGTCGAGCTGGTGGCCTTCCTTGTCGTCCTCGCCTTCATCGGGAAGTACGTCCTTCCCTACCTGAAGAAGGCGCTTGACGAGCGGGCCGCGCTCATCGGCAGCCAGCTGGCGGCGGCCGATGAGGCCAAGGCGGACGCCTCCGCGGCCGACGCGGACCGCCGGGCCGCGCTCGAAGAAGCGCGCGCGCAGGCGCGGGAGATCGTGGCCCAGGCCAACCGCACGGCCGAGCAGGTGCGGGCCGACGGCGAGGCCAACGCGCGGAACGACTACGAGCGCATTGTGGGCAGCGCCGAGGCCGAGGTGAAGCTGGCCCGCCAGCGTGCCGTGGACGAGGCGGCCAACCGTCTGGGTGAGCTCGTGATGGACGTGGTCGAGCGTGTCATCGGGCGTGAGGTGGACTCCGCCGCCCACCGCGACCTGATCGACGAAGCGGTCGTTGCTCTCCGAGCAGATGCCTCCGGCGGCGCTGCCGCCAGCTCCGGGGCGCGTCAGTGAACCCGACGCTTCAGGGCTACACCGCCGCTGTGCTCGAGGCCGCGGGTCCGGGCGCTCTCCCCGGGCTGGCGGCAGACCTCGAAGCCATCGAGCACCTGGTCAACTCGAATGCAACCCTGCGCTCCGCGCTCACCGACACCACGGTCCGCGGGGCCGCTCGCCGCGCCGTCATGCTCGACCTGCTCGAGGGCAAGGTGTCCCAGCCGGCGCGCCGCGTGGCGGCGTTCGCCGCCTCCGCCGTCGGGGCACCTGATGTGCCGGCCGCGGTGAACTGGGTGGCGACCCGGGCCCGCCACGCGGCCGAGGGGGGGCAGTACGACGAGACGCCGTTGAGCCTGACCCAGTCACGCGAGCGGGTCGGGGGGTTCGCCACCGCGGTGGACGAGGATCTCTCGCACGCGCAGCTGGAGTCGCTGGAGGACGATCTCTTCCGTTTCGCCCGCATTGTGGCCGCCACCCCCGCGCTCCGTGCCGCCCTGGTCGACCGCGACCTGGCGGTCGAAGCACGGCAGGGGCTGGCGACCCAGCTGCTCGAAGGGAAGGTGCAGCCGAGCACCATTTCGCTGGTCTGCTATGTGGTCGCCGGGGGACGGGCCCGTGACATCGTGGGGACGCTGGACTGGCTGGTCGAGCAGACCGCCAGAGCCCGCGGCTGGCGCATCGCCCGGGTGCGCGCGGCGGCGCCCATCGAGGACCCTCAGCGGACCACGCTCTCCGACTCCCTGGCCACTCTGGCCGGGGCGCCGGTCGAGCTGCGGGTGATCCTCGATGAGGCGCTGCTCAGCGGCGCGATCATCCAGATCGGCGACCTCCAGGTGGATGCGACCGCCCGGGGACGGATTGACGCCTTGCGTGAGCACCTCATGCCGGGCGGTTGGGACGATGGAAGTGTCCGCACCGGCACGGTGCGGCCGGGGGGAACGATGACACAGACAGAGGGAGCAGGTTGATGGCAGAACTGACGATCGACGCCAGTGAGATCACCGCGGCGCTCAAGCGCAACGTGGACGAGTACACCCCGGCCGTCGGGACCGAGCAGATCGGCCGGATCGTCGAGGTCGGCGACGGCATCGCCCGCGTCTCGGGCCTGCCCGGCGCGGCGGTGAACGAACTCCTCGAGTTCGAGGACGGGACGCTCGGCCTGGCGCTCAACCTCGACGAGGACACCATCGGCGCCGTGGTCCTGGGCGAAGTCGACAACCTCGAAGAGGAGCAGACGGTGAAGGCCACCGGGCGGATTCAGACCGTCCCCGTGGGCGATGCCCTCCTCGGACGGGTGGTCAACGCGCTCGGTGCACCCATCGACGGCAAGGGGCCCATCGCCAGCACCGAGTCGCGGCGCATGGAGGTCCAGGCGCCCGGCATCGTGGGGCGCCAACCGGTGACGGAGCCGCTGCAGACGGGCATCAAGGCCATCGACGCCATGACCCCCATCGGGCGGGGTCAGCGCGAGCTGATCATCGGTGACCGCAAGACCGGCAAGACCACCGTTGCCCTCGACACCATCATCAACCAGGCCGGGCAGGGCGTGAAGTGCATCTACGTGGCCATCGGCCAGAAGAACTCCTCGGTGGCCCAGGCCGTGGCCACGCTGGAGGCCCACCAGGCCCTGGCGTACACGGTCGTGGTCGTGGCGGGGGCCGGCGAGCCGGCCCCGTTCAAGTACCTCGCACCGTATGCCGGGTGCGCCATGGGGCAGCACTGGATGGAGAACGGGGAGCACGCCCTCATCATTTACGACGACCTGTCGAAGCAGGCGGAGGCCTACCGGTCGGTCTCCCTCCTCCTGCGCCGCCCCCCGGGTCGCGAGGCCTACCCGGGCGATGTCTTCTACCTCCACTCCCGGCTGCTCGAGCGCGCCGCCAAGCTCTCGGACGCGTTGGGTGCAGGCTCGCTGACCGCACTCCCCGTGATCGAGACCAAGGCGGGCGACATTTCGGCCTACATCCCGACCAATGTGATCTCCATCACCGACGGGCAGGTCTTCTTGGAGTCCGACCTGTTCAACTCGGGTATCCGTCCCGCCATCAACGTCGGCAACTCGGTGAGCCGGGTGGGGAGCGCGGCCCAGGTGAAGGCGATGAAGCAGGTGTCGGGAACCCTCAAGCTCGACCTGGCCCAGTTCAGGGAGCTGGAGGCGTTCGCCACCTTCGGCTCGGAGCTCGACAGGGTGTCCCAGGCGCAGCTCGACCGGGGCTACCGCCTGACCGAACTGCTCAAGCAGCCGCAGAACGCACCCGTGCCGGTGGAGGAGCAGGTCCTCGTGATCTACGCCGGGACGAAGGGATGGACCGACTCCGTGCCGGTGCCCGAAGTGCAGCGCTTCGCCACCGAGCTGGTCGAGTACTTCAAGGGAAACCATGCCACGGTCCTGGACGACATCCGGACCAAGGGTGCGCTCCCCGACGGTGACGAGTTGGACCGGGGGCTGACCTCGTTCCTCGAGGGCTTCGACACCGGGAAGGTCGACTGAATCCATGGCCGGAGGCCAAGAGCGCGTCCTGCGGAGGCGTATCCGCAGCGTGCAGTCCACCAGGAAGATCACCAAGGCCATGGAGCTGATCGCCGCCTCGCGCATCGTGCGCGCCCAGGCGCGCATCGCCGCCAACCGGCCCTATCGGGCGGGCATGGAAAAGGTGCTGCGCCAGGTCGTCAGCGAGGACCCGACTGCCGCGTTGAAGCTGCTGGGGACGCCCGAGTCCCCCGAACGCGTCGGCGTCCTCGCCATAGTGGGCGACCGGGGCCTGGCCGGCTCCTACAACTCGGGGGTGCAGCGGGCGACGGAACGGCTGATTGCCGAGCACGTCCGCAACGGTGCCGACGTGACGCTGTGGACCGTGGGCAAGAAGGCGCAGGGGTACTTTCGCTACCGCGGGATCGAGGTGGCGCACTCGTTCACCGGCATGGCCGACCGACCCGAGTTCACCGACGCACGCGAAGTGGCGGCAACCGTGTCCGCCCCGTTCGTCGCCGAGGAGATCCAGGTCGTGCAGATGGTCTCGACCCGGTTCATCTCGGCCGGCATCCAGCGCGTCGAGACCCAGCAGCTCCTCCCGCTCCCACTGCCTGAGCCCGAGGAGGGGGAGGAGCCTCCCGCCGAGAGGGGCGCGACGGGGTACACGGAGTTCGAGCCCGACGTGGAGACGCTGCTGGCCAAGTTGGCTCCCCGGGCCACCGAGGCGGAGATCTTCGCCGCCCTGCTCGAGGGCACGGCATCGTTCTTCACCGCCCAGCAGCGAGCGATGGCGGCAGCGACCGAGAACGCCGACGACCTCGTCCGCACCCTGACCCGCGTCATGAACCGCGCCCGTCAGGACTCCATCACCACCGAGATCATGGAAATCGTCAGCGGCGCCGAGGCGCTCCGCCAGTCGAAGGGAGCTTGACCGCAATGACCACCACCGCCATGCAGGACACAGTACCGGCGGGCTCGCTCGAGGACGGGCGGGTCGTCTCCATCGCCGGCCCCGTCATCGACGTGGAGTTCCCGCCGCACTCGTTGCCCGAGATCAACCACGCCGTGGAGTTCACGATCGAGCTGGAAGGCACCTCCTCGCAGGTCACGGCCGAGGTAGCCCAGCAGATCGGCGACGGCCGGGTGCGCTGCATCTGCATGCAGCAGACCGACGGCCTGGTCCGAGGGGCCCCGGTGCGCAACCTGGGCCGGGGCATCACCGTTCCCGTCGGCAACGCCGTGCTGGGCCACGTGTTCAACGTGCTGGGCCAGCCGCTCGACACCGACAAGGTCGAGGGCGTCGACGACTACTGGGAGATCCACCGCAGCGCGCCGGCCTTCGACCAACTCGAGCCCCGGTCGCTGATGTTCGAGACCGGGATCAAGGTGATCGACCTGCTGGAGCCCTACGTACAGGGTGGGAAGATCGGCCTCTTCGGAGGAGCCGGCGTGGGCAAGACCGTCATCATCCAGGAGATGATCCACCGGGTGGCCCAGCAGTTCGGTGGTGTGTCGGTCTTCGCCGGCGTGGGGGAGCGGACCCGTGAGGGCACCGACATGTGGCTGGAGATGCAGGAATCGGGCGTGATCGACAAGGCTGCCCTGGTCTACGGCCAGATGGACGAGCCCCCCGGCGTCCGCCTGCGGGTCGCCCTGGCCGCCCTGACGATGGCCGAGTACTTCCGGGACGTGCAGAACCAGGACGTGCTGCTCTTCGTGGACAACATCTTCCGCTTCGTCCAGGCCGGCTCCGAGGTCTCCACCCTGCTGGGCCGCATGCCCTCGGCCGTGGGCTACCAGCCAACGCTGGCCGACGAGATGGGGGAACTCCAGGAGAGGATCACCTCGACCAAGGGGAAATCGATCACGTCCATGCAGGCGGTGTACGTTCCGGCCGACGACTACACCGACCCGGCCCCCTTCACCACGTTCACCCACCTCGATGCCACGACCGAGCTCTCCCGCCAGATCGCCGCACTCGGCATCTATCCGGCTGTGGACCCCCTGGCCTCGACCTCGAACATCCTGGCCCCCGAGATTGTGGGCGACCGCCATTACGCCGTGGCCCGCCGGGTGCAGGAAGTCCTGCAGCGCTACAAGGAACTGCAGGACATCATCGCCATTCTGGGCCTGGACGAGCTGTCCGAGGAGGACCGGGTGACGGTGACCCGGGCCCGCAAGATCCAACGCTTCCTCTCCCAGCCCTTCTTCGTGGCCGAGGTCTTCACCGGTGTCCCCGGGATCTTCGTGCCCATCGACGAGACGGTGGAGTCGTTCGAGGCCCTGGTCAACGGCGATCTCGACAACATTCCCGAGCAGGCGTTCCTGAACGTCGGCGGGGTGGAGTCGGTGCTGGCCAAGGCCAAGACGTTGCAGGACGAGGCCGGCTAGTGGCCGACGGCGTTTTCGGCGTGGAGGTCGTGACGCCCGAGCAGTCCCTGGTCGCCGGTGGTGCCACGTCGGTGGTCCTGGCGACCTCGGACGGTGATCTCACCGTGCTCGACGGCCACATGGCCCTGGTCGGCGACGTGGCGCCGTGCGAGCTCAGGGTGGACCAGCCCGACGGCACCACCCTGCGGTTGGCGGTGCACGGTGGCTTCCTCGAAGTCGACACCAGCGCCGGCGCGGCCGAGGGGTTCGCCGAGGGCGACGGTCCCCTTCCCGGCCTCTCGACCAAGGTCACCGTGCTGGCCGGCATTGCCGAGCTGGCGCCCGACATCGACGTGCCCCGGGCCGAACGGGCCAAGGAGGCCGCAACGCAGAGGGTGGCCGAGCTGTCCTCCGGACGGGGCGGGCCGTCCGACCAGGCTGCGGTCGGGGAGGCACCCGACGTGGCGTTGCAAGAGGCCGAGGAGGCGCTGGGTCGGGCGGAGCTCAGGCTGAGCGTCGCCGCCGGCTCACACGAATGAAACCGAGCTGAACTCCGACAGCTTGGCCAATGCGTGGTTGGCGTAGATGGTGCGCAGCGTCCCGGACTTCGAGCGCATGACCATCGACTGGGTGGTGGCCCCGAACGCGTGGAATCGCACCCCCTGGAGGAGCTCGCCGTCGGTGATGCCGGTGGCGGCGAAGAAGCAGTTGTCGCCCTGGACCAGGTCCTCGGTCGAGAGAACGTTGTCGAGTTGGTAGCCCGCCGCGATCGCCGCGGCGCGCTCGTCCTCGTCCCGGGCGTAGAGCCGCCCCTGGATCTCTCCGCCCATGCACTTGAGCGCGGCCGCAGCCAGCACGCCCTCGGGCGTCCCGCCGATGCCGAAGAGTATGTCGGTGCCGGCACCGGGCCAGCCGGTGGCGATCGCCCCGGCCACGTCTCCGTCGGTGATCAGGCGGATCCGTGCCCCCGCGGTCCGCACCTCGGCGATGAGGGCCTCGTGCCGGGGCCGATCGAGGATGACCGCGGTCAGGTCGCGCACCGGCCGCCCCAGGGCCTCGGACAGGGCGTGCAGGTTCTCCGTCGGGGTGCGACGGATGTCGCAGGCGCCCTTGGCCGCCGGCCCGACGGCCAGCTTCTCCATGTAGACGCAGGGCCCGGGGTCGAACATCGTGCCCCGCTCGGACACGGCGATGACGGCGAGCGCCCCACCGCGCCCCAATGCCGTCGGGGTCGTCCCGTCGATCGGGTCGACCGCGATGTCGGTCAGAGGCGGCGACCCGTCGCCGATGCGCTCCCCGTTGAAGAGCATGGGGGCGTTGTCCTTCTCGCCCTCGCCGATGACCACCACCCCGTCCATCTGCACGGATGCCAGCACGACCCGCATGGCCTCGACCGCGGCGGCATCGGCACCGATTTTGTCGCCCCGACCCATCCAGCGGCTGGCCGCCATGGCGGCGGCCTCCGTGGTGCGGACCAGTTCCATGGCCAGGTTGCGGTCCGGGGCCTGAGGAGTTGTCGCCACGGCCCTGACCCTACTTGGTCGCCCGTCCCGAATGGGCCGCTCGTCGGGCGGCCCAGGAGGGATACTTGAGATTGTGGAGCAGACAGTGGAGCAGATAGTGGTGCGGCCGAACGGGCCTCTGCAGGGGACGGTGCAGGCGGGCGGGGCCAAGAACTCGGCCCTCAAGCTCATGGTGGCCTGCCTGCTGACCGAGGGCCGCACCGTGCTGTCCAACGTGCCCCTCATTGACGACGTGGCGTCCATGGCCAAGGTGCTCGGGGCCGTGGGGGCCCAGGTGGAGTGGTTGGGCAACGGCGATCTGGCCGTCACCACCCCGGCGCCGGAGGACCTGCATCCCGTCACCCCCTATGACCTGGTCGAGCGCATGCGGGCCTCGGTGGTCGTTCTCGGCCTCCTCCTGGCCCGCTGCGGCGAGGTGCGCATGCCGCTCCCCGGGGGCGACGACTTCGGCGACCGTCCGATCGACTTCCATGTCAACGGACTGACCGCCATGGGGGCCCGTTTCGAGATCTCCCACGGCGAGGTGCGGGGCTACGTGGAGGGCGGGCGGCTCGTCGGCACCAAGGTCGTGCTGGAGTACCCCAGCCACACGGCGACCGACAACCTGCTCATGGCCGCCGTCCTCGCCAAGGGCACCACGGTCATTGAGAACGCGGCCAAGGAGCCCGAGGTCATCGACCTGGCCGCCATGCTCTGCGCTATGGGCGCGATCGTCCGCGGCGCGGGGACCTCGCGGATCGAGGTCGAGGGGATCGACGAGTTGCATCCCGCCCGGCACGCCGTGGTGGCGGACCGGGTGGTCGCCGCCACATTCCTGGCCGGGGCCGGCATGACGGGGGGCGACGTGACGATCGCCGACGCCCGTCCCGACCACATGGAGATGCTGCTGCGCAAGGTCAACCAGATGGGCGTCGTGACCACCATGGGGCCGGGCGGGCTCCGGGTGACGGCGAGCCGGCGCCTCGTGGCGGCGGACGTCGCCACGCTGCCATACCCGGGCGTCGCGACCGATTTCAGCCCGTTGCTGGTGGCCATGCTCAGCAGCGCCGAGGGAGTGGGGATCCTCACCGAGAACCTCTTCTCGGGCCGGTTCCGCTACGTCGAGGAGCTGCGCCGCATGGGCGCCGACATCAAGACCGAGGGGCATCATGCCGTCGTCCGCGGGGTCACCCGCCTCTCGGGCGCCCGGGTGCGGGCGCCGGACATCCGGGCGGGTGTTGCCCTCGTGCTGGCCGGACTCGTGGCGGAGGGGGAGACCACCGTCACCGGCGCGCACCACATCAGTCGCGGCTACCAGGACCTGGTGGGCGACCTGCGCCACCTGGGTGCCACGGTGACCAGCCAGTGAACCGGCGGCTGCCCCCCGATCCCGCCGCGCGCGTAGCCCTGGCCCAAGACGGCGACCGCGTGGCACTGGCCCGTCTGGTCTCCCTGGTCGAGCGCGGGGGCGCGCCCGGTCTGGCCGTCGCCCGTCTCGCCTACCGGGCGCCGGTGCCCTACACCATCGGGCTGACGGGCGCTCCGGGGGCGGGGAAGTCGACCCTCACCGATCGGCTCATCACCCTCGTCCGTTCGGGCTGGCCGGACCCGGCACCCGAGCCCATCGCCCAGGTTGGCGTGCTGGCCGTCGATCCGACATCCCCGTTCAGCGGCGGGGCGATCCTGGGCGATCGCGTCCGGATGCAGCAGCACGCGCTCGACCCGACGGTGTTCATCCGGTCCATGGCCACCCGCGGGCATCTCGGGGGACTGGCGCTGGCCGTGCCCGACGCCGTGCGCGTGCTCGGTGCGGCGGGACTGCCGGTGGTGATCGTCGAGACCGTCGGGGTGGGGCAGATGGAGATCGAGGTGGCGTCTGCCGCCGACACGACCATGGTGGTGGTGACGCCGGGCTGGGGGGACTCCATGCAGGCCAACAAGGCCGGCCTGTTGGAGATCGCCGACATCTTCGTCATCAACAAGGCGGACCGCCCCGGTGCCCGCGAAGCGCGGCGGGACCTCGAGCAGATGCTGGATCTGTCGACGCTCGGCGCGTGGCGCCCCCCCATCGTCGACACGATCGCCTCTTCGGGTGAGGGATTGGCGGCGCTCTGGGACGAGATCGCACGCCACCGCGCCCACCTGCGCCAGTCGGGGGAATTGGAGCAGCGCCGAGCCGAGCGCCTGGGCCATGAGCTGCGGCGGGTCCTGATGGCCCGCAGTGCGGCGAAGATCGACGAGCTGGCCTCGGGAGAGGAGTTCGCCGGCGCAGTCAAGGCCCTGGCGGCGGGCGAGCTCGACCCCTACCAGGCCGCCGATCGCCTCTTGGAACGATGAAGGGCCACAACCCGATTCAACTACCCTGCACCCATGGCTGAACCCTTTGTCGCCGTCGAGCGCCGTCCCGACGGCGTCGCCGTGGTCCGGCTGGACCGCCCGAAGGCGAACGCGCTCTCCGTCGACGTGCTCGGGCAGATCTTCTCCGCCGCCGCCGCGCTGCATGACGATCCCCCCGGGGCGGTCGTCGTGTGGGGAGGCCGCCGGATCTTCGCGGCGGGAGCGGAGATCGCCGAGCTCAAGGGCACGGGCGCGGCCACCGTGGGTGCGGGTTTCACCCGTGCCCTGGGGGCGTTGGCCAGCCTGCCCCGGGCCACCATCGCCGCCATCAACGGGTACGCCCTCGGGGGCGGGTTGGAGCTGGCTCTGGCCTGCGACTTCCGGGTCTGCGCGGAGGACTCCCGACTCGGGCTCCCCGAGGTGCTGCTCGGGCTCCTCCCCGGCGGGGGCGGGACGCAGCGCCTGCCGCGCCTGATCGGGTCCTCGCGCGCCAAGGAGCTCATCATGACGGGGCGCCAGGTCCCGGCGGACGAGGCATTGGCCCTCGGGCTGGTGAACCGGGTGGCGCCGCCGGACGAGGTGCTCGACGTGGCGCTGGAGTGGGCTGCCGCGTTGGCCCGCGGCCCCCTGGTGGCGCACGGTCTGGCCAAGGGTGTGATCGACCGCGGTCTCGACGGCACCCTGGCCGACGGGTTGGCCGCAGAGCAGGAGGCGTTCTCCACCGTGGCGCGGACCGAGGATGCCGGGCGCGGCATCGCCTCGTTCCTCGAGCACGGTCCCGGTCAGGCGACATTCGTCGGACGGTGAGCGTGCCCCCCATCCCGCTGAGCTCCGGAGAGGGCCCGTTCGACCCGTCGGTGCGATGGTTCCAACACGCCGTCTTCTACGAGGTCCTGATCCGGGGCTTCTACGACTCGAACAACGACGGCACCGGTGACCTCAAGGGGCTGCGCGAGAAGCTGGACTACATCGAGTGGCTGGGTATCGACTGCATCTGGATGCTGCCGTTCTACCCGTCACCGTTCCGCGACAGCGGCTACGACATCAGTGACTTCTTCAACGTGCACCCCGACTACGGGAGCATCGGCGACCTCGTCGCCTTTTTGGAGGATGCCCACAGCCGGGGTATCCGGGTCATTGCCGATCTGGTCATGAACCACACCAGCGACCAGCATCCGTGGTTCATAGAGTCGCGTTCGAGCCGGAACAATGCCAAGGCGGACTGGTACGTCTGGAACGACGACGACCAGCGCTGGCCCGACGCCCGCGTTGTCTTCACCGATGTGGAGCGGTCCAACTGGACCTGGGACGACACGCGCCAGCAGTACTACTGGCACCGTTTCTTCCACCACCAGCCCGACCTCAACTACGAGAACCCCGAAGTGGCGGACACCATGATCGATCTGGTGCGCTTCTGGTTGGATCTCGGCTTCGACGGCTTCCGCCTCGATGCCGTGCCGTACCTGTACCAGCGGGACGGGACGGCCGGGGAGCATCTGCCCGAGACCCATGCCTTCATCAAGCGCATACGCAAGCAGCTGGAGGCGGACTACCCCGGCCGCATCCTCTTGGCCGAGGCCAACGGCTGGCCGAGCGACGTGGCGGACTACTTCGGCGACGGGGACGAGTGCCACCTGTGCTTCCACTTCCCGCTGATGCCCCGCCTCTTCATGGCCGTGCGGAGGGAACAGCGCTACCCGATCACCGAGATCCTGGCCCAGACGCCCGTGATCAACGACTCCTGCCAGTGGGCCATCTTTCTCCGCAATCACGACGAGCTGACCCTCGAGATGGTCACCGACGAGGACAGGGACTACCTGATCGCCGAGTACGCCAAGGATCCCCGCATGAAGCGGCACATGGGAATCGGGAGGCGGCTGGCCCCGCTCCTCGAGAACGACCGCAACATGACGGAGCTCCTCTACGCCCTCCTCCTCTCCCTCCCCGGCAGCCCGGTCATCTACTACGGGGACGAGCTCATGATGGGCGACAACATCTACCTGGGCGACCGCGACTCGGTGCGCACACCCATGCAGTGGTCGCCCGACCGCAACGGGGGATTCTCGAAGGCCGACTTCGCCCAGCTGTACCTGCCTCCGCTGATGGACCCCGTCTACGGGTTCAGTGCGGTCAACGTGGAGGCCCAGCTGCGCAACCAGGGGTCGTTCCTGCACTGGCTCCGGCGCATGCTGGTCGAGCGCCGGTCCCTGCCGGTGATGGGCGTGGGGGAAATGGAAGTCCTCCCGTGTGCCAACCCCTCGGTATTGGCGTACATGCGATCCGGCGAGGTGGCCGACATCATTTCGTCCGCGCCCAACCCGCATGGCGGCGTTCCCTCGTCGATCGCCACCGAGATCGAAGGTCGGGACTGGGAGCGCGCCACCGTCATGGCACGGACGGTCCCGGCGGGGAACGAGGCCCCCGGGGACGAGGTGGTGCGGCGCTTCCAGGCGGTGCTCTGTGTCCACAACCTGAGCCGGTTCGCCCAGCCGGCCGAGCTCTCCTTGGCCAAGTGGGCCGGGACCACCCCGCACGAGGTGCTCGGGCGTGTTCCGTTCCCCAACGTGACCGAGGAGCCGTATGCGATCACGCTTCCCCCTTACGGCTTTCTGTGGTTCGATCTGGTGGACGAGGATCGGCGGTCGATGGAATGAACCCTGAGCGGGAGCAGGCCCTACGCACACTGGTTGAGGCGTGGCTCTCGCATCGCCCGGTGAGCGAGTGGCACCGGGAGGCCTCCACCGAGATTGCCGTGCGGCGGGCCGAGGTGCTCCGGCCCGGCCGGCCGGGGCTGCTGGACCTGGTGGCCGAGGTGAACGGCCGGCTGGCCCACATCGTCGTCGGACTCCGCAGATCCGATGACGAGCCCCACTTCCTGCGTGCCGGCGACGAAGTCGTGCTCGGGCTTGTCGAGGACGAGGATGGACTCGCGGTGGGCATCGACGCCCTGCGCGACGCGCAGTTGGCGCCCTTGACGCTCGCCACCATCCGCGGGGTCGATCCGCTCCCGGGGCCGGTGGCCGTGGGGCAGGACGACGAGGAGGCCACCATGCTCGACTGCGGGAGCCGTGGTGACCTCTGGGTCTTCCCGTGGCTGCGCCGCGGTCCTCACCCGGCCGTGGACTTCCTCGAGGCCCTCGACGGCGCCGGGTTCAACCATGTCGCCGCACCGCTGTCGAGGTGGACGTGGGACCACCGGGATCTCGGGTTCGTCCAGGAGCCGCTGGCCGACCGCTCCGGGGGGTGGGCCCTCGCCATGACCTCGCTGCGAGACCTCTATGCCCTCGGGGGTCGCCCCGAAGCGGCGGGCGGCGACTTCGGTCCCGAGGCCCACGCCCTGGGTACCATGACGGCACGGATGCACCTGGCCCTGGACCGCGCCTTCGATCGCCATCCCGAGCCGGTGTCCGCCTGGGTCGATGCCGCCGAGGCGACGATCGCGGCGGCTGATCCCGCGTTGCTCGAAGCCCCGGGGATGGCCGATCTGACCAAGGCGCTGCGGGCCGCGGACGCCCGGCTGCCCGTCATCCGCACCCACGGCGACTTCCATCTGGGTCGGACGTCCCGCACCGATCAGGGGTGGGTGGTCAGCGACTGCTTCCCGGGCGGTGTCCCCCCGGGCGGGACGGGGCCAATCGGGCGGTCCCCCCTGGCCGACGTGGCCGACCTGTTGTGGTCACTGCACCAGGCCAGCCTGGAGGCCGCCCTGGAGCGGGATCCCACGGGTCGACTCGACCTGGCCCCGCTCGGGCAGGCCTGGGAGACGCGCAACCGCCGGGCCGTGCTGAACGGGTACCTGAACACGCCGGGAATCACCGGTCTGACCGGTCCCGACCGTGACGTCGTCCGCAATCTCGTGGCGATTTTCGAGCTCGCCCGGTCGCTGCGGACGGACTGAAGCCGCCAGTGGCCGGTTCGTCAGTGGGCCAGGGCGTCAGTGGGCCAGGGCCGAGACCTTGAGCGTGTTCGCCGCGATCTCGGGGGAGACCACGTTGATGGCCACGCCGGTGCCGAGCTCGAACCCGGCCGTCGTGGTCGCCTTGGGCCAGATGTGGGCATGCCAGTGGTAGGGCTCGCCGGCCCGGTACGGGGCGGAATGGAACACGATGTTGTAGGCCACGTCCCCGACCGCATCGGCCAGCCGGGCCAGGCAACGCCGGATGGCCTCCCCGACGGCGAGCAGGTCCGGGGTCGGGCTCTTGTGGAGGTGGGGGAAGTGCTCGCGGGGTATGACGAGCATTTCGTAGGGCACGGCGCTCCAAAAGGGGCAGATCACCACTACGCGGTCGTCGGCGTAGATCACCCGTTGCCCCGAGTCCTCCTCTGCCTCGATGGTGGTGCACAGGAGGCATGACCCGACGAAGCGGGCGAAGCGGGCCTGCTCCTCGGCCAGCTCACGCGGGATGAACGACATGCCGAGCAACTGGCCGTGCGGATGTTCCAGCGAAGCGCCGGCCTCGCGTCCCGAGTTCACGATGGCCTGGGTGTAGCGGAGGTTGGGTCGCTGCGAGTGCTCCTCGAGGCGGTCGCGCAGCGCCGCCATCACCAGGCTCGTCTGCTCCTCGCTCAGCATCCCCCAGGTGGCGTCGTGCTCGGGGGAGAAGATGAGGATCTCGTGGATCCCGCCGGCGGTGGCCTGGGTGAACACGGGACCGCGGTTGGCCACGACGAAGGGCTCGTCGCCCTCGAAGGCCGGGTACAGGTTGGGGACCACCCGCACCAGCCAGTGCCCCGACGGTCCGTAGGTCTCGAGGGCCGGCGGCGTGGTCTCCTCGTTGCCGGCGCAGAAGGGGCACGGGCGCGCCGAGTCGTCCTGCACCCACGGTGTCCGGCTGACGAAGGAGTAGGGCCGTTCGGAGCGCCCGGGACTGACCACGACCCAGCGACCCGACAAAGGATCGAGACGGAGCTGGTTCATCGGTCTCCGTGCTCTCGCAATGCCCATTCCTCACTCATCGGCGATCGCCTCTTCGTTTCGTCTACTCGTCGGTCCCTACGGTACAGGCTCAGGTGCCCGTAACGGCTGCATCTTCGTGTGGCGGACACCGTTGCCCCCCGGCCATGGGTGAAGATGTCGGCGTGCACCACCAGCCGGACGGCCCGGCGTTCGACGTCGTCCTCATCCTCCACGTCGGTTGCGTGGTGGTCGGGCTGACCACCACGGTGACGGGCGCGGTCAACGCGGGGCGTCTCGTCACGCTGCTCAGGGCCGCAGCTCCGCTCCCCGATGCGGTCCGGCGGTACTTCCGTCCGGGGGTGAACTGGGCCGGCCGCTCCATCTATGGCATCCCCCTCTTCGGGTTCGGACTCCTGGCCCTCAGCCACGGGGTCTATGGGCTCCGCGACGGGTGGGTCATGGGCGGGCTCGCCATCTTGGTCGGGGTGGTCCTGATCGCCGAGGGGGTGCTGTGGCCGGCGGAGCGCAAGCTCCAGGTCTCGTTGGCCGCCGCTGTGGGCGGCGCTGTGGCGGAGGAGTCCGTGCGCCGCGACGCCGGGGCGATGATGGTGGCGGCCACCGTGACCCTGGCCCTCCTGCTGGCCGGCTCCGCCCTCATGGTGGTGCAGCCGTGAGCGGGTCAGCCGAAACTCCCCTCAGCCCGAGAGGCTCACCCCGGTGGCGTCCTCGACGAGGGAACGGGCCGCTTCACCTTCGCCCGCCCGGACCAGCGCGGGAAGGGGGCCGTCGAGCAGGGCGGCCCAGTCCACCTTCTCGGTGCTCCGCCCGGCGTCGTGGAGTCGTTGGCGGGCCAGGCCCAGCAGATCGGCCAGCTCGCCCAATCCGGGGCCGCCGCTCTCGGCCAGCTCGGCGCGCAACCACCGCGCCAGCGCCGGGCTGGTACCACCGGTGGAGACGGCGACCGTCACCGGACCGTCGCGGTGCACCGACGGCAGGATGAACGTGCAGTGCGCCACGTCGTCGGCGCTGTTGACCCACACCCCTGCCGCCTCGGCATCGGCGTAGACCGCGCCGTCGACGTCGGGGATCCCGGTGGCGGTGACCACCAGGCGGTAGCCGGCCGCGTCCCCCGGGGCGTAGGCGCGAGGCGCGATGGCCACCGCGGTCAGCGCCGCCATGGCGGCACAGACCTCGGGGGCGATCACCGTCACCAGGGCCCCGCAGCGCACCAGTTCGCCCGCCTTGCGGGCGGCCACGGGACCTCCCCCCACCACCAGGCAAGGCCGCCCGCCCACGTCGAGCGAGACGGGGTAGTAGGCGGTCAGCGGTTCGATCCCCTCAGTGATGAAGCGTGGGTCGGCCGGCCATACCGGCAGCCACCGTGGCGATGGTGAGCTCGTCAATGAGCACGAAGCTCCCGGTGATCCGATCCGTCTGGTACGAATCGAGCGCCAACGGCGTTGCGGTCCGCACCCGGACGACGCCGATGTCGTTCTCCTTCAGCTCGGATGCGGGCTGCAGGGCGAGCTCGTTGACATCGAACGTCCCCTCGACGCTCTCGACCACCACTGGGGTGACCCGTGTCGTGTGCTTGAGCTTCATGCGGTCGCCGGCCATGAGGGGCCGTTCGCCGAACCAGCACACCGTCGCCTCGAAGTTGTCGGTCACCGTGGGGGGTTCCTCCAGCGACGAGATCAGATCGCCCCGCGAGATGTCGATCTCGTCGGCCAACTTCATGGAGATGGAGAGTCCGACCTCGGCCCGGGGCAGCGGGCCATCGGCCGTCTCGATGGCCTGCACCGTGGTGTACTGGCCCTGCGGGAGCACAATGACCGGATCACCGGTGCGGAACGGGCCACCGTTGACCATGCCGGCGTAACTGCGTCCGCCGCCAGGCTGTCGCAGCACCCACTGCACCGGGAGTCGGCCGCCGTTGCCCTGCCGCAGGCCGTGTTGGGAGGCCCACCCACCGGCCTGGGCCGACTCCAGCGCGTCGAGCACGGTCGGCCCGTCGTACCAGGGTGCGGCATCGGATCGCTCGACGACGTTGTCACCGTTCAGCGCGGAGATTGGGATCACCGTGCACGACGAGACGCCGAGCGTGTGGGCCAGCGAAGCCATCTCGTCGACGATGCCCTGGTATGCCGACTTGTCCCAGTCCATGAGATCCATCTTGTTGGCGCAGACCACCAGTTGGTCCACCCCGAGGAGAGCGGCAATGCAGATGTGCCGCCGGGTCTGTTCCCGCAAACCCGCGGTGGCGTCGACCAGGACGAGGGCCAGATCGGCGGTGGAGGCGCCGGTCGCCATGTTGCGGGTGTACTGGACGTGACCGGGGCAGTCGGCGATGACGAACTTGCGGTGTGGCGTGGCGGCGTAGCGGTAGGCCACGTCGATGGTGATGCCCTGCTCGCGCTCGGCCCGGAGGCCGTCGGTGACGAACGACAGGTCGACCTCGCCGAGGCCCCGCCGTTCCGATGCCGTCGAAATGGCATCGACCTGGTCGTCGAAGAGTTGCAACGTGTCGAAGAGGAGGCGGCCGATCAGAGTGCTCTTCCCGTCGTCGACCGACCCGATTGTGGCGAAGCGCAACAGGTCCATGGTGTCGGCGCCGAGCTCCTGCCCGCCTTCCGGCGGTGAGCTGGGCATCTTGCTCATGGTCTTAGAAGTACCCCTCGCGCTTGCGGTCCTCCATCGAGGTCTCGGAGAACCTGTCGTCGCCGCGGGTGGCGCCCCGCTCGGAAATGCGGGAGACCGAGACCTCGCGGATGATGTCCTCGACGGTGGTCGCCTCCGAGCGCACGGCGCCGGTCAGCGTGGCGTCGCCAACGGTGCGATAGCGCACGGTGGCCTCCTCCGCCACTTCTGACCCCTCAGGGGAGACCCACTCGCTCACGGCCAGCAGCATGCCGTCCCGCTCGACCACGGGACGCGAGTGGGCGTAGTAGATCGAGGGGAGCGCGATGTGCTCCCGGCGGATGTACTGCCATATGTCGAGCTCGGTGAAGTCGGAGAGCGGGAAGGCGCGCAGGTGCTCGCCGGGCCGCACACTGCCTTGATAGAGCTGCCACAGTTCGGGACGTTGCCGCTTAGGGTCCCACTGCCCGAACGAGTCGCGGAACGACAGGACCCGCTCTTTGGCTCTCGCCTTGTCCTCGTCACGGCGCGCCCCGCCGAAGGCGGCGTCGAAGCGGTGTTCTCGTATGGCATCGAGCAGGGTGGTGGTCTGCTGGCGGTTGCGCGACGCCGCCGGGCCGGGGTCGGCCACGCGGCCCCGGTCGATCGAGTCCTGCACCTTGGCCACAATGAGGCGGGCGCCTTCCGCCTCGACCTGGGCGTCGCGGTAGGCGAGCACCTCGGGGAAGTTGTGGCCCGTGTCGACGTGGAGAACCGGGAAGGGGATCTTCCCGGGCTTGAACGCCTTGGCCGCCAGGTGCAACAGGACCGCGGAGTCCTTGCCGCCGCTGAAGAGGAGCACGGGGCGCTCCGACTCCGCCGCCACCTCGCGGATGATGAAGATGGCCAGTGACTCGAGCAGATCGAGATGGCCCAAGGGGTGGCCGAAAGGCCGGAGCAGGGCGGTCACGGACGCGCCCGACCGCCGGGGGGCGGGACTGCTCACCGTGCGAGAATCTGTCGACCCGAGGGTGGCGGTACTATCCATGGGACCTCTTCGAATGTTGACTAATTTAGTCATGTATACTCTGGTCTGGTTTCAGCCGGGCGTCAAGGCGAGCACATCACGCGAGAAACCATCGCTCGGGGCCCCCTGGGCGCACCCGTCCTCAGACTAGGGAAGAAGGAAGTGTTCCGTGACCGAATCGACAGTGACCGACCAGAGGCCGAGTGCCGACGAATTGGAAGCCGTCACGAGGGAGTTCGAGACGGCACCGGCCGGAAAGGTCGTCAAGTGGGCCGTGGACACGTTCGGTGACGCCCTGGTCCTGGCGGCGTCGTTCGAGGACGTGGTCCTCATCGACCTGGCCACCAAGGTGGCACCGGGCATAGAAGTGATCTTTCTCGACACCGAGGCGCACTTCCCAGAGACACTGGAGTTCGTCGAGGAGATGCGCGCCCGCTACAACCTGAACCTCACCGTGACCAAGCCCGGGCCGGAGGCCGCCGCCCATCCCTGCGGGAGCGAGCAGTGCTGCCAGTTCCGCAAGGTCGCCCCTCTGCGCCAGGCGGTGCAGGGAAGCCGGGCCTGGCTGACCTCCCTGAAGAGGGTCGACGCCCCGACCCGCGCCGCCGCGCCGATTGTCAGCTGGGACGACGCGTTCGGGCTGGTCAAGGTGAATCCGCTCGCCACCTGGACGAACGAGGACGTGGCGTCGTATCTCGCCGATCACGGACTCCCGGTGCACCCTTTGACGCACCGGGGCTACCGGTCGATCGGCTGCGCGCCCACGACGCGCCCGGTGGCGGAGGGGGAGGACCCCCGCGCGGGCCGCTGGGCGGGCCTGGACAAGTCCGAGTGCGGGTTGCACGTGGCGCACTGATGCCGCGTGACCTGGACAATCCCTATGGGATGACGTTCCGCGGTCGAGAACGGGCGCTCCGCTTCGTCCGCCCGTACCGGAACATCGGTGAGCTGAACCCGGTCGAGCAGCTCAAGCTGTCCCGCCATCCGTTCGAGGTGGCGCAAGCGGTCATCGACACCTACTCGAAGCAGGGGCCGGAGGCCATCAACGCCGTGCCCGGCGAGCAGGAGCGCCTCAAGTGGGTGGGCATGTACCCCCAGCGCCAGGGCGGCGACGCCTTCATGATGCGGATCAAAGTCCCCGGAGGTCTCTTGACGGCGGCGCAGGTGCGCGAGGTCGGGGTGGCCGCCGACGCCTATGCCGAGGGTCCCGATGACAGCCCGGTCTTCGGCAACCGCTATGCCGACCTCACCACACGACAGGACATCCAGCTCCACTGGATTCGCATCGCCGACGTGCCGAGGATCTGGCAGCGGTTCTGGGACGTCGGGCTGACCACCGTGCAGGCCTGTGGCGACTCGGCCCGCAACGTCTGCTCCTGCCCGGTCTCAGGCATCGACGCCAAGGAGGTTGTGGAGGCCCATCCGGTGGCCCAGGCGATCTCGGCGTATTTCACCGGTAACCGGGAGTACGCCAACCTGCCCCGTAAGTTCAAGATCTCGGTGACCGGATGTCTCGAGGACTGCGCCCGCGTGGAGATCAACGACATCGGCCTCTGGCCGGCCGAGCAGAGCGACGGGTCGATCGGCTTCAACGTGCTCATCGGCGGCGGTCTTTCCGACGGGGAGCGGATGGCGTCGGACATAGACGTCTTCATACGTCCCGACCAGGCGGTCGAGCTCTGCCGCGGGGTGGCGCAGCTCTTCGGGGAACTGGGCAACCGCGAGAACCGTGGCTTGTCCCGCATGCGCTACCTGGCGCAAGAGCTCGGTCCCGAGGGATTCCGGACCGCCCTGGAAGAGCGGACCAGGTTCACTTTGGACCCGGCGGGCCGTGAGCTCACCGACCGCTACCGGGGCGACCATGTGGGGGTGCATCCCCAAAAGCAGCCCGGACTCGTGTACGTCGGGTGCTCGGTCCCGGTCGGCCGGATGCACGGGATCGATCTGATCGAGACGGCCCGCCTGGCCGAGACCTACGGTGACGGCGGGGTGCGGATAGGCCTCGACCAGAACTTCATCCTCTCGGGCATCCCGCAAGAGCGCCTCGACGACCTTTTGGCCGAGCCGCTGATGGCGAAGTACTCGCCGTTCCCGGGTCCGTTCGAGCGCGGCGTCGTCGCCTGCACGGGCTCGGAGTTCTGCCGCTTCGCTGTCGTCGAGACCAAGGAGCGTGCCGTCAAATGGGCGCGCAATCTCGATGCGCAACTGAACGCCGGCGGCTCCGGCGGCGGCCGTAACGGCGACGCCGGCGTCATCCGTATGCACTTCTCCGGCTGTTCGGCCTCCTGCGCCCAGCCGCAGATCGCCGACATCGGGTTCCGGGGGGACATCGCCCACGTGGACCAGCACATCGAAGAGGCCGTCGACATCGGGCTCGGCGGATCTCTCGGACCCGACGCCGCCTTCATCGACTGGGTCACCGGCGCCATGCCGGTGGACAAGGTCCCCGACGCCCTCCTGCGCGTCGTCGGCCGCTACCAGGCCGAGCGGCGTACCGGGGAGCCGTTCCACCTCTGGGCCCGCCGCACCCCCCGAGAGGAGTTGGCGGCGACCATCGACGGATCCCCCGCGGCGGTCGGCTCATGAAGCGCTACCGCATCCGCGAGGAGATGAACGGCATCCCCGAGCCACCGGGCAAAGTGTGGTTCTGGGAGCTCGAGGCTGGCGTGATCCATGCCGATCGCTGTATCGAGTGCGGCACGTGCATCGCTGTGTGCCCTTCGAACTCCATCGGGATCGACGAGGACACCAACCTGCCCGAACTGGTCAAGATGTGCACGGGCTGCTCTTTGTGTTGGGACTTCTGCCCCCGCGGCGGTCTCCGCTATGAGGCCCTCTGGCCCCCTTCGACCATTTCGTCGGGCGAGGATGCCGCAGTGCTTCCCGCCCAGGTCCGGGCGGACTCCTCCGACACCTACTGGAAGATCACCGGTGGGCCACCGGCAGATGGCCTCGGTGCGCTGGTGGAGAGCTTCGCCGTGCGTGCGTCCTCGAGGCTGGAGGACGTCCAGGACGGCGGCGCGGTCAGCGCCCTCCTGATCGGGCTGCTGGCGGCGGGTGAGATCGACGGCGCACTGGTGTCCAAGCCGAGCGGAGATCCCGACGAGCAGTGGAAGGGCGTTGCCACCATCGCCACGACAGCCGGCGAGATCCTCGCCGCATCCGGCAGCTTCTACAACCAGACCATGGCGCTGGCCGAGCTCGATCTCTCCCGCTACAAGCTTCCGGCCAAACCCCGTATCGCCGTTGTCGGGACGCCTTGCGAGGTCCAGGGACTCCGCGCCATGCAGGCGCGGCGCTGGCCGACCGGCGCCCATCGCGTGGACGCAGTAGTGCTGAGCATCGCGTTGATGTGCACCAAGAACTTCGACTACGAGGCCTTGACCCTGCGTGAATTGCGCGACAAGCGGGGAGTGGACCTCGACCGGGTGTCGAAAATGGACGTCATACGGGGCCGCATGATCGTCGAATACCGCGATGGGGAATTAGCCGTGGACGAACCGGTCAAGGACTTTCACGGCGCGGCGTTGAAGGGATGCGACGAGTGCGCCGACTTCCTCGGTCGCTCGGCCGACATCGCGGTGGGCAGCGTGGGCTCCATGGACGGGTGGACGAGCGTGCTCATCCGCACCGAGCGCGGTCGGCTCGCCTTTCAGGCCGCCCGGTCCAAACTCGATGTCCGTGGTCTCGACGACCCCGCGGCGCTCCTGCGCCTGGACGCACTGGACAAGAAGATCGCCGACCGCTCGCTGCAGCGCAAGCTCGACCCCGACGCACCTCTCTTCATCGATTTCGAAGAGCACGTGCGTTCCTATACGGGATCCGATCGCCAGCCCGTGTTCATCCGCCATTGACGGTGACCTCGCTCCCCGCATTGCACGTGCCCGACGAGCCCACCGCTCGTGCCGAGGCCTGGTTGGCCGCCGTCCTCGACGGCGACGACCTGACCGATGTGCTGCGCGCCGACGATGGGCTGGTGCCGTGGCTGTGGTCACGCTGGAGCACGTTGAGCAAGGTCGGCCTCACGCGGGCCGAGTTCGAGGACGTCGTGATCGGGTATCGCCGTGAGATCTGGCTCTGGCTGGCCGGTGAACGGATATGGACCCAATGCTGCTCGGGCCTCGTCGGCCGGGTAAGTCGGCGCACGGCACAGGTCGTCAATCCGGTCGAGTGATGCCGGCCGGCGATCGCGGCGCGGTGATCGACCTCCACGCGGTCGGCGTACGCCGCGACGGGACGGTCGTTCTCGACGACATCGACTGGTCTGTCGGACGGGGAGAGAGGTGGGTGATCCTCGGCCCCAACGGATCCGGGAAGACGACGCTGTTGACATTGGCCGGTGCCCGCCTGTGGCCAACGTCCGGAAGCGTGGAGATTCTGGGCTCGCGCCTCGGCCGGGTCGACGTCCGGACGTTGCGCCCGCGCATCGCATTGGTGAGCGGATCGGTCACCCGGCAGCTCCGGGCTGACCTCCCGGCACGCGACGTCGTGGTCAGCGGTCGTCACGGCGCGCTCGAAACGTGGTGGCACACCTACTCGGACGAGGACTGGGCGGAGGCCGATCGCTTGCTCGACGAGACCGGATTCGCCGCGATAGCGACGCGCCCGTTCGGGGTCATCTCCGAGGGCGAACGTCAGCACGTGCTCTTGGCCCGCGCGCTCATGAGCCGCCCGGAACTGCTGCTGCTCGACGAACCGGCAGCCGGTCTCGACCTCGGCGCCCGCGAACGCCTGGTGTCCCGGCTCGGCGTGTTGGCGGCCGACCCGGGCAGTCCCACCATGGTGCTCGTCACGCACCATTGCGAGGAGATACCGCGCGGCTTCACGCATGCCGGTCTGGTGCGCCAGGGAAGACTTGTGGCCGCCGGACCGTTGGAGGATGTCGTCACCTCGTCACTGGTCTCGAGCTGTTTCGACGTTGCCGTCTCGGTTGGTCAGCGCGACGGACGATGGTGGAGTCGCGCCGAATAAGGAGCGCACAACGCCGGTGCGCGTGGCGCGTGCACGGCGCGTGATGCCGTCACCATCCACCGTTTGCGCCAAGGCACTCAGTAGTGTTATGCGGCGGAACAAAGCTAGGTGTCGGGGAGCGTCGATAGTGATCCTGCTGGTTTTGGTAGCCGTACTGTGGGTTGTGGTCCTCACACCCACCGCCCTACGACGCATTCGAGAGCGCGGGGGGGTCGGTTCCGTCGATCATTTCCACCACCAACTCGAGCTTCTGGAACAGGCGGGACCCAAATTGGTGGCACCGGCGTACCGCCTCCGCGCGGGGCGACCGGAGGCGAGCTCCACTGCGGTCGCACCGTCGCGGCCGAAGCTGGTTCTCCTGCGTGCCGTGTCTGATGGGCACGCGGCCGACATCGACGATGTCGACGGTGCGCACTACGAACGAGTCGGCGTGATCGAGCCGCCCGAACCTCCGGTGAGTCCGGCGCAGACACGCGCCGAGTTGGCGGGGTACCGTCGCCACCAGGCGCGCCAGCGCTGCACCCTGGTCCTCCGACTGCTCGCGGCAGCAGCTGTCTCGACCGGCATCCTCGGCGTGTTACCCGCGCTGCGGCTGGCCTGGATCTTCACCGGGGTCAGCGGGATTGCCGCCCTCGCGCTGGCGAGCTTGATCGCCTATGCGCGCGAGATCGAAGGACGGCGGCGGCAGGTCCCCTCACGAGGAGGGGAGCACCTCGCGATGGCCGTCGAGGACGACCGCTCTGACATGGTCAGCCTGAGCCGTGCCGCCCAATCTGGCTTTCCCGGGGCGTGGGACGAGGACGAGGACGTTCACGTGGGTATCGGTATGGCTGGCTCTGAGTCGCTTCCCCAACGTCGAACGGCCACCGGGGGCTGATCGCCCTCCATCGACCGTGATCGCGCCGCATTTCCTGAACCCCGGCACGATTGGGTAACCTGTTCGCTCGTCGGGGGTGTAGCTCAGCTGGCAGAGCGCTACGTTCGCAATGTAGAGGCCGTGGGTTCGAATCCCATCACCTCCACC
>Ga0182030_10003997_pt1 | contig 31447 bp, 24 predicted proteins | sample 812S3MmetaG_FD_121299 | JGI IMG/M metagenome (GOLD analysis project Ga0182030, IMG submission 121299) | Permafrost microbial communities from Stordalen Mire, Sweden - 812S3M metaG (Illumina Assembly) | ecosystem: Environmental > Terrestrial > Soil > Wetlands > Permafrost | place: Sweden...
CTGAAAAATCCGTCCTGATCTTCACAGTGGCTGGCATGGCGCGAATCATCCTCGCACTAAGGAATCAGATCGCGGCTAAACAGGGAATCCCCTGCGAGTCAGATCAAAAGGCCGCTGGTATGATACGCAGTTGGCTGAGCGATTGGTCCGCATGATTGCCTTCATCAATAAAAGTCACCCGCTTGCACCAGCCAAATTTCTTTGGAGCGACTACATAAAACTCTCTACCGATAGACCCTTATACCGCTTCCGGTCCGATGAAGAGCTTCTAGCGTCAACGCTTGAGCCGGAGCAAGAACTGTCAAGGCGTGGAGCACGATAATATGGCGCAATTCACCTCATTCGCTGGACTGATCCAACAGTCCTTTGGTTACCTTCCATCCTCGTTACAGTCCCAGCTTGCCGCCGTAGTCGAGAACACACCTATTTCTGATCCAAAAACCATTTTGGCGAATAATCCCGGCACTGTTTTGTACAATAGTCAGAACATTACTTTTGGGGAATTATACCCTGACGTCGCTACAGCAGTATCTGAACCTCCCCGGTTTCGCTGGAGGCTGTTAGGCTTGAGTCACGCTGCCATGGCTGGCTGTTCGAGCATGGCGTAGTAGCAGTCTTCGGCTTCGGCTGGCGGGACGTTGCCGATGAGTTCCAGCAGTCTGCGATGGTTGAACCAGTCGACCCATTCGAGCGTGGCGATTTCGACGGCCTCGAAGGACCGCCACAGCCCACGCCGATGGATGACCTCCGCCTTATAGAGGCCGTTGATTGTCTCGGCGAGTGTGTTGCGACAGCGTCGCCGACGCTGCCGACGGACGGCTCGATACCGGCTTCGGCCAGCCGTTCAGTGTATTTTATCGACACGTATTGGCTGCCCCTGTCGCTGTGAGGCGCCAGGCCGGCGCGATGGATCGGCCGCAATCGAGACGATCGTCGCCCAACGCGACGGGTGCTCGCGCTCGTGATCCAGAACCTTCCGAACAGCACGCTCAGGCGCCTCGGGAGAAAACTTGTTCGTCGTCTTGCTTGTCATCGCTCTACCTTCTCAGGAGTTGGAGCCTCCGACAAAGACGGAGCGGTTCACTCGCAGCGCGCGATCTTGATGCTTCAAGCGGGCGCGGATTCGGTCGAGCAGGCTTAAAAAGAAGGGCCGCCTAAATGGACGGCCCTTCCATTGCCAGACCGCGGTCCGCGATCCCCTTATTCCTTAGGAGGCGAAAGCCTCAAAGAAATGAGTCCAGGTCGGGGCCCGCAGCGTGAGACAATGAGACACTGGATCACCTCCTTTCGTTTGTTGAAGATGCACCATTATAGAGGGCGGCCGCTCCATTGCAAACGGCCTCTCCGGCGTCAATCCGCAATCGCGTCATTTTCGTTGCTCGCGCCGGCGATCATGACAAAGCGGTCGATTTTAAATCGTGGGGTGGCTCCCGCGCTCCGTCTCACCTGGCGTCAAAAGCGCGTCAAAGCCTTTTCCGCAATCATGCGCGCGATCGGGATGGCCGAGGTCGCAGCCGGCGAGGGGGCGTTGCAGACATGCAGCATGCGCGGCGTTTCCGCGAAGAGGAAATCATGCGCCAGGGTTCCGTCGCGCAGGACGGCCTGAGCGCGAATTCCGGCGGCAGCCTCGTGGAGGTCGTTGATCGACAGGCTCGGGCAGTATTTTTGGCATTGCGCGAGGTAGCCGCTTTTCCACAAGGAGTTTCGCATCTCCGCCGCGCCCGATCCGAGATGCGAAAGGATTGCTTTCCAAAACCCCGGAAATGCGGCATAGGCGGCGACGTCGCGGGCGTCGACGGAAAATTTCTTATATCCCTCGCGGGCGAAGCCGAGCACCGCGTTCGGACCGACAATAATGCCGCTGTCGATCGTCTTGGTGAGGTGAATTCCCAAAAAGGGCAAGTCGGGGTCGGGGATGGGATAGATTAGGCGGCTGATCAGACCCGCGCGCGATCGCGGCAGCGCGTAAAATTCGCCGCGAAACGGCACGATCTGATGATTGATCGAAAGGCCCGCCATTTTGGCGAGGCGGTCGGACTGCAATCCGGCGCAAACGATGAGAGATCTAGCGCGCAAGCTTTGCGAGGGGGTCGAAATCGCGACGGCGTCGGCGCTTTCCTGAATGGCGACGACTTCAGCGTTGAGACGCAGATCGCCGCCATTGGCCGCCACGATTCGGGCGAACGCTTCGCTAACGCGCCTGTAGTCGACGATTGCGGTTGAAGGAACGAAGAGAGCGGCGAGACCGGCGATGTTGGGCTCTCGTCGCGTGAGCTCGACGCCGTCGATCCGCTCGATGTCGATGTTATTTTGCTTGGACCGTTCGTAGAGAGCATCCATGCGAATGCGCTCGGCCTCGCTGGTCGCGACGAGGAGCTTGCCGCATGTCTCGAACGCGACGTGATGCTCTGCGCAAAAGGCCTTCGTAGCTTCGGCGCCCTCGCGGCACAGGCGAGCCTTCAGGCTTCCCGGCGTATAATAAATACCTGAATGGATGACTCCGCTATTGTGCCCGGTCTGATGCCGGGCGATCTCGCATTCCTTTTCGAGGACGAAGATCGAGGAGCAAGGGCGCTCGCGCAAGATTTCCATCGCGGTCGCCAAGCCGACGATGCCTGCGCCGATGACGCCATAATCATAGATCATGCGAATGCCGCGCTCGATACGATTTCAGCCTTTTCATCACGGAACCAGCTTTCTGACAATGGGCTGTGGCGGCGGCGCGAATTCGAGCGATGATTGGAATGTTGATTGCGCCTGCGTGGTAGGCAGCCTCGCGCGTGAGTGCGAGCCGCCAGGCGCACGCATTGCGCGCGCATGTTGGTTGAGGCTTTTCATGGATTGCAAACGAGCCAGTCGCACAACGTGTTTCGCATCGGCGCCGTGCCTGTTGATCGGACGCGTCGCCGCAAAGCCGTCACCGAGATGGTCTAGCCACGGCCAGGCTGCGTAGAAGTTCACGATGGAGCCAGTCTGATTCTTTCAGCCGCAAGACTTACGAAAGCAAAGATCGATAGGGCGACAAAAAAGCATGGCTCCAGCGGCGTCTGGTCTTGCGCGCGCGCGCAGCGGCTATTGCTCTTTTGGCAGTACCCGTTCCGAATTCGTCCTGGCCTTGCGCGCGCGCAGGGGCTATATTGCGTCGCAATATTTGAAGGGTATTCGCTATGGCAAATGCGTTAAATTCAGAGACGCAAAGAGTTTTCGTAAATCGTCCTGCGCAGAAGATAGCGGCCGACCCTAAGCTTCGGCTGCATATTCTTGACTCGATTCGGGGATGGGCCGCGATCGACGTCCTGATTTTTCACGTGTGCCATGAGGTCTTCGCCAACAAGCTCCCGGAATTCGGACGCTATTGGATCTCGCTATGCGATGGCGGCTTCGCGGTCGCCATCTTTTTTGTTCTTTCCGGCGAAGCGCTTTCGCATGCCTATTTCGTCAAGAACGATATAGAGCCGGTGAGAAAATTAGCCATCAAGCGATATGTGCGCCTCACAATACCGATTTTCGCATCATGCCTGATCGTATTCTTGCTGATGAAAGCCAACCTTGTCTATTCGCATGAAGCCGCAGTCGTGGTCGACAGGCCGGATTGGCTCGGACGTTTTCTTCCTTTCGAGCCCAGCGTCGGAAAATTATTGTCTTACTCGCTGATTGGCGTCTATTTTCAACACACGACGGAGACCTCGTATAATCCGGTCCTCTGGTCGATGAGCGTCGAGCTTTTTGGATCGGTCTTAGTCTTTCTCACTTTGTTCGTGACAAGGAATCGCACGCAGCGTTGGGTGATCTTCGCCCTTTTGACACCCTTCATGGTTCTCTTCGCGCCGTTCTTTGTCTGCTTCATATTTGGCATGGTGTTCGGAGAACTCCGCGTCGGGGGAACATTCAAGCGGCTCGCCGCTCATCCGGCGGCGAATGTCTTGTCCGTCGTTGCGCTGATCAGCGTAGCGGCGGGCTTGACGATCGTTCCCCTTGTCGGTCTGGCTCATTTCGCGGTTGCGCAGCGCCTAAGCGTTGGCGCGGCGGTGTTTCTTTTCGCCATCTACAGCAGCAACTGGCTGCAATCTCTGTTCGACAATCGCCTTTCGCATTTTCTGGGCGAATTGTCCTTTCCGATCTATCTGGTCCACGTTCCGATCATCATATCGCTCGAATCTTTCCTCATCCTGCGCCTATTTCCAGATGGGATAGTCACGCGCGCGCCGGCCTATTTCATCATGCTGGTTTCGCTTGCGGCGTCTCTTCTGGCCGCGCGCGCCTTCGTGCATGTAGAGCGTTTTGCGATCAAGGCCTCGAATTCGTTCTTCGCCTTCATTGACCGCTTGTAATTTTCCTGGCGCGGACCACGCCGCATCGCTTTCAACAGTCCTGGCGTTTCGTTCAATTTGTCGTCGAGGCGGCGATGGAGGCCGATTGCGCGCCGGCGCCACGCGGAAATAGAATTTTATGCGTGAGGAAAAGACCGACCAGGAGGGTTGGCAGGCCCCTTGTGATCACCGAGAGATAGCCGTCGGACGTGTCCTCTATCATTGCGGTTTGAAGCGACGTGAAAAGGAAAATGCTCGTCGGAAGCGGCAGTTTCAGGCTGGATATGCGCCCGCATATAAGGAGAATTATCAAGGATAAGACAAAAGGATAGGCGACGAATCCAATCAGGCCCCAAGTCGCCAGCCCTTCCATCGGAAGGCCAAAGTTCAAGAAAGCGGGAATGCCATATGTCCCCATATCCATCTGCCATGAAAGCCAGTCCCCCATGCCGAACGACAGATCGCTCTTGTCAAAGCCGAGAAAGCCGGGCGCATTGCGGGCCAGGGATTGATTGACGGCCGGCATTCCGATCGGCCTTCGTCCATGCGCGGAATAGGCCGCCGCATCGAGCAGGCCGATGAAGGACAGCCGATTCAGAACGTTCGAACGGTCGCCGTAATAATCATATTCTACTTCCGATTTTATGTTGGAAAATGCCGCATATTCCGCCGCCTGGGAGATAGCTCTGAAGAAACTCGGATCGGTCGCGGCCTTTATGACCGTATCCTTGGCAAGCTCCACGAACTGGGCTCTCGTGACGCCCTCTTTCTGCATCCTCAGATACAGAGTGATAGGCGTCAGGATGGATGTGAAAAAGATGGCGATGACGACGCCGATCAGAATATGGCGCAGGCGCAGCATCCGATAAATAAACGCCGTTACGACAATCCCGATCAGGCAGCTCAAAAGAAATCCCCTCATATTGAGGGCGAGCACGATTGCGAGCACGACGCCAAGCATGAGCGCCATGCGGACCGTGACGAAACTGCGCCCTTCGGACTTCTTGATCGCATAGACGGTTTCCGCGATCATTCCGAGAAAGAGAAATTCAGCGAATGACGACGCGATAACGAAAAGCGAACCGCCGCCGCTGCTGCCGTCCGCGGATTTGGTGGCGACAAACAGCTCGGTTACGAGGCCAAAGCAAAAACAAAAAGTCGAGAGCCGCCGCAGACTCTGCAAATCGGTCGGGAAAGGAAACGCTTCCTTTCCGGGGTCCAATGCCCGCGCGATCAAGATAACCCCGGTCATGATGAGCATGAGAAGGGCGTTTAATCCAAAGGCGGAGTAGGCGTCGAATAAATGCGAGTCGAGCGTCTGCCCGTAGAATGATTTAGCCATGAGCGCCACGCCTGTGTAGCGCAAGCTGAACAGAATCCCGATCATCGAGTAGAGATCGCGCCCGTAGAGGTGCAGGGGAATCAAGGGCGCTGCGATTGAAACCGCGCACAGAGCCAAGATCAGCGGATCCGTCCCCAGCGCCAATTGAAAAATTCCGAATCCGCCGATCACGACCAACGGGATTGCGATCGGCACCCTCGTATCTTCCATATCGATCATGCCGATGGCGTTGGTCACGGTTGAAGTCCTTTGCTGAGGCGGTTGAGCATTTGCATCTCGGAAGCGGATGGCGTTAACGTCAGATTCATCGGCAAGATCGTGCGCCGGCGCCTGCAGTCAAGCGCCATCTACCATTGCCTGTCCTTTATCGCCGCGGCGAGGTATCTGGCGACGAGGCGGTTTCCATCGTCGTTGAGATGAATGACGTCCTGCCGCAGCCTATGAGGGACGACGCCGTTCGCGATATTTTCCTGATCCGCGGAGTCGGCCACGAGATTCAAGTCTTGTAAGCCTCGCTCAATGAGGTAGCGGCGTATGTCGATATAATTGGGGCCGTATCTTTGGGCCAGAGTTTCGCTGACTTGCATTTTTAGTCTGAATCCGGCGGCGCCGATCATCTCCTGTTCGCCATTTAGCAGACCGATGACCAGGAAATGCCCATGTCGCCGCAAATAGGGAGCTAGAATCGCATCAGCGTCGGCCAAGATCCTTGCAACCGCCGGGATGCTATTGTGTCCCGCCCAAAGGATGAGCACGCAGTCCCGCGCCTCGCTCGTATTCGGCGTGAACACGCTGTGCGGCGGGGCCGGGGTGCTGTTTTCATCAGGCGTCGGCGTAAAAAAATAGCTGTCGCCGGCATCCCAGGTCAATTTGCCGGCGCGGCCAGCGAGGCTTCCCTCGATTTCGCCGGTCTTTGCCGCGCTCGAAATCAGAGGCGGCGCAATCGCCGTCACGCGCACATTGCCCGAAGCGGGGATGGAGTCATCGGCCACGCTCACCCGCGTTAGCACGGCTCCCGTGCGGGCCGCGATCTGCGTCGAGTTTTGCGCTGCGAGGCCGCCGCCGATGACGCGCCGGTCCGGCAGAATCTTGGCGAGTTCGGCTTGATATCCTCCGGTTAAGCTGTCGCCCAGCGCCCAAATACATGCGGCTCCAGGCTGCTGCGCTGCTTTGGATTGCAGGCCGCCAAAAACAGTGATTGCGGCGGCGCTAAGCGCCGCGAGTCGAGACAGCTGGCTCCAGCGCCACAGTAAAGAGCGCCAAATTTCGCTCGATGCGCGCCTTTTCAGGTGGTGCGCGCAGAGAAGCGCTGAGCTGCTGATCATTATTTTGCCTAAAAATGGAAGAGATGTCGACGCGTAGATGTCATGCGAGCGGTCATAGGGTTTTGGCGCGGGCGGATAGCCAAACGCCGGCTGGGGCTGAAGCATCTCCCAAGCGGGTTCGACTGTTCGGCTCCGGAGATGCCGCTCGATCAACGCGTCGGACCATGTTGAAAGCGAAGACGGCGACCGGTTTCGCCTAGGGTATGCACACTATTTTGTACTTATACTAAGTCATCTTACGATTGTCTGCGACTTTTCTAAGGTCCTGTTCTTTGAGCCGGCGGGCCTGGCGCCGGCCCGGGCAGCATTTACAGCCTGGGGCAAGGCGGCGGTGGTTCAGTTGGCGATGATACGACATTGACGCGCCGCGGATTTATACGTCGGCTGTCGTAAATTTAACGTGATTAGGCTTGATGAAATTTGTCAAACAGGCTTGATAATGTCGGAATTATGTTTCGGAAAAGATACAATATTAGAATTGAGCGGGCTCGAGAGCCGAGTTTGGCCCGGCAACACTAGTGGGCATTGCTTGATTTAGGCGGATCGGATAATGTTATTCGTAATTGTCCTATTCGTTCCCTATCCCTTGGAAAGCGGACCGGAGTGACGCGTGACGCCGTCCGTAAAAAACAGTTCGCAACAGTTCGCTGCCGCGTTTCTTGAATCTAGCTTTAGCGAGCCGTGAAGCTCAATGGTCATATTGCATGTCATTTTGACGGTGAACCCTGAATTCGGCGGTCCGATTGAAGGGATAATGACATCGGCAGGGATATTGAGAGAACAGGGATGCGATCGTGAGATCTTATCCCTCGACGCCCCGGGCGACCCCTGGGTCAAATCCTGTCCTTTGCCGGTCCACGCTTTGGGAATTCGTCATGCGGCCTATCCAAAGTTGCGCCGGAAACTTCCCTGGTTGCGTTACGGCTACACGCCGCATTTTGTCCCTTGGCTTAAGGCGAACGCCAGGCGCTACGACGCGATTATCGTCAACGGCCTATGGAATTACTCGTCGCTCGGCGCATGGCGCGCCTTGCGCGAAACCGATACGCGCTATTTTGTGTATCCCCATGGCATGCTCGATCCCTATTTCAACAAGGTCCAGCCCATCAAGGCTCTCGCCAAGCAGCTTCTCTGGTGGTTCAGCGAAGGTCCATTGATCGCCAACGCTGTCCGCGTCATGTATGTGACAGAGGAGGAGCGGCAACTTGCGCGCAATTCTTTTTGGCCCTACCGAGGCAAGGATCGGGTCGTTCCCTATGGAATAGTGGACATCGCGGGAGATCCTAAGACGCAAGCGGCCGCATTCCTCGCCGCGTGTCCGAAATTGGCGAACCGTAATTTCATTCTGTTTCTCAGCCGCATTCATCCCAAAAAGGGCTGCGATTTGCTGATTGAGGCTTTCGCCAAAATCGCTGCGAAAGATCCGACGCTGGACTTGGTCATGGCTGGCCCGGATTCGGTTGGCTGGGTAAAAAAGCTGCAGGAAATGGCCGCGGAGCACGGCGTCGCCGAACGGATTCATTGGCCCGGAATGTTAAGAGGGGATTTGAAATGGGGCGCCTTCCATGCCGCCTCGGCCTTCATCCTGCCCTCGCACCAGGAGAATTTCGGCATCGTCGTCGCGGAGGCTATGGCCTGCGGCAAGCCTGTGCTGACCACCTCGAAGGTCAATACCTGGCGTGAAGTTCAAGACAGCGGCGCCGGGCTCATCGTGAATGACGATCTTGATGGCGTCACTCAATTGCTGGAAAAATTCGTTAGCCTGTCGGCCGAAGAAAAACAAAGGATCGGGGCGTGCGCGCGCAAGGGATTCGTCGAGAAATTCGATCTCGGAACATTGGCGCCGCAACTTATCGAAGCTTTCCGCACGAGTTGAAGCCTTATGGAAATTCTCGACGCCACGGTGACGCGACCGTTTGAAGGCGGTCCGACATATTCCTTGCGGAATCGGGCCTTTCGGGGGTTTTGGATCCTGACCTGGATGCTCTTGGCGTCTTGGACGCCGCCGCCGCTGAACCGCTGGAGGCTCTTTCTGCTCCGCCTTTTCGGCGCGAAGGTCGCCCCCGAGTCATTTATCTATGGCAGCGCCAAGGTTTGGTATCCGCCGCACCTGGAGCTCGGGAAATACGCACGCGTGGCGCCTTCCGTGACGCTCTACTCCGTCGAAAAAATCATCATTCGCGATTACGCCGTCGTTTCGCAAGGAAGCCATCTTTGCTCCGCGGGGCATGACATCGAGGACGTCAATTTTCAGACCATTGCGCGACCAATCGTCGTCGGGCGGCGGGCTTGGGTCGCCGCTGAAACCTTCGTTGGCCCGGGCGTTACGATAGGCGACGGGGCCGTATTGGGGGCGCGGGGCTGCACGTTTCGCGACCTTGAGCCATGGACCGTCTATGCCGGCAATCCCGCCCGCGCGATCAAACCGCGAAAAATTCGTTTTCCGGACGCCGTCGATCTGGCGCAATAGGGGTCGCCGCGGCGGGCTCTTTGCCGACGCGCCGCGTCGAAGCTACATCCCTGATCGAATCGGGTTCGCGGCGCCTCCCTGCGGAGGAAACGGGTCGAGGCCCTTTAGCGGTTCTTCGCTTCGGCGATGGCCCGCGGCCCATCCTTTTTACACCGCCTATCGCCTAGTCCTCGCAGCGGGCTTCTCCGAATTGGCGTCGCCCGACCGGGTCACTTGGCCGCATCAGGCCGCCTTGGCCTAGCGCGGGCGTTTTTGCAGGCGAAGGAACTCGCCGCAACTCTTGTTATGCGTCTTGCCGATCCTATCGCCGACGCGCTAGCCTTTGCGAGGTCAGCATCGGCGGTCGCCAATAGGAAAGGGAGATATTTGTATGAGAACCGTCGTCTGTCCGGGCCTCGGTCGTCAGGTCTCCGCTTTGGGCTTTGGCTGCGCTTCGCTCGGATCAAGGGTCTCCGAAACGCATGGACGGCGCGCGCTCGACAGCGCATTCGAGCGCGGCGTAACCTGGTTTGACGTTGCGCCCGCATATGGCGATGGCGAGGCGGAGGCGATATTGGGCCGGTTTTTGCCGGGTCGGCGCGATCGCGTGGCGGTCTCAACGAAATTTGGCCGGCCGGCTCCACCGATTTCGCCTGGCGCGCGCCTGTTCAGGCCCGCGGCACGCGCGCTGGGCAAGCTTTTTCCTTATCTTCTCGCCGATGTCGCAACGACGAGACCGGAGTCCTACCGGAATCCTCTCCGGGCGGATATGGTCGAATCCTCGGTCGTCGAGAGCCTGCGCCGGCTGCGGACGGACTTTGTCGACGTTTTGGCCCTAGATGAGCCGACTCCGGAAGAATGCGCGGATGAGGCGATCCTGCGCGCGTTGCAGCGCATTGTCGAAAAAGGCTACGCGCGCACAATCTCTATCGCTGGAGCGCCCGAAGCGATTGCGGCGGGAGCGCGCGCCTCGGCGCTTTTTGGCGTCGCACAATTCGCGGACAGTCCCTTCGACCAGGCTGCCGAGCATTTGAGGGCCGCGCGCTGTGGCGAGGCGTCCCTCTTTTTCGTAACCCATGGCATATTCGGCCGCGGCGTATTCGACCGCATATTGCGTCTTCTGGGCACGGATGGCGGCCGTCTCGCCGCGCTTGCGTCTCAACTCGGCTATGGTCCGCCATTTCTGGCGAGCGAACTCCTTTTGGATTATGCTTTCGCCAACAATCCCGACGGGGTCGTCCTCGCCTCGATGTACAATCAGGCGCATCTCGAGTTGAACTGCGCGAGGGCGTCTAATCCGCCGCGCGGCGACGTCGGTCCGTTCGTTCGCAAATATTTCGTCGAAGGCCATCCGTAAACGCGACCACCGTCCGAAATGCGATCCGCCGGCCCCTGGCGAGATGCTTCGGGGATGCGCCGCCTCGGCGCGTCCCGGGACTAAGATCGGCCCGCCATATTGCTTAACGTCCAACAAGGCAAAGCGGACGAGGATGGCGATCTTACGAGGGAAGTCTATCGAGCGCGAGGTCCTGGCAGTTGTTGTGATGAGGCCAGGCGGTCTGCGCCGCATTTGTGTTGCTCAACGCCACAGGCGGATCGATGTGACCCCAATTTGCATCGCCCTCTTGTGGTTCGTATGACAGCTTGAAGGAACGCTCGACAAAGCGATCCTCGCCGGACGTTGGCGCCGCGACGAACGAATAGGCCGTGATGTTCTTTTTAGAACCGTGAGAAATCACGCTGGGCTCTAATGCGCGAACGCCCGTGGCCTGCGCGAAGCTCTCATCATTGGACATAAAGCGGCGACGGTTGCGTATAGCGTAAAAATCCTGCATCTCGCCTGGCTTTGACGCCCAGGGCAACTGGTTTGCTCCCCATTCGGCCGGATCGACATACAGGCGGTTTGGAAGAAAAATAAAATCCTCGTTGTGGTTGTTGTTGACCGCGTCGATCTTGTAGACAACATAGACTTCGTTTGGCTTTGACGCTCGTACTCCGTCGGGAGTCGCATATGTGTTGCAAAAGCCGATCTGACGATAGTCAATGCTCACTGGAGCGGCCGAATTATCCGTGCATCCAGATAGCGCAGCCGTCAGCAAGCCGAAGCATGGCAATAAATTGGACAATCTCAAACTCATCCTAAGCCCTCTCCAATTCTAAGCAAAAGAGACCCGGCTACGATCATCTCCGATAAATCTATCGCGACGATTTCAGCGCTTTTTGTTGAGGCGGCGACCAGATTAGAGGACTGCAAGAAGGCTTGCCTTGTTGTTGATCAACACGCGCTTTCAATGACGAAGCGCGAAGACTCGTCTCGTAATGTCGCGGGACCTAAAGACGATCTAAACAGGATTCTAGAGCAATCATCTAGACTGATCATGCAATTGAGCATGATCAGATTGCGGTAATCGGGATGCCGCAACCGACTGATCGAAGGCGCAGTGCGGTTTCACTGGAGCCGCCATTGTGGTTCGCTTATGCGATCGCCGGCTGCGGCGTCAACCAAAACATCCGTTTCATGTTATTGGCAAGATTAGCGGGGCCGAATTTAACTTTCATCCTCGCCAACACTATGGCGCAGAAGACAAGCCTCATAGGACCCATTGTCTGGCGAGACATGCTCGACGCCAGCGCGAACTTCCTTGCGTTGGCTTTTGCAACAGACTCCGCGATTGGCTTGCCATTCAAACTATCAACCAAATGCGCTATAGAATGCCCAGATCATATATGCCGGGAGGATGAGCCGCGTTAAAAGCATAAACCACCACAGGGCCCGCGCCGCATAGTCAGTGGGTTTATCCTTCGACGAAAGTTCGACATACGAAGATGACTCACGCGGTAGCACCGATTCCTCCTATTGTGTGACGCTTGTTTGAATTTACCCTCTTAAGGTGGGAGCCAATTCGATCTTTGCAAGATAGTTGCTCTTTCTTGCAAGCCGCGACAAATTCGCCCAGGGAAGGGCGCATTTCTGGTCGGAGTCGCCAAGAGTTGCTGTCTTGTCGTCCGGCTCTATTGCAAGGTTACAGGTTAGCCACATAATTAAGCTAACTCAGCCGAATTTACGCCGCGACGGCGATGCCGGACAAGCGGCTTGATCCGACGATGATCCTATTCGGCGGTGTCATTATCTGGCATGTGTAGACGCGACGCGCCATTACTGCGTTTCATGGAGCTGACGGACCGATTATCGTCGAGCTACCGCGATTGGGGCGTCGGGAGTGGCGGGCAGCCCGCAGTATCTCAGGCGCTAGAGAGCTTAAGTTATTATCTGGCGCCCCCTCGACTTGCACGGTTACGCTGCAAGCGCGGATCCATAGTTGCCTCGTAATCCGCCGGCTCCTTGTCTTGCCGCATTTTCTTGACGCGAATCGGCGTCCGCTGCGCTTGCAAAACCTCCATGCGCAACGGCGCCGACTTTCAACGTCGGAGTGGCAAGAGTTTTTCATCAGCAAGACAGGAGCGGGGAGGGGAAATCGAACCGCGAGCTCCCCTGATCCTGCGGCTGAACCAGCGTCATTGGTCAAGGCCAAATCGAGCGTTACGCCTTGCGGTATTTGGTGATGAATTGATCGATCAAGTTATTTGCTTCGGTCGTGTCGAGCCAGCCTTCGGCCATTTCCTCGGTCTTGAATTCGCGGCCCAAGCTGAAGGGCTCCTCAAAGCCGTTCAAACGGAGCTGGGGCGCCCATTTCCCGCTCGGCAGTTTCGTCAAGATAACTTCCTCGCCTTTTTCCAAGTTCATTATTGCTTCTCCGCGTCACGGGGCCGGGATGGCCGCCGCCCTCGACGATTTACACTAAAATCCGAAGCAAGAAAGCCGCCAAATTTGTCGTCGCGCAAGTTTATTGCTACGCAAAATTAGACTTTTCAGAAGTCTTAGGTCCGCAAATCTGACAGATTTATAAACTTTTAGGTTTTGATGGCAGGCTCACAAGAGCTCGAACCTTGGACGCGTTGACGAAGAGGCAATATCTCGGGCGCGGGAAGCGCGAGAGGATTGGAGCGATGGCGTGAGACGATTTGCATTCTTATTGGCGATGATGGCTACTCTCGGCGCAGCGCCGGCGTGCGCCCAGTATGGCGGGCCGCCGCCGGATGAAGAATGGCATGAGCCCGACGACTATGGGCCGCCGCCCGGCTATGAACTCGCGAATCCCCCGGCGGCGCCTGGCGGCGGCTGGCGAAATGGCGTTTGGTCGCCGACCCATCGATGCTGGCTCAACGGCGTGCCGACATGGTGCTGGAGTCACTGACGAGCCGAGGCGGCAAGCGCGGCACGGAAGGGCGACGCCGAGGCGGCGACCTGGAAATGGACGGTCGTCCCACGCGCCGCTGAATAACGTCAGCTTGGCGCTGGAAGATGCGGCCTTTTACCGTCACGCTTGATTTTGATGGTGGGCGCACACGGGCTCGAACCGTGGACCCGCTGATTAAGAGTCAGCTGCTCTACCAACTGAGCTATACGCCCATCAAAACCACTTCCCGTTCGGCGGGAGCGGAGCGACTGATCGGAAAGTGAAACGCGCATATGGGCCGATCAAGACTTAAGCGCCAGATCGGTCCAGCATTGCTTTCCCTTCGCCCGAGCGCCCAAGACTAAAGGAGCCTGCGTCGACTGAAGTGTGCGCATGCTCTAGCAAACGCGCTTCCGCCTGTCCAGCGCTTCCAGTTCCTCCACTCACCTCCGCGGCCGGCTGAAGCGGCGCCGAAAATTGGCGGCTCGGCTTCAGCCCGCCAAGACGCCGGGACGGGATTTGCCGCGTTTGACCATTAGCTTGTTCAAGGCCGCGATATAGGCCCTCGCGGAGGCGACCAAAGTGTCGGGATCGGCGCCTCTTGCGGTGACCGATTTGCCGTCCTCGGCGAGCCGAACCGAAACCTCGGCCTGCGCGTCGGTGCCATGCGTCACCGCGTGAACCTGGAAGAGTTCAAGTGTGGCGTGATGGGGCGCGAGCGCCAGGATCGCGTTGAAGATCGCGTCGACTGGGCCATTGCCGGTCGCCTGATGCGTCTTGCGCTCGCCGTCAATTTCAAGCGTCAAGGCGGCCGATTGCGGTCCGTTGGTGCCAGCCATCACGGAGAGGGAGACGAGCTTGATGCGATCATGCGCATTGACGATCTCGTCGTCGACAAGGGCGACGAGATCCTCGTCATAGACGATCTTCTTGCGGTCGGCGAGATCCTTGAAGCGGGTGAACGAATCCTCGAGCGCGTTGTCGCCGAGTTCGTAGCCGAGCTCCTTCAGCTTTTCCTTGAACGCGTGGCGGCCGGAATGCTTGCCCATCACCAGCGATGTCTTGCTCACGCCGACGCTTTCGGGAGTCATGATCTCGTAGGTCTGAGCGTTCTTCAACATGCCGTCCTGGTGGATGCCGCTCTCATGCGCGAAAGCGTTCCGTCCGACGATCGCCTTGTTATATTGCACCGGGAACGAACTGACCGCCGAGACGAGTTTTGACGCCCGCGTCAGCATCGTGGCGTCGATATTCGTATGATAGGGGAGCGAATCGCCGCGCACCCGCAAGGCCATCACGACCTCTTCCATGGCGGCGTTGCCGGCCCGCTCGCCGAGCCCATTGATGGTGCATTCGACCTGCCGCGCGCCGCCCCTGACGCCGGCGAGCGTATTGGCGACGGCGAGGCCGAGGTCATTGTGGCAATGGACGGAAAAGATCGCCTTGTCGGAGTTCGGAACCCTCGCCCGAACCGTTTCGAACAAAGCCTGATATTCATCCGGCACCGCATAGCCGACGGTGTCGGGAATATTGATGGTCGCAGCGCCCGCCTTGATCGCGGCCTCGACGCAGCGGCAGAGAAAATCGATTTCGGTGCGGGTTCCATCCTCGGCCGACCATTCGACGTCGTCGACGAGGTTGCGCGCTCGCGCGACGCTCGAAGCGATCATGTCGAGAACTTGCGCCGGCTCCTTCTGCAGCTTGTATTTCATGTGGAGCGGCGAGGTCGAGATGAAGAGATGGATGCGCGGGCGGCGCGCATGGCGCAGCGCTTCGGCGCAGCGATCGATGTCCTTCGCCGCCGCGCGCGCAAGGCCCGCGACGCCGGCGCGCTTCATCCGCTTCGAAATCGCCGAGACCGCCTCGAAATCCCCCTCGGAGGTTACCGGGAAGCCGGCTTCGATGATGTCGACGCCCATCGCGTCGAGAAGATCGGCGACTTCGAGCTTCTCCTCGAAGCTCATCGAGGCGCCGGGCGATTGCTCGCCGTCGCGCAAGGTCGTGTCGAAAATGACGACGGACTCGGAATTGGGGCGCGTTTCTTCTACGCGCGAGACTGTGTTGTCATTGGTCATGGCTTCTGTCCGAAGGGATTGTCGTTAAAGCTCGCGGCATCCCCTGAGCGCCCAGGCGCATGGCCCGGCCGGCCCTCAGGGGCCGATAAGCAGAAGCAATCCGGCGAAAAGCGAAGCTCCGCCGCGCGCGGGCGAGCGCCCTGCGTCGATCCTTTTCGGCATGTCGGAGCTAAAACCCAAGTTGGCGTCTCGCCTTAAATCCGAGCGAAAAGACTAAAGGAGGCAGCCAAGAAACACAAGCGTAATTCACGCGGCCGGCGAGTGGCTTGGCTGCAAGCGACTTGGCTCTGCGATCTGCAGCGGCAAGCCGCGCGCTAGCCGGTCGTGGCGCCGCCTGGCGGTTGCGCGCGCAAGATTTCATTGGCTCGTAGAGCGTCCAGCTTGATTTGAGCGGTGAGCGCATCGACCGAGGCGAATTTCGTCTCACCCCGGATCCAGCCTATGAAGAAGACTTCGATCGTCTCGCCGTAGAGATCTCCGGAAAAGTCGAAGAGATAGGCTTCGAGCAGGGCGGGGCCATTGTCGAATGTCGGACGCCGGCCGTAATTGGCGACGCCGTCATAAAGCTTTCCGCCGACGTCGACTCGAACCGCGTAAATGCCGTGGCGCAGCCGGCAGCTCGGATCGGGCGCGAGATTGGCGGTTGGAAAGCCTATCGTGCGGCCGAGCTTTTGGCCCTCGATCACCTTGCCGAGGATGGAAAAGGGGTGGCCGAGCAATTGCGCGGCGTATTCGACATCGCCCGCCTCTAGCGCCGCCCTGGTCGCGGTCGAGGAGGCGGCTTCGCGGTGATCTGTCGTATCGGCTGGAATGCGCTCGACGATCTCGACCTCGAAGCCATGCCTTGCGCCAGCTTCCTTCAGGAACGCCGGCGTGCCGGTGCGGCTGGCGCCGAAGTGGAAGTCATAGCCAGCGACGACGGCGCGGACGCCGAGGCGGCGAAGCAGAATCTCGACGACAAACTCCTCGGCGGGGAGCCGCGCCAGCGCCGCATCGAAACGCACGACGATCATTCCATCGAGGCCTAGGCGCTTGAAGGCTCTGGCTTTGGCTTCGAGCGGCGTGAGGCGAAAGATCGTATTGGGCCCCCGAAAAAAGTCGCTTGGATGCGGCTCGAAGGTGAGCACGGCGCAGGGAGCGCCAAGCCGCGTTGCAAGCGCCTTGGCGCGCTTGATCACGGCGGTATGCCCGCGATGGACGCCGTCGAAATTGCCGATCGCGACCACCGCGCCGGCGAGACCCGGCGGCGGCGTCGCCGGGTCGACGGCGAGGACGAAAGCGTCGGCTGAGGATGGATCGGCCAATGGAACCCGGAAATTTAGAGCAGTTTCAGGCCAAATTTACAAAAAAATTGCGTCAAGGCATCATCTGTATTTCGCTTGCGCCCGGCTGATTATGGTTCCCATGCATTCTTCAAAAGGCAATGACTTCTTAAAGTCTTCAGCGTTGGTGCCTCTGGAGATGGGGACTTGAAAATCCAAACTCCCTTTCGTCCGATTGAAATTGAGTGTGATCGTGCGCTCTCGTGACAATTTTGAATAGATAATGCCTGATGCTGGTAGCCAAAAAATGCCGCAAAACATGGTGTTTTCTTCACACGGAAGTTGGCTAGCTGCGTATGTAGTCTCTCCAGCGGTCAATGACGCGTTTGCGACTGCAAACTTCGTTGGTGGCTGGGCGGGACCTGCGGCGAAATCCATTCCACCTACCTTCAAAAACAGAGCAATGTTGCCTTTTTCCTCTGCAAAACTCAGAGACCCACGCGCTGCAGCTAGCCTACCGGCGGTGGATGTCACGTAGTCCGAGAAGAGGATCGTAAACTCGATCCCGCACAAACGTGGTTTGCCATCTGCGGTCTGAACGAAATGCTCAATTTCACTGCTTTGAACTTTGGCTTGCCCATAGCCATAGTCGGTCCATAGAGCCGTCAGCAAAACAGAGAGAATTAAGCGCCACATGGTTCTTCCCATCACGTTTGTGACAAGCCGAAACTCCAGGACGCCCGCCGGAGGCGGCAAAGCTCGGGAGCCGGCGGGAAACTGCAGCGCTGGCGGGCTTGCGTCAAGCGCTTGCGCGGTTTTTCGCAAAGACTCGCCAGCGGAGGCTCTTTTGCCGGCTTCGGCGTCTCCTACCAGACAAGTTCGGCGATTGCCGCGGTCGGCGCGAAACCGGCGCCTTCGGCAAACTGCCGTAAAGCCGCGGCGTCGAGAGCGGCGTCTTCCTCGGCGCCATGCAATTCCTCGCGATGAATGCCTGAGGTCACGAAAAGGCTAGCGAGGCCCTGGTCGCAAGCCCCTTTGATGTCCGTCCGCATCGCGTCGCCGATCGCGAGAACGCCGGCGCGGGCGAGTTCGCCCCCGCGCAAATCGCTCGCGCGCGCCAGGGCTCGTTCATAGATCGGCGGAAAGGGCTTGCCGGCCTGGATCACCCTGCCTCCAATCGCCGCGTAGCGTTCGGCGATCGCGCCCGCGCAATAGGCGAGTTCTTCGCCGTCCTGGACCACGATGTCGGGGTTGGCGCAAATGAAATCGAGGCCGCGCTCGCGCATTTGGGCGAGACTCGCGTCATAATCCGCCGGCGTCTCCCGCGCGGGGTCGGACAATCCGGTGCAAAGGACGAAGGCCGCCTCGTCGAGCGGCGCGAGGCGCGGCTTTTTCCCGGTCAAGGCTAAAACCTCCTCGAAAAGCGCGGTCTCCCAGGCTGGACCCACATGGAACAGAGCCGCGGCGGCGCGTTCGATGAGCAAGGCGACCGTGACGTCTCCGGACGAGACGATCGCGTCATAGGCTTCGCCAGGGACGCCAAGCCTCTCGAGATGCGCCCGCACGATCCGGCTCGGGTTCGGCGAATTGGTGATGAGCACGACCGCGCCGCCCTTGGCGCGAAAGCGTCGGAGCGCTTCGGCGGCTTTTTCGAAATAGGCGGCACCATTGTGGAGCACGCCCCAGACGTCGCTCAAAACGACGTCATAGCCGTCGGCGAGCTCGGCCAATCCATGAATGACTCGAGGCAATCCTGGGGTCGTCCTTATGAAGCGCTTCGGAGGCGATGCGGGGCGCGTGTTTTCGCCCGCTTGGGAACCGGCTCGCGGATAGAAAATACGAAGAAATCAAAAGACTAGAGCGCGTCCACTTTAGATGGCGCCGTCGAGGCGCTCTAGGCGCGAAGACATGGGCTGTCAAGCAACCGGCTCGCGCGGCGGCAAAGCCGGTGTGGCAAATAAGATCCAACGATTATTAATATGCGTCACTCAATTGATTTTGATTCGGAGGCGGCGAATATGGCTCGAATGTGACGCAAGCGGAGCAGCAATGGACCTGTAGGCTGCGCGCCAATTGCGCCGCTTCGCCTGCTCGCGTGGGAAGGGCGTTTCGTTGCGTATCTTGCGTCTTTTCCGCCTTTCGGCCCTTGTTCGCATTTGCGCTTTTACCTTCGCCGCCGGCCTCGTTATCGACGCGCGCCAAGAAGTCGCCTGGGCAGGAGCCTGGCTCATGCCTCCGGGCGCCGGTCAGATCATAGCGTCAACCGCCTTCTCCGGCTCCACCCGCGCCTTTGATGCGCAGGGACATCTGATTCCGGTCCCTTCCTATGACAAGTTCGAGCTCGGCGGATATCTCGAATATGGCCTGACGGATTGGCTGACCCTGATCGCCGCGCCGGCTTATGATCGCATCAGGCAGCCGCCGCCCGCGGCCTCCTATGAAGGGCCGGGCGAGAGCGAAATCGGCGCGAGGATCGGCCTCTACCGGTCGGACATGGCGGCCATATCTTTTGAAGCCGGGCTGCGCACGCCAGGCGCCTCCCTCAACGATACGCTCGAACCTTTCCAGCCGCGCCGCGCCGCCGCGCTCGATCTCCGCTTCCTGGCCGGGCGCAATTTCGAAATCGGCGAAATGACCGGCTTCGCTGAGGTGCAGGCGGGCTATCGCTTCTATGCGGAAAAACAGCCGGGCGAATTTCTCGTCGATCTTACATTGGGGCTGCGCCCGACGCCGCACCTTCTCGTTCTGTTGCAAAGCTTCAGCTCGATTTCGAATGGTTCAGGCGGCGGTTTCAGACATAATTCTTGGCACAAGCTGCAACCCAGCCTGGTCTATGATCTGTCGCCGCAGTGGTCGCTGCAAATTGGCGGCTTTATTACAGTCGCCGGCGTCAATTCCGGACGTGAGCTTGGGCCGCTTGTGGGCGTCTGGTATCGATTCTGACATGATGGCCAGTCTTTTGCTTGAGACGGCGGACGGCCTTGTCTATATCTGTCGCCCGACATAATCAAAGCTTGAACCTTCAAGTCTCAGGGTAAGGAAATAGCTTCGCATGGCAGGCGCCAATCATCAGACTGTGCATCGGTTCGACCATCCCGGCGAAGGGATCAGGCGCGCGAAATCAATCCCGAAAGGGCGTCAGATTGATCCGTTGGCGCAAGAAGAGATCGAAAAACTTCTCGGCGACCGCTCCCGCCAGCGCGATCTTCTGATCGAATATTTGCATCTGATACAGGATACGTATCACCAGATCTCCGCCGCGCATCTCGCAGCGCTCGCCGATGCGATGAAGCTGTCCTTCGCCGAGGTCTTTGAAACCGCGACTTTCTACGCCCATTTCGACGTCGTGAAGGAAAATGATCCGCCGGTTCCGCCGCTGACCATAAGGGTTTGCGATTCTCTCACCTGCGCCTTGTTCGGCGCTGAAAAGCTCCTTCATGCGGTGCGCGCCGGCGCGGGCCCCCATGTCCGCGTCGTCCGCGCGCCTTGCGTCGGGCGCTGCGACACCGCGCCTGTGGCCGAGGTTGGGCATCATTTTGTCGATCACGCGACTCCTTCGACCGTCGTCGCGGCGGCGGAGCAGGGCGATACGCATCCGCATATTCCCGATTACGTCGGCTATGATGATTATGTCGCGAAGGGCGGCTACAGGCTTCTTGAGCGCGTGCGCTCCGGCGATCTCTCCGCCGAGCAGCTCCTGCAAGCGCTCGAAGGCGCGAGCCTGCGCGGCCTCGGCGGCGCCGGTTTCCCAACCGCGCGCAAATGGCGCTCGGTGCTCGGCGAACCCGGCCCCCGGCTGATGGCGATCAACGGCGACGAAGGCGAGCCCGGCACATTCAAGGATCGTTTCTATCTCGAAACCGACCCCCATCGCTTCCTCGAAGGCGCCTTGATCGGCGCGCATGTCGTCGAAGCGCTAGAAATCTATATTTATTTGCGCGACGAATATCCGGCCGCTCGCGCCATCCTGCAGCAGGAAATCGCCAAGTTGCCGCCGGGGGGGCCCGTGATCCACCTGCGGCGCGGCGCCGGCGCTTATATTTGCGGTGAGGAATCCTCGATGCTTGAAAGCCTCGAGGGCAAGCGCGGCCTGCCGCGCCACAAGCCGCCTTATCCGTTTCAGGTCGGGCTGTTTGGCCGCGCCACGCTCATCAACAATGTCGAGACCGTGTTCTGGGTTCGCGACATTGTCGAGAAGGGCGCGGATTGGTGGACGAGCTATGGCCGCAATGATCGGCATGGATTGCGCAGTTACTCCGTATCCGGTCGGGTGAAGTCGCCGGGGGTAAAACTTGCGCCTGCGGGCGTGACGATCCGTGAGCTGATCGACGAATTCTGCGGCGGCATGGCGGAGGGCCATGAGTTTCGCGCCTATCTGCCCGGAGGCGCGTCGGGCGGCATTTTGCCAGCGTCGATGGACAATATCCCGCTCGATTTCGGGACGCTCGAAAAATATGGCTGCTTCATCGGCTCGGCGGCGGTCATCGTCCTCTCGCAGCAAGACGACATTAAAGCCGCCGCGCTGAACCTCATGCGCTTTTTCGAGGACGAAAGCTGCGGCCAATGCACGCCATGCCGCGTCGGCACGCAAAAGGCGGCGGCGCTGATGGAGGCGCGGGACTGGGACCGCGATCTGCTCGGCGAGTTGAGCCAGGTCATGCGCGACGCCTCGATCTGCGGACTCGGTCAAGCCGCCTCCAATCCGTTGACCAGCGTCATCAAATTCTTTCCGGAAGAATTCGCGCCCAAGGGAGCAGCCGAATGACCGACAAGATCAGCTTTGAGCTCGACGGACGGCAAGTCGAAGCCGCCCCAGGCGAATCCATTTGGCAGGTCGCCAAGCGGATGGGAACCGAGATTCCGCATCTCTGCTATTCGCCCGAGCCCGGCTATCGCGCCGACGGCAATTGCCGCGCCTGCATGGTCGAGATCGAGGGCGAGCGCGTGCTCGCAGCCTCGTGCCAGCGCAAGCCGGCGATCGGCATGAAAGTGAAAACGGCGACCGAGCGAGCCGAGAAGGCGCGCAAGATGGTCATCGAGCTTCTCGTCGCGGACCAGCCGGCCCGCGCGACCTCGCATGACCCGGATTCGAAGTTCTGGCATTGGGCCGACCGGGTCGAGGTCAGCAAGAGCCGGTTCCCCGCCGCCCCGCGGTGGATCGGCGACGCCAGCCATCCAGCCATGCGCGTCAATCTCGACGCCTGCATCCAATGCGGCCTTTGCCTGCGCGGCTGTCGCGAGGTGCAGGTTAATGACGTCATCGGCATGGCCTATCGCAACCATGACGCCAAGATCGTGTTCGACTTCGACGATCCGATGGGCGAATCGACTTGCGTCGCTTGCGGCGAGTGCGTCCAGGCCTGCCCGACCGGCGCGCTCATGCCGGCGGCGCTCCTCGACGAGCATCAGACCAGAGTCGTTTATGCCGACAGGAAAGTCGATTCGCTTTGTCCTTTCTGCGGCGTCGGCTGCCAGGTGAGTTATCAGGTCAAGGACGAGCAGATCATCTACGCCGAAGGACGCGATGGTCCCGCGAACCAAAACCGGCTTTGCGTCAAGGGCCGCTTCGGCTTCGACTATATTCATCATCCGCATCGATTGACGAAGCCTTTGATCCGGCTTCCCAATGCGAAGAAGGATTCGAACGACCAGGTCGATCCGGCCAATCCCTTCACCCATTTCCGCGAAGCCTCCTGGGAGGAGGCGCTCGACGTCGCGGCGAAGGGGCTCGTCAAGATACGCGACGAGAAAGGCGTCAAGGCGCTCGCCGGCTTCGGTTCGGCCAAGGGCTCGAACGAGGAAGCCTATCTTTTCCAGAAGCTGGTTCGCACCGGTTTCGGCTCCAACAATGTCGATCATTGCACAAGGCTCTGCCACGCCTCTTCCGTGGCGGCCTTGATGGAGGGCCTGAACTCGGGCGCGGTCTCCGCGCCGTTCTCGGCGGCGCTTGAAGCCGAGGTCATCATAGTGATCGGCGCCAATCCGACGATCAATCATCCGGTCGCCGCGACCTTCATCAAGAACGCCGCGAAGAATGGCGCTAAGCTCATCGTCATTGACCCGCGCCGGCAGGCCCTGTCGCGCCACGCCTATAAGCATCTCGCGTTCAAGCCGGGCAGCGACGTCTCCATGCTGAACGCCATGCTGAACACGATCATCACGGAAGGCCTGACCGACGAGCAATATGTCGCCGGCTATACCGAGGGCTTTGAAGAGCTGAAGGCGCGCATCGTCGATTTCACGCCGGAAAAAATGGCGCCCATCTGCGGCATTCCGGCTGAGACCTTGCGCGAGGTCGCGCGTCTCTACGCGACCGCCAAATCCTCGATCATCTTCTGGGGCATGGGGATCAGCCAGCATATTCATGGCACGGACAATTCGCGCTGCCTCATCGCCCTCGCGCTGGTCACTGGCCAGATCGGCAGGCCGGGCACCGGCCTGCATCCGCTGCGCGGGCAGAACAATGTGCAAGGCGCTTCCGACGCAGGCCTCATCCCAATGTTCCTGCCCGACTATCAGCCGGTCGAGCGGACCGATCTGCGCGAGCCTTTCGAGCATCTTTGGCATAAACCGATCGACCCGCAGCGCGGCTTGACCGTCGTCGAGATCATGGATGCGATCCATGCCGGCGAGATCACCGGCCTCTATATCGAGGGCGAAAATCCGGCGATGTCGGATCCCGACTTGCAGCACGCGCGCGAAGCGCTCGCCAAGCTCGATCATCTCGTCGTGCAGGATCTTTTCGTCACCGAGACGGCCTTCCACGCCGATGTGATCCTGCCGGCCTCAGCTTTCGCCGAAAAGCTCGGGACATTCACGAACACCGACCGCCGCGTCCAGATTGGTCGCCCGGTCGTGGCGCCTCCTGGCGACGCCCGCCAAGACCTCTGGATCATCCAGGAGATCGCCAAGCGCATGGGGCTCGATTGGAGCTATCCGGGACCGGCGGAGGTCTTCGACGAAATGGCGAGCTTGATGCCGTCTCTGGCGAATATCACCTGGGAGCGAGTCGAGCGCGAAGGCGCAGTAACCTATCCGGTCGACTCCGCCGACGCGCCCGGCAATGAGATCATCTTCACCACCGGTTTCCCGACGGAGTCCGGACGCGGCAAAATCGTGCCGGCCAATGTCCTGCCGCCCGACGAAGTGCCCGACGACGAATATCCGATGGTGCTCTCGACCGGCCGCCTGCTCGAACATTGGCACACAGGCTCGATGACGCGGCGCGCCAATGTCCTCGATACGCTGGAGCCGGAGGCCGTCGCCTTCCTGTCGCCGAAGGATTTGCGCCGGCTCAATTTATGGCCTGGCGATTTCATTCGGCTCGAGACAAGGCGCGGCGCGATCGAGATCAAGGCCCGCTCCGATCGCGACGTGCCGGAGAATATGGTGTTCATGCCGTTCTGTTACGCGGAGGCGGCGGCTAACCTGCTCACCAATCCGGCCTTGGACCCGTTCGGAAAAATCCCCGAGTTCAAGTTCTGCGCGGTTAAAGTGACTAGGGCCGAAGCGCGCGAGGCGGCGGAGTAGGGCAATTCCGTCTCTCCAGAAGGCGAGGGGCGCTGCAATCATGGATGATTTCGCTCAGTCGGACATCCTTTCGAGCTATGTCATTCGCCCCGACCCGGCTGATCCGCAGCTGAGCCGCGAAGTCGAAGGCGTCGATCAAACCGGAGCGCGCGTCACGACGCGCGTCGTCACTGAGAAAGCCTTGACGCTTTATCTCAATGCGCAAGAGATCGTGACGATGATGACCATCGGCGATCATCCTGCTCTGCTCGGCATCGGCTATCTCTTGAACCAGATGATGCTGCGCCAGGACGATGAAGTCACCGGCGCAGATTTCGACGAAGAGCTCGATGTCGTCGTCGTGCGCACGAAGCGGCGCACGAATTACGAAGACAAGATGAAAAAGCGCACGTTGACGTCGGGCTGCGCGCAGGGCACGACCTTTGGCGATCTCATGGAGGCGATCGAGGAGGTTAAGCTGCCGGCGGCGGAGCTTCGCACCTCATGGCTCTACCGCCTGACCCATGCGATCAACCTGACGCCTTCACTCTATCTCGAGGCCGGCGCCATTCACGGCTGCGTCTTGTGCGAGGCCGACCGCCCGCTCGTCTATATGGAGGATGTTGGGCGCCATAACGCCGTCGATAAGATCGCCGGCTGGATGTTCGTCAATAAAGCCGATCCCGCCAATAAGATATTCTATACGACGGGGCGGCTGACCTCGGAAATGGTGATCAAGACGGTGCGCATGGGCATCCCTATTCTTGTCTCGCGGTCGGGCTTTACCGCGTCGGGCGTCGAGCTCGCGCGCAGGACCGGGCTGACCTTGATCGGCCGCGCGCGCGGCAAACGCTTCGTCGCGCTTTCCGGCGAAGATAGGATCGTCTTCGATCAGGATCTCGCCTATGTGGCCGACGAGTCGGCGCGGACGCATCGCAAAGGCGCCAACGCCGATGATTGAACCATGTTTCGGGGTGCTGCTCGCCGGCGGTCTTGCGCGGCGCATGGGCGGCGGCGACAAGGCGTTGCGCAGCGTTGGCGGCAAACCTATTCTCGCCCGCGTCATCGCCGCGCTTCAGCCGCAATGCGCCGGGCTCATCCTGAACGCCAATGGCGACCCGGCGCGGCTCGCCGAATTTGGCCTGCCAATCGTGGCCGACGATGTGCCAGGGTTCAAGGGGCCGCTCGCGGGCATTCTCGCCGGCCTCGACTGGATCGCCGCGCACCGCCCGGATGCGGCCTTCGCGGTGAGCGCGCCGACCGATACGCCTTTCCTGCCGCGCGATCTCGTCGCGCGGCTCCAAGACGCACGGAGGCGGAAAGACGCCGAGATCGCCGTCGCGAGTTCGGGCGGCGGCGCCCACCCGGTGATTGCGCTCTGGCCGGTCGGCATAAGACAAGAGCTGCGCCATGCGCTTGTCGAAGAGGATCTGCGCAAGATCGATGGATTCACTGCGCGCTACCGCGTCGCCTACGCTGACTGGCCTGTTGCGCTATACGATCCGTTCTTCAATGCGAATGAACCCGACGATCTCGCGGAAGCCGAGGCGATTGCGGCCGCACGGGACAAAGGCCATGCGTGAATGGCGCTGGCTCATTATAAAAATATGGATTTTATTGAAAGCGGGCTCTACGAAGGCATCATAATTGCGTTACGCTATGATCAGCGTAAGCGTCAACATATCACGGAAGCAATCATGGCCGCAAAAGTGGAAAATGTGAGCATCGACGAATTGAAGCAGGGGCTGGCCGACGGCACAATCCTCCTTGTCGATGTGCGCGAGCCGAATGAATTCGCCGCCGGCCGCATTCCCGGCGCGACGCTCAACCCTTTGCAAAAATTCGATCCCAAGGCCCTGCCGCCGCAAGAGCCCGGCAAGCGTGTGGTTCTTTCCTGCCGCGCTGGCGGCCGATCGCTCAAGGCGCTGGAGCTCGCCCAAGCGGCCGGCCGCGATGATGTCCGGGCCCATTATCCCGGCGGCTTCGACGGCTGGGCGAAGGCTGGCGAGAAGGTCGAGCATTAGGCTTTCATTCGCCCGGCGCGGGAAGACCGACGGGCGGCGTTGATAGACTTTTGACGATCCTGGCTCCATATTGCGCCGATGAGCGCCATTCTTTTCGACACGCTTCGGCTGTCCCGCACCTTGCGGGACAAGGGCCATTTACGCCCGAGCAAGCCGAGGCTATGGGCGAGGCATCTCAAGATAACCTCGCAACCAAGATCGACATCATCAATCTCGCGACAAGAGCCGATCTTGCTGAAGCGAAAGCTGACATTCTGAAATGGGTCGGCGGCGCGATCGGGTTTCAGACCGTCGTTATTTTGGGCGCTCTCGCCTCGCTCGTCAGGATTTTCGCGAAATAGCGAGGTTCGGCGCCAGTGCAATCTGGAATAGACAATAGTTTGCCTCCCAAGCAGATGTGCAAGTAATTCATAAGGTCTACTTGGAGCGCGGCAAATCGCAAGGGCGGCAGCATCCCAAGCAGGGTTCAGTTCGCGCGGGCATCGCAGCGAAACCGCGCCAATATTCCGCGCCTCGCCCTTGCCGCCACGCCTCCCCCTTGCTAAATAGACCGTTCGACCCTGTTTCTTCCCGCCGTCCCAGCGCCGGCCCGCTTTTTGAGCGGTGGTCCTGTCGCAGAGCCGATGGACGCCGGCGGAGGAGAAGCGCAAACCAACCTAAAACCGCCGGCGCCGCCCAGATTTGTTAGGGCATCCAGGAGACCAAATGGCATCACCTTCCACCTACGCGCCCTCGCGCGACGATTTCGCGGCGCTTCTCGACGAGAGCTACGGCCAGAACGAGGCCTTTGAGGGCTCGGTCGTCAAGGGCATCGTCGTCGCCATCGAAAAAGACGTCGCCGTCATCGATCTCGGTCTCAAGACCGAGGGGCGCGTTCCTCTCAAGGAGTTCCAGGGCCCCGGGCGCGAGGGCAAGCTCAATGTCGGCGACGAGGTCGAGGTCTATCTCGAGCGGATCGAGAACGCGCTCGGCGAAGCCGTCATCTCGCGCGACAAGGCGCGCCGCGAGGAGAGTTGGGTCAAGCTCGAAAAGGCGTTCGAGAACCAGGAAAAGGTCGAAGGCGTCATCTTCAACCAGGTCAAGGGCGGCTTCACCGTCGATCTCGACGGCGCCGTGGCGTTTCTGCCGCGCAGCCAGGTCGACATTCGCCCGATCCGCGACGTGACCCCACTCATGCAGGTGCCGCAGCCGTTCCAGATCCTGAAAATGGATCGCCGCCGCGGCAATATCGTCGTCTCCCGCCGCACCGTGCTCGAAGAATCCCGCGCCGAGCAGCGGCATGAGATCGTCGCCAACCTCGAAGAAGGCCAAGTCATCGAGGGCATGGTGAAGAACATCACCGATTACGGCGCCTTCGTCGATCTCGGCGGCATAGACGGGCTCTTGCACGTCACCGACATCGCTTGGCGCAGGGTCAATCATCCGACCGAGGTGCTGACAATCGGCCAGACCGTGCGCGTGAAGATCATCAAGATCAATCATGAGACGCATCGCATTTCGCTTGGCATGAAGCAATTGCTCGAAGACCCGTGGCAGGGCATCGAGGCGAAATATCCGGTCAATGCGCGGTTCCAGGGCAGGGTGACGAACATCACCGACTACGGCGCCTTCGTCGAGCTCGAGCCCGGCATCGAAGGCCTGATCCATGTCTCCGAAATGTCTTGGACCAAGAAGAACGTCCATCCGGGCAAGATTGTCGCGACGAGCCAAGAGGTGGATGTTCAGGTCCTCGAGGTTGATCCGGTCAAGCGCCGCATCTCGCTCGGGCTCAAGCAGACGCTGGCGAACCCCTGGGAAGCCTTCGCCGAAAAATATCCGGTCGGTTCGGAAGTCTCGGGAGAAGTCAAGAACAAGACCGAGTTCGGCTTGTTCATTGGTCTCGACGGCGATGTCGACGGCATGGTCCATCTCTCGGACCTCGACTGGAACAAGCCCGGCGAGCAGGTCATCGAGGATTACAAGAAAGGCGACATCGTCAAGGCGAAGGTGCTCGACGTCGATATTGAAAAAGAGCGCATCTCGCTCGGCGTCAAGCAGCTTGGAGTCGATCCTTTCGCGGCGAAGCCGGCCGATGCTGCGAAGCCCGGTGAGGAAGGCGCCGCCGACCTCAAGAAGGGATCGGTCGTCACCTGCGAGATCCTCGAAGTGAAGGATGGCGGCCTCGAGGTGCGGATCGTCGGAACCGAGTTCAGCGCCTTCATCAAGCGCAATGAGCTTGCGAGGGATCGCGCCGATCAGCGCCCCGAGCGCTTCGCCGTCGGCGAGAAGGTCGACGCGAGGATCACGCTGTTTGACCGCCGCGCCCGCAAGGTCTCGGTCTCGATCAAGGCGCTGGAAGTCGCTGAAGAGAAGGAAGCCATCGCGCAATATGGCTCCGCCGATTCCGGCGCCTCGCTTGGGGACATTCTTGGCGCCGCGCTGAAGGCGCGCGAAGAGGCGCCCAAGAAAGGCGGCAAGGTCCCGGCCGACGACGAATAAGGCTTTAAAAGCCACGCCGCGCCTGGAGAGCTAACATGCTCTAAACGCGGCCAATCGATCTCCACGCCCGCGCGGGTCAGTTCCGCGCGGGTTTTCTTTTGAGCAGCGCGGGGAACGCGATTCATGCCCGGCAATGATGCGGGTTCGCCGATCGGCCTCGGCGTCGATTTCGGCACGACGAATAGCGTCGTGGCGCTTGCCTATCCGGGCGGTCATGTCGAAAGCCTGAGCTGGCCGTCAGCATTCGGCGCGACCGAGACATTTCGCACCGCGCTGATGTTTTGGCGCGAGGGGCGCAATAAGGTCCGCCATGTCGCGGGACCGGAGGCGATCGCCCGCGCGATCAATCCCGAGGGCGAGCAGAGATTCATCCAGTCGATCAAGACGCATCTGGCGAGCCCGCTCTTCACTGAAACGCGGCTTTATGGCGAGCGCTTCACCATTGAACGGCTCGTCGCGACTTTCCTTGAGCGCCTCTTCGACCAGGATGCGCTCCACGCGGCCGGCTCCCCAAGGGTCGTGGCGGGGCGGCCGGTCGTTTTCGCCGGCGAGCGGCCGGACGAGGCTCTCGCGGTCGCGCGGCTCAAAACCGCTTATGCCTCGGTTGGTGCGACCAGCGTCGAATTCGCCTATGAGCCGCTCGGCGCGGCTTATTGGTACGCGCGCAAGCTTGAACGTGAGGAAATCGTGCTCGTCGCCGATTTCGGCGGCGGCACCAGCGATTTTTCGGTGTTGCGCTTCAGCCGCAAAGGGAAAGGCCTCGAAGCTCAGCCGCTCGCCCATGGCGGCGTCGGCGTCGCCGGGGATACGTTCGATTACCGCCTCATTGATCACGTCGTTTCGCCGAAGCTCGGCAAGGGAACGCACTATCGCTCCTTCGACAAGCTCTTGCCGATCCCGGCCTATTTTCATGCGGCTTTCGCGCAATGGCACCAGCTTTCCTGGCTGAAATCGGCGCAGACGCTGGCCGAGCTCAGAAAGCTCGCCACGAATGCGGAGGAGCCCCGCATGCTCGAAGATCTCATGGTCGTGATCGAGCATGATCTCGGCTTTGAGCTTTACCGCGCGATCGGCGATCTGAAGGCGAAATTATCCGCCGAGACGGAGGCGCGTTTCACATTCGCCCGCGAGGGGATCGAGATCGCGGCCTCGGTGACGCGTAAAGATTTCGAAGGCTGGATCGCCGATGATCTTGGCAGGATCGCGCAAGCCATGGATCGCGCGGTCGCCGAGGCGGGGCTTGGCTTCGCCGATATAGACGCCGTATTTTTGACAGGCGGCAGCTCTTTCGTCCCGGCCGTGCGGGCGCTGTTCCTGGAGCGTTTCGGCGAAGCCCGCGTTCATGTCGGCGACGCGTTTCAATCGGTCGCCTCGGGGCTGGCGCTGATCGCGGCGGATCGGGCTGTTGGGTGGTGACGAGACGCGAAGCGCGACAGGCTACTACTTTTGACAATTTGCAACAGCTTGTAATATTTTTTTCTAAATTATAACTACAAAATCAGCTATTTTTGAGGTACGCGGTATGAACACTAACGCTATTCCGGCGCAGCAGCCGGTGCGAGGGAGTTGCCCCAAGTGCGGCTCCGAACGTTGGGCCGACGTTAGGGGCCATCACACCGAAAGCTGGGAAGATGGTTCGGCTCCCGTATGGGCACAGACTGATTATCGCATTTTGAAATGTCGCGGCTGCGAAGAGATATATTTTCAAACCGATGCTATTTTCTCTGAAGATTATAGTGACAATTATGATCCCCAAACGGGAGAGCGTGTAATAGAGTATGAACATAATATTAAATACTGGCCGCCGCCTTCAAAAAGGACTACCCCTAGTTGGTCAGACGAATTACATGCTCATGATACGGTACTTGCTTCGCTTTTCAAAGACATCTACGTAGCTTTGAATAGCGACCTTGGAGTTTTGGCTGCCATCGGGTTCGGACTGTGTTCGACCGAGCATCCAAGGGCCTCGGCATTGATTCTCGGCGTCGATTCGCAGAAAAGCTCAGTGAATTAGAGGCGAAGGGAATCATTGGCGCTGATGAAAAGAGCAACCTCGACATCCTTACCGATGCTGGAAGTGCGGCTGCGCATAGGGGATGGAAACCGAGCCAAAATGAACTCGATACGATGATGAATATAATTGAGCCGTTTATTCACAGAAACTTTATTCTTAAGCCCCAAGCAGAAAGTCTTCGGAATAACGTTCCAAAAAATGTAAAACTTGAAGGCAAAGTGGTTGCCTTGAATTCGATTCAAGCACTCTCCCCCAAACACCCCGATTGAAATCTCCCCGATTCGGCGCCATCTTTGATGGGCGTCCGGTCATCAACCCGGCGCCCATAGAGGATCGAAACGCTGATACCCACGATTTATGGAGGAGCTGCGGCTAAGCCGCTCCACTCGGTCGAAGCTCCGGCGGAGCCAGAGACCGGTTC
>Ga0182030_10003998_pt1 | contig 31436 bp, 26 predicted proteins | sample 812S3MmetaG_FD_121299 | JGI IMG/M metagenome (GOLD analysis project Ga0182030, IMG submission 121299) | Permafrost microbial communities from Stordalen Mire, Sweden - 812S3M metaG (Illumina Assembly) | ecosystem: Environmental > Terrestrial > Soil > Wetlands > Permafrost | place: Sweden...
AGACTGAGGCAAGACAGGGGGCCTGTAGCATTGAGCTTGGAGCGAGTTTAACTTTCCAAGCTCTTGAAAAAACCAATTGAAGCACGACTGCGAGAGGAAAAAGGGGCCCACCATCTGATCTCGACGCCTATACTAAAGACTCATATAAGTCTGCGTAGCTAATGCCTTCGGTTTATTGTATGTGTAGTTATAAACTCGTCTCGGGCAGACGACGCTCGACTCATTCCCCGAACACCCCCAACCCTCGGATTCCTCATACAAAGAGCTCCCTGATATTTTTCACCACCTCTTCAGGGTTCTCCTCCGGAATATAATGCCCGCAATTCACCGGCCACCCACTCACTCCCTCCGCCCTCTCGCTCACCTTCCCCCACTCCTTCAGCGCCTCAAATTGACTCTCAATAACCCCATGCTTCCCCCACAGCACCCTCAATTGACAACCAATCTTCCTCCCTTCCCTCAAATCTTTCTCCGACTCCTCCATATCCAGCGTACTACTAGCCCTATAATCCTCACACATTCCCCTAACCGTTTCCCCATCCTCCAACCCCTTCACATACTCTTCAAACACTCCCTTATCGAATTTCTCAATCCCACCATACCGTCCCCCCATAAACAACTCCGCAAACTTCCTCGGCTCGCTAGTAATTAGCGTCTCAGGCAATGGATGTTGTTGGATAAGGAAAAACCAATGCCAATACGTCTTTGCGAACGCGAAATTCGTTTGGTTGAACATCGCCAAGGTGGGGCATATGTCTAAAAATATCGCTTTTCTCACTCTCTCCTTATAATCTACCAATAGCTTATGCGCCACCCTCGCTCCTCTATCATGAGCACATACGTAATATTCCTGGAATCCGAGGGAGGACATGAGGACGACCATATCACGTGCCATAAGGGATTTGGCGTATTGTGCAACACCGAGAGGTTTTGAGGATGCACCATAACCGCGGATATCGGGTATTATGATTGTAAAGTGGGATGTGATTTGCGGTGCGACGAGATGCCAGATGTGATGAGTTTGAGGGAAACCGTGCAGGAGGAGAAGCGGTGGGCCAGTGCCAGCAGAAATACCGTGAATGGTGACATCGGGGTCGGATTGGGTTTTTATGTCGAAGGGTTCGAAATCGTCAAACATTTTGAAATCGTTGGTTAGAATTTTGAGATGCTGCGTGATGCTATACTGTGATGAAGGTGGGGTATAACTAGGTATTTATCATCGAGATTTTAGCGTGGGGTAGTCCTAACAATCCGGGTATACGACGACGCCGTTTGAGTTGTTGGACTTGTCCGTCAATGGGAAATATCCGGTAACATATGTCATATATTCCTTCAGTGTGAGAAGCAACTGCCTTGAAAAGATAGGAATTATCCCGGAATATTGTCATTTTCACCCACAATTCGCCTCTCAAACGTCATTATGTCCAACACTACTAGTAATCAGCGTCTTGAAAAAGCATCCACTCTTACACCTCCAAACAAAAGCCACAACTATCGAATTGCCTCTATTCCTGCTGATGGAATTGGACCTGAGGTCATCAGTGCAGCTATTGAAGTTGTCCAGAAATTGGCTCAAACTTTGAAAACCTTTACTATCGAATTCACTCATATTCCTTGGGGAACAGCTTATTACAAAGAGCATGGCCGATATGTGGATGAAGATGTCCTAGATATTCTACACAAATATGATGCTTCTCTCTTTGGCTCGGTAGGAGCTCCAGGTGGGCCTTATACTCTCCCGTCATCATGGACTCACATTAATCACATGACTAGATGTCCCCGACCATATCTCCCTCTGGGGCCTTCTCCTCGCTATCCGCGGCCCCCTACAACTGTACGTAAATTTGCGACCCATACGTACCTTCCCCGGTACTCATTCAACCCTCCGCAACGCAAACGCCAAATCCATCGACTGGCTCCTGGTCCGCGAGAACTCAGAAGGTGAATATTCCGGTCAGGGAGGCAGGTCACACCGTGGCCAAACCTGGGAAGTGGCGACTGAAGTTGCAATCTTCACGTATGTGGGTGTAGAGAGAATCATGAGATTTGCGTTCAATGCAGCAAGGGAAAGACCAAGAAAGCTACTTACCGTTGTGTGTAAGCTATCTACCTATTTACACGAAGCTAATGCATCAGGTCACAAAATCCAATTCCATGCGTAATGGCATGGTTCTCTGGGACGAAGTCGCTCTCTCGGTATCCAAGGACTTCCCGGACGTAAAATGGGATAAGATGCTCGTAGACGCCATGACAGTCCGTATGGTCAACAATCCTGAATCACTTGATACTATCGTCGGCACGAATCTCCACATGGATATCCTCTCTGATTTAGCAGCTGCGCTAGCAGGCAGTATTGGAGTTGCGCCTTCAGCGAATCTTGATCCGACGAGGAAGAATCCAAGTCTTTTTGAGCCTGTTCATGGGAGTGCCTTTGATATTACTGGAAAGGGGGTTGCAAATCCAGTGGCAGCTTTTTGGAGTGCGGCAGAGATGCTGGGGTGAGTAATTATTGAATTTAGGAGAGTTTTTGACTGACTGTGTTAGGTGGTTGGGGGAGCAGGATGCGAAGGATAAGTTGATGGGGTGTGTGGAAAGGGTTTGTGGAAGTGGAGTGGTGACGAAGGATTTGGGAGGGACGGCGACTACAAAGGAGGTTACGAAGGCTGTTTGTGAAGAAATTGATAAGCTTGCTTGAGTGAAATAGAACCACGAATTGATTCATGCGTGGGGACCAAATACTGGGTTCCGTATGGCTGGTAGTTTGAGACTTCCTTCAACATGCCTGACTCTCTGCCCCTGCGGTCTACACTTTACAGCTATGATACAACACCATAGCTTTTGATGCCTGTATTAGTTACTGCTTGCTCAGAAAGGTCAGCTTGAATTCAAATCTCAACCTAAAATATTTCTAGCGTGCGAGTGGCACCGCGCTACCTTAATTATTCAACCACTGAGAGTGGGGTAGGCTACGAGACTTACCTCCCTTCAAACACAAGTCAAAAGCTTGTTCGCAAAATGGCTTCGGGCCTTGACAAAACTTCAACTTGCACTGATAATATAGAAGATGTAGAGACTCCGGCTCTGCAATATTCGGTGTTCAGCAAGCGGCGAAAACGCTTCATCGTGGGGCTAGTTGCCCTAGCCGCTTGGTTCTCGACTCTGAGCAGCTTTATTTACTACCCAGCAATTTCACTCGTAGCCAAAGACTTGCATCTCTCGATCACAGACGTTAATCTCTCTATAACTACGTACATGGCGATGTCGGCAATTGCGCCTTCTATCTTGGGCGATGCATCCGATATCTACGGAAGGCGGCTTGTTTACGTTATCACTTTAAGTATGTATCTTATTGCGAATATTGGGATTGCTACACAGTCCTCGTTCTCAGGTCTTCTACTCCTTCGAATGTTACAAAGTGCAGGGATATCAGGTATGCACCAGTAGAGCTCCAGATATAAACGCATCAAATCTCACATGACAATTCAGGCGCTTTCTCTGTTGCATATGGTGTTGTCGCGGACTTGGCCATGCCTTCTGAAAGAGGTTCATATGTTGCCGCTCTTTCTTTTGGGTGAGTTTAAAGACCGCTAAGCAGTCACCATTCAAGTCTTGTTTCTGATATTGGTAGAATCACCACAGCTCCTAGTATTGGGCCCCTGATAGGTGGAGCTTTGTCACACAGCTTGGGCTGGCGGTGGATATTTTGGTTCCTTTCTATCATGTCCGCTTCTTGTCTCATACTCATATTCTTGACGCTTCCGGAGACGGCACGTGGAGTTGTAGGAAATGGAAGTCTCCAGCCACCTCGATACTCTCGACTACCAGATCCCCCATGCGTTGCTATACGACTCTCCGCTATTGCACCGCATGGTAATCACTTAAATCGCCAGCGTTCTTTTCCAAACCCTCTAAAATCTTTGACATTACTTTTGGCAAAGGATAATGCAGCTGTTGTTTTCTCTGGGGCTTTTCTGTACACCACGTTCTGTTGCATTCCTACGTCGCTGGGAACTCTCGTTGTTCAAATATACCGTCTTAATCAGCTCCAAGCTGGCCTAGTCTATCTGCCATTTGGTATTGGGTGTACACTTGCAGCTGTTGCTTCGGGAAAACTCATCGACCGCGATTATCGCAAAACGGCTGAAATGCACGGCTTATCAATAGATAGAGTTCGAGGAGACGATCTTAGAACATTTCCAATTGAACAGGCTCGTCTGCGAAGCGTTTTTGCACCTTTGATAGTCACTGTTATCTCAGTGATCGCTTTCGGTTGGGCACTCGACAGGAGAACGGTAAGTGTTTGCGCCTCCAGATTACGCTGACACTGCTAATTTGGAGTCGTAGCCAATATATGTTCCGCTTATGTTGCAGTTCATATCGGGCCTCGCGCTACAGACTTGTTTTAATGTGAGTAAAAGACTTTGAATTGCATAAAAGCTCATGGGATAAAGGTTCCTTACTGACTGCTGAGTAGACTACCAATACACTTCGCGTCGATATTAATCCTCAAGCTCCTGCAGCAGCGCAGGCATCGAGCAACTTTGTTCGATGTACTATGGCTGCCATTTCTGTGGCTTTCCTGCAATCTCTGATCAATCACGTCGGCATTGGCTGGACCTTCACAATTTTTGGAGGTCTATGCTCCCTATCTGGCCTTCTTTTCATCCTGGAGAGGGCAATGGGCATGAAGTGGAGACTTGCAAGACTTGGCACGGATCAGTAGTCAGAATTTCAGGAAAGTAAGTCACTCATATCACTGATTTATTCTCAGAAAGACTCGAGTGCAGTCTTGATATTAAAACGTTATGATCTAAGTGGCAGACGAACTCTTAATCTCTCCGTCTTGATAACCTTCGGGATATTTGTCAACGAGCTCTTGAATCCATTCTATAAGCCTGGGGGCGTCAGTCAAGGTGACAGATGTTTCTCTATGTTTCACTTACATCTGGCGATATCTTGTGGTGTTTGGATAAAGCGACGAAGCGCAGAGGCCACCATGTCTTTTAACTCTTCATCAATTTCTATCATATATTTCAAATTCGGGACATGCTTACATAGTGTATAGACGAAGACGATCTTCATAATCTTCTGCTGGGGCCGAGATAGGAAAATGCTTGTGGTATTCTCGGGTCCAAGCACGACCCAGTCTAAATCGAGTGACGGTCATGTTTGCCACGTCCACTGCGCAAGCATTGGTTTAGGGAATGGCTTGCGGGCAACATGGCTACTCACATTCATTGTGGGCCCATATAGTGGCGGGGTCAAAGATGATGGGCTCATCTGTTGCTGCATTGGTAGCCAGGTTTCCATACCAGACGTCACCATGTACCAGGACAGGCTTGATCTTATTGGGGCCTGTGTGTAGAGGTCGTAGAAGCCTTGGAATGACCTTTTCAAAGAGCGCAGGCAGCAACCGGTCATAATCCTCGCTGGGTCCTTGTGTTTCCTGCTCCTGTTCCAGCCGTCTCCTCATAGCATTAGAGAACCATTCTTCCCAAGTGTTGCACCAGGTAACATCGCGTGCTTTGTTTCCATTATATGTCACCACATGAAAACCGAATTTCCCACTGGCAGAATGTGGAATACTGTCGCGATGCATTTTCGCTAATTTGGCGCAAAACTTCTGCATATCGGGCAGCTCGTCGATCATGTCCACAAATTCGGTGAGGCAGAAATGTGTATCAGGGCTCGATTTGTAGGTACCAGCTCCGATGGGCCGGGGAATAAAGTCACCTGCGATGTCGTATAGGGCTTTGCCAGCCTCATACTCACCCTGAACCAGTCCCAAGCCTTCAGAGCCTTGAGCAACTTTGAGGAAAATGCTCTGCTGAGAATTATCTTCAAGCACAAGTGTAATCTTCGCAGTGCGGGTCCAAAAGCTTGCACCGTGCGGAAGTGCAGAGAGCACTTTTGCACCTGGAGGGAAAACTAATGTTTTGTTACAAAAATTGCTAGAATATGAAGATGCGGGCGTGGTAGAGGAAGATTTTGGCTTACAAACAGCTACATTTTCATCAATGTCAACTTTATCGAGGAGATTTTGAACTGACGGTGCAGGCTTGCCAGTCTCGTACTCCATGCTTCTGGAGAATCGCACTTGGAGATGTAGAATAACAACTCATTTCCCTCAAGGCGCTGGTCTTACGACGAAGGTGGGGCGGGGTAGACTCTGTGCAAGTTTCCAACAGGGCCGTGCCGCCCGTATGTTGTCTTCCATATTTGAAGAAGGAATGTTCAAAGCGAATCAAATACTGGATATGCTCAATAGCGGGTCACGGCAGGGAGCTGGCTTTCTTCAGCGAGATCGATTGGCCCAGGGGCGTGTGCTGCCGCGGCTTATGCTGTTCCACAAACCAGAATTCTACACCGGGGATGATCATCCGGATAAATCCTTGTCTCTCGTCTGCTGATGCTAGCTCGTGTGAGGCTCCTTAGTGCAAACAAGTTGTCGTGCTCAATGGCGAGATGATCTCGACTGCCAGCTGTGCTCGATTGTATCTGAGCTAGAATGATGCTTGCCCGCAAGCCGTGCTCCATGCTTTGGCTAATACCTGAGTTCATATGGATCCCGTACGTTTCCAAATTCTACTCGATCTAGCTAACATGTTGCTGACGCGTACTAGGGAGCCTCGACTAGGAGAAGATCCGATGTCTCGTTCTTGGAGCGGAAATTCAGAAGCCTGACTCTTCGTCGAGATGCATCGGACAGCCCTGTTGATGTGATTGGGGACCTCGGACTCAATCTCCTCTACGAACCCAACGAATGCCTCATCGACTTTATTTTCGTCCATGGACTCCGCGGTGGATCTCGCAAGACATGGAGCGCATCACCAAGCCCAGCTCATTACTGGCCGAAAGAATGGCTGCCTGCAGATTCTGATTTCAAACATGTTCGAATACACAGCTTTGGTTATAACTCGGATTGGCTGGAGCGGAGGGAGAACCTGCTCAACATTCATGATTTTGGACAGTCATTGATTGAGGAGATACAAGCCAGCCCAAGTATCAGGAGAGACCAAAATACTCGGATCGTGTTCATCGGTCACAGTATGGGCGGCTTGGTTATCAAGAAGGCCTGTATCCTATCTCGAGAAAACCCGTCTTTCCACGACTTAGGCGATCGAATACACTCTATCTATTTCTTAGCCACACCGCATCGTGGCTCCGATCTGGCTCAGACTCTGAATAATATGGTCAAGGCAATACCTGGTTCCGGCAGTAAGCCCTTCGTTGGTAGTTTAGAACGAGGGTCTGAGACGATAAACACGCTCAATGACCAGTTTCGCCATGTCTGCAAGAGAATTGCTATCCATTCATTCATAGAGTCGGTGCCTATGAAGTTCGTCACTGGTTCTGCAATGGTCGTTGACAAACATTCTGCTACTCTAGGCATGCAAACCTTATATCCAGATACTGGACAAGCTAACAGTAATCTCAGGCTATCCTGATGAACGTGTTCAGGTACTCAATGCTGACCACAGGAGAATCTGCAAATTTGACAGCCCTGATGACACTAACTTCCGGACTCTGCGGAATCGCCTCGCTTCAACAGTCGATGATATAGAGCGCAATGGTATGTAATCTCGAATAGCTTCCATTGCAATGTCTAATCTCATTGAGAAGTTCCTAGATCTAGACATCAAAAATATCGCGAAGAAATGCAAACCCTCTCAAAGTACCTGAATATTTCTGGTAGTCCTATAGACGACCTTTCATCGCTGGAGGATGCTCGAATAATGGGTTCATGCGAGTGGGTCACAAACAGAAAATCATTTCTGGACTGGCAATTCAACGAAACCTCTGCCCGATATTTCTGGCTGACCGGGCAGCCTGCCACTGGTAAATCAGTTATTACTGCCCATGTCATAGGGTGTATGGCTGAATACAGCTGCAGCTACTTCTTCTTTAAACATGGAGACCAGAATAGATCAAGTTTGAGTGGACTCCTGCTTTCAATTGCTTATCAGATGGCGCAACAATGTCAAGCTATACGGCAAACACTTCTTGAAGTTTCGCAAGACGATTGGAACCTCGACAAAAGCGACTATCGCGGCATTTGGCGAAGGCTTTTTGTCGGGGGTATCTTTCGCATAAGCTTTACATCGACGTGAGTGAAACATTCTGCAATGGATTTTACTTCAGAATTGACTTTTCCAGGCAATATTGGGTGATAGATGCGTTGGATGAATGCGTGGCGGCTGAAAAAAGGGGTTTCGATCACTTCTTCTCAATGCTGGCAAAGATCGACATCAGCATCCCTTTAAAAATCTTTGTCAGCAGCCGTGCCTCAGTCGATATCGAGCGTCTATTTACCCCATTGTCCTTTGTCAACGTCCAAATTTCTGTCGAGGACTCTACCCAAGATATTAGGACGTTTGTGGAGACCTACGCAGAGGATTTGCCAGCTGAAAATGAGACATCTCGAGAAGAACTCGTGGAAACGATTGTACGGAAATCTGCTGGGTGCTTCCTATGGACTGTTTTGGTTATGCGACAGCTCCAAGACATCTATACTTCGGAGGAGATCGAAGAGATCCTTCGTGAGGTCCCCGAAGAAATGGACGCCTTATACAATAGGAATCTACAAATCTTGGAGAGCAGGCCGCGCACCAAAAGGCTAGCTCGAGCAGTTTTGACATGGACGCTTTGCGCCACCAGACCTCTTACTGTGGAGGAACTGAAAAATGCAATTCGGCTAGATCTCAAAACTATGGTTGCTCGCGACCTGGAAAAATCTGTCTCCACGCTTTGCTGTCAATTTGTGTTTGTCGATAAACATAACAGGGTTCATATTGTCCACGAGACTGCCCGAACCTTTCTTTTGGATTCCAATCTACAGTCTGAATTCCAGGTTCAAATGTCGCGGGGCAACGTGCAACTGGGACTAGCATGCCTAGAATACCTGACAAGTGAGGAAATGGCAGCCTCGAGGAAACGTAGAAGCTCGAGCAACTTGCTACGAGAGACCAATAAGAGTGCTCTTGCAAGTTATGCCTGCTCGTCGTTCTCAGAGCATCTGGTCCGGTCAGCTTCATCGTCCGATCCACTATTTCTCGCCCTTAGAAAATTCCTACAAACGAATATTCTTGTGTGGATTGAAAGAATGGCGGAAGACGCCGACTTAGGCAGTCTTATCCGAACCGCAACGCATCTTAAAGCGTACCAAGCAAGAAGAGCGAAGCACGTCGCGCCACTTCAGGATGAAGTCAGCTCGTGGGCTACCGATCTCCCCAGAATAGCCACAGAATTTGGTTCCAATTTATTGAGACATCCAGCAGCAATCCACGATCTCATTCCACCTTTGTGTCCTCGAAGTTCCAGTGTTTATCGCCAATTTGGAACTTCAAAGACCGGTATCCAGCTTCAAGGATTGTTTCACAATGATTGGAAAGATCAAATATCCTGTTGGCACTATGGCAAAACCGCGAGGTCCCTTGCCTGCCAAGATCAGTGGTTTGCTATTGGACTTTCAGACGGGACAATCAACATTCATTGGACATCTACGTGTCAGCAAGCTATGCAGATGAGCCACGGAGAATCTGTACGAGTAATTCGTTTTGGGAACCTAGCTAAGATTATGGTATCCACCGGTTTACGATGGATAAAATTGTGGGATGTGCATACTGGATCTAAATTATGGGAGCATAAACTTACGTCTGACCCCCTCGCTGTGGATTTCGATGATGATGACGCTCGTCTTGTGGTCTCAACTAGATCGAAGGAAATATTGTCTTTCTCCATTGCTGATGGGTCTATTATCTCGCATGATAATTGGCATCACAATTTACCTCACGATTTCCGTCACATCATTTCCAAAGCACCCTCGATGGTTGCTATATCAACAAGCCATAAAGCCATGGCAATTGTATATCGAGGCATGCCGCTGTGTCTGTGGGACCTCCAATTCCAACAAATCGGATTTTGCACCAAAAGTCATGCTGACGGAAGAGATGCCTCCAATGACATCATCACTGTGTGCTTCAACCCGGTTCAAGTCCTCAATATGCTCGCAGTATCATATCTTGATGGAGACGTTGCAATATTTGATACAGTATCTAGGGAGATGGTATCTAACGCAAAGCTCGATACGCAACATCTTGCGGTATCACCGGATGGAAGGACACTCGCTGGTGGCGACTCAGATGGAAATATCACATTGTTTGACTTCGAGACATTACAGTTGCTCTACCGAGTCGCTCCGTCAACCGATGGGGTAACGGCACTAGCATTTACTGGCGACAGCCTACGATTGATGGATCTTCGTGGTGCTCAAGTAAATGTGTGGGAGCCGGCCGCTCTTGTACGGAAATGGGACTATGCAAACGATGACCGCAGCGAATTTTCTAGTGAAGCAACTGCCCCCGTTACCGAGGGATCAGGCACGAGCCCAATTGATCAGTTCGGCGATATCACAGACATAAAATCTGCATATGCAGGTAGTCTGGCAATATGTGCAAGGAACAATGGTTCGATCGACACATGGGATCTCACTTCCACGGAGCCAGTCTTCAAAGAGCTGTACAAACATAAAGGCGGATTTATCTCGATCCTATCTTTGGACTGGAATGAATCGCATCACATAATTGCTAGCGTGGATACATCGGGTCGCTTTAAGGCAAGGCGTCTTTCCAAAGATGCAGGCAATATTAAAGCCGTCGAGCAGTTGTTAGATGCCCAGATATCTTTCAATTATCAAGTAAACCAATTGGTCATAAGCCCTGATGGAACCAAGTTACTCGTCTCGTCCCCTGCCTCGGACATGCTATGGTCACTAGAGACTGGAGATCTTACCGCCTCTCAAGAATTAGAGCCGCGAACATACTGGAGATGGTTTGTGGATCCACAGGACGAAACACAAGTTGTTCTCTTGGAGGGCTCTAGTCTGCGAATCTTCGCATGGGAATCTTTAGGAAGCTTTATTGCGATAGGAGAAAGTGATATTACCATGGGAGCACTCCATCCTCTCCACTTAGGGAACACCGTTGTTGATGTTAGTGGAAAAGCCATCGTCACAAAGCTCTCTCCTAAAGTTGGGCGAGGAAACTCCAGTCCTTTGCTTAGTGCGAAAGAAACTTCAATCTACAAGATCCAATTACCGGATTCCTTGTCTTTAAAAGACTCGCTACTCGCCGAACCCTTCTTTTCATCAGAAGACGCCAAGAAGCAGCTGAGTGTCAAGCATCTACTAGGAACGACGCGCGGTGTCTTCGGTAGTTCTCTTCTAGTTTTTATAGCAGAGAGTGGCTGGGTATGCACTGCCGAATTGAACGAGCCATTACCCCAGGTATCATTTCGGCGTCACTTCTTCCTTCCTCCTGCTTGGCTTAGCACGAATGAGAAGATCATCTCAGTTATCACCGATAATCAAGATATCCTTTTTGCTTATGGTCAGGAAGTTGCGATCATTAAGAATGGATTGAAGACAGTTGAAGTGATCTCGATTTCCTGAAGGAAGCTGTTTCAGATCTTAGAGAGGATATTTTCGGAAAGTAAAGCGCAAGCGGTCGTTTAGGCTTGCTCGTGACCAAGAGGGGAGAAGTCACAAACAACCTTGGTAACATTTTTATTACCAAACATGTCTTCCCTAAAAAGATGAGGGATTTCAATCAATAAAGTGGGAAACAATGGTCATAATTGCGTAGTAGATGGGATCTTTCAATAGAATTTGACTTTATGCTTCCACTGCTAAATGAATTTCAACTTCAACATGTGACGGACATGAAATGACGAAATCCCCAATAATTTTAGCCATCAACAAGACTTAGAGTTTTGACATGCTTTCCTCCCTATGTACTGCAGTATCAATTATTCTCATAGCCTCGATCAGTTTCTGGTCCTCAAGCCTTGGGGTAACTACTTGAACTGATAACGGAGTTCCAAGGTAGACTTTCCTATCCACGGTCTTCTCATCCCACAACTGCCTATTCCTTTCATCCCAACTAGATATGACCTTTCCCCCTTGAGGCTTTCCAAGCTCGAGATCTGCGTTATCAAAGTTTCTAATCGGTACAGTGCCGGCAGGATAGTCTAGCAGCGTCCAGCTTGAAGTATGACCGGATGCATTCCATCTCTCGATCTCTGGAACTGGATGTGGCGCAACGAGACAGATTATAGCATCGATCTTAGGCCTTCTCCCACCCCCACCGTCACGCTCAATCCATAATTGCATCATTTCTCTCTCCAACAACGCCCTCCGGGCTTGCAATTCTGCGACTTCCCGCAGTGCTTTAGGCTCGCCACGACGAAATTTCCCGATCATCCATGGCACCAAGGGCTCGCCGGTAGCCTCGAGAAGATCCGCCATGGTTCCGCCTCCATCAATTGCCATTAGTTTAGCCATCACGCTTTGACATCTTGTCCATGCCAACGGTGTGAGAAGCTCGATTGTCTTCGTGTTCGGGTGTCTATCAAGCTTCACCTTGACCTCATCAAGTAATCTCAGCATCGGGGGCAAAGGCACACAATTGCCGTCACCCCTGAGAATTCCGAATGTAAATTCGCCATTTGGACCACTGCCTTTGAGAGATGGGTTGAGATCCCATTTTGAAGAGATACAATCTTCTGCCCATAGCCAGGATCTTGGAACAACTTTTCTCATTACCAGGTCCATATCCTCGATCGTCCTAGTCAATGGTCCAGCCACCGCTTGAACCCCACATCTTGTCATTCCATCAGCAGAGAGCAACGGCCCGCCCCCAGCTGGAATCCTGCCATTGCTCAATTTGATTCCAAAGATACCGTTGCACATTGCTGGGACTCTGATGCTGCCGCCAGTATCAGCTCCCCAACCCACCATAGACCCACGCAAAGCAACAATCACTCCTTCGCCGCCTGAGCTGCCTCCGGCTGTGCATAACCTGTTCAATGGATTCATGGTCCTACCGAAGACGTTGTTAATGCTATCTAACGAGTTGAGAGTTTGTGGAACATTTGTTTTGGCGATTATAATGCATCCGAGCGATGATAGAAGGTCGACCAGCGGTGAATTAGTCGTGGCGGGTTTGAAGCACAACGATGCCATTCCAATCGAACTATCGACGCCGGTGATATCGAACGAGTCTTTGACGCTAATAGGCAGGCCATGAAGAGGTCCCATTAGTTTCCCTGTTCGGGATAACTGTTCATCAAGCTCTTTGGCCCTGGATATTGCAGACGAGAACAAGGGCTCTGTGATGCAGTTTGTGAGCTGTTGCGCTATAGCTGCCCGTTTGCAAAAGGCGGTGGCGACGTCCAAAGCCGATAGCTTCCTGCATGCGAGAGCAGAAAGCAGAGTTTTGACAGAATATGATTCAGTAATATTGATTTCGGCGGAGGACAGGATCTCGCATGCTCGAGGTATGTACAAGACATTCTGGGGACCATACTCAAGGCGGGGAGGGTCTTTTGGAAGCAACCCACTGGAAATACGCCATTGCCTTGGTATTTGTGACTCGCGATATTCTTGCTTGCGTCTAGCAATGGATTTCCAAGGCGCATCGACGGTGGTTGAGCTTGACATCTTGCAGATAATTCTCTATCAGAGTCGAGAGACTGTGATTTCATCCTCGTCGAGAGTACCACCGCGGGGTAGATTCTATTCACCTCGGTTCCCCCAGCCCGTGTCTCACATCCTTGATGAAGATCGCTGTGCCTGGGCGCTGCTAATGTTAGATAGAAGCGGCATGAATGTCCCTCAACCGCGAGTTTCTTTTGATCGATGTCAAACGCTTCTTCGAAAGGATCTATGTCTAGATCTTTCGCATAAAGCGCTTGCTCTTTCCACTCACTTATCGGCGTAGCAATTTCGCATAAGACAACAGGCTCGCACAGCTTCGCGTGAATGCACAACGTTTGGGAGAAGTAAGTGACGGCCTGCCCTCTCTAAGTTGTCTTCGAGGAGAACACAGGGTCGTGGAACTCATGAATGAATAAACAATCAGAAGAAATTACATTAAATATTATATAATACGTAATGATTGCAGTAGTTGGCCATAGCCTGATGGGTGGATGGTGATGGGTGGCTAGGACGCAGGAGGGGTCAGTGGTCCTACAGGCTTAGTATCCTGTAACAGCTCCAGCCTGCATGAGTTTTAATTAATCACTAAAGTCGCTAAAAATTAATGATATTGGGTAGAGCAATGACACTCAAAATTCAAGTTTTTTAACGGCTGGTTTAGTGACGATAGCCTGGAGCCCTATTTATTGGCTTATAGTGTATATACACTATATATGCTCTGTAGCCCAGCTACTAATGACCAAAACCTCCGTACTAGTAGAGATACCATCTTAGAGAATGATAATTACTGCTGAGTAGATTGAAGTTGATCTAGTGAAGTAAATTTGATAAGTACCTATTCTATTTTAGTAAAGGGTGGAGATGGATGTTTAAGGTGGGGGATCAAAGAGAGCTGAAACCACTGACAACAACATTCGACAATTTGACTGAATACAACATTGATCAGAAAACAGGATCAGGTTTTCCCTACGTTACAATCAAGGACGGGAATCATAAAACACAAGTCAGAGTTTTCGTCGAGGTCTCATTAAAAAGCAGTTCAGTGAAGTCGCTCCACACGCTCTCCAACCGTCAGCAAACACTTAATAATGCTGCAATGCATAGCATAAAAGCAATAATGTATCGCATCTCACCGCACAGTCTCTAGCCTCACCACTCCGCCAAAGAGCATCAATACCTGCCACCTCTGCTATAAATGTCACTCATGCGTTTACCCATACTACTCATGCCTCTCATACTGCTAACGCTTCTATCGCTGTGCTAAAGTTCCTATATACGGGTCTGTACATCATCATCGAAATCATCATACGCCGCCTGAACCTGTCCTGTTCTTCTACAAAGCGTGGATCATGTCCTTGGCGGGTATAAGTTTCTTTTTAATGATCGATCTGAGTATGGGCCCGTGGGCTACTGCTGTCAATTCCTCAACGTAAATATGTCAATGTCAACGCGCCCACCGCGCCCATCGCCCGGGCGTCCGACCGAAAGGGTCATTGTGAGGATAACGTCCGGACATTTTCTTTCTCTATTATTTGGATTGTTGGTTTTGATTGGGAGATGATGATGTATTGGATCGACTTAGAGATGAAAAAGAATGGGAGGAGGGGTTGTGATTGGGGAATTGCTGTGATTGTCTGTCTATGGATACGTAATGTTGGATTCTTTGAATGGTGTAGGCTGTCAGTTTCGGTTCATTAAATAGCGTCTGATTTGCGTGGCCTCAGGCGTACGTGATTGCTAGTTTCGGGGGTCTTTAGCACTCAGAGCCGTTAAAGTCCAGTGCACGGCTAGAATATAGGCTGTGGCTTTAGGCATACCATCTGCATTTCTCATGGTTTCAACGTCTTCAAAATGCAACCAAGAAATTCTAGGCGACACTATGAGATTCCGATTTCTCGATAAATTAGAGGTGCTCGCCATATTGGGGCGAAGGCGATAATTCGCCACAAACGGAACGGCTGGGCTCAGCCTCAGCCTGGTCACGGATCTGGATTTTATCTTCACCATTTCCGCTGCTCTCCACTCTCCACTACACCCTATCTTTTCTCGCCGCCTTATTACAACATTTAAAGATCATGGCTGGAGGATGGGAAGTAGCGGCTGTTTTAGGACCTCTGATCCTAAGCTTCTTTGCGGTTTTTGTGACCGCTTCTCCTACAGCTATTGCGGCTACTCATCGATGGCTTCGAAAATTCTCATCTTACATCTGGCCTGGTCAGAACCAATGCCGTCGCGTCTTATGAAACGATATACTCGAAGGGCAGGTTATGAACCAGCTCTCGTCTTTGAACAGCACCGATTCAGCTGGCATCAACCAAACCTCCGAGAAGCCGTATCAGCTCGAACTCAGCAAACAGTACATACAGACGGATGTTCAAACCCTCAAAGCTTTTCTCATACTTACTGCGGACTCCTGCCGCTCTTGTGAGAGGATAGACATGGAGACATCATTACGCGTCAAGCAATTTGATTCAACGGTTACAATACGACTTCCAGGACCAGCTGCAAAGACCGAGGCGACAACCGCATCCAAATATGAAGTTGAAAGGATGATTGAAGGCTATCCACCGTTCTACCGTTCGGCTTTTACCACCACAGGCCGTATCGATCTTAAGCACCCTATTCAAGACACAGACGACATGCGACGCGGAGCTTGGGTTTTCGCTGTAGGAATGTCATTTAGCCATAATCCTGTCCCTTCGTTGCATAATATGCAGCAAATTACCGAGGAGAAGGTCGATGCTCCATGGAAGGCGACAGAAGTCTTCAGGGCCTGCAGAATGGTAGGAAATACCTTGTCAAGACTAAGAGATCTAGAAGGAAGAAAACCGTGGCATCATCGGCACCCAGGACTCGTCACAGATTGCCTGATCAAATGGACAGATCATGCTTTACATTGCTATCGTGTGATAATGAGTGTCGAGTATTCGTTAGAAACTTGGGATGTCAAGACGCGGAGAATTGAGGAGTCTCACCTTTTCGAGCCACTGGTTGGAGCATGTCCTTGCACTTCGACGTGTCTTGGGAACAAGCCCCATGCTATGTGAGTTCCAATGTTTTTGGACGTCAGTATGATATGTTCTGATCAGACTGTAGTACTTGCAGACGAGGCCAGCACATGCGAAAAGATCCCTCGAGAGAGCTGACAAAGGACCAGTGCCTTGCAGCTCTCCAGATCTTCAATAATTACAGTCACTCTGAAGAAAACTTGGAGAGGATACAAGATGTCCTCATAGAAGTTCTGCAAACGGCTATACTTGGATTGTCGGAAGTGGAACATTACTTCAGTCATCAAGGTCGGAAATTAGAGCTTCCCAGGGAGTTGAGGGGTAAAAAGTATATCTATGTCAGAGTTGGCGAAGATGACGAGGACTGAAGATCGTCGCGGGATTCTGAGACTCCATTTGTAATCTTTTGTTCCGTTGCAAACGTTCTGCGTTGCATTCTTCAATTCGACGAACTATTCTTACTCACTGCTCTGAGACATACAACATCGAGATCTCGGATCACGACCTCTACACAAATTTTAAATATGAAAATATTCCCAGAGATGATAGTGCTGAATTGGCAAATAGCTCATCACGTATTGAGTGGGCCAGAAAATTCCTATACGATCACCAGATGTCCATGATTAGTCCAAACAGTGTTATTATGTAAGTATGGAATTTTTTTTCTCTTACATAGAAACTCTTTTTCATATATAGACTCTCAAGAATTCTCCCAGCGCCATAATAGCCATTGCCTGCCCATACGGCATACTCGTTCGATCAATATCCTTATAATGCTCTAAGGTATGTCCCATCGGAGTTCCAAAACTGACATGCATCAGCTCACCCTCGTCACTAATCTTCTCTAGCACAGCTCTAACTGCCTTCACGGCCGAAGTCCGAAACTCCTCTCCCTTAATATATCTCAATCTCAACGCTTTCAACATCCCAAACGCGAAACCAGCGGTAGCCGAACTCTCAACATATGAACCTTCATGCTCAGGACGATCGATCAATGTACGCCAGAGCCCATCCGGCTCTTGATACTGAAGCAGTGCTCGGCACTGTGCTTCAAACGTGTCTATTAGATGCACACGAAACGCATCATTTGACGGGAGGTCCAACAGCTCTAGCATTTCCGGTATAGCAATAGTAATCCATGAATTCCCACGCGCCCAAAGCGCCTGAGCAAAATTATGGCCACCCTCCGCGAAGGTCCAGCCATGATAAAACATGCCCGTCTTGCGATCAAACAAATACTGAATATGAAGCAAGAATTGTCGTTTCGCTTCTTCGACATACTCCGGACTATTCAGCAGCTTCCCGATCTTTGCCAAGGGAAGAACAGCCATCATAAGCGTATCATCCCAAAGCTCTTCAGAGTTGAGATTGTCATATGTCATATGCGACATCCCCCCAAATTTCGTTCTCGGCAGCTCATACATTGCCCAATCGGCCCAACCCTCCAACCACGGCAAATACGTCTGATCCCCCGTCTTCTCATACAGATACGCAAGGGTAAGCATAGCCGCCATCGTATTCACATTCTTCGTCGTTCCGCCATCGTCAAAGCGATCTTTGAACCAGTTCTCGATTATCTTGAGGGTTTCAGGGGAGCCGGTCAGTCTGTGGTATTGAAAGAGGCCATAGAGACCGATTCCATGGGTCCATTCCCATCCGTTCCAACCTTTGGTGTCGATTACGCGGCCGTCGGAAAGGGTGAGGAGGAATTCTCCTGTCTCATCTTTGATGTTCACGAGTTGGTGGGTTAATAAATTGATGGCTTTGTGAACGTCTTGCGATGCGATCTCATACGATATTTTGGGCATTTTGGTCTGATGTGTTGTCCCTTGGTTTTGACAGATCTTGGATGTTTTTCTAGGAATTTTCTATAGGGCTCTAGTGAAGATCATCTGATCATCACCTGATGTGGTCTTCATCCGTGGGGTGATTCCGGCACCCCATGCATTCAATGGCCTAATGGGCCGGTCTGCTGAGTTTTATACTTCAAAAACTTGGCGAGTTAGATAGAGCTTCTTTATTCATCAATCTAAGTCGTTTGCAATGGAGAGATGTTGAAATAAGATTAAAAGCGGGTTGCTTTCCCTAGAGTGGGGTAGCGCGAGCCAGGCCATTCACAGACTCCGTCCCGCAGATATAGCTGGGAGGAACTCCATCAACTCTTTTTGATGGAGTCAAGACTGTTAAAGCGATTGATTACGGGTGGGAGGGGGTCTTCTTCTCGCAAACTGTATAGTACACTTTAGTTAGTGGGTGCTTGGGACTTTAGCAACTTCGACTACTAAAGACCTTGGAAAATTAGTGATTCAAGCTTTAAAACTTAGTGATTGCCTTCCATACACCTGGCTAACACATTATTCATAAACTCAACACCATCAAAATAATGAAATGCCAGTTATTAACAAGCTTCCAATAACAGCAATCTTGCAATCACAGCCCAGGAGATTTCGACAAAATAAGTTATATAGAGGAGCGACGAATTTGAATCTTTGAGCATTTAGAATGAATGAGTTATCAAAAGCTTACTAAAGTCATGTACTTGAATGATCTTGAAAACTCCGAGACAAAAAAGATATCGAAGAGAGAAGAGATTTGGAACTCAAGTGTTCAAGAAATCATATGACAATGAAGAGAAATAGTCCTGAAATAATTTGATTGTTCTAAAATAATTATCTGACAATAAGATCTCAGTCAATAGTGAAAGTGAATAGGGAAGAACAAATAAGGAAAGTGAATAGCAAGAGTGAATAAATAACAGCGAATATAGCAAGTAAAAAATGATCGTAAAAAGAGTGTAAAAAGCAAAAATGAATAGAACGAGTAAACGGAGAAAGTGAATAAGGAGACTGTGGAATGATGAAGGGATTTTGGATGGGTTAATAGATTTGATGGTGAGAGAAATACAACTAAAATCTCAGACGAGGACAGCATCCAAATACCGAATTTCCCTCAGCTATTCACCCCTGAATTACTAAGCGACCGTACACCAAACCCGCCCTATCCCCAATACTTACTAGCTTCCCTCAACCTGCCCCGCGACCCAGGTAACAGCAAAAATCCACCGCTCCAACTACAACCCAAAAACATCTGCACAAACCACATCCAAGATGTTGATCAAGTACGTCCCCTCCAAATCCCCCCTCACCCCTCAAACTAACCCACAACAGAGTCAGAACACTCACCGGGAAAGAGATTGAGTTAGACGTCGAGCCTGAGTACAAGGTATTTCCCCCCGGATCAGTGTGCATGTGGAGGGTGGGAGGTTGACATGTGCGCAGGTCTCGCAAATCAAAGAGAAAGTGGAAGAGAAAGAGGGGATTCCACCTATGCAACAGAGGTTGATTTATGGAGGTAAACAGATGTATGCTTCTCTTTCTTTTACGTTTGCAGTGCCCCGCTATCTACCCCGCCATCGCACCTTATCATCAGCAAGAAGTAGAATCTAACAAGGCGGTCTGAATAGGGTCGATGATAAAACGGCTGCGGAATATAATCTTGAGGGGGGAGCGACGTTACATCTTGTTCTCGCGTTGCGTGGTGGTTTTATGATTTACTAGAGCACTGCTGCCTGATCCTATCCATATACCTCTCCGATACTATTGTGCGTCTCGAACTCGCATAGCTCCTCATCATACGAGAGATCGCACTGGAATTACATACACGATGACAAGCATAATAAATCTCGAGTCGGCGGAACATTGTTCTAGTCTCCCTTGATCGATTTCCTACTTCCTCACGATTCATAAGATACGTTATCCATTTCGTCCTTGCAATGCGCTACACTGGTTTCTCTCTTAAGAGATATGGGCATACATGATCTTATGATCTGGGGCGTTTGTCATCCGTCATGACTCTGGCTTACATACTTGAGCTCTGTTTGCATTTGACAGGTAGTTGTGCATTTGGAACTTGGTAGTCAATTGATGGATTTGCATGATGGTTTGGAGTGGGAGACGTGATTTGAATGTGATGTTATTATGTTGAGGGTATGGCTTGCTTTCTATTGTTGTCTAATAAATCCGATGCTTCGTGAGATGTGTTTGTGATCATTTCCATGCCAGCCATGCACCTACAAAACGCCATCCTTCCTATAAACCCCACGCTAAACATCATGCTTGTAATAGGTACAGAGAAATCATGAAAGATGGAAAAGCCAATATATAGCTAGGTAAGTCTCGGCCTTTTGGGCTTCCGGTTGAATACATCAACTTCTTGTCGTTTTCTCTGCATCATTGGTGGGAGCGGCCTCTTTACGTTATGGCTGGGACTTGGACTACGTCGGAAGTCTGTTGAGGAGCTAGGTCGAGCAGATGGTGCTGGTGAGGATCCTGATGGGCGAGGCTTTGGTTTGGGTTTGCTGATGAGGGAGGATATGAGGTCAGATGGTTTTGGATCCACACTAAGCGGCGAAGAAGCAGCAGGTGGTTTGCGTGTTGTTGCTATAGGTCGAGAGGGCGGCCGGGATGAGGATACGACAGGTCGAGATTGAGGTTTAGGAGCTTCATCAAAGAGATCATCTGACTCCAAGTCCTCAGAATCGGAGTCCCCAATCACCGTTTCCTCCACACCAGCAGGCGAATGATTTTTCATCATCGCAGCCCTCAATCTCTGCTCTCTCTCTTCCAATGAAGGCCCACCCGCAGGTAGCTTACCAACGGGATTGTTTTTCCTTGCCAATATCCGTATCGGTGGCTCAGCCGCCCTTCTATACTCATTAACCATCCCCGTCGGCGCTTTCCTAACCTGCCCAATCTGCAACTGATGGGTGGGCTTCGCCAACTTCCCTCTCTGGCTCATCTCCTTCGCTTCCCGTCTCGCGCGTGTCAAAACACTCTTCCCATCCGTCAACTTCGTCTTACTTCCCGCGCTCCAAACCAAACTACTCGCGCCCTCTTTCTTGAACCCTCCCATCTTCCTCCCAGCAATCAACCTCCCGCCATTCGCAATCATCTCTCTGTCCCTCGGTATCTTGGGTAGCGATCTGAGATCTACAATTTTACTAACGTTGACATCCCGAACCTTCTTAATCCCCGCCAGCTGTTCACGTAATCGCTCTTCATCCCGCGCAATCTCTATCCGCTGCTCTTTCTTATATTTCTCGTAGACCTTATACCAATTGTCGCGATTCTTCGGAATATAATTCTTGGTAGCCCAGTTGGGGATATCGCGAGCGATTAATTTGCGCCAGATCTCCTCATCCTCGCCACGGATTTGAGGAGAATTGGTTTCAATGATACGGAGTTGGGCTGGGGATTCGAGGCGTAAGAGGACGGGCCGGATCTTCCAGTATTCAAAGTCGCCGACGTCGTTGAGGCCTGAGAGAGGTTAGTTGGGTTTGGTGGGGGGAGGGGTGTACGTACTTCTGATGTTCTTGATGCAGGCTCTTGTGCAAGAGTCGACGAGTGATGGCGCTGGCATTCTGATATTTTGCGATTGGAAGTGGGTGTAGATGATTGAAAAGCAATCCCGAAGATGATTCCTGACCTCAAGGTGTCTCAGTTGAGGAGTGAATTGGCCAGAGCCGTACAGCGCTTACGGGTACCGAGTCAGTTGCCAGAGCTTCTAGTAAGCTATAAGAGGACAATAATTTCAGCAATCGAATTGAGATATGGGATACAGTAGCATGTAGCAAGTAACATATTGAAGTCCTTGTGGGTGATGAGATGGATATATATAGACAAAGGAATGTTGAAGGTCATCCAGTTCAAATGCAAGCCAGCCCTGCGGCCGCTAGCGCTTCTTCTCCCTTCGACGACCTACAAGTACGGATTTGTAACTTCAATTGGACACTAACAAAGTGCATTATGCATTAGATCAAGTAGTTACATCTAAAGACGTGTTTGTTAGATCTCCAAGTTTCATTTAGTTTATCAGTTTGTCTGTGCCTACCTATCCTAGTGTATTGTGTCTGATATTGTCTGTTTTGCTGGTGATATTTGGCTCAAATCTGTTGGGTTCAGATTGAGAAGTAGACTGTGAAAACGTATGGAATGGTGCATTTCCGAAATACAAGAAATTCTTGGCTTCTACAGAGTATTGCTCGGCGACCTAGTGGGCAGATGAAATTCTATGCTCTCACTTGGGGGGTATTGCTCTATTCAGGTTGGACATAGCCATTTGTGGAGCATTTGAACAAATGCATCAAAAGATGTGATATCTGTGTTTGAATTAAGTACACTGGGTCCTACCCTCACATGCAAGTTTCTATCATAGTTCAAAGCTGCCAAAATAGTAATCGAAAAGAACCTCGCGGTGGAGTTTCTACAGCGCAATCAGCGACAACATTGTTGCGCTCTCGTTTCCTTCATCCCTCGCCTGGGCTAGCAGAACTCTCGATTGATCCCGAACCCGTCAATTTACCTTGGTTCTCAAAGTGCTTGAACCGTGGCACTATTCCAATCCTCTAATTTTGCATCCCCACTGACTTTGTCTATTGCAGGGTCGAAGAGTGAACCATAATACTGGTGCGTCAAGTGCACCTCACAACACAAATTTCGTGCTGGTCTCCGTTAATCCCGGCAAATTGCTTGGTTCTTTCTGATGCGGCTTTCGTGGATGGTCATTCTCTTTAATCGCCTCAAATATCTCCTTGTCATGGTTGTCTCACGAGTTGTCTACAGTACCACTCAACCAGTCGGTTTAATACGTCTCCCTAGAAGTTACAGTTAAGTTCTCTATAAACGTGGATTAGTATTATCTCAAATATGTCCCATTTCCCTAGGACTACATTTATCTGCTCATCTGGATTCAGTCCTCTCTAATATAACGGGAATCTTAGTGTGCAGAGTTTTATATATGCGGGTGTAAAATATCTGGAGTAGATGCGAGAAGAAAGCTCTTTGAAAGATGGGTCAGAATTTCGGAGAGGAAAAAAGCAAAGGCCAATTTTAGATTAGGCAGGGTAAATATTTGGGATCTCTAGTTAAAGGAGGAAAGTCCATTTCGGGCCCCTTGTTAAAATTTGATGATTTCTGGTAAGTGAATGAATAGAGTAAGCAGGCCTAAGCAAACTCGAGCAGAAGTTGAGCTAGTTCTGGGCTGAGTTTGGGCAAGAACGGCGCTACTCACGTGACACGGGGGGCTGGGAAGAGGAGATATTTCCGTAGTATAGCACATCCAAATTCTTTAGAAAAGTTAAGAAAAGACAGCTTTCGGCATGCTATATCAATGCTTTCTCCAAAGTTTCAATATGACAGCACACTGTCATGAAATTAAATATAGTGTGGAGGAAGTTTGCGCAGTTGCTTGTTCCCATTAAGATTTGCCTATAAAATTTTAGAAGCAACCTGGGCGACTTGTCGTAAAATGGAAAAATCAATCAGCATACAATCAAACATTTAGTCAAGAGATATTAAACTCATATATAATTGTTTCAAATGCTCACCACTGGAGTTCAATGTGCCCATTTTGCACACCTGTCCTCGGACCTGAGCTGTTCCTGTAATCTGCTATAATCTGAGCCATGGCTGAGCAACCTGAGCTAGGTTGAGTAAGTACATCTATGGTGTGAGTAATGCCGAATGATAGGGCTATGGTTGATTACATCTTTGATGTCAATTTAATATTTACATTACAGTCAGCTTTGAATATTCTGTTGAATTTCGGGAAGGAGCAAGAGATTATCTTAGGAGAATCCTTTTGCTTTACGGGTTATGATAAAAGCTACCTAGTCCACACACCATGTCTGTGTCAACGGCTTCCATGATCCAGAAACTCGTTGCTCTGGTCCTGTCATCCAGTAGTGATTATCATGGACAGGTGTACCCCTAACCAAAATCCTGCAGATCCGCTCCACATGAAGGGACTTGCATCTCCCCTCCTCTGTCTTCACCAACCGCACCAATAATCCTTCATGGGTTGCGCGCCAATCAGAACCATACGAGCAAATAACAATCGCCATTTCCTCACTGTTCTCATGACTTGGTGCCATGTTGTCCCACATATCCTCTCCTTCGTCCTTTGCATATAGAATGAGCCAGAACCGCGGTGGCTTTCCTTGCTGGATAATCTCTTTTTCGAGCGAGCCATCCGACGTATCAACAATAAAATGATTGTTCAGAGAAACCTTTTCATGGATCTTATTCAGGAAAAGTCCAGGGAACATGACTTTCATGCCACGACCTTCCTCGCACAGGACACCACATGGCCGCGTTATCAGCCTCTGACTTGGATTCTCCCCTAAAATACTCGAAGGGAATCCTATTAGTATGCGACGGCGGGACTCCTCTACTAAGAATGATTTTGGTGCCCACCGATACCCAGCAGTTTTGTTTCGTGGGCCCGGCAGTAGCAGAATACCGAGAGGAATGGTCCTGTTTATAAGTTTGAAGAACGTAAGCATTGGTTCTTCGGCTGCAATCTCTGCGGAATGCTCTGTAACTTTGGCGAGTTCCAGCGCTGTATATATATTTGCATCGGGGTTTCTTTCCCTCACGTCATTTCTAGATTTAGTCTGTTCCAGCTTCTCATTTTCGGACTTAGATTTTGCCATCGCAGCCAGAATCGGACGGGGGTCAATTCCCAAAAGAAGTGCTAGGCATAATGCTTCATCGCTGGTAAAAGTTGAGGTTCGGTCTACAACAGCTCTCAGACATGCCAGTATTCCTCCCTCCGTTTCATGACTCCGAGGCCTGGACAGGTTGAAAAAAAGAAGGAATTGAAACCAAGCCCTTCTGAGCACATCGAAGAAAATAGTCTGTGCAGAGGCGGTTTTGGATTTGTTGACTATCCATTTTTGGAGGGCTCCAACTTGAGTTACTTGCTTAGTAGGAGGCGCAGATGGCACACTGACGGTTCGCATAGGGCGGTCAAAAAGATCTTTGAAATTGCGCATCAAAGAATTCTTTATTTTAAGTCCGATGGGGTCAGGACGTAAGTTGTGCAAGAGTGACGACAGTGATATTGTTTCATCAGACAACAAAAAATGGATCTCGTTGGCGAAGACGCCTTCTTGTAGAGTCCAAAGTCTTCGCAACCAGTTCGAAAGTAGAATGCGGATGGCGATGGCAGTATGATTCGAATGAATGCTACAAGTAATGAGCTCGGAATCTATCACAAGGACTTTATCCGCGTTTTTGTAGATCTGTGTCATATCATGAATTGCCGCTTCCTTGATATCGACAAACTCTTTTTGGTTTGGAATGAGAATGGTATCCATCCAGAAGGGTATCGACTGTTCCTTAGGATATAGACTGTCCACAGCCTCTTGGATCCTGGAGAGTTGGCATTGCGGCATGGAATTGTTGATAAAATTTCCCAGGCCATCACTCCATACGTGTGACATAGCAACGTATGTTGCACCAGCCTCGCCTGCAAGGACTTTCAAACCTGTTCCAACTCCCTCTCCCGTGGTTTCAAATCGGACCAGCGGTAGCCTTTTAAGTTTGATAATATCCCTCATCTTGCTAACATCTGGACTTAGCATTTGACAGGTGCATTTCGAGGTTGTATGCTGAGTAGATCCAGCCTTGTACAAGCACCGATCATCCGAGCACTCTCTGTGATTCCGTTTGACATGTGGTGGCCCCATTGTTGCAGCGTAGTAGACAGTCTCAAGAGGTACAACTCGCCCGAATCTCGCGATCAAAAATGGACACCAGCCCTGAGCCTCCATATGCTCAAGTAGCAAGCTTCCAGACCAGCCCCGGCTGTTATTACCAGCTTGTGGGTTCAAGATTTCCTGATTGACGAGATCCAAAGCACGACCCAAAAACGCCATTGAGAGGCTGATCTCGCGAATGATGGGATTGAAAGGCAACAGGAGGGCCGTCATACTTTCTGGCCAGTCGCATATCATATGTATGAAGCTGAAAGCTACTTCCAAAATGGCTACATTCTTCTGCCACATCTGAAGCTTCTGCTCTCCGGACAAGGACTTTGAATTTTCTCTCCATCGCTCCAAATACTCTGGCAACTTGCGAGTGCTGACTACCCTTAACTTCCCCTTCTTAATTACAAAATGCTTAAGTTCCACTTTGAATGGGAGGAGTTCTTGGATAACTCCGAAGTACAACCAGTTTTGCAGGAATGGCATCATAATTTCTGAAGAGTAGCGCCCGTATTTTGCTTCTCGGAGGTGTTCGAGGGGGATGCCGTGTTTTTCTGGGTAGTTGATCCATGCTCCGTCGGGAGTGTACGGCTCTGTGCAAAGGTATGGAACTTCAATATGAAGAGGATCGATGTCGTATGGTAAGTGGTCCATTCCGCGGTTCGGGGTTACTTGTTGGATGGACTCAGCGGACGGCCCTAATGGTGAAAATTTAAGCTTCCTAGTTGAATTTCAGATGAGAGTATGAAGGTGTTGAATCGCACGGATGTTTTTCTGCGGCTCTCCCGCCAATTGTATGTTCGACACTTGTGAATCCTGCCTGCCGCAGAGTAACTATTGGCGTGGGCGTCCGAGCTTGGAATCAACCAACCACGATTCGTTTTTACCCAAATCGGACTGAGATGTCTCAAGCCTCCAAATTTCATTTTGTTTCAGCTCCTAATTATAGATTCTCCACCCAAAATTTCCTCAGCGCAGATCTGATTTAACCAAGTTAACTCTTTGCTGCACAATTTCACTTTTTGAGTTGTAACCTAGACTTAAGCAACGCTTCTGAAAATGGGTGGTTTCAATGACCCGCTTCCGACTAGAAACAATTCGTTCCAGAAAGCAGGTCTCTTTGACCTGGTAGACCAAGCTGTCCAGTCTCAAGGTTTCGTGACTCTTAGCGGCGAAGGCGGCACCGGGTAAGTTTACCCCACACTGAACCATCTTAGACCCTGAACGAACACTGACGGAAGAGATAGGAAGAGTCAGGTAGCACTTGAATACTGCCATCGATACAGGGATAAGCATCCCAGGACGCGTATTCTCTGGATCCCATCTGGTTCTAAAGAACGCTTCGAGCAGTCATTGAGAGAAGTCGCTAGAGATCTCTCGCTTCTTGACAAGACCAATCTGTCCGCCAAAATTGTGGCACACATTCGAGCAAATATTTCTAGGGATGTTCTTTTGGTCTTCGATGATATCGGACCAGATTTTCCCTCAGAGTCTTGTGAACCGGAGTTTGGCAAGCCGGTGAGGTCTCCGGGGTCGAGCACAATCATTGTTCAGTGCGTACGTGAAGAAAATTTAGAGGCAGTAATCGAACACTCTCTGAAATCGGAGGACGCATCACTGAAAGTTAGTGCTTTACATCCTGTGGAAGCCAAAGTTCTGCTTCGTGCCCAATGTGTAAATGGATGGGATGAAAAAGCTGCCGAGAATGTGGTTAAAGAGTTGGATATGTCAGTCCTAGCTCTCACCCTCGCAACTGCTTATATCGAAGAGAACAAGATTACCTTAGCAGGCTACATGCAAAGACTGGAGGCTATTATTGGTAATGTACCAGGAAGCTCGGCCGTTCCCCGATCCATTTGGCTCGCTTTGAGGTTATCGATCACTCAGATCAAGAAAGAGAAACCACGCGCATTCGAAATGCTGTCTCTCGTTTCATTAATTGATCGACAGAGCGTGAATGAAGGATTTCTGGCCTCGGAACGGGAGAAAGCAAGATCATTCTACGGTGCTATCAGATTACTAAAGGCACTGACATTGCTTTTACCGGGGAGGCACCGGGCAAGCTACTTCATCCATCGTTACACGCAGCTTTTCATGCTTGAAGAACTTGAAGAGGACGGTTTACTTCAATTCGAAAAACAGCAATCGGTGAAATGGACGGCCCAGAGATATCCTCAAGGTGAACAATCAAATTGGTTGAACTGTGAGATGCTGCTTCCCCATGCCTACAAGATTCTCAAGTATTCTATGAAAGACCAGAATGAAGCCTTGCTGTTGAAAAAAGTTGCTGAATACTACCGATTCCAGGGGCAATATGATGCGTCATTCAAGCTCTATGATCGTGCGCGTGCGATTTACTCCTCGAAACCCCAAGTGTCGACGAAGTGGCAGGAGGAACGTCTAGACCTCGACATTAAAGCAGCGCAGGCCTTATGCGGCTCCTCCCAATATGCGAAGGCTGAAGCTATCCTAAAGCAGACCCTAGAAAGTACGAAAGCAGTTCTTCGCGTCGATCACCCATGCCTCATTAAAGTCAATAGCACCCTGGCCTTGATTTACGAAAGCCAGGGTCATTATCAATTGGCCGCAGACATGTACAGGACAGCATTGAAAGCCAACATCAAACTCCATTACGAAAACCATGTTGGCTCTCTGACTCTCAAATCGAATATCTCAGTTGCTTTGGTCCAGCTTGGACAGTATGCTGAAGCAGAAAAACTGCAGATCGAAGCTATTGAGGGGCGGATATGGCTCCGCGGTGCGGAACATCCAGACACGATACAAAGCATAGCCAACTTGGCCGCTCTCTTGCAACATCAAAGCAGATATTTAGAAGCGGCGGAGATGAATGAGGAAATTTTGGAGGTTAGTGATCGAGTTCAGGGTCTGGAACATTCTGACACTCTGAATATTGTGAACAATCTTTCAATAAATCTGCGTAGCTTGGGACGGTATTTTGAAGCGGAGACTATGCAACGGCGCTTACTGGATGCGAGTGTGAGACAACTAGGCACTGAGCATCAGGGTGCCATCAAAGCACGGCTCAATCTCGCCACGACGCTTGAGAAACTGGGGAAGTACCCAGAGGCAGAAAAGGAAGTTAGGGCTGCACTCGAATCCAATAAGAAGATATTCCCAGATTCGACACATCCAACAACGTTGAACAGTTTGAATACGCTAGGATTGTTACTTCTGAGACAGGGCAGCTTTGCTGAAGCTGAGCCGATCTTGCGTGATGGACTCGAAGCAACCAAGGCGAATTTTCAGAAGACAGGGGGAAACTATCGACCTGTTCTGGTCAGTAAGAATAATTATGCTGGGACATTGTTGAGGCGGCAGAAATATGAGGCATCGAAAAAGCTTTTTGATGAAACGCTGGACGGAGCAAGAGAGCATCTTGGAGAGGAGGACCCTTTTACTTTACGGGTTATGAACTCACTTTCTCAGGTTTTGCGAGAAGGTGTGACGGTGCTGGGGACGGAAGAACAGCAGCTCGACGTGTTACAAGAGGCCGAAACCCTACAGAGAACAGCACTGGCTGGTAGGACGAAAGTTTGTGGGTCAGAGCATCCGGATACATTGACTAGTATGTATCAATTAGGGCGTGTTCTCCAAGACTTAGAGAGATATGGAGAAGCAAGAGAGCTGTATGAAAAGTCTCTTGCTGGTTTTGAAGTTAAGCTGGGCTCGGAACATGAGACAACGAAAGAGTGCAGGAAGCATCTAGCTTTACTTTTGAATCCCCAGGGCTAGATTATCCTCAGTTAATTTTAAAACATATTCCTCAAACCGATCATCCTAATTCTCCTCGGATCGTTCAAGTCTTTGCGTTCTCATTAGTTGATGATCACCTCTCCGTTCAGCAGCTCCTCAGGATAAGCGCCGACTGATTACCGCCACGCAGTCCTAGTAATCTAGGTTGCTTGCCGATCTCTCACAGGGAAGCGAGTTTGCTAGTCCTCTTGAATGCCCTTTTCCATACTTAGTACAGTGTATATAGTTCTATATACGCCAGTAGGAATAGATCAAACAGTCTCGTATAGGAAAGAAGACATCAAAGAGAGAGACAAGATAGGTAGGTATACGAAAGGAGAAGGTAAATTTTTTCTACAGCCTTTTACTAAACATATGGGGAAACCAAAATATCACACTTATTTAGTATGCATGGCTCATATCAGAATCGAATCCGTTTTGACAGATATTCCTTTTCACCCACACTTGCTAGAACGATATCTACAACACTTGATTGAATTGCCATGAAGGAAAAGAAGCTGGCAAACTTCAGGGTCAAAATTAGACAACCTTCTCGTCCGCTGGCAACGGATCGAATTCAAATTCTCGCACTACCTGAATAACTTTACCCATTAGACGGTACAACTGTATGACTTTGTCTGATGGGACATAACCTTTGTGACAATATCACAAGTGGGTGAATGAAGATCTTGAAGAGCCATTGTGGATTTTATTTTGGAGATGGCACGTGACCAAAATGGTTCTGGGCTGGGCTTAACCTCGAAGTTCGCGACGGCCAGATATCTCATCAGCATCAAACGCGTCTTCACATCTACGACAACCGCGCAAGTTTGACAAGATGTCTTCCTTCCAGATCCTCGATCAACGAGAAGAAGACGAGCTCCATAAATCCCGCCTCCTGAATGTTGAAGAGAAACCCTTCAAACGAATCACCAAACGTCTCCTCACCCCAGGCTCCCTCATTACATCTCCCAACAAGCTCCCCACCCCTCCACCAGACAGCACTGAAGACTCCTCTACCCCCGAGATCGAGCAACAAAAGCTCCTCGAAGAGCGTCGCCAATTCCGCGAAGATGTCCTTCTCGATTTCGCAGCTTTCGATTCCAGCATCGCGCGCATACAGTTTCTACGGAACAGCAATGAAGGTGAACGGGAGCGGTATAGGGCCGATAAGCAACGGATACAGGAGACTGCACAGGCGGTTAGAGACAGCACGGCACAATTGAGGGTTCAGCTAGAGGAGGCGAGAGCTACTTTGGAGCAGAGAAAGAAGTTTGATAAATTGGCTGAGAAGATTACGAATAATAAGCTACTGCGGCCGCGGGAGGATCAGGAGGTTAATTTGCGGAAGTTGGAGGAGGAGTGTAGGGAGTTGGAGAGGGAGAGTAGGACGTACGGTGAAACGTGGAAGGAGAGGAGGGAGCAGTTTGGGAAGATTGTGGAGGAGGGAATGCAATTGAGACGGTTGATTAGGGATGAGAAGGAGGAGGTCGAGAGGAGAGAGGGTATGGATGGTGGCGAGGAGGATGGTGAGGTTGGAGAAGGCTCAAGGGGCGGGCAGACTCCCAAACATAACAGTATGAGTAGAAATACGACACCGAGACCTGATGGTCATGCTGGAGATAGTCCGAAT
>Ga0182030_10003999_pt1 | contig 31434 bp, 27 predicted proteins | sample 812S3MmetaG_FD_121299 | JGI IMG/M metagenome (GOLD analysis project Ga0182030, IMG submission 121299) | Permafrost microbial communities from Stordalen Mire, Sweden - 812S3M metaG (Illumina Assembly) | ecosystem: Environmental > Terrestrial > Soil > Wetlands > Permafrost | place: Sweden...
AGCTCGAACGTGACATTTCGTGCAAACGTCTTTCATGGCAGCCTGAGCGCGCTCGTAGCCGGGCCGCTTCGTCGATATGGGCGCAAATAAGTACCAGGATAACCGTTCACTCGTATCGTGCGTAAAACTGGCACCTTCAATTCCGCTCATGTGACATGTCGCGCATTTTGGAACGCTCATATCCGACGCCTTCAGAAGCTCCGGCAGAGCGTCCAGATGCATGGAGGATTCTTGCGCGTGAAAGAGTGCTCCGTGTTTCGACTCTTCATAGATCTCAATTTGTGAGTGATCCGATCCCATGTGACGCTGCCCACAAGTACTTGGCTCGCGAGCGAGTGCGATCGACGCGCTGTGACGCGCGTGACAGTTCGTACACGTTCCGAATGTACCATCGGAGTTCGGGCGCCCTATCGAATGGCACGAATCGCAGCCCGAAGTCAGTGCCGTTGGACCCTCGAGAGCACCTACACCCATCGGCGTCCGTTCGACCCACCCCTTGTGATATCGCTCCCCTTGAGCGATTTGCGACGGAGAGAAGCCCGACGTTCCATGAACGGCAGCCCAGGCGGGTGCGGCGTGACGGCTACGTGCAAATTGATCGTATTCGGTCGCATGGCACGAAGCGCACGCCTGGGCGGTCAGATTTTTGCAATGGTGAATCCGCGATGATCCATCCCCGCAACTCCAGCGCCAGGCTGATGGCAGTCCAGGCACGTGACCCCATGCGCAGCATGACGACTCCTCTCGAATTGGGCGACCGCACCAGGCGTCTGGTGCCGATGACACTCCGCACACTTTCCGGTGGCTTCAACGAACATCGGCGTGGGCTGCTCTCGCTCTATAGAGGGCCGACGACTGCTCACCAAAAGCGCGGCCACGATCATCGCAGCAGCCATCACAACGGCAATAAATACCGATTTATACGGCATGGGTATCGTCAGATTCGTCCACCGCCCAATTTAATTCAAGACCTATTCACTAAATGTGCCGTTGCGGATCCTCGACATATCGAGCCTACATAAGCGGATACTGACCGTCAGATACAGCCGCTAGGCGTTCGCGATCCAGTACAGTAATCGCCTCGCGCTCAGACGTGATGACGCCTTCCTCGTGAAGCCTTCGTAGCGTCCGCGACAGCGTTTCCGCAGTCAGGTTGAGTTGATTTGCAAGCATTCTTCGGGCTGCGGGCAGTCGGACTCGACCATTTTCATCGGCCAGCGCAAGGAGATGGCGTGATACGCGACCCGCCGCGTCGCGGAGCACGACGTCCTCAAGCAGATCCACCACGTTATGCAGCCACGTAGACATTCCAGCAAGAAGATCGATACAGGCCTGATGATCACTTCTGAGAAACGCGAGAAACGACTCGGCCGGAAGAAGCGCTAGATCGCTGTCCTCCATGGCCTCCGCGGTCGCCGGACATGCAAAACCGCCAATCACCGCCGCCTCCGCAAATGTTCGACCTGGGCCTACGACGTGAAGAATATGTTCCTTGCCGTTCGGAGCGAGCTTGAATAGGCGCACCATTCCGGAGCCGACCACGAACACTCCTGGACACGGATCACCCTGCCGGAATAGCGTGGCTGCCGAATCCACGTGCCGCGCGACCGCGCAGGCCGTAAGCGTTTGGCGGGCGGAAGGGGAAAGGCTTGCGAACATTCTACAAGCCGAGACGATGACTGCGGCATTCACAGATAGGCTTTATGACCGTTCTTGATCTAGGTCAAGGCGCCGATGGACTGACTGCGAATACGCTTTCGACATCAACGACTGGAGATCCCATGAGTCATTGCAATCAATGTGAACAAGCGAGCCATGGAACGGGCTGCAATCTCGACGCCTCCACCCGCGGAGTATGCGGCAAAGACGAAGATATCCAAAGTCTACAAGAGATTCTCGTTTACGGACTCAAGGGTATGAGCGCCTACGCAAGCCACGCTCGGCGTCTGGGGTCGAGCGATCCCGAGGTCGACGGATTCGTTCAAGACGCGCTCTTTTCCACGATGACCAACGTGAACTTCGATTTGAATGCCACACTCGAATACGTGCTCGAATGCGGCAAAATGAATCTCCGCGTCATGAGCATGCTCGACGAAGCGCACGTTCGAGTCATGGGCAAGCCGAGCCCGACGGTTGTCAAGGAAGGAACCCAGTCTGGACCCGGAGTTCTCATCACGGGACACGATCTTGTGGATATGATGAAGCTCCTCGATGCTTGCAAGGGTTCGAGCGTCAAGGTCTATACCCACGGAGAAATGTTGCACGCGCACATGTATGCCAATTTACGGGATCATCCGAATCTGGCTGGACACTACGGTGGCGCTTGGCAGAAGCAGCTTCGCGAGTTCGACGCCTTTCCGGGCGCTATCCTTGCTACGACCAATTGCGTTGTCATCCCGAGGGACAGCTACAAAGACCGATTGTTTACCACGCGACAGGTGGCTGTGCCTGGCAGCACGCGCATCATGGATGACGACTACCGGGCCGTCGTGAACAATGCGCAAAGCCTGCCACCATGCGAAGACGCTATTCACGGCACGAGCACCGTGGGATTTCATCACTCGGTCATTCTCGAACAGGCTGGGGCCATTGTCGATGCCGTCAAAGCTGGCCAAATAAGTCGCTTCTTCGTGATCGGCGGCTGCGATGGGGCCGAAGTCGGGCGTAACTACTTTAGCGACTATGCCGCAGCTTGCCCACGCGACTCGTTCATTCTTACTCTAGGATGCGGCAAGTTTCGAATTCGCGAGCACGACTATGGGACACTTCTCGGCCTTCCGCGACTACTCGATATGGGGCAGTGTAACGACGCCTTCGGTGCCATCACAGTTGCGCTGGCCTTGGCAAAGGCATTTGGGTGCGGTGTGAATGAGCTACCGCTCACGCTCGTCGTGAGTTGGTTTGAGCAAAAAGCTGTAGCGGTGCTTCTCACTCTCCTTTACCTCGGTGTTAAGGGCATTACCATAGGTCCAAGAGCACCGGCGTTCGTAAGCCCAGGGGTCTTCAAAATCCTCACGGATCGGTTTGATCTCCGACTGAGCGGTCCGAGCGCGAAGGCCGATCTGGATCGCGCAATGGGGCATGCCGCCTAGGGCAACCGTCGGTTGCCCGTAGCAGAACATCCAAAAGCCAGACGAGACGATTGCGCACGGCGAGGCTCGAAGGAGCCGTTGCCCGTCGAGAGGATCGCTCGAGCCTCGCAACGTTCAATCGACAGCCTCCTAGAACGAGGTTTCATAGCGTTGAGATCGTTTCGTGTCGCGCGAACGGGGGGAACGTCCTAGCGATGCGAAACGACAGCGGCCGCCGAGTGGCCAATCCGATCTCGTTCACGAGCCTCTGTGATCGATGGCGGCGAACTCGTTGCGCCCCACTCAAACGCGCTATTCGCGACTATCGGCTCCCGAAGCACCGATCCACGGTCGGAGCGGAATAGTTCCAGTGGGCGCAGCAGGACTTGAACCTGCGACTTCGTCCGTGTGAAGGACGCACTCTACCGCTGAGTTATGCGCCCGGCCAAACCGGAAGGGAGAATCCCAGTACTCCAGTCAGCGCCGCAGTGCAAGGAAACCCGCCAGCTGCCGTGATCAGAGTGCGGCACGTCGCAGCCTCTGCATGAGAGCCTCCCGGCCTTCACCTGTCACCGCGCTGTAGCCGATGACCCCGAGATGCCTCGCTTCGTCCGCGCCTTTTCGCACGGCATCTAATGCAGGCTTTCGCGCGGATTGCGCGATCTTGTCGAGCTTTGTCGCCACAAGCACGACTTGCACGGATAGTCGCTCACTCACTGGGCGAGGAGGGGCCATGAAGTCGATTAGCTGCAACTCCTCTTGTTCCAGACCTCTCCGAACATCTACCAGAAGAACGACCGCCTTCAGTCCCACGCGACTGCGGAGATATCCCTCGATCATGCCCTGCCATTCGGACCGTTCTGACTTCGAGCGACGCGCCCATCCGTACCCCGGCAAGTCGACGAAGTGGAGCGTGAGCCCGTCCGCGAATCGCACCTCAAACACATTGATTTGACGAGTGCATCCAGGAGTTCCACTCGTGCGGGCGAGCGCATGGCGTTGCATGAGGCTGTTGAGAACGCTGGACTTCCCCACGTTCGAGCGTCCAGCGAAAGCAATCTCGATCGACGTCGGAGGAGGCAACGATGCGGCGTCGACCGCGCCTGCGATGAATTTCGCATCGACCACTCGTGCATCAACCGACGCGTCTTTCATCTCTTTCATCGCATTCGCCTACCACGGCGAGCCATCGCACTCGCTATCTCTAGGAACTCAGGAGCTCGAATGGTCCACATCGTTCCCAAGTAGATCGCAGCAAAAATGCCCATCCCGCCCACGCCGGGAAGAACTCGGACAACCGAGGACGAAGACGAACCGGCGCAATGGGAGACCGCGTGCGCGAACCCGAAGCCGGCCAGACCGGCGACGAAAGAAGCAGCCACCGCCCGCACTGCCGCTGGGACAAGCGTTCCAAAACACAGCGTACCGAGACGCCACTTCAGCCCAACTAGGAGAAGTAGGGCCTGCACTGCACTTGATCCGGCTACCGCAGCGCTGATTCCCGCATGGCCGAGGGTTCCGCGAAGGCCCAGCGCAATCGCGATGAATGCCACCAGATCGATGGCGCTCACAATGACGGGCGTGCGCGTGTCGCCTAGAGCATAGAGGGCCGGAACGGTTTGTCGCACTGCAGCGACAGTCCATATTGCGGCGCCCTGCCAGTACAACGCACGAGCCGTTTCGTGAGCAGAGCGTGCGTCAAACGCCCCGCGCTGAAACACAGCGACTACGATCGGTTCTCCGAGCACAGCCAGGATGACACTTGCGGGAATCGCGACGACCATCGCGATGCTCATTCCGTGGGCCCACGTCTTCGCGAGCTCCAATCGCTCTCCCTTCGCAGCGAGGCTGGAGAGAGAAGGCAACGCGGCAGTCGACAGTGCCATGACGAAAATGCCCTGCGGAAAGTCGCACAGACGCATCGCCCACGAGAAATAGCTCTGGGAGCCCGCGTCCAGACCGGACAGCAGGCGGCGAGATAGAACAAGGTCGACGTAATAGACACCGATACCAAACGTCAAAGGGACGATGCGCCGGAGTAGGAGTCGCACGTCGGCGTCAAGCACGAATACCGGGCGGCTGGCATAGCCGATTGCGCGAAGCGATGGAATTTGTGCAAGGACCTGGAGCGCGCCCCCTAAAAGAGCACCCACTGCCAGAACGAGAGTGGGATCGAGACCGCGCGACACGAAGATAGCCGGCAGAAAGATTGCGCACGCAATCAGAGCGACGTTTAGGAGCCCCGGTGCGAAGGATGCGGTGAAGAAGCACCGTTTTGCGTTCAAAGCTGCCATACCGAGCGCAGCAGTCCCCATAAAGAGGATGTAAGGAAAGACCGCGCGTGTGAGCGTCACCGTTCGCTCAAATTCTACAGGACGACTCCGATACCCACCTGCGAACAATTCCGTGAGAGGTCGCGCCAAGACCAAGCCAAGACCAGTCACGATTATGAGTGCGACAAAAGACGCCCCTCGAACTCGTGCAAAGAACTGGCGTCCGGCGGCCTCGCCCTCCGTTTCCAGCTTCTGCGTAAGCATCGGGACTACGGCGCTGGTCACCGCTCCCTCGCCGAGTAGAGAGCGGAGCGCATTCGGAATCGTGAACGCAACCCACCACGCATCGGTGGCTTCCCGATCGAATAGAGCCGCGAGCGTCACATCCCTCAGAAGCCCAAGGAGCCGCGAAACGAGCGTTCCCGCGCCGACCACCGCGGCCCGTCCAAGTAGCCGGCGGCGTTCCTGCTCTCCCTCTCGCGCAGCATCGCTCGAAGTGGGAGAATTTGTCGCCTCAATTCCCACAAACTCAATTCCGGGGCAAGTCGCGGTGTTCGTTAGAACAGCATGCCGCACACTGACAGAGCGCACGCAAGAACTGATAAGAGTAGATACCGCTTGAGTGACCATCAGACCAGGATAGAGAGAGCGCGTAGCCGCCTACGGTTTCGATGTTCTCGAGCTCCCGCTGGTCCTCCCTAGTCTCGATCCAACGAATCGGACCTCCGTGCCCCTGGCATGCAGCGCATGGACAATATCCGCGAAGCACCTCGTGCGGATAAATCCCCCGGTGCCCGTCCGCCCAGTCAATCTCGGTCACACGCCCACGGCGCGGCGAACGGATTGCAATGGGTCTGCATCGAGGCTCTCTCGTCATACGCGCCTCGGAAACAGTGAAACGGAATGCGACCGGAAGATCATCTCGGTATGTCCTTAGCTTCCCTCGAAGCCCGTGTGGGAAACCATTGCTCCGTCGACAATTCTAAGCATCAATGCGGCGTCGCTCACACTCACTTCCTCCGTCCCGCCGTCGATGAGAACGCGAGCCGACCTCCTCATCGATGCGGTGAGCACTATGCGCGCTCCCCCGCACGCGTGACACACCAACCCTCCTCTCGCTGGATCGACCGCCGCCGCCTTTCCGTCGGGGCACAAGCGACCACATGCAACGCATCGCTCAAAATCCAGCGCATATCCAACAGTCGCGAGAAGCCTGAGTCCAGCCCGCGCAAGCTGCTGGCGGGAACGGCTGTCATCATCGTCGAGAGCGTCGAGCAGCTCGACCAGCGCACGCCATCCGATCGGCTCGGGAACACGCAGCGGGAAGATATGTCGAGCCCATCGAAGAGCCAGCCCGGCACTCTCGATTCCAACCAGACTCTGAGCAAGCTTTGCACGCACGCGAACGACACGGGACTCACGAAGCGGGATGAACTCGCCGCCTCGATCGTCCAGTTCGACTTCAAGGGTATGCAATGGTTCCAGCGTGCCCCCCACTCGGCGTGACGACTTGCGTCCCCCGCGCACCGACGCACTCACCTTGCCCAAGACTTCAGTCACTAGCGTTACTATGAGGTCGGAATCTCCGAATTCCACGATCCGCACCACCAGGGCTGAGGTCGTGATCCGTGTCACCCCATCTCACAAAGAAAGCCCGCCGGTACGCTAGGGATAGATGAAGCGATAGTCGCGTGATCCCAACTCATACGAAGAAGGGACAGCTCCGCTGGCATATCGCGCCCACGCGGCTTGAGAACGATCGAAAGTGCCAGCGAGAGCAAGATGAGAAGGAGCACGAACGCGATAGCCACTCCAAATCGACGGCCTTGCCCATCGTGGACCACCTGGATCGAGGTGGGAACAGGCAACGATGTCACCGAAACGACTCGCCGACTCGCAGTATATCGCGCAAGGATATCCGCTGGGTCCAGCCGAACAGCTTGCGCGTAGGCCTTAAGAAATCCGCGCACAAAAACCTCTCCCGGAAGCTCGTCGAATCGCTCACGCTCAATAGCTTCGAGAGAACTCGCAGGGATACGCGTCAACCGAGAAACCTCGACGAGGCCGATCCCGCTACGTTCACGATGTCGACGAAGATGTGCGCCAAGCCCCCCGACTCCGTCCGAGGAAACCGTGCGCACCTTCGACACGGGCGCACACGCATCCAGGTTCGAAGATTCTGAGTCACTCGAAGAATCGATTCGTGCGGCAGCGGTCATGGCAGCCTCGCTAGTTCGTCTGCGCATGCTTTCCCTTCCGATGAGTCGACCGAGAGATCGCGACAATGGATGAAATCGGTACGCGCTTCGTCGACTTTTCCAAGATGAATACGGGCACGCCCACGTTCGGCCCATGCGTTCTGCATGTTCTTGCAGTCGGCGGAATCGACAGATAGCGCATTCGAAAAAGACTGCTCGGCAGCAACCCACTCCCCGCGGCGTTCCCTGGCGATACCCAACCGAAAGTGCCCAACGCAGAATCGCGGTTCAGTAATCGAGTTCTCGAGCGACTCGACTCCCGCATCGACGCGTCCGGCAAGAACCTGCGCCCAGCCAAGATTTCCCCAAGCGAGGAAGCTCGATTCAAACGCGGGGTCCTTAGTGAGGGGCTCAAGCACTGCGATAGCCTCCGGGTACTTCATCTCAAGAATCAGAATCTGTCCGAGCGCATTTCGGGCCTCACGAAATTGTTCGTCCACTTTCAGCGCCCGTCGTACGTACTTCTCAGCGTCGTTCAGCCGACAGTCCGGGTCCCGAAGGCCGAGCTTGCCCGAGCAAAAAAAGAGGTGAATCGTGGAAGCAAAATAGAGTGCTTTCGTATTGTCTTCATCGAGTTCAATCGCCTTGCGACAGCGGTCAAGCGCCCGCCGAGGGTCGCCCCGGTAGAAATAGTCGCGGGCTACATCATATTCGGCATCGCTTTGTCGCTCTGTGCTCGTTACCGATGCGATCGAACCCTTTCCAGTGCACGCAGCGAAAGCCATCGCAACGCACATACACGAACAAAAATAAACTACACGGACATGTCGCAAGAACGCCACAAGCACCAGCTGTTTCTGGCTTACCAAAGCTCACGGGACCGCGTCAACCGCTTACGCAATGCGGCGTAGGCGTAAGGGCTACATGACACCACAAGTCAGTCCCGAAGCTCGAATTGCGTGCCCAGTGAAGTTGACACTCCCTCGCCGATGGGACCGTTCCGTAAATTGGGTCGTCGCCCGTTCGCACTCGAGGCCGACAGTACCGGCCTCCGGTCGTACACGTCACGCGTTAGAGGCAATCGGCAGCATCGAAAACAAGAAACGCACCCTCGAGCCGCTGCGACCGCTGGCGCTGGGCGATCCGATCGGGCGATACTGTTTGCCATGGCCAGCAGGGTGGCGACAATCTCACGCACCACGACAGAGACCGCGATCGAGGCCGTCCTCGCCCTCGACGGATCTGGTCGCTACGATATCCGCACTCCCCTACCCTTTCTCAGTCACATGATCGAGCAAGTCGCTCGGCACGGAATGCTTGATCTCACTGTGCGGGCTTCCGGCGATGTCGAGATCGATGGACACCATACGACCGAAGATCTTGGACTCGTCCTCGGTCAGGCATCGCAACAGGCCTTGGGGGATAAGGTCGGGATCTCGCGATATGGGGCGGCCACTCTTCCCATGGATGAAGCAAGAGCGTCGTGCGTGCTCGATCTCTCGGGGAGGACGTATTTCGTGTGGGAGGTTCCATTGCCTCCTGGCGCAAAAATTGGCAACTGGGACGTCGATCTTGCTGCCGTGTTCTTCGAAGCATTCGCGCGAGGAGCCCAGTGCAATCTCCACGTCACGCTCGCTCGCGGCGAAAACTTGCACCACATCGTCGAGGTCTGTTTCAAAGCATTCGCGCGAGCATTCCGTGACGCCATCTCGTTCGACGCACGAGCGACGGGCATTCCTTCGACAAAGGGCTCTCTCTCGGAATAAGCGTACTAGATACAGTACGGCTTAAAATGCACGTGGCCTTTTTGGTCCGTCGTGTAGGGCGGTGAACAGTCGAGCACAGGCGCCGGGCTTCCTCGAGGCACGGGCCGTGCTCCTGGTTCCGGTACACTCGGAGCAGTGGCTGATTCGGCGTCGTGTCCAGCAGCCACTCCGAGCCCCGCAATGCCAGGACTGCCAGGACTGCCAGGTACGGCGGATGCTGCGGCTCCATCGGCATCCGGCGCACGGACCGATGAGATCGAGATAATCTCACGAACCGCGACAGGTGAGCCGGAGAATGATCCGGTGGGCGCCATCCGCGATGCCACTCCAGTCCATCGGGCCGCGCCAATGGATTCCGGGAAGGCGGCAACCAATACGGCTGTCAAACTGGCCACGAAAAGCACAGCTGCGAGCACGCCGAGGGAGCGCGTTCGGGAATGACCAGGAGGCCTTTCCGTGTGCACCATCGACAGGTTTGACACGAGCGACACACCGTCTCGCGCAGGAAGCCCAAGAGCTCGCGCCCCAAGTTGGACCGTTTGAGGTTCGTCGACTCGCCGACCGACAGGCGTTGGCGCATCGAGCGGCTGCGGAGACTGAACCGAAACACCACTGGGCCAGGATCCGTCAGCGATAACGCTCCTCTCAATTTCTTCGATGCGATGCGCGCGCTCTCGAAGCTCGTCAGCAGCAACCTGCTCCACCCACTCGCCAATCTCTGTCGGTGGAGCCACGCCCACGATCGATTCGACCTCGGCCGCCATCTCTCTCGCGGTCGCAAATCGTGTTGCGGGATCCTTGCCGAGGCCGCGCAGTACAACTCGATCAAATCCTACGGGTAACGATGGAAGCACGCTGCTCGGAGGTTCGACATTGCCGTCAAGAACTACGGCCATCACTTTGGCCTCGTTGTCCGCGGTAAACAGTCGTCTCCCGGTTAGAACCTCCCACAACACGACCGATGCTGCGTAGATATCAGTCTTGCGAGACACGATACCGGTGCTGATCTGCTCGGGCGCCATATATGCAATCTTGCCCTTAAGCTGACCCTCCCTAGTGGCCTGCATACGCCCGGCAGCTTTCGCGACTCCGAAATCGAGGACGCGCGCAATTCCATCTGTACCCACGAGAATATTTTGAGGAGACACGTCTCGGTGCACGATATCGAGACGTTCGCCAGTCTCGCTCTTGGCTTCGTGCGCAGCGTGAAGGCCATGCAACACTCCGGAAACAATGGCTGCCGCAATTCGCGGGGGCATTCGGTCATCTCGCTGCTTGAGTGCCCGAACTAGGCGCGAGAGCGGGGCACCTCGCACATATTCCATCACGAGAAATAGCTCGTCTCCCTGTGCCACAACGTCAAGAGTCGGCACGACGTTGGGATGAGAGATGCGCGCCGCGAGCCGAGCTTCGTCCAGAAACATGGCTACGAAGTCGGGGTCTTTTGCGTACTGAGGATGAAGCCGTTTGATCGCGACAGAGCGGGCAAAGCCCGCAGCCCCCTGAAGACGACCGAAGTGGACCGTTGCCATCCCACCTGACGCAATCTCGCCGTATAGGACATATCGTCCTACCGTTCGAGGCCACGTGCTATCGGCCGAAAGTGCCATCGCCTTTGGTTTAAAAGTAAACCGAGATGAGGTCGGCCGCCAATCCATACGAACGGCCGCCATGAGTTCGGGACGCGTCTCATGAGAGCCACGTGTGAGGGAGATTCACACAATTCCGCGTGTGCGCGCCTGCATGCGTAGTCGACTTCTCATCGGAGAGCTTCGCGACGCACACCTCGTCCTTCGCGCCATATCGCCATGGATCTCCGCAGGGGCCTGGACGTTCCGTCCTGAATAGAGCCACGGACTTGAGCACGGGAAATACTGACCAGCGCGACAGCGACGTCGCTCACAGTATCCCAAAAGATGACACCTCCGCTGACAGCGCAACCACATCGCTGCACAATTAGGAGTCACTCGGTTTCAGCGGACCCGAGGTTTACACAAACGCCACCGGACTGACGCCAACGCCTCTAAATACTTCAACCGCCCGACGCAGAGCGCTTCACTTCTTCTTCGCAATACTCGTTGAGGACGCAGCAGCCTTAGCCACCGCCGCGGCTCGCTTCTGGTCCTTTTCCGCGATGTCCCGCTTTTTCGACTTCTCTTTCGCCTTCGGAGATTTGTCTCCCATGTCCGTCACCGCCGCGTTTGGAGTGGATAAGGATGATCCGCTCTGTCGTGACACATGTCCACTGGTACCACGAATAAACGCTCACGAGTCCGCGTCGCCCAAAGGACGGGACCGCGAAGCGCACGCCGGTGGGGTCCCGCAGTGACCATTGTGAGCCCTCCATTTGGGAGGCAGTCTGAGCGAGGTGTGCCACGGGCCGCGCAGGGATCCCCGACGCGTTGCCGGAGACAGTCAGGACACGTATAGAAAACCTTGGAAGACGTGTCGGATTCAGGCAAGTGACCTCACTTCAGCGCGTGCGATTCTACCGATTTTGCCTTGGCGACGTGGCTGATTCCCACAAGACGGGATCCTTTGTAGGGCGATCTGTTTGCGCCTTGCTCCTCGCGGTCGTCAGCGTCGTGGGGTCCTGCTCTACTCATGCAAAGTCGAAAATTGCCTCGGGGACATGTGCGGAGCGAGATGCCGAGGTCGACCGCGCCGAAAAGCTCGTCAGCGAGCTGAGTGCTATCGGCTCGAGGGAAGATGTAGCGGACCTAGCGCGCCACCTCGCGGCGAAATCATCTACTGCAGCGACCCTGGACGTTCGATCCGCGTGCAATGCGCTCGCAGCAGGCCTTGTCGAACGCCTGTTTCGGGTCGGCCATCGAGCGAGTGACGGCCGTCAAGCGATCGACCTGTATCGAGCCGCCGCGCTAACCTCAGACTCTGAGAAGGCGTGCAACGCCGCGAACCGCGCAGCCAATCTTGCCGGCGTAGTGGCTCGAGATCCCTCCGTCACATACGCAGAGCTTCTGCGAGCCCGATCCAATCGCGCTACGGACGGAAACACCGCTCCGAACGCACCTTCTTCGGAGTGCGCGTCCAGAATCGATCGCGACCTCCAACTGCTCGCGGCATTTCAGCCGCCAGCAACCCCGGACGGCACGACGAACGAGGCGTCCACTGAGTCGGAGCCGACGTCGGCCCACACTCTATCGCCAAGCCCGGAGATGTCTTCCCATCCCCATATCGAGCGTCTCGAAGCGTGGCCCGGTGCAGACACCGCTCGCGTCGTGTTGCTTCTCGATCGCCCATCAGACTATCGCGTCGAGGATGAGACTGGACCGTCTCCGGGAACGTCGCTTGACTTCGACGGGGTTAGTCTTGGCGCAGAAACACCTCACGACCTTTCACCGGCGTTCGGCATTGTCCGTCGCGTCAGGCTGGAGCCATCCAGCACCGGAACCCGAGCATCTATCGAGCTCGACGGCCCTGGCTGGCGGAGAGTGTTTCACCTGACGGAACCGTATCGCGTGATAATCGACATAGCGCGGCATGCGCCCGGAACACGAGCCACTACTGGCGCTATCGTCTCCCGCGTCGTGCTCGATCCTGGGCACGGGGGCAAGGATGTCGGCGCGGTCGGACCGCGCGGACTAAGAGAAAAGGATGTCACGTTGGACGTGGCAAGGAGGGCAGCGATCACGCTCACAGAACAAGGAATTCAGGTCATCCTGACGCGAGATGACGATCGTCTGCCCACGCTCGAAGAACGCACGGCTCGAGCCAATGCGTCAGGTGCAGACCTGTTCGTTTCCATCCACTGCAACGCGAGCGAGACCAGAGGTCATCGAGGAATTGAGACGTATGTGCTCGATTCGACACGCGATGAGTTGGCCGCACGCATCGCCGCGCGGGAGAATGCGACGACGCTGGGTCGCGGGGATGAACTGGCTGCAGTAATTCATGGAATCAACTTCGCCGATCAAGCGCATCGTTCGGCCCACTTCGCTTCCTTGCTCCAGCGCGCATCCATGGGCGCTCTCCGAACAAAATTTCCGGATGTGTCCGATGGCGGCGTGCACCCTGCGGGCTTCTATGTGCTGGTCGGCGCGCGGATGCCTAGTGTCCTGTTCGAAACAAGCTATCTGTCAAATACTACGGAAGAGACGCGTCTCGATACTGCAGAATATCGACAACTGCTTGCCGATGCGATCGCCAATGCTATTCGAGCATATCGAATGGGTAGGTGACCCATGCAGTGCTATCTCAAAAAGTAATGCGTCGTCACCGTCGACCATAGGTTCGGCGCGGCTCTTCAACCATACGTTGCTCGATACGACGCTGAGCTGCGACGCTCTCGACAAGCCACCACGCGTCGTGATCCGTCGATGCACCCAGGCATTCGAGCATCAAAGAAACCGCCCGTTCAGGACCGATCATATCCGCCGCGCGCCCCGGCAATTCAACGAAGGCCCGACGAATACGCACCCCCACAAGCGTTCGAGCCAAGCGCTCAATGGATTGCCGATATACGTCCTCGCCGAAGGATGTGCGAGCGCCGATTCCCAACACCAAAACCTTATCGAATGGCAATCGGGGCTTTCCGGGCACAAGCAGAACCTCTCCGCGATCGCCGTGCAGAAAGCCACTCTGCTGCAGTGAACTGAGCCGCCCCGAGAGTCTCCAATCGAGGAGACCCGCGAGCCCACGCATGGGGCGTTCATCATTCCAGATCGCACACGCGCAGAGCTCTGCCGCCGCGTCATCAAGACTCCTCAGATTTGGGGCGACGAATCGAATATCCATTACCGCCGCTCGTCGTCGCTTCGGCCCAACCTATCGGCGAGCGCATTGAGCACACCATTCACAAACGCGCTCGATTCGTCGGTGCCAAAGGCCTTTGCTAACTCGACCGCCTCATCGAGTACGACCGCACGCGGAACATCCCGTTTGTGGGCGAGCTCCCACGCCCCAATTCGCAGAATATTGCGGTCGACGCGCGCCATACGCTCCAGACGCCAATGTGTCGACGTGACCGCCAGCTGGGCGTCAAGCTCCTCTAGAAGGCACCAAGTTCCACGCACTAGTTCATCGGCATACGCCCGCGACTCGAGATCGACCTCGGCTCCGAAGTTTCGCCAAAAGAGAACGATGGTCTCCTCCGGATCCGCTCCAGCCACCTCCATCTGGAAAAGCATCTGGAGCGCAGCTTCACGCCCTGAGTGGCGGGCCCCCATGCCCCTATAGTCCTTCGCGGTCGAGCTCACGCCCGAGGGTAACCATCTCGATCGCACTGACGGCGGCGTCCCACCCTTTGTTGCCGACCTTGGTGCCCGCCCGTTCAACGGCTTGTTCGATCGTATCCGTTGTGAGCACTCCGAAAATCACGGGAATGTCGCTTACAGCGGCAGCCGCGGCAATCCCCTTCGCGGTCTCCGTCGCGATATAGTCAAAGTGTGCCGTCGATCCTCGGATGACTGCGCCGAGCGCAATGACCGCATCGAACTTCTTCGACTGCGCGAGACGCCTCACCGCAATGGGTAGCTCCCAGGCTCCTGGCACGCGCACTAGCGTAACATTTTCGGAATGTGCACCATGGCGCAGCAGCGCATCGCTGGCGCCTTCTACCAGCCGGTCGACGATGAAATGGTTGAATCGGCTCGCAACGAGGCCGAAGCGAGCGCCCTCGCATACGACTAGATTGCCTTCTATCTTGTGCATGTCGTTCCTCACTCGGCCGCGTTGCGAGCGCCGGCAAGCGACACCCTCTCGACCACGTGTAACCCAAAGCCTTCGATACCGGCGATCCGGCGCGGATGGCTCGTGAGAAGCCGAAGTTCCCGCACGCCGAGGTCTGCCAGAACCTGCGCACCAAGGCCGATATCCCGAAGTGGCGATTGCTCGCTGGACGCTCCGTCCGTGCGACGCTGTCCCGCGGAAATGCAGGCATCAAGATCGCGACGCAAATCTCCACCCGGAACGACGTAAACCAAGGCTCCCCTTCCCTCGCGTTCGATGCAATCGATCGCCTCACGGAGATGCCGACCGCCATCGTGAACCGGAGAGCCGAAAACGTCATCCCAAATAGACCCGGCGTGCACCCGGCAGAGGGGCGCTGGGCCGTCCAACAGATCGCCTTTCACGAGTGCAAGATACTGCTGTGACGTGACCAAGCTCTCGTAGACGATTGCGAGCCACTCGGTTCCCGTCTGTTCGAGCACAACGCACGCCTCGGAACATCGGCGGACAAGGCGTTCAGTCAGCAGTCGATAGCGAATGAGATCGGCGATGGTCGCCATTCGCACGCCGTGTATTTTGGAAAACAACTCCAAATCCGGCATTCTTGCCATCGTTCCATCTGGATTCATCACCTCACAGATGACCCCCGCTGGCGTCAGGCCGGCGAGACGCGCGAGATCGACGGCAGCCTCCGTGTGGCCCGTCCGAACGAGCACCCCCCCCCGTCGAGCCTTCAGCGGGAACACGTGACCCGGGCTCATAATGTCCTCAACACTGGACTTCGGGTCCGAAACCACCCGAATGGTGCGCGCACGGTCCGCGGCGCTGACGCCTGTCGTCACACCCGCGCGCGCCTCGACGCTCACCGTAAACGCCGTTCCAAGCGGTGGACCGGGCATTCCCGGAGGTTGCATCATGGGAATCCCTAAGCGGCGCACCTGTTCCTCTGTGAGCGACAGGCAGATAATTCCGCGGCCGTGGGTCGCCATGAAGTTTATTGCTTCAGGTGTGACGAGCTCCGCAGCCAGCGTCAGATCTCCCTCGTTCTCCCGGTCTTCGTCGTCGACGAGAATGACCATCTTGCCAACGCGAACGTCGTCGATGACCGCGGCAATTCGCGCGCAGACCTCTACGTCACTCGTCGACATCGGTCACTCAGCCTCGACAGAATATGAACGCGAAAACATCATCATCCTTCCGATGTACCGCGCGATGAGGTCGACCTCGATATTTGCGCGATCGCCGAGCGCCAGCCGGTGCAAATTGGTCGCTGCAAGCGTGACAGGGATGGTCATGATGTCAAACCGGTCGGGGTCTACGGCGTTTACCGTCAGACTGACACCGTTAAGCGCTACCGAGCCTTTTTGTGCGAGATATCGCGCGAGCCCTTCGGGAATCGTAAATGTCATCGCGACCGAATCGCCCACCGGTCTTCGTGCAACGAGCGTGCTCACACCGTCGACATGTCCGGATACCAGGTGCCCCCCAAGCCGGTCGGTGGCCCGCAGTGCCCTCTCGAGATTGACCACGTGGCCCGGGCGAATGGTCCCGAGACTCGTGCGCGACAGAGTCTCGGAAGATACGTCCGCTTGGAACCCGTCGGGCAAAAGAGCCGCAACCGTGAGGCAACAGCCATCGACAGCGACAGACTCCCCAAGCTCGAGTGCGCCATCCGCGAAGCTAGCGTGCACCGTCAGACGAGCTCCTTGGCCCCGCGGCGTACGCGCCGCGACGCGACCGGACGAGCTCACAAGACCGGTGAACATGGCCCCGGTGTAGTGATATGGCGGTCCGTAGTCCAGCCCACCGTCCGGGGTTGCGCTCGGTCCGTCCTCGAAGGAAACTCGGCACCGTGCGTTCATCAATCCTTATGGTCACCGCAACCTGGACGGCATTGTCCTGCGGCCCGAGCTTCCACGCGGTGAACGAATGCGACGCTCGGTTTGAGCACTGCTATGCGCTTGACCAAACCAGTGGCATTTCACTCGCGGGACGAAGAACGTGCTGGAATGACTGGCTCCACGGATTTACGTTCGGGCAGTCCAGAGACCGCGTCGAATACGCGGCCACGCGCGTCAGTCAGCTCTCGTCCGACGCGATTGCTGGAGACCACTCCGCGCCGACACTCCCGCCCGATGGTGAGCAACTCGTAGCGGGGCCGATTCCGACCAACGCATTCGCTCCGCCCCCCAACATGGCGCCGAGCCCATCTTCTTCAGCATCGACGACACCTGGAGAATCCTATGGCTCGCCTGCGCAGCGGGCGCCAGGAAGCTCGTGCGCCGAGGCGTGTTCATCACCGTGGCGCAAGTGCAGGGATTCGTGCCGAGACGAAGAGTGTGTCGCGTGCGACACGGCGTATCGCTCATGCGCAATCAAGTGTTTTCGTGACGAGGCGAGGGCCATCAAGGGGCGCGCACGCCCGTCGAATCCACAATGACGATGATGCCGCGTGTTTCGACGGAGCTGCCAAACGAATTTTGAACCGCATTCCCGGGTTTTTCGATTGCGACGCTCCTCGGCAGGGAGCCTCGTTCCAGAGAATCTATCCGCCCTTATTTTCTTTTCGACGGATTCGAGAGATGCCCAACATGAGCATCGCAAGGATTCCGGGTGAGATCCAATCTCGTAATCCCGAAGGGGCCAGACCACAACCGTATTGGGGCCCCGAACCATTTCCCGTGGAGGCGGCAGCCGCGTTAGGATCGACTCCATTTCGCACGTCGTCTATGAGTTGAGGCTCCTCCGTCTGAACTTCGCTGAGCGCTTGGCGCAGACTTTGCTGATTATAGCGCTGGGCGCCGTACCCATACAGCAGCGCCCCGAACGAACTGAGGTCGGTGCCTCCCTGTTCGCTCACGTGACAGAGCTTGCAGCCCGACGGCGGATCAATCGTAACCTGGCTGAGACCCAACTGTTGGACGACAACAGAAGGAAAGTCTGGTGTGGCCTCGGCATCTCCAGCCCATCCGAGCGCCAGTGCAAAACATAGCAACGCTGAAACCGCTTTGAGATTCACCGACGGAACTCCTTGTGGCATCCGGCTATCCGAGCGTCCAGCTCGCTCATTCGAGCGCGAGGCATGCCACCACCCGGGACGTGACGCGATGGCCGCGTATGGGGAAAGCACCGGTTCAACTTCCTCTCAGAGATACGCGTGAATTTGGGCGAGGAGGGTGGCCGCCGTACTTGTTCCACCGCCGGGGCTTCCGAGGACTTGATAGACCTCGTCCAACCGAATATCCGCGTGGGGCGCAAAGAACCATACGCTCGAAAACCATCCGCCTACGGATGGCGGCTCCCCTGCGGCGCCCCCATTCATCATTTCTCCCGTTCCCATCACATGTACGCCCTGAACCAGTTCCCAGTCCACTTGGACGAAGCCCGCGTACCCCCCACGATGCCCTTGCCACTGCAGTGACTGATAAACCCAGTCACCCTCTGCCATGATAACGACATTTGCCAGCGGCACAGAGCGGACGAATAGACCATGTGCCTGGCGATAGTTCGTCACACCATACTTGATATCCTTCTCAGCCCTCGTAAATAGGCTGCTCACACCCATAGCCAGCGTATTGGTCGGAGCGAACTCAAGATACCCGCTGTAACCGCGCTCCCGGTACGCGTCGGGGCGAACCTGATAGTTGCCCGCGATTGCCATGAGTTCGCCTCGCAGTTTTTCCTGGCTCATGGAAAGAGCTGCCCCGTACTGCTGCGTGTCGTTGATATCGGTACGGGTGATCCCCCTGGCGAAGAGATCGTGCTCGATATTTCGAATCCCAAATGGCAAGGCGATGCGCCCAGCGCGCAAGAGCCACGCGGAGTCTTCATCGAGCGCGTACCCGATCCAGTGGTCTCGCGACACGAGGTTATCCGATGGTGCGCGAGTCAGCGATGCTGCCAGGGCGCCCACGGGAGCGTACCCAATCGTTCCCTCGGCCCGAAATCTCTGAAGCTTGAGAGACGCCGAGACGTCTGCCTGCATCGTGATCCACTGCTGCTGAACCGGAGCGCCTTCCATCTTAAGGCTCATCCAGGCCTCGCGCACGCCTCCGCCGAGATGCAGGGCGTCGGGCAGAGGAACCGCCCCCCAAAGAAACCCCCCAAGGGGACTCGCTTCACCTGTCGCCTCCCCAGGGTATCGACTTCGCAGCAGTAGTTCCCCTTGCGCCCGTCCGTAGTCCGAAAGCACCCCAGCTCCGGAAGGATCATCGTGGCACGTCGCACAACCAGTGTATCCGTGCCTGATCATCCACGCATAGGCATTGGCGTTGGGCGCCCAGAGGAGTATCGGCAGCAAACCGAGAGCGATGCTCGCCATCCATTTGGCGACGCGCGACCATCTCATGCAGACTCTTTTCGACTATTGAACAACGGAGAATTCCCGCCCGCATCTCCATCGTCCTTGCGAAACACATCACCGTCGCAATCGAAACGTTCGTGCAAACACTCTCTATGATTCCCCCAAATGTGCCGGCACCTGAAGCGGGAATGTCTCGTCAAGGTAGGCGTCGACTCGAAGCAATCGCTGAGTTTGCCAGAGGACCCGAGCAAGCGTCCACATCTGGTTTGGGTTCAAGCCCTTGAGCCAGTGAACCCAGTTCATGGCGTGCTCCGCACCCAGAACATTTCGGCGCCAGCATTCCACAAATAGCTCGAAAAATCGGCGGCGGCCTAGTCTTGGCTCATACAGCACGTGATGCATATCCCACTTGGACCAATCCCGCTCTACGATACGTGATTTGAGGCTTTCGAACAAAGGCGTCCCCGGCAGTGGGGTAAGCACGGTGTACCCAAGGCGAGTCAGTTTCAATCGGTCGACCAGACTCCAAAGCTTTTCGAAGTCCGCTTCATCCCAATCCGGATCGATCACGGCGTTTCCGGTTATTCCGAAGCCGAATTGCCGGGCTACGCGAACACCTTCGTGCATCGCATCCAAAGACATGTCTTTCGACATCTCGCTGAGACCCGCATCAGAGGAAGCCTCAAACCCGAAGAACAAGTCAAACTGCTGCGCGAGGGGACGCCACGCTTCGAGCAGAGCAGGCTGGCGTGCCACAATGTCGAGACGTGTCTGAGCGAGGATCCAGTTCTTCTTCGCTCCCCGAGCGACGAGAGCACGCGCAAGCTCCAGGCTGTGGTCAGGCGGAGAGAAGAAAAGGTCGTCGACGAAGAAGACGTTGGCGCCGACCGCTTCGAAATCCGAGCACACTGCGTCGATGCTGCGCAAACCGTGGCGCCTTCGATGGAGCTGCGCCGTCGAGCAGAAGCTGCACCGATATACGCACCCACGCGCCGTCTCGACAGCCCACACCGGCTGTTTGTGAACGCACAGATACCGCTTCTGAAACGAGCGAACCAGATGCCGCGCGGGCTTCGGGATCTGATCGAGGTCGGCCATCCCCTCCGAGACCGGTCCAGCCTCGAAGCACTCGCGACCTCGCCCCATTCGGCGGCGCACCCAATACCCGCTGGGCGCCTTGTCGTTGGCATTCGCTGCGATGAAATTTGGGAACGTCGCCTCCCCCTCGCTCACGCATAGAGCATCCACCGGCGGCTCGAAGAAGGGCTCCGGATAGAGAGCGACCACGTGTCCGCCTACGACGACCCTCACGCTTGGCGCATCACGCTTTACCGTCTCGGCCGCCGCCAGCGTCGTCGGAATATCGACCGTGTGCATGCAGCTCACGCCCACTATGGTCGGCGCGAACGAACGAACGACTCGAGTTAGTGCAGGCGAAAATCTCTCGTCGACGATCCGCACTGCGTGCCCATGTTTTTCGAGGGCCGCGGCGATATATTCTAGCCCGAGAGGCTCCACACGAAAGAATGGCCCCAGACCAAATCGCTCATTCGGCGATTTTGGGCGAACAAGCAGGATTCGCTGCGTCTCTGAAGACACCGTTTGCAGGCCGATCAGCTCAAGTGGACACAATATGCTCGATGCGACCCATCACTTCAGGCGTGAGCGCATCTGCCACCTCGAGAGCCTTCATGTTCTCGACGACCTGCTCGGGTCGACTCGCACCGGTGATCACGGTCGACACATTCGGATTCTTCGCACACCACGCTATCGCAAGTTGTGCGGTCGTACAGCCCATACCACGCGCAATCTCGGCGAGCAGCCGGACCTTGTCGATACGACCCGGAACGAGAGCGTGCTCCTTCAACCAAGCCATATTGGGGAGATCGAGTCTAGAACCTTTGGGAATCCCATCGTTATACTTCCCACTGAGAACTCCCGAGGCAAGCGGGCTCCACGTCGTGGTTCCGTACCCAAGCTTGTCATATAGGGGCTGATACTCCCGTTCTACGCGGTCGCGAACGAAGAGATTGTATTGCGGTTGCTCCATCACGGGGGGCGTAAGCCCGTGTTCAATCGCGAAATCATTCGCCCGAAGAATATCCTCGGCCGCCCACTCGCTCGTACCCCAGTAGAAGACTTTGCCTTGACGGACGAGGATATCCCAAGCGCGGACCGTCTCGCCGATAGGCGTGGCCGGGTCAGGCCGATGGCAAAACGCCAAATCCACGTAGTCGAGTCCAAGACGCCGCAATGCCGCGTGCAGTCCCTCAATGATGTGCTTGTGAGAGAGTCCGGTGTCGTTCGGTCCGTCACCCCCCCAGAAGATCTTCGTGGACACGACGATGGACTCGCGGCGCCACCCGGCTCGGCGCAGGGCTTTGCCCATGGAGATCTCCGCCTGCCCGTTGCCGTAGGCCTCCGCATTGTCGAAGAAGTTGACCCCCGCGTCGTACGCGGCCGTCATGCACTCATACGTGACGTCATCGCCGACCTGTGAGCCAAAGGTGACCCATGCCCCTAGGGAGAGCTCGCTCACTTTGAGACCCGAACGACCGAGACGACGATAGCGCATGGATGGCCTCTCGATAGCCCCTCGGAACGCACCGCGAGGCTGATGACAACCGATCGATCCGGGTGATAGCGGCGAGACAACCATCCGACAACCGCCCAGGTGCGGGCGGTCATCCGCGCAGGCGTTCGACGATAACCTTCATGTCCTCGGGCATCGAGTGCTCCCAGCGCATCTCGCGTTCGGTTGCCGGGTGCACAAAACCAAGCTCCGACGCGTGGAGCATCAATCGCGGCGCCTCGATGACCGGCCCGCGAAAGTGACGCACATATACGCGTTCTCCCAGAACCGGATGCCCCGCCTCGCTCAGATGAATGCGGATCTGGTGCGTTCTTCCGGTTTCGAGCTTGCAGATCACTAGGGTCGCGCCTCGCAGGCTTTCCGCGGAGCGAACGTGGGTGATAGCTTCGCGCGCATCCGAAGGAGGCCGGCCATGCGCCGACCCTCGTATTCCGTCTCCGCGATTGGCCAGCAGAAAGCTCCGCAACGTCCGGTCACGAATGTCGCCATGGGCGATCGCCAGATAAATCCGATGGACCGAATGCATCCGGAATTGCGTCGACAGTGCCTTTTTCGCAAGCCAAGATCTCGCAAACACGACGAGACCGCTGGTCTCTTTATCCAGTCGGTGCACGATTCCGAGAGCCGGGCGGACGCCTCGGGGAGCCTTTCCACTCCTCTCGAGCCACGACCTCACTCGGCCCTCGAGCGTGTCGGTCTCTGTGTCGTCGTAGGGAACCGTACTGACGCCGGGCGGCTTGCGCACGACAATCACGTGGGCATCGACGTGAACTACCGCACCTTCTTCGAGCTCGGTTGGACGCGGGCGGCGAGCTCGAGAGTTGACGCAGAGCTCATCGCCCAACTTCACGCGCGCGGTGATGTCGGTAACTACCGCACCTCCAACCGAGACTTTTCCGCCAGCGATCCAATCCCGGGCTCGGCTCCAGGTCGCATCGAAGAGCACACGTACGGCCCGATCCAATGGCCCGGCAAGCGGGGCGGCAACCAAGGCAGTTCGTTGAGAAGTCATGGTCCGAAGCGTTGTAGCAGTTGACACTCCGCCGCTAGGGTCCGCACAATCGACAAAACTCCCGCGCGTGCGCGGAGCGGAGAAATCCACGTGCCCAAGACACTGCTTGCGATCGATGACAGCGCGACGATGCGCAAGGTTCTGGAGATCACATTCGCCGGTGACGACTTCCGCGTGGTTACCGCCGACAGCTTCCAGAGTGCCCTGACCAACCTGCGAGAGGAGCCAGCTATCGCCGTTATTGACACCGTGCTCGACGGCGAAGACGGCTACGCTCTGGCCAAAGAGGTTCGTTCACGTTTGCCTCACGTGGCGATCGTGCTTCTGACCAGCCGATACAGCCCGTACGACGCGGGCCGCGGACGCGACTCTGGCGCGGATGACTACCTAGACAAGCCTTTCGACACGCAAGCGCTGCTCGACAAGGTGAAGAAAGCCCTCTCCGCTCACGAAGCTTCCAAGGCTGTCGCTGCACCGCCACGGCCGGCGCCCATGCCGCCATCGGCGCCGACTGCGCAACAGCTTCCCGCCGTGCCATACCCTCCCTTGGCAGTCCCTCGCACCAATTCTCCCGCGGTGGCACGCCCGGTTTATCCCACTCAGCGGACCCACACGCTGAGCTTCGAAGGAACGTCCCCCGCTGCTCCGCCGCTCGTACCCGCTGCCGCAGCGACCCCACAGCCTGCGGCAGTGGCAGTCAATTCTCCACGGCCGGCCGTCGCAGAACCGATGCCTCCCCTGGCGTCGACTTCGACTCCCCCGCCGGCAGGCCTTGGGACGACGCACTCGTCCGACGCCCGACAGGCGCCGATTGCGACGTCGATTTCGGCCGCTCTCGACGGCGACCGACTTGCAAGTCTCGGCTTGACCACCGAACAGATGCAGGGGCTGCTCGCTCTATCGCGCGACGTGATCGAAAGGGTGGTCTGGGAGGTCGCTCCTCAGCTAGCGGAGGTCATGATTCGGGAAGAGATAGCTCGGCTGACGAAGGACTGACTTTGGGCCTCTCCACGGCTCAGAACGTAGCGGCGCCCGCCTATGCCGGATGCTGAATCCCACGAAACTAAGGATCTTCCGCTGAAGACGCTCGCGGGCGTCGTCGAACGGCTTGAAGAGCTGCTCGACCGTCTTCCTCTCGACATAGGCAAGGATCTCCGTGCGCGAATCGCAGCGCTGCGCACGCTCCTTCTCGACAAGCGCCCTCCGGCGCTCGTTCTCCTAGGGCGGCGCGGGGCGGGGAAGTCGTCTCTAGTCAACGCGCTTTTCTCGGCGAAGGTGGCTGAGTTGGGGCATGTCACCGCGCAAACTGGTCGAGCGCGTTGGCACGATCTGTCGCGTGACGGAGGTCGCATGTCGATCCTCGACACTCGCGGTTTCCTCGAAGGCGCACTGCCTGCAGAGACGGATTCGGCACCGACGGCGCTTGAATCGATCGCGATCGAGCTTCGGCGAAGGGCTCCCGACGTCGTCGTGTACGTGATCAAAGCGACCGACGTGGACTCGGCAATCGACGCGGATCTGGACCAGCTCGAGAAGCTTCTCGAGGAGATTCGCCGCGCGCATGGGAATGTGCCTCCCCTCGTAGCCGTCGTCAGCCACTGCGATCTCCTGGAGCCCAAGTCGGTTCGGCTGCATGATCCTCTTCACGAGATCGCGCCGGATCTCGCTGCGAAAATGCGTCTCGTAGAAATCGCTGAACAGACTCTATTGCGACGATTCGACGAGCGCAGGAGGTTGGCCCCAGCTGTCGCGATGCTCGGAGTGTCATCGTACATGTCGTGGCGCGACGACGGCAGTCTGCGCGCAGACGAGCGATGGAACATCGACGAGCTTGCCCTTTCGCTATTCCGCAGCGTCCCGGATGCCGGGAGAGCGGAGCTTGCGCGAGCGACACGCGTTCGAGCCATACAGCACGAGTTTGCAAAGAGTCTCACGAACGCGACGGCGGCCCTATGCGCGGCGATTGCGGCGTCACCGATTCCCGTAGCCGATATCGTTCCTCTGACGGCGCTTCAAGTGAGTTTGGTCACGTCGATTGCTTGGATCGCCGGACGATCGCTCGACAGACGCGCCGGGCTCGAGGTCATGGCGGGGCTTGGAGCCAACGTCGGCGCTGCATTTGCCCTCCGCGAGGCAGTGCGCTCCCTCGCAAAACTCGTCGCTCCGGCGGGAGGCACTGTCGTATCTGCATCGATCGCATTCAGTGCAACCATGGGGATCGGCGCAGCGGCTCGCGGGTACTTCATAGACGGCATGTCGCTTCGTGACGCGCGGCGCCTATTTCGAAGGAACCGTTAACGCTCATTCGACCCGAAATGGCGTGCTAAGCACCACGGCGCGATGACTGTTCCCTCCCACACACAAGGCCCTGGGCTCGACCAGCCTTATGACCCAGCGACGGTCGAGCCCCGGTGGTACGCCTTTTGGAACGACCACGGGGTGTTCGCCGCGCGAGATGACGCGAACGACCGACGCCCCGTGTACGTCGTCCCGATGCCGCCGCCCAACGTGACCGGGAGCCTACACATGGGCCACGCGCAGCGGTGCACCCTCGAGGATGCGCTCGTTCGCTGGCATCGCATGCGAGGGTTCAACGCCCTCTGGCAACCGGGAATGGATCACGCTGGAATTGCGACTCAGCTCGTAGTCGAGAGGCAGCTTGCACGCGAGGGACTCAATCGCCTCCAACTGGGACGTGAAGCCTTCGTCGAGCGCGTTTGGAAGTGGAAAGCGGAAAGCGGCGGGCGCATCGCGCTTCAGCAGCGGGAGCTCGGAGCGTCGCCCGACTGGTCGCGCTCCAAGTTCACGATGGATGCGGATATGAGTCGCGCCGTGACGGAGGCTTTCGTTCGCCTCTACGAAGAGGGCCTGATGTACCGGGCGACACGGCTCATCAACTGGTGTCCTGAATGTCGAACGTCGCTCAGCGATCTGGAGGTCGATAGCGAGGAGGGCGCTAACGGTGAGCTGTTCGAATTCGCGTACGAGGTCGAGGGAGGTGGCGAAATCGTCGTGGCCACGACGCGACCCGAGACGATGCTGGGCGACACCGCGGTAGCCGTCCATCCAGACGATCCCCGGTACCTGAGCGTCCACGGAAAGTTCGTTCGGCACCCGTTTTCCGAGCGGCGACTTCCGATCATCACGGATTCGATTCTCGTCGATCCCAAGTTCGGGACAGGTGCGGTCAAGGTCACGCCTGCGCACGATTTCAACGATTTTGCGACCGGCAAGCGACACGAGCTCGAAGAGATCAATATCCTTCACATCGACGGAACGCTCAACGACAACGGAGGTCCTTTCGCGGGGCTGGATCGGAAGGACGCGAGGCGCGCTGTAAAGAAGGCGCTTGAGGAGCGAGGTCTCGCGCGCGGCTCAAAGCCACACAAGCTCACGCTGCCCCGCTGCCAGCGTTCCGGAGGGGTCGTCGAACCGATGATCTCGACGCAGTGGTTTCTCAAGATGCGGCAAATGGCCGATGCAGCTCTACAAGCCGTCCACTCCGGAAAGACGCAGATCCTGCCCGCGGAGTGGACGAAAACCTACGACCACTTCCTTGAGAACATCCAGGATTGGTGCGTTTCTCGCCAACTCTGGTGGGGCCATCAGATTCCCGCGTGGCACCACAAGGACGGTCGGGTGATCGTCGCGCGCGAGCGCCCTGCAGAATGCGGCCCCGACGGACCGGCAAGCGAGTGGACCCAGGACCCCGACGTGCTCGACACCTGGTTTTCGAGCGCACTATGGCCATTTTCGACGCTCGGCTGGCCCGACCTCACTCCGGCTCTTGCCAAGTTCTATCCCGCCAGCGACCTCGAGACGGGCTACGATATTCTCTTCTTTTGGGTCGCCCGCATGATGATGTTTGGGCTTCATTTCATGGGCCGACCACCATTTTCTCGCGTGCTCCTCTCGGGGCTCATCGTCGACGAGACCGGCGAGAAGATGAGCAAGGTCAAGGGAAACGTCATCGATCCACTTGATTTGGTGCACGGAGCCACGTTCTCGGAAATGGTGAAGAAGACGTTGCCAGGAGCGCCCGAAGGGGAAGCCCTGGCGAGGTTCAAGAAGGCGTATCCATCGGCGGCTGCGATGGGAAACGGCTTTCCCGCATTCGGAGCGGACGCCGTGCGATTTACCCTTGCGACGTACCCTCCGAGCAACAAGCGGATAGCCCTCGCGCCCAAACGCATCGAGGGCAACCGGCATTTCCTCAACAAGGTATGGAATGCGGCGCGCCTGTCGCTCGACCTTCTCGGTGAATACCGATGGCCGGAAACCGAACCAGCGTTGCCGCTCGGATTCGCCAATCGATGGATTCGCTCTCGGTTCGCGGCTGCGAGCGATATAGCTCAGACGGGGTTCGACACGTTTCGCGTCGATGAAGCTGCGAATGCAGCGTACCGGTTTTTCTGGAACGAGTTCTGTGACTGGTACTTGGAGCTCGTCAAACCGGTGCTTCGGGTGCCGGCGCCCGAGGCCTCGGTGTCACCACTGCCGTCTCCAGAGGCCGTCGGGGAAACCAGGGCGACTCTCGCGTACATTCTCGAAGGGAGTCTGCGCCTGCTCCACCCGCTCATGCCGTACATCACCGAGGAGCTATGGCAGCGAATTCCTCGGCCGTCCTCTCGCGGCGTGAGCATCGCATTTGGACCCTACCCGACTGCGGATGATGAACGGGCGGCCCGGGATCAGACCGTGGATGCACAAATGGAGCTCCTTCAGGGGACCATCTCCGCGGCGCGAACCGTGAGAAGTGAGCACGCGGTCGATAAGCGGGCCGAGGTCCCAATGCGCGTTCGGTCGGCGGCACCGGAAGTGCTCGAATTCTTGAGACTTCATGCGGAATCGATAAGGCTCCTCGTACGCACGAGTGGCTTGCCGGTCGTCGAAGGCCCCTCCGACGAACGCGCGACAGGAACCGTGGTCAGCACCTGGTCGAGCGCACTGGCGGGGTCAGTCGAGGTGCACATCAATCTAAAGGGGCTGGTCGAGGCGGGTACCGAACGAGCTCGAATCGAGCGAGAACTCAAGAAAATAGAGAAGGAACTCACGGCGATCGAAAAGAAGCTCGGATCTTCTGGCTTCGTCGATCGGGCTCCCCGAGAGGTCGTCGAGGAATCCCAGGCCCAGCGGGCCGCGCTCCTAGCCTCTCGAACCGGGCTGGAATCCGCTCGTCGACTGGTCGACGAGTTGTGAGGGCGCCCAGAGCACGGTCTTCACCGCCCAGCGCAAGCAAATCTGACGCCCGTTGACGATTTCGAGAAGGTTTCGCGAAACCCGCTCTATCCTGCCGCCGCTGCTTCAATCCCGCAGCCGTAACTCACGACCTTTCGGCCTTCATTATTGATCTCATGGACCCTGTCGATCGCAGTCCGGCAAAAACATCCCTTCCAACCTCTCAGGCACCCGAGCCTTCGGTCTCCACATCCAAGGCTGGAGGGAGCGACCGCCAGGGGGCCACAAAGCCCAGGGAGGAGAAGAAGAGGGCCGCCCGTTCGGAGCCTAAGGCGCCGATCGCCGTGATGGGCACTCCGGCGCGTCCGGGAGGCAATCCACTTCAAGCGTTGCGCGGGGGAATCACCGCGTCGCTCGCGTCGTTCCTCGCGTTGCTGCTGATGGCCCAGCACGGTCAGCTCCGATGGGGCGTGCCGATCGGCGCATTTTTCATCGGCGTCGCGGCATTCGGAGTCCTGGATCTACTCGGGTCGTTCGACGATCCCGACGACCGCGTCGCACACTCGACGACGATCCGGGAGATGGGCAAATCGCTCGCGGCATTCGTCGCCGTTCTCCTTGTGTTCCTTGCGTCGCTGTCGTTCGCGAGCGCGGGGGTCCTGCTCAATCAGAGCACTTGGGGCGTAGTCATCACGATCGAGTTCATCGCTGCGGTAGCGCAGCTCTTTGCGCTTGGACACTCCCTTGGAATCTATGCGACCGACGAGACGGATAAGGCGCGACCGCTCTGGGAGCGGCATGGCTTTTGGGTGATAGCGCTCGGTGCTGGGCTGCTCATCCCATTCATGGGCAACTACTCGCTCTGGGATCCCTGGGAGACACACTACGGCGAGGTCGCGCGGGAGATGCTCGCTCGCGATGACTGGATCAGCCTTTGGTGGGCTCAGGACGGTTGGTTTTGGAGCAAGCCAGTTCTCGATATGTGGATGCAGGCGATCGCGATGGCGACGCTTGGCATTCACTACCAGCCCGACAAGATGCTCATCGGAGCGGGCACTCAGCCGATCTGGCATCCCGAGTGGGCAGTTCGTGCACCGGTCGTGCTGCTCACGCTCCTGGGATCGTACCTGCTCTACAAGGGCGCTTCGAAGTCAGTCGGGCGCCGTGCGGCCTTTCTGGGAAGCCTCGTGCTCGCGACGATGCCGGACTGGTACATGATCGCGCACCAGACGATGACGGATATGCCGTGTGTCGCGGCGCTCACCGGATGTCTGGGCCTAGTTCTCCTAGGGCTTCGCACACCCAGCGACAGCATCGTGCGGGTCTACGAGGTGAACATCGGTTCCAGACGGTTACGCCTATCGGGCTGGCATCTCACGTTTGGTGCGCTTCTCGTGTGCGCACTGCCCCAGGTGCTCTACCTCGTTTCGAGAAACTGCGAGTTCTTGTGGACTGCTGGCGGCGCTCACGGATTTCGGTGGCACTGGGACGAATTCAAGAGCGGGTCGGGCGGCGGCAACTGCGGTCTACCCGGAAATGAGGACTGCCACACGACGCTGCCGGCGATGATCCCGCATTCGGCGGGAGGATCACCCGACTCGATCGGCGCGATGGCCTGGCGTGCGTTCGGGGCGTTCGAGCCGGCCGTCCAGGCGGCGCTCTGGATTGCGCTGGCAACATGGCTTTTCGCCATGAACTGGGGCGAACGCCGAGCGCAGCGCCTCTACTACCTCGGAGCATGGTTTTTTGCGGCGATTGCGACTCTTGGCAAAGGGCCTGAGGGAGTTGTGCTCCCCATCGCGGCGACGTTCGGATATCTCGCCTTCTCGCATCCGAACGATGATTTTCTCGCTCGAATTCGGCGAATGGGGCGGGAACTGGCGCGCTTCGAGATCGTTGGCGGATTGGTCGTGCTGCTGGTCGTCGCGATGCCTTGGTACGTAGCGATGTACGTGCGCCATGGGCCGCCGTTCACCGATCGGCTCATTTTTCATGACATGTTCAACCGGGCGTTTCACCACGTCCACGACACCAACGAGGGCGACGACACCAGCATTCGGTTCTACTTGTGGCAGCTCGGATACGCGCTGTTCCCGTGGACCGGGCTCGCTCCGGTCGGCCTGATGTGGTGGATGCGCCGCAGCGACACGGCCGAGCAGCGCTCTCGCGCGGATGCGTCTCTCCTCTTTTTCGCCTGGTTCCTCTTTGCGTTTGCCCTCTTTACGTACATGGGCACCAAGTTTCACCATTACATTCTGCCGGGGGTTCCTCCCCTCGCCATGCTGATCGGACTCGTGCTCGACGATATGCTCGGCGACCTCCCGCTACCCAGGGGACGAGTTCTTGCTCGGTACGCTGTTGCCCTTCTGGCCGGCGTCGCCCTGCTTCTGGTCGGTGTATCTCTAACCCAACCCGGATCATGGCTCGGGTCCAAGTCTGACGGCGTGCTGACGGGACCGGCAATTGGCATCGCCATCCCGGTGCTCGTGTTGGGCGCGGGGCTCGTCGTCTTGGCGGTGTGGACGGCTCGCGCGTTTGGCAAGGCCCAATCGGCGACCATGACTTCCGAGCAAGATCATTCCTCGCGAATGATGGCAGCCTGCGCCATCTCCGCGGCACTCTTGCTTGTCCTCGTCGGGCGAGATCTCATCATCAAGCCCGAGAACGCAGACCAGCCAGGCGCGATCCGGCTTCTGCACCTCTTCACATACAACTACCGTCGACCCTGGCCCGACTCGCTCGATTTTTCTGCGGCACTCGTCGGATTCACGGTGGTCGCCATCATCGTGACCCTCGCGCTCGGTGTGCAACGCGTACGACGTCACGCCGTCGCGGCTGCCTGCGCGCTGGGGATCGTTTGGGGTGTCTGGGGTCTCGACGTGTACCTGGTCAAGGCGGCGCCTCACTGGGGTCAGCACGAGGCCATCGCGGCCTATTACGCCGACCGATCGTCACCGGACGAACTGCTCGTCGCCTACCAGATGAACTGGAAGGGCGAAAATTTCTACACTGGCAACCACGTTCCCGCGTTCGTCTCGACCGGTGCGACGTTCACCAACTGGCTCAAGAAGAAGAAGGACGAGGGTGCGAAGGTGATGTATTTCATCACGGAGCACGGACGTATCTCCGGGTTGCGCAGCGAGGTTGCGGCAAAATCGTATCGGGAGATCACGGACAAGAATCTGTGCAATAAGTTTGTCGTCGTGCGCGCCGAGCTTTGACGCGCGAGTCCTTGACGAACGGCGGCTGCGGACGGTAAACGTGGCCGCCTATCCTTTTCCGGTTTAGCTCAGTTGGTAGAGCAGGCGGCTGTTAACCGCCGGGTCGCAGGTTCGAGTCCTGCAGCCGGAGC
>Ga0182030_10004002_pt1 | contig 31422 bp, 25 predicted proteins | sample 812S3MmetaG_FD_121299 | JGI IMG/M metagenome (GOLD analysis project Ga0182030, IMG submission 121299) | Permafrost microbial communities from Stordalen Mire, Sweden - 812S3M metaG (Illumina Assembly) | ecosystem: Environmental > Terrestrial > Soil > Wetlands > Permafrost | place: Sweden...
ACTGCACCTGCTGAGACAGAAACTGTAGCTCCAACTGCACCTGCTGAGACAGAAACTGTAGCTCCAACTGCACCTGCTGCTGAGACAGCAACTGTAGTTCCTACTACACCTGCTGAGACACCAACTTTAATTCCTGAAGTTGTAACACCAGCGGCTGTAGAACCCCTCTTCGGACCAGCTACTCTTTCACTGGAAGAAGATCTGGCGCAAGCGGGTCAGACAATGACAGCAGAAGAACTCGCTCGTGTGCCAGAAGACTTCCCTGCAGCAATCTATGCTGAAATTTATGCGGATATTCGCCATCACGCGAAAGAGCATAAGATGCATCCGATCAACTTTGCTAAGTTACAGTACGGTCGTTGGGGTCATGCGGAAAAATGGCGCCTTGTGTCCTGCCATACGTCACCAAGCACTAAACCTGATGACTTTAACTCAGCGCAATACTTGAAGAACTACCCGGAATTGATCGGCCAAGCTGCGAGCTTCCAGCTCGAGCCGAATGACTTTGCCATCATCCAGTACGTAAACTGGGGTAAAAGCGAGCAGAAAACTTACAAGTAAGACTTAACTTCTAAATGAAGAAATAGCACCGGACCTCCCGGTGCTATTTTTTTGTGAAATAAATCCCTTGCCAAAAAAAGAAAAGTTGTCTATTCACTAAGCCAGGAAGCATTTGCAGGAGATGCAAGCGCCTCTCTCCCCTCTAAAGGGGACAATGTCGTAATTAAGAGGAATATATGCGTAAATTCATCCTTTCTATCAGCATGGCGGTTACAGCCCTAATAAGTTCTAGCTCCTACGCGAGCGACTACTGCGAGAAATTATTCGAAGCTAAGCAACCGGGCACGACAGTTAACGTAAACCTGCTTCAATTGCAAGAAATGTCCAACTGCCCCTTTAATCACACAAGCCCCAGTGGCGAGGTTTTTATAGGCGCAACATCTCCAATAGCCCCTACCCTTTTAGACTATCTAAAGGACCAAATCGCCCAGGGAAAAGGTGATGAACTCTGTGAGATGCAGCTTATGGAACGCCGTCTAGAAATGTGGGCGGATCGTGAAGGTCGTAAAGAAGTAATCAAGATTAAAAAAGGCAAGAAAAAGAAAGAGACCACAATACAACACATGATCAAAACTGGACTCAAGTCCTGTGTGTGGCGCATATCCAGGCCGACCGACCCCGGCCTTGGTAGTGTAAATATCCTGCTCAATTTGGCACGGAATAGAGCACTCCCAGCTGAATTCATATCCGGCCAAGGCTCGACAAATCTTGCAGGAATTATAGGGCAGTTTTTTCGTGAAGCTATAAACCCACCCGCTGCCCTCAATGGAAGGCCCAGAGGCATGCTTCCACCAGTGCAAATACTACCTGCCCTGCCTAACGTTGTACCTAATCAACCAGCACATCAGCTCACACAAGATGAAAGAGCCCGCGTACCGGCAAACTTCCCGGCTCAAATTTATGTGGAAATCTACCCGGATATCACGGCACACGCACCTAGCTTCAACATGGATCCATTGACTTTCGCTCCGTTCCAGTATGGACGCTGGGGTCACGCCGAAGGCAGGATGGCAATTGCCCATGTCTCCTATAAAACAGCACCTGCTGATTTTGATTCTGCGCAATACCTGAAGAACTACCCGCATCTCATCAAACAGGCTGAAAGCTACAAAATCAGTGATCTAGATCTTTACGCCAAGCTCCAATATGTGAACTGGGGTGTTCACGAAGGTTGGGTTTATAAATAATCGCTAAGTACGCTATATATGTAATAGCATCGGGGGTTTCTCCGGTGCTATTTTTTTATCCCCAAACACTACCCTCCTTGACTATTGCAATAAAATCATTATATGAATATATGAGTCATGTAGTTATTAAAAGGAATTAGATTATGGCCATCATCAACACTACAAAAGTCTTTAACTGCATGGCCTTAATATTATCGATTTTTGCATCCCAGGCCTTGGCCAGTAGCCCAGCGGATACCGAGGGCTTTACGATCATCAAAACATTCGAGAGGGCCACTCGCACAAATCGCTTTCATATTTTGCCTGAGAATGAGCTAATAGGCGATCTCGATCGCCCCACTCACGTTTATCCAGACGCTGATTTTCCCAACCTGATGTTCTTCACGCCCTACAACCCTAATGAAGGCGCACGTAATGGCGAAGGCATCATCAGCTGCCCACTTATAATGCGTTTCCCTGGTCCTGTCAGCAAGTTGCCTGACAGTATCATCCAACAACTAAAGGCAGACAAGGTCCAAAATACAAACGTTGTAGTCTTGTTTCAAGACCTGCCCTTTCATGAAGCAATGCAATTATGCTTCCGACCTCACGGCGCCGTTATCCCTGATGCACCCGCGAGTCAGAAAGGTTATGACCGTAAGAGACAAATCCGCACAGGTATTTTTGAAAGCGAAGGAGGCCGGGTCTCTTTCAAAGGCATGCCGCTCAACAAGACGCATATGGACCATGTCCATACCCACGCAGCGGACGGAGGCAATGTATTTTCACCCGATAACCTCCATATAACCGGTGTGGATCATCTACACCCTGCCAGCTTTTACACCTACACGGCATTGAGGGAAGGAAAAACCACGAAGGCTTTCGTATGCCTGCATATGCTCATGAACGACAAGCAAACCCAAGACCTCAGAGCATCGCTATCGAAAATGGATATGAAATTAGTCAGTGAGAACATCCACCATTCAGACAAACCAAGCCTGCTACGGTGCCTAACCACAACAGCTCAGCAGCCCTCCTTCCAGGGCTACAATGGATTGACCCGCGTACTCGAGATGCTCACGCCAGCAGCACCCCTGCTCTTAGACTTGGCCGGCCCCGCCGATCAACAGCCAGGAGCTCGCACACTGCAGGATATCAAACGAAGTTTAGAGACTAAACTAACAAAGGCTCAACTGGATCTCGTTCCCGCAGATTTCAACCCGGAAGTCTATCTGGACATCTATTGGGATGTAGAGTTTGATGCACCCCGGCACGAAATGGACGCATTTACTTTTGCAGTCTATCAGTACGCAATGTGGGGTCACAGCCAAGGCAGAATAGCCGCATGCCAAGTTTCCCCCAATACGGCCCCTAAGGATTTTGATTCACAAAGATATTTGGAAAACTACTGGGATAAATTGACGGGAGAAGCTAAGAGCTTCGGCATCGATGACCTAGATCTGTATGCCAAACTTCAGTATGTAAACTGGGGTAAAGGCGAAAATAGGGTTTATAAGTAAGCCTAACGCCCACAGAAGAATGGCACGCCACCCCTTCAGTGTTTTTTCTTGAACTCTACCGAGGTAACTTGACAGAGTTTACTTTTAGTACTATCTGATAATTATAAGGATTCAGATATACGTTTTTTTGTTTTGTAGATTCACTTCTTGAGAAGGTTATTATTATGGTAAGCATGAAATTATTCAAAAGACTTTCGCTGGTTTCAGCAATTTTGGTGACAATGACCAGCTCATTACTGGCCTCAGCACCTGACCCTGACTACGATCATCGATCTGCGATTGGTCTGATTGTTACATCTGAAGGGACTGGCACAGCCTCATTGGTAGAAAACAACATACTTGTCTCTGCTGCTCATGTATTCAGCCATTTATTACCCTCCAAAGATAAGGTTAAAATAGTTAATGGTCCGTATCATATCGATTTAAAAGGCAAAAACGTCTTTTGGAATTACCAGCAGAATGCCAATTCTCAACCCACCCGCATACCCGCCCTCTCTTTGGTCGTAGATGCAGCCTATTTACATGCAAACATGGGAAATGACATATCTATAAATGGCCTGAATTGTGATATCGCATTCTTACAATTAGACCCGCGGTACATGATACCCAACATGCCATGTCTTCCTTTATTGAGTCATATGCAAAAACTTCCTCTGATGTGCGCGGCTTTTGGTTGTGGCCAACTAGCCTTAGCAAAAGTAATGGATCAGGAGAATGCGGGCGAATACACGGACGAAAACAAAGGATTCCTATGGCACAAATTAAAAACCCCTGATTCTCTGAGTGGCCCCAGCGGTCTGCAGCTGTGTTATTGGCTGGGTAAAACTGTTGGCAACAAGCAAGAGGAAACTCGGGAGCTCAAACTGTTGCTGCACAATCCCAACTTTGATGTGAGCTGCCCATTGGCAATGAATCCTCGCTCTGGCGTTCCCGGCGATAGCGGAGGACCGTTATTTGTGGTTCATCCAAATGGAAGCATACAAACCATCGGCATTTTCTCTGGCATGAGCCCGTTGCATCTCCCTTACAACTACTTCACATGCCTTATGAGCGGCAAAGCAGATAGCGGCTATGATCTAAGCCCAAAGGTTGTAGCCCTACTAAACGCCTGTAGGTTCTCTCCATCCCCATTGTCCTTTAAAGATGAACTTAAACAAGCTGGTCTAGCCCTAACAGCGGCGGAACTGGCCCTCATACCAGCAGACTTCCCTGCAGAAGTTTACGCGGAAATTTATCCAGACATTCGCCGGGACGCGTTGCTTTTTAAAATGCACCCCGCCAACTTTGCCAGATTGCAATACGCCAAGTGGGGCTCTCAAGGCGATCAGAAATCATGGCGCCAAGCTCATGCCCATACTTCACCCTCAACGGCGCCGGTAGACTTCAATGAAGATTTCTACCTGAATAAATATCCGGATCTTCTAAAAGAAGCTGAGCACTTCCATATTGAGCCAAGGCTTTACGCCCGCCTTCAATATGTCAACTGGGGTAAAGGCCAGGGTAGGGTTTATAAATAATCGTTAACTATTCTATTTGAAAAAGCACCGGATAGCTCCGGTGCTTTTTTTGCAACCATATTCAGGCAACTGTGCTAGTCCCCAACAGCTCCCCGTGGGAGTTTATCGTGATCAATATCATTATTATACAAGTAATTAATACCGTATTTATAAGGGTTGATCATGGTATCCCCGTCTGCTAAGAATACAGCAACCCATTGCTTCGAAAGAGAATTACGATAGAAGCGGTTGGCAGTTAATCCAGAATATACGGCATAACAAGCATCAATAGGGAAATATGATTATGAAGAAGATTTTTTATACCTCCGGCTTAGCGCTGGCGCTGACCTTATCTACGGCTAACGCTTCCAACCCGATGGAAGAAGAATTTCGCGGCAATTGGACGCGAAGCTTTCGGTTGCTTGATGGAAGCGAAGTAACGCATACGCCACAGTTTACGAAAATGGGATTTATGAGTGGTGGCAAAGGGATTACGATCAAAGGACCATCTTATAATGGCATAGCTTTAAGAGCTCCCCTCGAATTGCAAACAAACTCTACCGTAGAAGAATTCATCGCTGCACTTACGGCTTCCGGACTGTATGCTCAGGCTGTCGAGGGCAATAGGAAGCCCAAACATGGCGCGAAAAAGAAGAGCAACACACCAGCTGCCGCCGCACTTCCGCCAGTGGCTAAGGCGCAGCCAGCCGCACCACGTCAAGAAGTGCATCAGCTTACTCCTGCTGAAAAGGCTCGTGTACCGGCAAACTTCCCAGCTCAAGTTTATATGGAGATCTACCCGGATATCCAGAGAGATGCCCCTAGCTTCAACATGGATCCGTTGAGCTTTGCTGCGTTCCAGTACGGACGATGGGGTCACAACGAAGGCAAGCTCGCTGTAGCCCATGTCTCCTATAAAACCGCACCCGCAGATTTTGATTCTGCTCAATACCTGAAGAACTACCCGCATCTCATCAAAGAGGCCGAAGGCTACAAAATAAGTGATCTAGATATCTATGCACGCCTGCAGTATGTAAACTGGGGTAAAGGCGAAGGTAAGGTTTATAAGTAAGACTAACACCCGCTAAAGAATGAGCACCGGAGGATCTCCCCCGGTGCTTTTTTTACGCGTGGATCACCCGGCCATCGGCTGCAAGAGCAGCTTCTTTGACAGCTTCGTTTAGGGTTGGGTGGGCGTGGCATGTGCGGGCGATGTCTTCTGAGGAGGCACCGTATTCCATGGCTAGCACCGCCTCAGCAATGAGTGTGCCGGCTTCTGGACCGATGATGTGGACGCCCAAGATTTTGTCCGTGCGCTTATCTGTAAGGATCTTGACGAAACCTTCCGTATCGCCGATAGCTTTGGCGCGGCTGTTGGCACTGAAGGGGAATTTGCCGATGGTGTAAGCGATGCCTTCTTGCTTGAGTTGCTCCTCGGTTTTGCCAACGCTTGCCACTTCAGGGTGCGTGTACACGACGCCAGGAATGGCGTCATAGTTCACATGGCCACTCTTGCCGGCGATTATCTCAGCCACAGCGACACCCTCTTCTTCGCCTTTGTGGGCCAGCATGGGTCCGCGGATAACGTCACCGATTGCATAAATACTCGGAACTGAAGTGCGGAAGTGGTTATCAACTTCGATGCGGCCGGCTTTGTCGAGGGTCACACCTACTTCGGCCAGACCTAAGCCTTCTGTATAAGGACGACGACCGGCTGATACGAGCAGCACATCACACTCCATGTCCTCCGCATTACCGCCATCACTCGCCTCAAGACTCAGCTTGATCTTGGAGCCAGAGGTTTCTACGCCCGAAACCTTGGTGCTTAACTTAAAAGTGAAACCTTGCTTTTCCAGGATTTTTTTAAAGGCCTTGCCTACCTCTTCATCCATGGCGGGAACGATGCGATCCAGGAACTCCACAACCGTGACCTTAGACCCCAGACGCTGCCACACAGAACCCATTTCCAGGCCAATATAGCCGCCGCCGATAACTACCAGGTGCTCAGGCACTTTCTCTAAGGACAAAGCACCAGTAGACGTCACCACCCGTTTTTCATCGATGGTAATACCGGGCAGAGGTGTTACTTCCGATCCCGTCGCAATGATGATGTGATCAGCGGTTATCACCGATTCCTCATCACCACTCACCGCAAGCTTATTGGCAGACATCAGCTTCGCTGTGCCCAAAATCCGCGTGATTTTGTTCTTCTTGAAAAGGTAATCGATACCCTTTGTCAGATCACCTACCACGTCCAGCTTACGCTGTAACATCTGGGGCAAGTCCAGGCTTACCTTGGAGGTCTTTATTCCAAATTTTTCCAAACCGTGTTTGGCTTGTTCATAAAGGTAGGATGAATGCAACAAGGCTTTGGAAGGAATACACCCTACATTTAAACATGTACCCCCCAGAGTCCCACGTTTCTCCACACACGCCACACTGAACCCCAACTGGGCAGCCCGAATGGCACAAACGTATCCCGCAGGACCGCCTCCAACTATTACAACGTCGAATTTTAAATCAGCCATAGTTATCCTTAATTTTGTAGTAGCCATCCGCCGAGTTTTCTTAGGGTGACATTCAAGCCCCCCTTGCCTCCCCTGCGAAAGCAGGGGTCCAGCCCTTAAAATGTGCTGCGTAGCAGCTCTGAATAGGTAAACAGAGTCGCTACGCGACGCATTTTGCGCTGGACCCCTGCTTTCGCAGGGGAGGCAAGCTGGAAGTTTATGCCATCATTAAGCGACTAAGCAACCCAAGTGAATCGTGCCTTATTCCCCTAAACGCTCAGCAGCATTCTCTCCGGATCTTCGATACAATCCTTAATCCGCACCAGGAACGTCACCGCCTGGCGACCGTCGATAATGCGGTGGTCATAGGACAAGGCCACGTACATCATAGGGCGAATTTCGATTTTGTCATTAATAACCACGGGCCGCTTTTCAGTCTTGTGCATGCCCAGAATCGCCGATTGCGGTGGATTCAAGATAGGCGTGGACATCAAGGATCCAAACACGCCGCCGTTGGAGACCGTAAAGGTACCGCCCGCCATGTCCTGAGCCGACAGTTTACCCTCCCGGGCCTTGGTAGCATAACCGGCAATGTCTTGCTCGATTTCAGCAAAGGTTTTCTTATCCGCATCACGGACCACAGGCACAACCAAGCCCTGGGGTGCAGAAACTGCAACACCAATGTCGTAGTAATGCTTGTAAACCATATCCAGCCCATCAATGGAGGCATTCACATCAGGAATCTCCTTGAGGGCCTCGACAGCTGCTTTTACAAAGAAGGACATGAATCCCAGCTTGATGCCGTATTTCTCTTCAAACTTATCCTTCAAGCGATTGCGCACATCCATAACTGCGGTCATGTCAATTTCGTTGAAAGTGGTTAGGATCGCTGCGGTTTGCTGTGCTTCTTTAAGACGCAAGGCGATGGTCTGACGCAGGCGTGACATGGGTACACGCTCTTCCCGTCCGAGATTGTCTTGCTGAGTGATAGGAGCACGAGCTACGGGAGCAGAGGTTTGGGTCTGGGTTTGGGTTTGGGTTTGGACTGGGGCAGGCGCAGGGGTCTGGGACAAGAAATTCACCAAGTCTTCCTTGGTAACACGTCCGTCCTTACCGGTCGCGGGAATCACAGTAACATCCACCTGTTCCTCATCAACCATACGCCTAACGGAGGGCGATAAAGGCAAGTTCAGCGTAGGCTGCTCCTTCGGCTCAACCTTTGCCGGCGCAGGAGCCTCAACCTTTTTCTCTTCGGGCTTAGCGCTGACAGCGCCTTCTTCCACTGTTCCCAGTAAATCCCCTACAACAACAGTTTGACCTTCAAGCGCCTTAATCTCAGTTAAAGTGCCGCTGAAAGGAGCATTGACCTCCACGGTCACCTTATCGGTTTCCAGTTCCACCAGGGTTTCGTCTTCCTTGACACTGTCCCCAGCTTTCTTGATCCATTTAGCAATGGTTGCCTCGGAAACGGACTCTCCAAGGGAGGGGACTTTTAATTCTTCTGTTCTAGCCATTTGGTCCTCAAATTCTTATTTCTTCGCAAAGTCTAATCGATCGACAGCGCTCGATCAACCAACTCTTTTTGTACTTTTTCATGTTTTTTCGCAAAGCCCGTGGCCGTGGCCGCAGATGCTGGTCGTCCCAAATAATGGGGACGCGTGGTTTCCATACCCAGATTAGTAATCACCTTCTCGATGCGGTGATCGATATATTGCCATGCACCCATGTTTTCAGGCTCTTCCTGGCACCACACCACTTCACGAGCATGACGATAGGTTGTCAGTACCTCAGTGAGATTTTCGTCAGGGAAAGGATAGAGCTGCTCTATGCGAACCAAAGCCACATCCGTGATCTGGCGCTCCATGCGCTCCGCCAACAGGTCATAATAGACCTTACCCGTACACAAAATCACACGGCGCACGTTCTTGTTGGACCGCACATTTGGATCCACATCGTCGTAAACCTTGTGGAACTTACTGCCCGGGCCCATCTCTTCCAGACTTGATACCGCCAATTTGTGACGCAGCAGAGCTTTAGGCGTAAACACAATCAAGGGCTTACGGATATTCCGACGCAGCTGACGACGCAAGACATGGTAATAGTTTGCCGGTGTCGTACAATTAGCCACCTGCCAGTTATATTCCGCGCACATCTGCAAGAACCGCTCAGGCCGGGCTGACGAGTGTTCAGGCCCCTGCCCTTCATAGCCATGGGGAAGAAGCATCACCAAACCGGACATGCGCAACCATTTGGCCTCACCAGAGCTGATGAATTGGTCAATAATCACCTGGGCGCCATTCACAAAGTCACCGAATTGGGCTTCCCACATGACCAACGTATTGGGATTGGTAAGGGAATAGCCGTATTCAAAGCCCAAGACCGACGCCTCTGACAGCGGGCTATCCAGCACCTCAAACCTTGCCTGGCCTTCTTCAATATGATTCAGGGGCACATAACGATTCTCATTGGTTTGGTCGATAAAGACCGCGTGCCGTTGAGAGAATGTACCCCGACAACTATCCTGACCCGAAAGCCGCACATCGTTGCCCTCACAAAGCAGCGTACCAAAAGCCAGAGCTTCACAGGTGGCCCAGTCCAGGCCCTCGCCCGCATCCAGCTTTTCACGCTTTTCCTGTCGGATACGATCAAGACGTTTGTGGAGAGTGAACCCCTCGGGCGCAGAAGTAATCGCATTCCCCACTTTGTGCAACAGCTCCATAGACACAACCGTGTCATCACTGTTGCCGTGCTCCTCACCCACATCAAATCCAGTCCACAAACCATCCAGCCAGTCAGCCTTGTGGGGCTTGTAGTTTTCTGAGGCGGTGAATTCGTCTTTCAGGTAATCAAGATACTTGTTTTCAAGGGCCTCAGCAGCCTCAGGAGTCAAGACACCCGATTCAACTAAAAACTTCTTGTACTGTTCTTTAACAGACACTTGCTTATCAATAGCCTGGTACATCAACGGCTGAGTGTAGGCTGGCTCGTCCATTTCGTTATGTCCGTGACTACGATAACAGAACAAATCGATGACGATATCTTTTTTGAAACGCTGTCTGAAGTCCATGGCCAGCTTAGAAACATAAGACACCGCCTCTGGATCATCCCCATTGACGTGAAATATGGGAGCCTGTATAGCCTTGGCCACGTCTGAACAATAGGGTGATGAGCGGGAATGTTTGGGGCTCGTTGTAAACCCAATCTGGTTGTTGATGATCAGGTGGATCGTGCCGCCCACTCGATAACCGGGCAGCTCAGACAAACACAAGGTTTCCGCCACCAGACCCTGGCCCGCAAAGGCGGCATCGCCGTGGATCAACAAACCCATCGCCACATCATGGCCCTGCAGCCCAAAGTTGCGTTGCTTGGCCCGGACTTTACCCACCACAACCGGATCCACAGCCTCCAAGTGAGAAGGATTCGCCGTCAGCGACAAGTGTATCTCGTGACCCAAGATTTCACGGTTATTGGAGCTTCCGAGATGGTATTTAACATCGCCGGAACCTTGCACATCTTCCGGATGGGACGGAGCGCCCTCAAATTCTGCGAATATGCTGCGAATGGGCTTACCAATAACGTTCGCAAGCACGTTCAACCTGCCGCGGTGAGCCATGCCGAAGACCATGTCTTTAATGCCATGCCGGGCCGCTTGCTTAAGTATCCCCTCTAGCGCTGGTATAGTACTCTCACCGCCATCGAGGCCGAAACGCTTGGCACCTGGATATTTCGCATGCAGGAATTTCTCAAAACCATCGGCCATAATAAGCTCGTAGAGTATACTGGTCTTGTCTTCCACGCTTAGAGCGTGACGCTCCTCCAGGTTTTCCACCCGATCGCGAATCCATTGCTTTTGTTCAGGATCCTGGATGTGCATATATTCCACACCTATAGTGCTGGAATAAATCTGCTGAAGTAATTCATAAATTTCAGCCAGAGTCGCCGTCTGCCGATGGAGAGACCCACCCAAATAGAAGGGACGGCTATAATCATCCTCCGTAAAGCCATAATTCTTAGGATCGAGCTCTTTATGATACTCGCGCTTTTCCAGACCTAATGGATCCAGGTTCGCCAACAAGTGACCCCGCACCTGATAATTGCGGATCAACATAGCCACTCGAATCGCGTCCTCAACAGCAGTGGTGACATCCACGGCTGCTTCCAGATTCGACTCCTTAGTGATCAATCCCTGCAGCAGCGCACGAGCCTCGTCGTCCAGGTTAACAAAGACCTGGGCCCAACTGGCATCGATGCTATTGGGGTCTCGTATGTATTGCGCGTATAAATCCGCTAACAGCTGGGCGTTTTGCCCTTGAAGGTAGGATGTGGACTCCGAGGAGTTAAGCATGTTTGCCTCTAACGATTTAAGTGCTTTACGTGTCATTTTAATCTCATAAATTGATAAGCAGATTTTAGCAGCCATTAACTAAGCCATAGTTAACGGTCATAAGAATAAAGAATATGCAAGCCCGGCGCAAGGAGATCTTAGGGCATTCGGTTATGTCGATCAAACAATTCCACATTACCGATTAAACACGACACTGGCGTTAAACGCCTTGCCGAGGGTTTTGATTTCTACGCATCGGATATAGCTCTCAAGCTTTTTCATAACCTCAACATCCTCTAAACCGCATATCCATAGCTTTCCGGCTATGACGAGCTGCTCATCTTGCGATGTTATCCTCTGCTGAACAAACTGTACTATGACACGAGCCTCACTATCAATAAAATCTCTGCAGTCCAATTCACCCTGTCCTATATAAATACAATCACGAGTAAGGGTAAGGATATTTCCTTGTCTTTCCAGATGATAATTTTGCTGAACTAGTTTTGTTACGCAGCGATTCTCGCTCATATGCTTCCGTATCGGGTCACACCAAGGTGGATAGAGTACCCGCGCACGCAAGATGGCATAGCGCTTTGTATGCGGGTTTCCATAGAGAATAACTTCATTACCATCAAGCCTTATACCCATTTCATTGATACGGACAGCCGTAGCATCCCGAACCGTAAAAGCTGCCCTCTTGACGGGAGGGATCTCAATAAAAGAAACGCTTGCATGAGCATTTGCGCTCGCAACGAGCCCATAGGCAGCAGCTGACAAGGATATAGTCCGAACAAAACCTATCATCAGCCTCCGCAATGCAAGCAACCCTATGTAACTACTATAAAGCAATTTGGTAAATCCGCAAACCAACAGGGAATTCACCAAAGATATGGCATTTTCAAGGATTTCATGTATAACCAATATGAGAATTCAGTGCAACTAGATCGATGGAATCATGGAAAAAGCTAGCCCTCCCCTTCAGCTAAAAGGTATTAGTTTTCATATTGGCTCGAGCCAGCTCTTCCGCCATGTGGATCTGACCGTAGAAGCTCGTGCGCGTATTTGCTTGGTCGGACAGAACGGAAGCGGCAAGTCTACGCTTATGAGGCTGATCGTGGGCCTTATGGAGGCTGATGAGGGCGTGATTTCTATTCAGCCTGGCACGCGCATCACTTACATGCCCCAGGAGCCCAGCTTTCCTGCTGATCAGACTGCTCTCGCCTATGTTATAGATCAAGAACACGTATCTGAACATGAGGCGAAATCCTTGTTGGATGCTTTGGGCATACCTTACGACAAACGATTAGATAACCTATCCGGCGGAGAGGCCAGGCGCGTATCATTGGCTTTTGCCCTGGTCACAGACCCAGATATTTTGATATTGGACGAGCCTACCAACCACTTGGATGTGGCCACCATTGAGTGGCTGGAAAAAAAGATCAGAAGCCTGCGCGGCGCTGTGGTCATGATCAGCCATGATCGTGCGTTCTTGAGAAACACCACCACCACAACCTTGTGGCTCTATAAAGGCAACATCCGTCGCCTCAACAAGGGCTATGCCCATTTCGAGGATTGGGCGGATAAGCTGGTGGAGGAAGAAACCAAGACCCTGATCAAAGCCGATAAAATCATTGAGCAGGAAACCGAATGGTCCCACGGCGGTATTTCCGCTCGTCGCAAACGGAACCAGGGACGACTGGCCCGTCTACGGACGCTGCGCGATCAACGCGCCCAACAGCTACGCACCCTCAAGCTGGGTCGCCTGGAAGCCGCTACGGCAGAGCTTTCCAGCCGTTCCATTATTGAGGCAGACCACATCTCTAAGGCCTACGGCCATCAAACTCTCATCAATGATTTCAGCACAAAAATCGTCCGCGGCGACCGCATCGGTATAATTGGACCCAATGGCTCTGGCAAGACCACACTGCTGAAGATGCTGATCGGAGAGCTAAAACCCGACCAAGGCAGCATTAAGATTTCCAAACGGTTGGAAACCCTCTATCTAGACCAAAACCGCACGCAACTGGATCCCAAGAAGACCATTCTGGAAACCCTGTGCCCTCAAGGGGGTGACATGGTGAAGGTCATGGGCAAGCCCAAGCATGTGATGGCCTACATCAAGGAATTCCTGTTCCAACCAGAACAACTCCGCGGGCCTGTCGGCGTGCTGTCAGGCGGCGAAAAGAACCGCTTACTCCTTGCCATGTCTTTGGCACAGGAATCTAATTTCCTGATTCTCGACGAGCCCACCAATGACTTGGATATGGATACGCTGGATAGGCTGCAAGATATGCTGGCAGCGTACGATGGGACATTACTGATCGTCAGCCACGACCGTGCGTTTCTGGATAACGTCGTTACATCCACCATCGTTCTGGAAGGAGATGGCACAGCCATCGAATACGCAGGTGGTTACGAAGATTACTTGTTGCAGAAAAAGGGGGGGACAGCTAAGAAAACTGAACATCAGCCGGCCCCTAAGGCCAGCAAAGCCGACGCGGAAGAGAAACAACCCCAAAAGCCTAAGAAATTGACCTTTAAAGATCAATACGCCCTGACACACCTGCCAAAGCAGATTCAGACCCTGGGGGAGAAGATATTGAAGCTCGAGCTCGAACTCAACGATCCCGACCTCTATGCCTCAGGCCCAGACAAAGCCCGAAAAGTCGCCCACGACCTGCAAGCCGCAAAAGACAAAAAGGACGAACTCGAACACCAGTGGCTAGAACTAGAGCTCCTAAGGGAAGAGATTGAGGGATAGCCCGGCTTGTCATCCCCGCGAAGGCGGGGATCCAGCTGATATGTGCTGCGGCGCAGCCCTATTTAGAGAATTAGGGGTCACTTCGCGACGCATTTTGTGCTGGATCCCCGCCTTCGCGGGGATGACAAGCGGGAGAGTCCCCCTAACATACTGGGAATACGAGGTATTCCGAAATTGTACGTGCAACTCTTGACAAACTGTGTTTTAATGACAATATATAAAGTATAAGAGGTTGTTAGACTTCTTTGTTATTGGAATATACATAGTTAAAGGATGATCGAAATGAAAAAGTTTTTAATATCAGTTGCGACAGCATTGTCAGTGTTAGTAATGGGCACAGTAAGCGTTCAGGCTGAAGGCCTTGACCTTCAAGACGTTTCTCCAGACACAATTGAGACAACTAAAGCAGAAAAGAGCAACTTTGAAGTACTGGGCGAAACTGCCGGTGCTGTAAAAGAAGTTGCTAAAGGCGGATTCATGGATGAGTATTGGAAGGTCGCTGCAGAAGCTGAAGCCAAAGTTAATAAGATAGCTGGCCCAAATGCTTCCATGTGGGATAAGTTCGTGGTTCGTATCACACACCCCCTCGAGATCTGCTTGGCACCAGTTAAGCATGTTGTAGTGGGAGCGGTCGTACCAATAATTACCAAGGTTGTTGGAGCCTAAGCACCAAAACCGAAAGAATTAAACCCGGCTACTTATCGGTAGCCGGGTTTTTTATTGTCCCAACTTCCAATGACCAAAGCTAGTAACATGTTGGGAATACAAGATATTCCAAAATTTTACGTGCCACCCTTGACAAAACCTGTTGCAATAACAATATATAAAGTATAAGAGGTTGATTAACTTCTTGATTATTAAATAGACATTTTTGAGGATGAATAGAATGAATAAGTTATTATTGTCATTTACTACAGCATTATCAGTATTGGCCATGGGCGCTACAGGCGCTCAAGCTGAAGGCATCAACGTAGAACTTGATGATCCCATCAACGTATCAATGCATGCCCCCATCAACATTGAACTGGATGAAGCTGCGCCTCAGAAAGCCGCCGCTCCTAAAGAGACAACAAAAGAGCAACCTGGCACCAAATTGACTATCGAAGACCTAAAAGAAGCAGCTGGCGTGGCCGCTGCCGGTGGCAAGCAAGCCAAGGAAATTGTTGATGGCGGTTTCTTCGATGACTACATGAAGAATGCAAAAGAAGTCGAAGCAGAAGTAGCTAAAGAAGTAGGTCCAAATGCTTCGTTGTGGGATAAAGTAAAGGCTCGCGCCAAGCGTCTTCCTCGTATGGCTGGCTTCGTAATTCAAAGAGCCGTTGCGCCAATCATCGGTGCGGTTCTGAATGCAGGCTCTGAGAGTGAAGCTAAGAAATAAGGTCAGCTTAATCTAGCTAACAAACAAAAGCATCCCCGATCACAGAAATGTGACCGGGGATTTTTGTGTCTAACCCACTTTTACCTGGTACCAGTGCGTTTTACTCTCTTTACTTGCGCTGACTCTTGGGATTCCTTCTCAGCAATATAGTCCCGTGTCAAAGGGGAGTGTTCGACATTCTTCATCATTTGTATCTGGAATATCATGAATCCACGCGTGAGGAAGGCAGCCCTACAAGAAGACAAATAAAAATCCCACATGCGGAAGAACCTCTCACCCCATTGCGCTAAGACCTCTTCTTTGTGTGCCAAAAACCGCTCACGCCAATGACGCAAAGTTTCCGCATAGTGGTGGTGAAGAATTTCAATGTCTGTTACGTACAGCCTCGATGGCTCAAGAGGTGCCAGGGTCTCGGACAATGCGGGACAGTAGCCGCCTGGGAATATATATTTATAAAGCCAGGCATTGGGACGGGTAGGTCCTGTAGAAATACCAATGGAATGCAGCAAGGCAAGGCCATCATCCTTGAGCAGAGTATGCACTTGGTTGAAAAATTCAGTGTAATGTTTCACACCTACGTGCTCGAACATGCCTACGGATACGATCCGGTCGTAGCGACCGGTTTCATGCCGATAGTCCCGAAGGTAAAATCGAACACGATCCTCAACACCAGCAGCCTTAGCTCGTTCAGTGGCAACACGGTGCTGTTCAACCGAGAGCGTAAGCCCTGTCACATCCACGTCCCAGTCACGAGCCAAGGTGATAGCAAGCCCACCCCAACCACTACCGATGTCCAAGACTTTCTGCCCTGGCTCCAGCCGCAATTTCGCAGCAATATGTCGCTTTTTGTTTTCCTGAGCGGTATCGAGATCATCGTCCAGGCTTTTGAAATAAGCACATGAATACTGCATATCTTTGTCGAGAAACAATCGGTACAGATTCTCAGACAAATCATAGTGATGGGCCACATTTTGTTGAGCGCGTGAGATAGGATTCTTCCAATGAAAGTAGGACCCAATAGTGGCCAAGTTTTCCGATAACTTTGTCAGCCAGGAGGCATCTTGCTTTTGCAGATTTCGACCGCAGAATATAAGGAAATCGTAAATGTCACCATTTTCAATGGAAAGATCGCCATCAGTATAGCCTTCACCCAAAGCAAACGAAGGAGCAAAAGCTAGCCTCCGTTCTATGGCTTTATTGTGAAGACGCAAGGTAATGGCCGGAGTGGGTGTAGCAGAAAATACGTGGCTGTTGCCGCGGTGATCAATGACTGTCAGAGTTCCGACCCTGACAAAGCTTTTAAGAAAAAAGTTAAAGAGCATGTTTAACGTCCTCCCAATTTTTGGAAATCGTAACACATATTTTTTGGCAAGGAAATGGGTTATCAGAAGGCAGATATTAGAGGCCAGATACTAAAGATCTGACCTTTTCTCGAATGTGACCGGGTATTTTTTATGGGGGCTAGCGCCATTGCCTTCATTACCAAGTCCTGCTACCCTTAAAGGACTCGATTCGGAGGACCTGATGTCTTTAAAGAAAATCATCTTACTTACCCTCACGACACTGTTTGTCAGCAATCAAGCCCTGTGTTCCTATTGGAATGACCCATCGCATGAAGAAGAGATTTTAGAAACTCTTGCAGCTGTGACCCAACAAGCTTTTCAAGTAATGACCCTACAAGCTCTTCAAGAAAGACCCATTGGGCATACGCCATGGCAAGACCCTAAGTTTCAACCATGCATTTTAGACCTCACGAGAAAAATTAACAGCGAAGCGGCTGAAAACCAGTACAACGTTATAGAGAGGTTACACAAGCAATTTGGCGCCCATATGTTTCAAGAAGTCTTCTATGGTAACTTCTACAAGGCACCACGACCTAGTGATCCAACCATTCTCATGTTTATAACACGCTTTGCCTTACGCGATCGAGATCTTACAAATATCGATTTCTTGGGCCAATTCACCCATCTGGTCGCCCTAGACTTGTGCACCTGCAAAATAAGCGGGGATGATGAGACATTCAAAACTCTCGGTGCACTGACAAATCTTACACACCTTGACTTGCACGACATCCAACCCGGCAGGAACTTCTCGGTGATCGGGGGACTTACCAAGCTGACTTACCTAGACTTGTCAGCCTCTCATTATAACAACATGCCACTGAACATAGATTATTCATTTTTGATGCACCTGACAAACTTGGAAACATTGCATATGGCCATGCGAAGGTATGAGAATGACAAGCAGGAGGCTCAACAAGTTGGCTTGGCCAAACAGGGCCATGTTTTAGCACCCCTGGCCCACCTGCGGGTATTGGATATCGATCATAACCATATGGGTGAAGGCATAACGGTGTTACGTAATCTGACATGCTTGGAAAATCTACGGATGAAGTGCAATAACGTGGGCCAGCACCTGACTGCCCTTGCAGGACTGCCTTTTATTAATGACCTCAGCCTTGAGGATGACTATCTGGGAGGAAGTCTCACCGTTTTGCAAACCTTGCCTCTCTTGAAAATCCTGCAACTCAAATGCAAAGGCCTCGCTGATGATGCATCAGCTCTCCTCAATTTATCAACGACTTTGGAGAGTATCCATTTGTGCGGTAACCTCGGGGAACAAACAAATATCTTAGAAATCCTTCGAGATAAGGGTATTGAAGTTTTGTATTTTCCGATTAGGGAGTAGTGCTTAACTCAGCCCACCATCAACTCCGGACATAAAAAAACGGCCCCCTTTCGGAGGGCCGTTTTAAATTCTTCGACGCGAGTGTCGGCTTTACTCTTCTGTCTTTGCAGGAGTAGCCTCTGCCTTAGGAGCCTCTGCCTTAGCGGCTTCCGCAACGGCCTCGGCGACTGATGACTCGCGCTCTTGCTTGATCTTTAGAGCCTCTTCCGCAGCTTTAGCTGCCAAACGGCCGTAATCTGTCTTTTCCTTAATACGAGCAGACTTACCGCGCAGATCGCGCAAGTAGTAAAGCTTCGCACGACGTACGCGCCCTTTGCGAACCAACTCCACCTTGATGTTTGGTGAATAGAGAGGGAACAAACGCTCAACGCCTTCGCCGTAGGATATCTTACGGACTGTGAAAGAGGAGTTGATGCCACCGCGGCTCAATGCAATGCATACGCCTTCGTATGCCTGCATACGCTCGCGGTCACCCTCGACAACCTTCACATGGACACGCAGAGTATCACCTGGGGCGAAATCTGGTATTGTAGTTGCAGCTGCAAGCTTAGTTACTTGCTCGTGTTCGAATTGTTGTAAAACGTTCATTCCTTGACCTCTTCAGTAACGTACTTATCCCATAAATCTCTGCGACGTTCTTTGGTGAGCTTTTCAGCCTCCGCCAGACGCCATTTTCGTATATTCCCGTGATGACCAGATATTAACACCTCTGGCACTTCCATACCGTTCCATACCCGCGGCCTTGTGTAATGAGGAGCTTCTAAAAGGCCGTGAGAGAAACTTTCTTCTTCCACAGACTCAAATGTTCCCACAACCCCGGGAACAAAACGAAGACTCGCCTCGATTACAGCCATCGCCGCAATCTCGCCACCACAAAGGATAAAGTCACCTAAACTGACTTCTCTCACCTGCCAATGGTCGAGCACGCGCTGGTCGATACCTTCGAACCGCCCGCACAACATAGCAACTTTTTTCACGTTTGCCAATTGTTTTGCATCATCTTGCGTAAAAGGTTTTCCGCGGGGCGATAAATAGAGCAAAACATCCGGTTTTTCGTCCCCCGAACAATGAGCCTCCAGCGCTCTATCCACCACATCAGCACGCATCACCATACCAGGTCCGCCCCCAAAAGCTGGCTCGTCTACGGTATGGTGTTTATCCTCTGCATAGTCGCGTATGTTAACAGTCTTCAAGGACCAAACCCCCTGATCCAAAGCATTACCCAAAATTGAGCAGCCAAGAGGCCCTGGGAAAATATCAGGAAAAAGCGTAAACACAGTCGCTTGCCACAGGGGAGGTTGCATTTATTCTGGCTCAGGCTCAGGCTCAGATTCAGATTCAGATTCAGATAAAGTTAGAAAACTCTCGTCCAAGACGATATAGCCGTCACGCGCATGAACCTCCGGCACCGCAGCTAGAGTAAATGGCACTGCCACCGTCAAAAATGGGTCAATGGTCAGAAAGTCCCCTGCCCCATGGTTCTCAACGTTCTTCACAACACCAATTTCTTCGCCTGAAAGAGACCGAACCTTAAGACCCACTAGGTCATTAATATAGAACTCATCTTCTTCCAGCTCAGGCATTTGGGAACGGGGTACATAAAGGTCTATGCCACGGGCTGCCTCGGCTTCCAGGCGGTCACTGATTTCTTCAAACTTCACCACAAGCATATCGCCTTTCAAATGGCGAGCTTTCTTAATCGTAAAAGCCTTGCCATTACTAGCCTTAAGGACTTTATAGCGCTGCAGCTGCTCCGGGTTATCAGAATAAACCAGCACACGCACAGAACCACTCAAGGAATGGGGCCCGACGATTTTGGCAATAAGAATGTTGTCTTGATCTTGCTTTGTCATAGAGTCATGTATAAGGAAAAAGCCAGTGCTTGTCCAGAAAAAAACCGGCTGCGAGAGCCAGTTTTGCATGTTATTTAGGAAATGAGTCTGCCAAACAGAATAACAGTGATAGGAGGCTGCGTTAATAGGCGCAAGACCTTGCGATCGTCACCTTATTGTTCATTCCTTGTGAGCAACTACCCCTAACCCAGCACTTACTTCGCATTTGGTAATGCACCTTGCTTTCTCGACGTCGAAAAGGAACTTACTTTTAGCGATTTCCCTGGTTGCGCAGCTTTCCAAGGACCAGGCGTTTTTGCGGGGGCATTCGGGGTGGATACGTTCTTCAGCTTAAATTTCTTCATCTTAGCTAAAACGGCATCAGCCGCATTTTGACATTCCGTAGTGGCGTTCCCTACCGATACTCCGCTAGCACTTGGGCCATTGCGTTTGTACTGACAGATATTAAGAAGAGCTTGCTTCCCTTCCTTAAAAAGAGCACTTGCCGTATCACGATCATCCTTACTATTAATCTCGTTCTTGCTTTGAGCATCAAAAAACTTTAATTCCTTCACCAAAGGATCCAAACTATTTCTTACTAAACCATCTTTGTTTATCATAACAGGTTCATCTTCTGCCCGGACATCCCCAACCAAAACCAACATCCCCAGGCTCAGCAATATCCATATCTTCTTCATTATTTTTCTCCGCAGTAAGACTATAAATCTTGGGTTTTACTTCATGATTCCATATTAATTAATCTTAATTAACTTATAGTAAACCTCCCAGGAAGCATCTCTTAATTCCTTGTAAACTTCTTGGGCCTTATAATATAGTATGGAGATGGAGCAAGCTGTCGATGATGTGGTTTAAACGTTTCATATTCAATATGATGCTAAGATACAGCCGGTCAAAGCTGCGCCGGGGCATATCGATCTATGGCATAAGAACCGATTATCAACTGTTCGCGAAAATCATTTATTTCCTCAGCCCTATCGCCCATGAAGTCGCCATCAAGGAGTCTGCGACGATCGGCAAAGTTCCCGTCATGACGTTTACACCCGAGAAGTCAAGCGAGCGCGTCATCCTTTACATACACGGAGGCGCATTTGTCATTAATCTCGAGGACCTTAAGGGTGCCTATACCCCCTTTCTTGCAAGATTGGCACTAGAATCAGAATCCGAGGTCATAATACCTGATTATCGCACCGCACCTGAGGTTCCACACCCTGCAGCACTGGAGGATTGTGTCACAAGCTATATTGGTCTCCTGGGAATGGGCACCAAACCTGAGAATATCTGCCTGATGGGCGATTCCTGTGGTGCAGGGCTGGCTTTGGCGACCATATTGAGTCTCCGAGAAAAAAACATTCCACTACCCAGTTGTGTGGTCACCATCTCAGCCTGGGCCGATCTGAGCCTCACAGGTAACTCCTTGTATACCCGTTCTGACAGGGATCCCATGTTCAGCATCGATCCTGTTACTGGATTTACTAACCATTATTTACAAGGGGCATCCCCGCTAGATCCGCTGATCTCACCATTCTATGCAGACTTTACTGGATTTCCACCCATGTACATGATGGTAGGTGGACGAGAGATTTTGCATGACGACACCACGCGTATTGCCGCTAAAGCAAAGGATGCTGGCGTTGATGTAACTTTGGATGATGACGATAAGATGATCCACATCTATCCCATATTCTTCGGGGTTATACGAGAGGGTCTGTTTGGTATCCAGAAACTAGCCGGTTTCGTCAAAGCGCGAACGGGGCTAACAAGGGAGCTCCCTAGCAAGACTCGTCAAGTCAGCTAAGGGCATCTCGCCCGCATCGGCAGCCCTTTTAGGAACTGTGTTTTCCTCTTCTTCCACATACCAAGAAGCCTTGACCAGCATAAACACCGCCAGTGGCGCAGAAACCGTTAAGCCTAATAACATCGCCATCTGAAGGCTATCCGCCTCATTGTAGCCCATGTTACCCATCACGACGCTGATTTCTCCCATTATATATGGCCCCATGGCTAAGCCTATCAGTGTACCCGCCAGCTGATTAAAGGCTATGGCCGTTGCTCGCATGCGGGGCGGGCATAATTCGCTCGCCATAGCAAGGCTGGATGGAATCCAGATCATTCCCCAGAATATACCTAGAGATGCATATGTGTATAACATAGATAAATCTTGAGCCTGCAAAGCCATATAATAGAAAGGTAACGCGAGCATGGAGACCAATCCCATATATGGCCTAGCCTTTGGAGTCAAGCGCTTGAGAAGATCTGAACAATAGCCCCCCGCCAGAATGCTCAGTATCCCCGCAGCAAATACGATAATACCCATCATGGCCCCCACCTCGCTCGGCGTGGAATGAAAACGCCGGATGATATAGGGCGCAAACCAAAAACCAAGTCCGTAAGATGTAAAGCCTATCAGCGAGAAACCCAAGACTGAATAACGCATAGCCTTCGATTTGAAAACCATCACAAAACATGGAAAATCGACGATTTTAACCCGCTGAAGCCAGGAAACAAAAGCGTAGCCACCTAAGGCTAAGGTAATCCATTGGCCAGGGCTGCCAAGGAAATATATGCAGACGCTCGCAATGGCAGCAAGAAGAAGGCCATAGCCTATGTTACGCACGACCACACTTCTCTTTCCCCGTAGCTCGCCTCCCGGGGCATGACTGGCATTCTGCCGACCACTCAAGCGATATAAGTTGTAAACCGTAAACGGCGGTATAACAGCCGCAAGCTCTTGCAAAAACAACTTGAGAGGACGGACATTAGATTGTTCCACAACCTCATCGTCCATTTGGCCGCGTTTGGGCTCTCTAAGCATTAAAACCAGTGCTGCCAGCAACAACCCGGGCACTCCCACCAGGAACATGGACAACTGCCAATCCTGCATTCCAAAAGGAGCCTCTCCGTTAGGAAACCACTTTCGATAGACCGACAAAGTAGCTCCACCTACAGCAAAACCCAACCCGGAGCCTATAAATACACCTGTTGACCAGATCCCGTAGGCCGTCGCCCGAATTTTTTTGTTGAAGAGGTCTGCCAGCATAGACAGAGAGGCCGGCGCCGCGGCGGCTTCACCTACACCCACACCCACACGATAAATAGCCAGCGCCGTAAAGGAATGAGCCGTACCAGACAGTGCCGTCATCAGACTCCACAAGAACACACCACAACCAATCAGCTTCTTACGGCTCCAGACATCAGCCAGTCTCGCCAATGGAATACCGCAAATAGAGAAAAAGACCGCAAACGCAGTACCATACAAAAAGCCAAGACTAGCATCATCTACATGCAAACCGGCCTTGATTTCCTCAGCCAGGATGGAGATGATCGTCCGATCAATAAAATTGAGGATGTAAGTCAGAGTCAGGATCAGCAGCGCATAATAGGCGTAGGGCCGCGCTTTTTGGTAGTGTGTCATAGGCCTGTCTTTTCGTTGAACTTAGCAACTATCATAATTAAAAACCGGCGCAGATCAACTAGAAAGGTGGGGATGCTACAAAAGCTTTCTACAGTTGAGGGGGAAACCATAGTTGATATCTATAGCCTCAAGGAAATATATGCTATGGGAATCCGCTAATATTATCGCCAGCAGATCACAAAGGTCTTGAGCTTTTTGACGACAGCGTCGACAAAATTAACATGGAGCCAACTTTTAGGATTTTTTCTTAGCCAGAAAGTTTAACCATGCCCTATTAGGACTAGGCGAAACCTGGCTTCTGGTATCTTCTGTTTTCCATACTTTTATAATTTCGAACAGATCACTCAAGTAGGGAATCACGGTTAGCTCGTCCATATTGTAAAATTCTCTGTCCTCAGTAGGCATGGGACCTTGACCATATTTATAGGATCCATAAAAAATTCCATCTGGCTTGAGTGACTGATGAATGAGTTTATAGACAGCACTTGTTTCTTCAAAGGGGACGTGAAGTAACGAGGCATTAGCCCAAACCCCTTCAAATTCATTACAGAATCCCATTTCAAGAAATCTCATGTTGTGAACATCCTGGCCAATTTCCATAGCAGCCAACTTTACCATTTCCACAGATGCATCAATAGCATGAACATTAAAACCCCTCCCGATGAAATATTTTGAATCCCTACCAGATCCGCAGCCAGCATCTAAAATACGGCTTCCTTGAGGTATGAGTGATAAAAATTCATCACAAATAGCTGACATGTCAGCATGGATTGTCCTGTTGTAAAAGCCTTGGGCATTTTTATTATAGTAATCTATGGTCGCCGTCATCGGTTATGCTCATTACTAAAAGCCAGTTTCAGCAGTAGAATATGCACAAAACAATAAAATCTGTCAACGACCAGACACGGCCTGATAGCACTTGTAACCAAACAGTTTGTTGTCAGGGGAAAACAGTTGCTATGTTAGTTCCATAATCACATGTTTCTGAGACAGAGAGAACCTCTCAACAAATTACGGGTTAATAAACTCGTTATCAGCACAATCGGGACGTAGAACGTTGAATAAAATAGGAGCAAATAGCTACCAGGGTCTTTAAATTATGAGTTTTGATCCATATATTAACAAGTAAAAAGACGTCACCTAAGAAAATAGGTTATTTATTATCAGACATAATAACAGTCATATACGAAGCATTAATAATAATATGATAATATGTAACCAAGTAAGAGTGTAATGAATTTAACAAAGGCTTATGCTTGCTCTTAAATCAGTTTGTTTTGCTAATTTTCAAATTTATGGAGGAAAGAAATGAAGTCTATACAGATTTTTGATCCCGCTATGTGCTGTAACACAGGCGTTTGCGGCCCTGATGTTGATCAGAGTTTAGTATCCTTTTCTGCTGATTTCGACTGGGCTAAAAAAAACGGCGTTAAAATTGAACGGTTTAATCTTGCACAGCAACCGCTTGCCTTCGCAGAAAATAAAATGGTCAAAGCTTTTCTTGAGCGTTCAGGCGAAAAAGGCTTGCCCCTTGTTTTAGTTGATGAAGAAATTGCTCTTGCCGGGCGTTATCCCGATAGAGCGGAACTTGCTCACTGGTCTGGCATCGAATACAAAGCTGAATCAGAAAGCAAAACCGGCGACTCATGCTGTTCGGGTAAAAAGTGCTGTTAAAACGGTCAGGATTAGAAAAAATGAAGTTCCTAGAATCCCCGCCACGCTTCCTTTTCTTTACGGGAAAAGGAGGTGTTGGTAAAACATCCCTTGCATGCGCAACGGCCTACTATCTGGCAGATAACGGCAAGCGGGTATTGCTTGTTAGCACGGACCCGGCTTCCAATGTCGGGCAGGTTTTTGATGTAGTTATAGGTAATACCATAACAGCAATCAAAGCTGTAAAGAACCTTTATGCACTAGAAATAGATCCCCAAGAAGCGGCACAGGCTTATCGTGATAAAATTGTTAATCCGGCTCGTGAAGCTTCTTTGCCGGAAAGCGTCATTAAGAGTATCGAGGAACAGCTTTCAGGGGCATGCACAACAGAAATAGCCGCCTTTGACCAATTTACTGACTTACTGACAGATGGGACACTAACCCGGCAATATGACCACATTGTATTCGATACGGCACCCACTGGTCATACGATAAGATTGTTGCAACTTCCTGGTGCTTGGAGTGATTTTCTTGAACAAGGCAAAGGCGACGCATCATGTCTTGGGCCGTTGGCTGGACTAGAAAAACATCGATCGCAATACAAAGCAGCTGTTGACTCGTTAGCAGATGCCAATCGCACGCGGTTAGTTTTGGTGGCAAGGGCCCAAACCGCCACACTTCGAGAGGCCGCAAGAACGCAGGAAGAATTGGCTGCCATTGGTCTTAACAGACAATATCTGGTCGTAAATGGCATCTTGCCACCAGAAGAAGCTGACTACGATGATCTTTCCGAGGCTATTCATGAGCGCGAAAATGAAGCATTATCCAAGATTCCTGAACAATTAAGGTCTTTACCTTGTGATCACATACCTCTTCAGCCCGTCAATCTAGTAGGACTCAAGGCCTTGAGAAATCTATTAGTGGGGGCAAGGCAGGTAGTGGAAGATGATATAAAAGACAATATAGAATTTAACTTCGATGGCCATGCCCTTTCAAGACTTGTGGATGATATTGAATCAGATGGCCGCGGGCTGGTTATGGTGATGGGCAAGGGTGGCGTAGGAAAAACTACAATTGCCGCAGCTATAGCTGTCGAGCTGGCCGCACGAAATTATTCTGTGCATCTGACCACATCAGACCCTGCAGCGCATCTATCAGAAACTCTTAGCGGATCACTCGACAACTTGGTTGTTAGTCAGATTGACCCTAAAACCGAAATTGAACGATACCGTCAACATGTACTCGAAACGAAAGGTGCAAAGCTGGATGAACATGGGCGTGCTTTGCTTGAAGAAGATTTACGTTCCCCTTGTACTGAGGAAATAGCTGTCTTTCAGGCTTTTTCACGTGTTATCCGCGAGGCCTCAGAGAAATTTGTAATCATGGACACAGCTCCCACTGGCCACACGCTCCTCCTTCTTGATGCAACTGGCTCCTACCACCGAGAGATTACAAGACAAATAGGTGAAGGCGTTAAATTGGTCACTCCATTGATGCAGCTTCAGGATCCTAAGTGCACGAAAGTGTTGATCGCAACGCTTGCAGAAACAATTCCTGTTCTCGAAGCTGCAACCTTACAAGAAGATCTACGTCGCGCTGGCATTGAACCATGGGCATGGGTTATTAACAACAGTATTGCCGCAGCTCACCCCCGATCTTCCCTACTCAAAAGACGAGCGTTAGATGAATTGTGCGAAATTGATATAATAGCAAAGAACTACGCCAAGCGTTACGCCATAGTACCAATGCAAAAAAAGGAGACCTACGGCTCCGATAGATTGAGAAGCCTTGTCACCTAACAACATTAGGAATTATCCAATACAATTGTATGTTTCACCTGTGGAGTAACCCCAAAAAGTGTTAGTTCTGAACCAACTCCCGTAATCAGATGGTTTTGGATAATTATGACTTGATTGTTTGTTTTGTGTGAGGAACTGAACCTTCAGTCCAACCTGCTAAAAGCTGCATCCAGCAATTTGGCAATCTGTATATTTCGACTTTCTTCGCTTTTCTCGCCCAAAACCACAGCGATGAGTCTGTGGCCGGAACGCTCTGCTGAAGCGGCCACGCAATATCCTGCTTTTGATATAAAACCAGTTTTGCTGCCATCCATGCCCGGATATTGACCTAATAACTTATTGCCATTTTCATAAACTTTCCCCTTAAAACTGAATGTAGTCTTACCAAGATACGGGTAATAATGAGGGAAGTCCGTATATAGAGCCTTTAGCAAAATAGCCATGTCAAGAGCCGTCGTTTTATGATTTTTGTTAAACCAGCCGCTAGCGTTTTTGAACACCGTGTGGGCCATTCCGAGTTTTCTAGCTTTTTGGGTCATTTTGTCGGCAAAAACAGACTCACTGCCAGCAATCTTTTCAGCAATGACAACTGCCACATCATTGGCAGACTTTACCGCCAGCGCGAGTATTGCATCTTGGATTGATATTACATCTCCAGGTTTAAAATTTAAGATGCAGCCCTGTTGATTTCGCGCGTTTTCAGAAACGGTCAGCCTGTCATCCATCGCAAACTTTCCCTGCTCAATAGCTTCAAACAATAAGTATAATGACATCATTTTTGTTAGTGATGCTGGGTATCGCGCAGCTCGTTGATCTTTCCCAGCCAGAATGGCTCCTGATTCGGCGTCGATCACAATGGATGCAGATTGTAAGGTGTCATTATTCATTTTCATTTCAGCAGCATTTAGAAAAGCAGTCGGAAATAGCATAAGCATCAGAACTGTAACCGACAGAATAATTGCTTTATTCATTATCTCTCCTAAATTATGCAGCCCAAATTTAACAGAATCTAACCTGAACGGCAACTGACCTTTCAGAGCCTTCTAAATTTTCCAAAGCTACGTTATTAAAGCTACGTTATTAAGGGATTAGTCCCAATTCTGGTTAACGATTTAGCTTGAATTATCGCACCAACATGCTATTTTGGCGGCATAAAAACGGAGATTCAGTATGTTTAAACAGTCTATGCGTAACTTGTTATTGGCTTTTTTGAGTTTTTCTAGCCCGACTGAAGCATTCAATCAGAAGGTTGTGCAGGCTAATGGCCTTGACTTTTGGACGGAGAGCTTTGGGAATCCTCAAGATCCTCCGATTCTGCTCATTATGGGGCATGCTAGACAAGGATTGATGTGGCATCAGGCCTTCTGTGAGAAGCTCGCCAGTCAGGGTTACTTTGTCATCCGATATGATCACCGAGACACAGGGCTCTCTTCCTCTATAGATTATAAGAAGAAGCCATATAGCTTTATGGATATGGGCAAAGATGCTATAGCAATTTTAGACAGCTACCAGGTGCCCAAAGCACATATTGTTGCTTACTCAATGGGTTGCCCCATCACTGTCTTGATTGGTTCCCATTATCCACAGCGCGTGTCTACAATGACGCTGATTTCAGGATCCATAGACTTTCGTCCGTGCCTCGATGCTTTAGATGGCAAGGCAAATAAACATAAGCTATCGCCCTCTGGTCCTGAATATGTGAAATGGGTGAGGAGTTTTGCAACGAACATGCCTGAGAATCAAAAAGATCTTGTGGATAGAATTGTTCAAGGGGATATGGTGTTGAATGGCTCTGGCATCCATTTCGATGAGGCATTGCATAGGCAATTGGCCATGCAGAGTGTCCTACGGTCTAAAACAACTGCTGGCAGCATGAATCATCGAAGCGCAACCGAGGCGAGTTTTCCGCTATATCGTGATGCAGCTCAGAAAGTTAAGACCCCAACCCTTATCATACAAGGGGATCACGACACTATCTTTCCGGTGGATCATGGGGAATACATGAAAAGTCAAATTCCCAATTCTCAGTTGGTCATAATCCCAAAAATGGGCCACTCGCTTAATGAGGCCTTCTATGAGGAAGTTATAGATCAGATTATGAAAGTGACTGGGAAATAGTAGCAGGACTATGTGTTACGCGTAAATCTCCGTAGCCCCACTAACCCATGAGATCGAGATGGTCTAAAATTAAGACCCTTTCTGACAAAGACCTGAAAAATACGATTCGCCAGAGGTCCCAAATTAGTTCCAATTGGTTTTGATTCAGAATTATCTGTATTTGGACTTATGAAGTTAGCCGCGGGAAGCGGAACGAATTACCCAGGCTAGCAGTAGAATCTATTTCTAGATTCTGGTTTCTAGCTTCTAGCTTCTAGTTTCTGGTTTCTAGTTTCTGGTTTCTAGTTTCTGGTTTCTAGATTCTGGTTTCAGCTTCTAGATTTTAGTTTCTAGCTTCTGGTTTCTGCTTCTAGATTCTGCTTCTAGCTTCTAGCTTCTAGCTTCTAGTTTCTAGTTTCTGGATTCTAGCTTCTAGCTTCTAGTTTCTAGTTTCTGGATTCTAGCTTCTAGTTTCTGGTTTCTGGATTCTGGATTCTGGATTCTGGATTCTGGATTCTGGTTTCTGGATTCTGGTTTCTGGTTTCTGGATTCTGGATTCTGGTTTCTGGCTTCTAGTTTCCGGACTCCAAACCCAAGCCCTTTATCCGCGATTAGTATCACCAGATACTTGCGCCAGAGCGGTGCCCTGCTTCAGCTGAGCGTATTGCAGGTCAAAGCTACCTTTGGCCTTGATAAATTCATCTCGCTGCTTGCCCGTCAGCTTTGGTGCTGGCATGGACTTGATGCTGAGTGGATTGACATGTTTGTCGCCGATAAGTACTTCGTAGTGAACATGTACACCGGTTGCTCTGCCCGTTGCGCCGGCGTAGCCCAGGACCTGCCCTTGCTTAAGATGAGTGCCGCGACGCACACCTTTTCCATACTTGCTCAAATGGGCATAAGCGGTTTTATAGCCATTGCTATGACGGATACATACATAATTGCCATATGCGCCATAACGATCGGCTCTTTCCACTACACCATCGCCTGCCGCCATAACTGGCGTACCAAGAGGCACTGCAAAGTCTACCCCTTTATGGTGTTTATGATATCCTTGGATGGGATGCTTGCGCATACCAAAGCCGCTGGAAATTCGAGCTCCATCCACGGGCGTCTTCATCAATCCGCCTTTACGTAGGCTCTCGCCTTTTTCATTATAGAAGCCCATCACACCATTCTTTGGCTTGAAGTGGTAAAGGTGATTGGGCTTACCATCGGTGGTCAGATTGGCATACAGCAATGTGCCCGGCCGTTGGCGTCCTGTTTCAGGATCCGTAAATACCGTGTACATAAGTCCAAAAGTGTCACCTTCCTTGATGCCACGCTGAAAGTCCACGGTGTGGCTGAAAGCGGAGGTCATCGCGTGCAGGATCTCATGAGGAATGCCATTGCGGTTTGCCGCCTCAGACAGGCTTCCATCAATACGAGCTTCTGCCCAACGGCGCTCCTCGATAAGACGGATCTCATGCTTTTTGCAATCAAACTCCCCTTCATCATTACGAATGGCAATCACCTCGTAATCAATGGTGGGACGTACCTTCATTTCCTGTATTTTGGGACTGTAGTCTTGCTTGTGAGCCTTAGCCAGCGTCAGCTCAATTTCCAAACCCGGTTTCAGATCTTTGGGCTTGTAAAGCTTGGAAATGGATTTGGTTAAAAGGTGGATTTCCCGGTGAGATAACTTATGACGGCCAAGTACGCTGGCAAGGGTATCACCCTTACCCATCTTCAGTTTAACGTTGGTGACGAGATTTTCTTCTTCCTCAGCCTCAGGCTCAGCCAGCACGACATCGGCCTCAGCCAGCAAAATGGGCTCAGCCACTGTTACCTCAGGTACAGTATAATAGTCATATACCTCACAAGCACCGAAGACGGTTGCTAACAGGAAACATATTGCACTTGCTGACCAGCGATGGATGTCTTTGCGCTTCATGGGCTCTCTTGTTACGGTTTATCTCATATGAACAAACTTACCCTAAAACGATCATGACTTGCAAGAGATAGGTGCAATTTTATATAAATTAGACTATACTAATTTCAATCAGTTGGCTCATAACGCCTTGTAGACAAGGGATACGAGCTAGAAAAAAAGTTGGGAGAATTTCATGCAAGATTTATATGCCGGCCGTTTGCTTTGCTCACGTATTTGTCACGACTTAATTACCCCTGTGGGTGCCATTTTGAGCGGCCTTGAGTTGCTAGAGGAA
>Ga0182030_10004005_pt1 | contig 31407 bp, 14 predicted proteins | sample 812S3MmetaG_FD_121299 | JGI IMG/M metagenome (GOLD analysis project Ga0182030, IMG submission 121299) | Permafrost microbial communities from Stordalen Mire, Sweden - 812S3M metaG (Illumina Assembly) | ecosystem: Environmental > Terrestrial > Soil > Wetlands > Permafrost | place: Sweden...
ACCGGGCGTGCTGTCGACTCGTTTGAGAACTTCGTCCGACGAAAGCCGAGCGGCTGCGGCGACGTCGAGCGGCGGCGTCACGCTACTGCCGGGAGTGGAGCGCGCGCATGCGTGAGGTCTTTTTCATCTGGCGGGGACCTCCATCAGCGGGAAGAGCTCGTCGAGGACTTCGACGGCGCGCACGACGTGCGCCTTCGATATTGTTTGCATATCGAAGGTAACCTCCGCGGAGCTCCAGAGTAGAAGAGGCCGCGCTGCCGGGTCAGCCGGCCTTAGAGCTCTACGCGAAAATACGATTGTTAGTGCGCATTTGGAGAAGATGAACTCTCGCGCTTACGGCGCGTCGCTTAGAATCTAATTGGCGTCATGTCCAGGCGGGTGGCTTTCACAAAGCGCGACCTCAAAGATGAGCTCGAGCGCGAACGCGAGCGCATGGGTACCGATTACGACCGCTTCGAGAAGCTTTCGCGCACGAAGAAAGACGGACCTGATCCTTCCGTTCTCTAGCTCCCATTCTAAGAAGTCTAATGAGGCAACCCCTTAGTGGCCGTTAGACTGGATGGACACGATCCATCACGGCGATGACGCTGTACATCGCGTGACAAGTGCCGGCGAACGGCAAATCCTTCAAGAAACGCGCGGGCAGATCGACCGATCAGCTCAGCGGATGATGTCACGAACGTCAAGTTCGGAGGCGCGTCAGGAGGTTGCTCGCATCGTCGAAGACGGCGCGGTCGGTACGGAAGCAATCGCGTGACCGATGCAGGCTGCTGCGGGTGCTTAGCGCAACGGCATAGTCGACATCGTACAGCAAACGGGTTCGTAAAGCACCGGGGTCGCATACACGATTCGCTGGGACCTCACGGACGTCCCGCGGAGCGCCTCAGGCAAGTGCAGGAGCGTCGTCGGGGTGCCGAAATTTTTACAGCGATGGATTCACGGCGTTCGTTCCTCGCGCTCTCGGCGGCTTTCGGTGCATCAGTGCTCGGGCAGGCGTCTGCCCGAGCGCAGACCGCGACGCTCGTCGTGCGGCTGGGCATCGTGCCGTCCTTTGCCGCCGGCCAGGCATTCTACGCCGCGGACCTCGGGCTGTTCAAAAAACATGCGCTCGATGTCCAGTTCCAGACCTTCAACAACGGCGCGACGATCGCAGCAGCGATTGCGGGCGGTTCGCTCGACGCCGGATTCTCCGATGTGATCGGACTAGGCGCCGCATACTTGCGCGGCTTCCCGTTTGCGGTGATCGCGCCGGGCTTCTTCAATACGCCGACGGCTCCCGGATACGCAATCGTCGTCAAAGGTGACTCGCCCATCAAAGAAGCCAAGGACTTCAACGGCAGAACCATCGCGATCAACGCCGTGAAGAGCATCTCGCAGCTCGTCGTTCAGGCATGGGTCGACGGCAACGGCGGCGACTCGAAAACGATGAAGTTCGCCGAGCTGCCGTTCGCGCAGATGGTACCCAGCGTCGCGCAGGGGACGGTTGATGGTTGCACGCCCGGCGAACCGTTCGTAACGGGAGCGCTCGAGGAGGGCATGCATTCGTTCCCGCTCGACAAGAACGGCTTGATCAATTACATGCCGGCCGGGTACTTTTCGACGCGCACGTGGATCACCGCGAATCCCGTTGCAACCGCGCGTTTCACCGCCGCGATACGCGAGGCGTCTCTCTTTGCCAACCAGCGGCCGTCGCCGCCGCAAACCGCCGAGATCCTTGCGAAATATACGAAGGTTCCGCTGGGCATGGTAAGCCGGCTGCGGATGACGCCGGAATACGGCACGACCCTGTTGCCCTCGCACGTCCAACCCGTCATCGACGCCGCTGCGAAATACGACATCCTGCCCAAAACGTTCCCCGCTTCCGAGATCCTCTATCTACCGAAGTAACGGAGAGACGACCACCGTGCAAACCGTAGAACCAGCGCGCATTCCGCACAAGGCGATCCCGGAGTTCGCCGACTTCGCGCACACCGGACCGGGCACGCTCGCCGGCGAGTACATGCGGCGCTTTTGGCAGCCGGTCATGCGGTCGGAGGATCTGCTTCCGGCTCGCGCGCTGCCGATCACGATCATGAGCGAACACTACACGCTCTTCCGCGGCGAGGGCGGCGAGCCGCACGTCGTCGCACAGCGGTGCCCCCACCGGAGCACCGTCCTCTCGGTGGGAACGGTCGAAGGCGACAGCATACGATGCCACTATCACGGCTGGCGGTTCGATGGCGGCGGACAATGCGTCGAGCAGCCGGCCGAAGACGACGGTTTTGCAGCGAAAGTACGCATTGCCGGCTACCCGACTCGCGAGCACGTCGGCTTGATCTTCGCCTACTTCGGACCGGGTGAGCCGCCGAGCTTCCCAAATTGTCCAGCCTTCACCGACGGCATCACCGAAGCACGGTGTGAGGTCGTTCCGATAAACTACTTTCAGTCATGGGAGAACACGTGGGACGAAGTCCACGTTGCTTGGACCCATCGCGCCGGAGGAATGCACGCGGTACCGGATCTCTCCCAAGAGACGTTCGAAGAGACCGATTACGGCGTCTTGAAGCGCAGCCAAAAATCCGACGGCTTGCGGCGCGTTGCCGTATACCTGATGCCGAACATCATCCGAGTTCTCGTTCCACCGCCGAATGCGCTTGATAAGAAGCATTCCGGACCGCGCTTGCGGGAGTCGTATCTGTTTCTCGTGCCGATCGACGACGAGAACCACATGCTCTTCAACACGCAAGAGGCACGCGTTCCCGAAAACGAGCGCGAAGCATACGCGAAAGTCTACGCCGAGTACCTCCGCAAGCGCGCCGAAGCGCGCCCGCGCACCGAGGTCGCAGCAGATATTCTAGCGGGCAAACTCCGCATCGCCGACGTGCTCGACCACCCGAACTTGGTGACCATCGAAGACATCGTCGCACAGGCGGGCCAGGGACGCATCGTGGACCGCAGCCAGGAGTGGCTCGGTCGCTCCGATGCCGGCATCATCTTCCTACGCAAACTCTGGATGCGCGAAATGAGGGCCCTAGCGGAAGGGCGTCCGCTCAAGCAGTGGGCGCCGATGAAAGAGATGCCGCGGGCCGACAACTCGGCCGGGTCCACGGCGATGTTGTAGTCGCGTTCAGCGTTCGCCGGGGGAATGTAGCCTCGGCGCAAGTCTTCCTCATTACTCACGCGTAAGGCGTGCCGGCCATTGCAGCTTTTACACCGATTGTTCCCTGATCAACGCAAGTAAGAAATGCGGCTTGTGCTTGGCCTGCATCTCGGGTCTCTCGGAAAGTTTGATGAGCCCGGATGAGGGGCCACCGTCCACGTAGCTAACAGCAGACTGGCCGCGAGATGGGCATCGGTATCGGCGGGTTCTCGTCCCACGGATTCGGATAGCGCCTCCGCTACGACGAGCGCGATCTCGTCACGTATCGCCCGAGCGCGAGCCTTGAGGGTTTCGCTGCCTTCAATCGTTTTTTGCGCGTCGCCTGGCACTCGCGCACCACAGCGAGGAAGGGGCGGTGGTGCTACAACTCAGCGTTACAGACTATCGTTCGCTGTACCAGACGCCATTGTTGGATGCGTTCGAGGAAGAAGCGGCAGCCAAAGAAGCCGACGCGAGCTCCAAAGATAGCGAATCGTGAATCGCGTGTCGACGTCATCCCGTCAGCACCGCCGACGGGTGCTTAACGTAACGGTATAGTTGCAATCGCGCAGCAGAAAGCTTGCAAAGCATCCGAATCACGAGCGTAATTCGCGAGCGCATCACAGACGTCCCGCGGCGCGGCACGCAAGCAGGGTTAGCGCCTAGCTATGGTTACCGACGGCGCAGCCAATGACTCTGACAAGCAGGCTGGAAAACTGCTCTGCGCGCATGACCGCGCCGGCGAACGAGGCCGTGCGATGTCGCGATCTCCGCGGCGCATAACTCGACGCACGTCTAGGCCGAGCAGCCCTTCATAGAAGGCACGAGAACGGCTGAGATCCGCGACATACGCCGCAGGGCCTTTGAATCGTAGAGTATTCATGATAAAACCACCTTGTTGCTTAGGCTATTATTGCCTAGGCAAGAATATCAGGAGTTTTCCCGCCGATGCAAGACCCTAAGGAAAGGCCGCCGAGCGGCCTGCACGACCATCTGGGATATTGGGTCGATCGGCTGCGTGGCTTGGTCAGCGGCAGTTTTGAGGCACTGATCGCCGAGCAAGGCGTGACGGTCGCCCAATGGTCAGCACTTATTACGCTCTATCGAGGCGAAGCGCAGACGCCGGCGGATATCGCCCGTCACATTGATGTCGATCCGGGCGCGCTGACGCGACTTCTCGACCGGCTGGAATCGAAGGGTCTTATTCGGCGCGTGCGTGACAGGAGCGATCGACGTAGTGTGACGATTGAACTAACGACCGCCGCGCGTAAAATTACCCCCGTTCTGGCAGGGCTTGCTGATGAGAATGATCGCGCGTTCTTCGGGGTGTTATCAGCTGCCGAACGACGACAGTTTCAGCGGCTACTCGCAAAGCTGCTGCGCGGTCACAATGTAGAGACACCGGCCGGTTGGATGTAGTTGAAGTTCCCACGCGCTGACGGATCTTCGTTCCATTATCGGGCCGATTCAGGCATCGCGAGTACGCCGAAGGGTCCGTACGGCGAGCGCTGCTTAGCGCAATGGTATAGTCGCCATCGCACAGCAGATGGGTTCGCAAAGCACCTGGGATCGCATAGATAATTCGTGAGAACGTCACGGACGTCCCTCGCAGTGGGGGGGTTCGTGCAATGTCGGCCTCCAGCAACGATTGGCCTACGAGCGACGCTTGGTCCTTGTACGACCCGATCAATTCATCGCTTGGTGTAACGACCGCAAACCTAGCGACATCTCCGCGCAACTCGTACAGGTTGCCGGAGCTCGGATCGCGGCCACTGCTGCCACAGGATGAAATAAAATTTCGTAGCAAGCGAGTCTCTGCCTAAGCGCTAGGACCCACGTCGTGCGTTTCGAAGGTGCGAGCCCCGTTGTATCGCGGTGCAATGCGAGAAGGGGTGTGCTTCGTGGCCAAGATCGATTCGGGCATCAGTCAAATTGCGGTTCCCGCTCCGGTAGCAGCGGACAGAACGCTCAACGGCATCACCTCGATCCACCGCATACAGCAGCGGGCCCCGGCTTGGTTCTATAGCACGATCAACTGGCTCGGGCAATCGTATTACGATGCCAATGGCACCTCACAATCGTTCAACGCCTATCTGATCGGATCGGACGTCGATCCGTACGCGCAGCTCGGCGCGACGCGGTTGTTCGTCATAACGCGCACCGATAACATCTACCGTCTTTCGTTCGCTTCCGATACGGCGTCGAGCGCGCCGCTGAACGAAGGCGCACGTTACGAGTCGACCGACGCCGGCATCTTGCAGATGTACCTCGATCTTGCCGCGAGTCCCATCTTTGCGGCGGTGAACTTCGCTTACGTTCCAGGTCGGCTGTACACCGGCACCGCCGTCACCTTCGCCCCGGTCACGAATCTCGAGTCCGGATACGATCCGTCCACCGGCATTCGCATCATCGCGCTCGGCTCGGCCATCGCGCAGGTCGTTCCGCTCGGCGATTTCCAGCAAACCCACAACGAGCAAATCTACGACGAAGATCCGGCGATCGTTCCGGTCGTAACGGCGCTCGTGTATGATGTCCGGCAAAACAACACGCTCGGCGCGACCACGTTCAACCTGCCGGTGTATTACACGCGTGACCTCATAGCGGGTACGACGTACGTCAACAAGATCGCGATGACGGCGACGGCGGGTGGTGCGACGGCGAACTGCGGGCAGACCGCGATCTTCTCCGGGGGCGTGGGCTATGACGACGCCGCGGCGGAAAGCCTCAACCTCGATTCCACCTCGATCGTGGCGACCAACGGGCTGACGATCTCGAACTATGCATTTGACAAGGCGCGCGTGCTTTCGATCTTGCCCTTGTTACCGAAGGTGCAAGTCGGCGTTTACGCGCTCACGTATAGCGGGTCGTCGCCGGTAGCGATCTTCGCGAGCCAGCGGATCACAGGGTTTTATCAAGACCCGAGTTGGACGACGTGCTCCGGGATACCGATCTACGATTTCGGTTCGTCCAACAGTGCGTTCACGACGGCGTCCGCCGCACTGACCACGCCCGAACTCATCTACGGGCCGGCCGACGAGTTCCTCAACGGCGGTACGTTGCCCAACGTCCTGCAAAAGCTGATGCAGGCGACCTACGTCCTCTCGGCCGATCGCCTGGTGACGATTCTCGATACCGCGATCGCGGTGAAGGACACGAGCGACGGCGTCGGTCTAAGCGTAACGACGTCCGCGCTCGATTACGCGATCAGTTCCACCGGTGCCGCGGCGGTGGTGAATTCTCTCGCCGTTCCCGTTTTTGCAACCGTGACGACGACGCCGGGCCGCATCGTGTTCCCGGAGCCGGTGCAGTTTACGAACGGCACGGGCGCAGCGGTGCGCGATGCCGTGCTGGCCGTAGAGCCGCCGAAGACGATCACCGGCACGAGCGCCACAACCGTTCTTCAAAGCGTCGGCAGCGGCGCCAACACGCTGAGTACCGATCAGCTGGGTCCGAGTACCGTGCAGATACCGCTTTCAGCCTCGGTTCCGAAAGAGGTCTTCGCGCTGACGGGGATCACGGGCGTCGAGATTGGTACCGTCTTCGCGCAGCAATCGCTCGGACCAGGCGACACGCTGCAAAGCACGACTGACGGCGTCGCGATCAACCTCAACGCGAGCGCGACCCCGCCGCTCGCTTCTCTGACGTTGACCCTCCCGGTGAGCGGCGTGACTCTGACCGCCGGCATCACGTACGTGCTCACGGTTCTGGGAACAGCGTTGACCGTACGCGGCTCCGATGGCTCGTCGGTTTCCGTCCAGCTGCCGGCCGCCGCCAACAGCGATACCACCCACACGTTTGTCGGCTCGATCGTCTACACGACCGGCGTAACCTCGGCGACGCTGTATCCCTTGACATCGCTGGCCTTCCCGGCACCCGCCGTCGGTACGAACGGCGTGCTCCAAGGTACAACATATTCGCTTCGCCTGACGTACGGAACGACGGACAGCCAGTATGACATCGTCGATGCAACGCAAACGATCGTCGCGTCGAGCGTTACCATCGCGAGTCCGCAGTCGACCGACGGTTCTTCACCGCAAAGCGGCGGACTCTATTTCGGCAGTTTCATCGGCGGTGCGACGGAAGCGACCGTCTGGAACGTGCCGGTCTTCCTCGTTGTGACGCCGGCTGAGCTCGCAACCGCGCAGTTCAACGGGGCGATGACCCTCGGTTCCCAGGTCAGCGGCTTGCCGGCCTACGATCTGGCGATCACCGATAGCTCCCTCTTCGTGTACTCGAACATCAACATCGATACGAGCGCCGTCGGATCGGTCAGCACAGCCAACGTCTATCTTGCAAGCGCCGTGATCAACTCCGCGCCGGACGATCACAGCGCGCAAGCGTTCGCGCCGTGCAAACTGCTGATGGGGTTGATCCGGCAAGTGCAAATGGGGACGAAACTTTACTATGTCTTTGTTCCCGAAGATGACAGCGTGGTGATCGGCGGCGTGCGCTACATGCTCAGCGTGATCAACCTCAAATCGATCGACGAAGATCCGAACAAGCTCCCGTATCCGCCATCGTATTGGCCGTCGACCCGCTATTGGCAGTTTGCGAACCGTCACAATCCCTATGTTGCCGTTGAGTACAGCGGTGAGACGCAAGCGCTGCGCTTGGCGCACGCGCAGCGAGATATCGCCGTGATCGGTGCGGAGCTCGAGGCCACGCAAGAGCCGATGCAGCTCTTTCTCGATACGAACCAATCCGAGATGACGCTCTGGCCGATCTACGCGTTTCCCTATACCTCGGCTACACAAACGGTCGATCAAGGTCAGCTGAAAACGCTCACATCGACGATCCTCTCGCTGCTGAACACGCAGATACCGGTGCAAACGGCAACCGCTGGCCTCGAGCAGATCACCGTCCCGGGAGAACTGCAGCAAAGCAATCCATACATCTACGGGACGTCGCCGGTGGCAACTGCCGTGACGACGGCCGCTGCCGTCGCCGCACCGGTTGCCGCGACGAGTAGCGGACAGACGGTCACGAACCTCAGCCCCGGGCTGAACGTCATCCAGTCGCGCGCCCCGAGCGCGTTCGACTTCCTGACGGAAACGGACGACGTCACATCGCTGCAAGATCAGCAAAGTGCGGCCGACGTCGCCGTAACGAAAAGCCAAACATTAATGCACGAGGTTCTCCAAACGCGCGGCTCGGCGAACGAAGCCGTGAATCTCAGCGCGTTACGCCGGTTGCAGCCGATCTACGGCTTTTCCGTCTACAATCCGGCTACGGGCGAGGCGTACATCGTCGAGGTTGTCGATGCGGACCTTAGCGTACCCGATCAACTGCCCGATCCGACCTTCAACACGACCTACGATCCATACTACGTGCGCGTGGTGTTTCTCAACACGCTCACGTGTTACAACATGTCGATCATCGTGGAATCGATGGCGCGCGATCAATATGGCTATCTCGCCACGCAGCACACGACGTATCAGAACGTGGTCAGCAGAACGAACGAACCGGAGATCGGCTACACGTATTCCGTCGATGATGCCGCGGCCAACTTCGATTTGCTGACGTTCTCGAGCGGTACGGAAGCGCTGGCGTTGGCCCTGACGCCGCAATATCTGTACACGAACGTTCCCTATAGCGTGGCCACGCGCAGCACGCAGCCGCCGCCCGCCGGGCCGTACTTCATCTGCCGCCGCCGAAATTGGGACGCTGAGTGCCGGCTGATGCTGGCCACGCATCCGCAGGGGAAATCCGTCTACCTCGCCTTCGGCGACGGAGATCTCGTCCCGTTTCGGCTCGACGCGGGCGTAACGATCGACAAGCGCCAGCCGGCGCACATGGTCGAGTTCTCGTATCCGATCTCGGACCAGCAGTACGAGGCCGCGCAAACCGTCTTGGTCGGTAATACGCCGTACTTCGTCGGCGTAACGACGGCCGGCGGTGTAGCGCAGTATACGAGCTTCTCAATCGATGCCGCCGCCGGGACTGCCGGCGTGCAAGTCGGACCGACGCAGTTGCTGAATTTTCCGCCCAACATCTACGTGGTGGGTCAGGCGACTACGACGCTTGCCAATGTCGCCGATATCGTCACCAGCGGTACCGACACGAGCGATACGGGTGCGTTCACGAGCACGGACGATGACGGCAACACCACCGCACAGTTCCAAGTCGTACCATACAACAATCTCGTCTATTTGATTCGCGCGGTGACGAACGTCGCTGCCTTGGCAGACGTCGGCGTCAGCGGCGCCGTATCGGGTCTGTTGATCGATACCTACGTACCGGCGACGAGCGGAAACCTCGTGCTGGCGCAGGGCGCGCGTTACAAGCAGAGCGGACTGCAATATTTCGGCTCGACCTACACGCCGACCACGATGGTCGATACGCTCGACCAACTCGATTACACCAGCATCACGGGCGAAACGTTCTACGCGCCGACGATCTTCATCCCGATTCCGGAACTGGACGCGAGCAGCGGCTTCGTGGTGAACCTCTCCAATTTCCTCGGGCAGCAGATCTGGACGATCATCTATCCCGAGATCGTCGCGCAAGCCGGGGAGACCGTCAACGGCGTCACCTATCCGCAAGGCTACAACCTCGACCAAGACGGTAAGCCGATCCTCAGCCTGCAAAAGCTCCACTTCGTCTACGATCCGCTGGCGTTGCTGTACACGCCGAACGATCTGACGCACAAGTATCCGCTGCAACCGAAGCTGCAAGTGCTGGCGCTGACGAACTCCCAGCTGATCGAAGCGATCTGCTGGCGCACGGCCAACCTGCAATCGGGGCGCCTACCGCCGCAAAACGTGTGCGCGCAACAGATCCTGCCGACCGGCTTCGGTATGGATCGCGCCAACATCGTCTACTCCTCCCACAATCGGCCCGTCATGACGTCGGCGAGCTCCGACTACATGGGGATGTCGGTCAAGAGCTTCCGGTCCGTTTCGGCGGCGGTGTACAACATCGAAGAATCGACGATGCAAAGCGACCAAACCGGAACGCAGCTCGTCTCGACCGTTTCGACGGTTTCGAATATGGTGCTCGGCGTTCTGTTCGATTACGACAACAACGAGCTTGGCACGCTAACGACGGATGTTGCCGCCGGTGTTGCTGATGGTGCGAACCGCGGCATCGTCTTCCTCAACGGCTACCTCGGCGCGGCCGGGTACGCCTTCTCGAGCCCGGATCATTTCGATGTGAACGACGTGCTGCCGAGCCAAGTGCCGCTGCTGGACGAAATCGCCGACATTCTCGGCAACGACGTCGCGTTTTACAATACCGACGCCAGCATGCCGCGGCAGTACTGGAACCTGGCCTACGACACGTTCACGGCGCCGGGCATCGCGAACTATCTTCCGAACGTGCCGCCGGCGCCCGTCGACCCGACCTTTAGCAATCGCACGCGCTCGCTGGTTCTCAATCTACAAAACCCGGTACGGCCGATGCAGCTCGGCATGATGGACACGTACAGCTCGGTCGTTTCGGCCAATGTCTTGTTGCAGAATGGGATCACCGGCGCGATCTTCCTGAGCAAAAAGGCCGATCGGAATATCGCGTCGATCGGCGGCAATCCGACGAGCGGCTCCATTTCGCCGCTTTATGGTCTGGCCGGAACGAAGTACGATTTCTACCTCTTCACCCGCGATCACTACAACACGCTCTACGATGGAACGTTTGAACTTATCGACATGGGCTACGCGATGTGCCTGGTCGACGACGGTACCGGCACCGGCACGAAGATCGCGCAGTACTCAATCGACAGCGACGGCAACTATTACGAGCTGTTCTACTACGCGCTGCTTTCTCCGAGCGGGGGCATCGTCGAAGTGCAGACGTTCACCCTGAAAGTCACGCTCGGAACGCCGGCGAACCCGAATGCGACGCCAGCCGCGCCCGCGATGCCCAACAGCGTCAACCCGGCCGATCTCGTCGCGCAGATCAACAAGCTCTCGAACGTGATCTATGCCGTGTACGGTCCATCGGCGCCGGGTCAGCCGGCCGCATTCATTCCGATTCAAGCCGTCGGCGGAGAAGTCCAAGCAGCGCCGATCACCGGTGCGCCCGGTTTCAATGGCTACGCTCTCAACGTCGAAGGCGCGAATCGCCAACCCGTGCAGATCTCGCAGATCTATTCGGGCACCACCGCGTACACGATTGCCGGCTCGACGACCCTCATCCCGTACAACACGAAGAGCGAAAAAGCCGTGCCGTTCTACGGGTCGCTCTCGCACGGACTCGACCGCATGCTGACGGCGAAGGGTCCGCTGCAGTCGGCCGACCTGACGACGTTCATCCCCCGCGCGACCAAGCCACCGGGTCCCGTCGCCGGCACGTTCGGCGGCAACGGTTTGGGTTCGCTCATTAGCACGCCGTTTAGCTTCGCGTTTCAAGGATCGGGTGCGATCCCGCCGGACGTGACGGGCGACCTCACGCCGGGCACGACGATGAAGGCCGACGATGGCATCTTCTATACGTTCAATGCCATAACGAATTACGCGATGGATACGACCGGCAAGTCCGTGACCGCGATCGGAACGCCGTACTTCGTCGACGAGACCGATCCGACGAACCCGATCTGGGGCGTAATTACGCTGCCGAAATTCGTCTTCAACAACAACACGTACACGGTCAACCTCAGCACGACGCTTTCCGACGGCGTGACGTCACGCTATACGCTCACCGCCGGCAACAAGACCTACCAATTTGGTCCGGATAACACGCAAGTCACGGTCGATCGCACGGTCTTCACGTTCCCGAAGAACCTCGTCGACGACGTGTATACGGTCACGTACGCCGCGCTCGATGCACCGGCTGTCACCGAAGCGCCGACGCCGATCACGATCACCCCGTTTTCGATGACCGCGGGCGGTTTGACCACGACCATCGACGTGTTCAACAACCAGGGCGGACTCAAGGACGTCGTGCTCGGGCCGATCGGCCGTCTCTACACGTACGATCCGATCCACGGCATCGTCACGGTTTCGGCCGGTACGGAGAGTTCGACCGCAACGGTTCAAACGGGCTTGGCGTTCGTATCCAATTCGTTCTTCGGGTACGTCATCGGCAACGCGAGCGGTGACGATTCGGCCACGCTCTCGTTCACCGTCAACGGCGAAGCGGTGTACCCGTACTCCGCGTGGACGACCGGTGCGCCGGCATCATACCCGCTCATGACGTCGCCGCAGATGTTCACGATCGGCGGAAACGTCTACACCTTCGATACCGATCAGACGGGCGATTATCTCAGCGTGACGGGCAACGGACAGATCTATCCCGTCAACCCCTACCAGTTCTCAATCGACGGCATCATCTACATCATCAACACGAACGTTCAGCCGTACACGGTAGTGGGCGGAGGCAACGTGTACCCGATGACCGCGGCGAACACGCAGTTCGTCCTCGATGGGGTGCAGTACACGATCACCCTCAAGGCCGGATCGTTGAACGGTGCCACGATCTCCGGTCAGTTCAACATCACGCAGGGCAACGTTGTCGTGGTCGAAGACTACGCCTACGAGCTCGACGTCCAAAACGGGCAAATCGTCGGTAACGGAACGGCTTATCCCCTCACGACCTCCGGTTCCACCTATACGATCGCGACGGGGAACCAGAGTTTCACGGTCACGACGGAGGCGAACGCGACGACCGTCAAGATCGGGAACATCGTCTATCAGATCAACAACACGACGGTCGTTGCTGACGGCGTCACGTATCCGATCCTTCCCTATCGCACGTTCGTCGACGGCACGACAACCTACACGATCGGTGCCGACGGCACAGCCGACTTGCCAGGCCCGCTGGCGCTCTCCGGCGTGTCACCCTACACCAATGCGACGTTCGCCGACGGAGCGACCACCTACACGGTGAACGCGGTCGCGGCATTCGACGGAACGAACTACTACCTGATTTCCGGCACGCCCGCGCAGTTTACGACCGCATCGTTGACCTATCAGCTGCGGACCGACGGTGTCTCGATTGCCGCCGGTCCCGTCAAGACGTACGTGGTCACCAGCGGTGCTCTGAGCCCGAACTCGTTCACGTTCGGCAGCCAAGCGCTCTATTTCGGGCGTGCGACCGACATCGCGGCGTTCAACGGAACCAACTATTTCGCGATCGTGAACGGCTCATTCACCGACACGACCACGAGCCTCACGTATACGATCAGCGGCAACACCGCCGTGAACGAAGGTAACAGCTACGAGATCTACAGCAATCTCGGAACAGGCGACTACTTCGAAGTTCCCGGCGGCCCGACATATTTCGTGAACGTTGCCGTGGCCGACAGCGGTACGCCGACCGGCACGATCTACGAGGTGTTCCCCGTCACCGCGGGCGCGTTCACCATCCCGCTCGTCTACACCGTGACGGTTTCCGATACGACGGCGACCGTGAACGCTACGACGTTCACGGGTGGTGCGACGGCGATGTCGAGCTTGACGGCATCAGGCGGGAAACTCACCGGCGGTTTCTTCACGGACCCATTTACGAAGATCGTCTACACCTGCGTCGTCGATGCCGGAACGGTGACGTTCGTCGATTCCAACAATACGATCTATCCCTATCCCGCGACCGGCATGACCGACGCATTCGTCGCCTCGGTGCTGATCACAACGGCCGTGAATCTGGCGGTCGACAACGAGGCGACGCCGGACATCTACCCGGTGGTCAACAACCAATTCGAGACGGCAACGGAAACCTACACCGTCAACGTCCCGGTCGCGTACGCGTCCAGTGCCGGACCGTTCTTGCCGATCGTCAACGGACGGTTCATCGTGCCACAGACCGCGCCGATCTCCAATACGGCTTACACGATTCGGGGCGGCAGCGTCATCAAGGGTTACGTGGTGTCAAACGACGACGCGTTTTCCGCGGACGGCAACCTGGTCTACACGGTCAACGCGGTCAATGTCGTGCGTGCTTCCAATCTGGCGACGCTGATCGGCACTGCCCCCAACCAAACGCTGAGCGCGAGCACGGCGACGTATGCGCTCAACAGCACGACCAGTCTCGCGTCGACGGAACCCGCCGGCGTCACGTTCAACACGGCGACGCAGCAATTCACGGCCCCCTACAACGGCTCGCCGGTCACCTATACGCTAGCAGGGACCACGGTCAGCGACAACCGCCGGCCCGTCAACGCGTTCACGGTGACGGTGTCGGGATCGCAGGTGACGTTCACGGACACCGTCAGCGGGGTCACGTTCACGTTCAACGACGGCGCGGACAACCCGGTGACGGCCGAGTTTACGTACTCGAACGGCTTTTTCGTCGACGCGATCGCCGGAACGACGTTCTATATCGATGAGACGACGAGTCACGTCGAAGCGATCTCCTACCTGCCGGAGACGACGCAGTACGCATTCACGGCGGCGGACGGCAATACATATCTGATCCACTACAACGACGTCGACGTCGTGTTCCCGGTCATCTCGGGAGCCAACGTCAACGCCGGCGTGGCGACCGTCGGGTCCGATATGTTCACGATCCAAATCGATGCGATCGACCCAGCCAGCGGTTCCGCGCCGATCTTGATCGACCCGAACTCGTTCGAAGTGAACGGCAACCTCTATACGATCACCGGCACCCCGGCGGGTGCCGACTACTCCGCTTGCAGCGTGGTTGGCGCCGGAATGGCACCCCAGAAGTTCCTGTCGACGAAAACGTTCAAGCTCTCCGATCCGACGATCGTGTACACGCTTCAGCTCGACGCGAATAACCTGCCCGAGTCGGTGGTTGCGACCTTCCCCGTGTTGCCGAGCCGCGACCTCATCAGCATCAGTGACAACGTGTATTTGATCACGTACAGTGGCGTGAGCTCAGGATCGCTGCTCGGTCAGGGACAATCGTCGATCGCGATCGCGAACTCCGGCTTCACGCTGACCAACCCATTCGATACGACGAAGGCCAAGTTCGTCTTCGACGACCTCGACATTTACGATGCGGGTTCGGGCGTGGGGCAGTTCACGGTCTACTTGTCGCCGACATTCTTCATGGGCAGCGCGACGTACACGCTCGATACCGTGCACGATATCGTCACGGATAACAACAAGCATCCGTATCCGCTGATCCCGAACCCCACGATGTTCAGCATCAACGGATTCAACTACGTCATCGACACCAACCGCGTGCCGCACGCCATCGTCGGCAACAATAACGCCTCGCCGCTGTCGACCGACGTTACGGTGCAAAGCGGGGTGCCCGTCGAAAACTCGACGTTCACCCTCAACGGCCAGGTCTACGCTTATGTCGAGGACGCTCAGCACGATTTGCTGACGATCGTCGGAACGAAGCTCTATCCGATTGCGCAACCCGGGCTCACGTTCAAGCTGGATTCCAGCTTGATCTTCACATTGAGCACGACGCCGCCCGCGACCGGCAGCTATGCCGGCACGACGGTGCCCATCGGAACGGTAACGTCGGGAACGGTCGGGCCGATCACCTCGGCAACCACGATCCTCAACCTCTATGCGGGAACGTCCGAATCCGGCGGCGCCGACTTCTTCATGTACAAGAACGTCCTCTACACGCTGATCAAGTCGAGCGGTACCTATACGGCCGTCCAGAAGTCGTACACCGTCTACGCGGCATCGCCGGTGAAGACGCAGCAACAGCTCGCGGTCTTCGACCTCGGCGGAACAACGTACATTGCGACCGACGGCACGAGCGCGGGCGCAGCGTCGCCGCTCGGAATCAACCCCGGCACGATGTGGTCGCAAACGTTCATCGGCGAGGCCGAAACGCAATTCGGTTTGGTGTACGGTTTCACGGCGCAGCCGACCAACGTGACGCTCAACGCGAAGAACGTGTTCCAGTTCTCAGTTACCAACAGCACCGGAACCGCAACGCTCTACGACATCATCTACACGGCCGGCAGCAACGCCAACCTTGTCGAGGTCGACGTTCCGCAGTTGCTGCCGACGTTCACGCAGTCGGCGGTGTTCTCGTTCGTCAACGGCAACCCGCTGATGTTCGAGACCGGCGGCTACAACGCGTTCACGACCAGCGTCGACCCGACGCAGCCGCCGGTGGAAACCTTTGCCGGCGCGTTCAAGACCCCGCTCATCGCCAATGACGCGGCGATCGATGCGTTGATGTCGCCCCAAGGTGACTTCACCCTGGAGTTCTGGCACTCGCTCTCGCTCACGCCGGTTGCCGACTACCATCCGGTCACCTACGCGGCGAGCACGAACGCACCGCTCGTCTACTACGTCGATATGAACTTCGCGAGCGGCTCCGAGATCGACATCTGCATCAACGGAACCGTGATGCGAGCCATTACCACGCCGCCCGTCTTTTCGTCGCGCTGGCGCCACGTTGCGCTCACCTATGACCAGCCGTACACCATCGCGTGCCAAGGTGCGGGCTACGAAGTGGTGGACGGCTCGAACTATGACGTTACCGGTGATTTCAGCATTGCGATGACGTTCGCGGCGCAGGATGTCACGAGCGAACAGGGCTTGCTCTACAAGGGCACCGGGTCTCCGAACACGTCGCCGGCGCTCGACATGTCCTACCGACTCGAGGTAAACGGTGGGGCTGTTGCGCTCACCGTCACCGAAAGTGACGGTACCATTCCGGATGCCTTCGTCGGGCCGGCGATTGACGCTCAGGCCTACTATCAAGTCATCGTTGTCAAGCACGGGACGACGCCGGCGACCGGAACGAACGCTTCCAGCACGGATCCGTATCTGCCGCCGTTCGATTCGAACGCGATTTCGAATGCCGCCACCGCCGGCGGTAGCGCCAATTTTTCCAGTCTACCGACCAGCGGTGGCTCGGTGAATATCACGAAGATGGCGCCGATCTCGGACGGCACGACGCCGATGCTCTCGCAATTTGAAACGAACGTCGCGGCCGGTGGCCAGACGCAGAACTACACGGTCGCGATCTCCGTGCGCAAGGTGCACGACGACGGCACCTTCGATCCGTGGCAGACGACGAGTGCGCAGCGAACGGTCAACGCCTCCAGCGCGCCGGTTCTGAATTCGACCGGTTCGGCGCACCTGCTCATCGGCATGGGATACGACGACTCCGGAACGGCGCGTCCGCTCGGAAATTCCGGCGCGGGCGGCGCTACGCCGACGACCGGGAACGTTCGCGATCTCTATCTGTTCAACGGTGCCATCGATCCGCACGGGATCAAAACGAAGTCCGGCGGCGTCATCGATATCGCCGCCGCATCATCCAACGACTTGCAGCAGTCCGGGATCGTCGGCTATTGGCAGGCGCAATACGATCCGAACGGTGTGGTCCAAAACGCATATGACGAAACCGCGGTCGCGATTTCGACCAACGCAGCTTGGGCTTCGCTCTACCCGCTCAGCGGACATGAGTTCGAAGGGACGAGCCTCTACGTCAACGGTTTTCCGATGCCGCTGACCCTCGTCACTGGCGGGCTGCCGTCGATGACGCCCTACGCAGCGGGTGAATCGCTGCTGAACTTCAACGCGGGTGCCTATCGCCTCGAAGAGATCAGCATCTGGAGCATGACCCGCCAGCAGTATCAGATCCTCGACGACATGTTCGGCCGCTTGATCACGCCACAGCCGTTCCTGAACGTGTACCTCAGCGGCTCGCTGAGCCTGCAACGCACGACCGCGCCCGCGCTGCCGATGAACGCGCTACTCGACGGTGTCATCTTTCAAAATGCCGCCGAGCCGCCTGCACTCAACTTCACCCCGGCATCGCTCGACCTCATCGGCAGTCCCGCCGTGGGCCGCTGCGGCCCGCTCATCGCGCCGAATCTCTACACGCCGCCGGGCGTTGCGCTGACCGTGTGCGACACGGTGCCGGCGTTGACGAGCTATTCGGTTACGCTCAACACGACCGCGGGCACCCTCGCGGGCGAGATCAACGAAGCGTACGTCTACGTTCGCGATAACGTGCTCATGCTCTACGCCGGTAAGAAGGTCGGCGATCTCACGCTCTCCTGGGTTTCGCAAGAACAGGGCGATGTGCAGATCATCGGTTACGTCGAGGGTGCGCCGCCGGTACCGATGGCCAACCTCACCGCCAAGGCATCTTACGCCGGTGCGACCTCGGTGACGTTGACCGCGCCGACGTCGGTTTCGCTGAAGTATCAGAAGACCACGGATACGTCAAGCGCGACGCAGATTCAGTTCAGCGATAAGTTCGGCATGACGTTCGGCATGGGTGCGAGCATCTCGCCGATGGGATTCGGCGTGAAGTCGAACACGAAACTCGTACACATCGCGCTCACGGCCGGCACGCAAGGCACGACCAAGTCGTCGTCAGAGACGAACAGCGAGCTGGCACCAAGCGTCAAGCTCGAAGAGTCGAACAAATATACGGTCAAGATGGAGGGGGCGATCTCGCCGTATACGGGCGATCTCTTCATGGCGAGCGTGAACACGCTGACGACGCCGAGTACGACCGTCGGCACGCCGAGCTCGAAGACGGCAATCTTGCCCAACCCGAACCTCGGCGGCTTCACGACGTCAAACCCCGCCGGCGCCCTGCCGAAGGGCGCCGTGACCGATGAGAAATTCGGCCAGCGCATGTTCGTGCCGTCGCCGTACGGGCAGGCCTTCGTTACGTCACAAACGCTCGACGTCTACCAGCAAACGCTTGTCCAGTCGGGCACGACCTACGGCTATATCGCCGTTCCCAACGCGCAGATCCCGCGCGACCTGAACATCGTCTCGTTCCGGATGAATAGCCAATACATTCGTCCGGGGTGTCTCGACGGTATGATCGGGTACGCCTACAACCCCGCGACGCTGCCGTCGGGAGCGCAGACCTACACGACGTCGACCGGCCAAATGTCGCCGCTCTACGACAAAAACTTCGCTGCGGGCCTCGTTGGACACGATGCGAGCTACATGCAAGTCGTGCAAGCCTATCAGGTCAAGAAAGAGATCGACCAGCAGACGTTCAACACGCTGGCGCTCTATCAGGCCGCGCAAGGAAACCAGGATCCGCTACCCGATCCGAACTTGACGCCGGCGTTCGACTTCTACAATGAGTACGTGTGGTCGTCGCGCGGTGGAACGCAAGAGGTCAAGCACACCGCTTCGACCACCTACAACACCGTCTATACGACGTCGGACATGCACTCGGCCGCGGCGCAGTTCTCGTTCAACGCAAAGATCACGGCGATGTTCGTCACCGTTGCCGATGCCGCGTTCAAGTACACGATGACGAACAAGAACACGATCAAATACTCGTACACGTCGAGCGCGACGTCGTCATTCGACGTCGCCGCGTCGTTCGCGGGTATCGAGTCCGACACGCAGATGAAGTACTCGAGCAACAACGACGCCCACTTCGTGATGAACTATAACTCGATGTTCAATCCCGACAACCAAAGCGGGTTGAACCTCGTGATCGGTTCCGACGGTCTCATCTACCAAATCGTCCCGTCGGTCACGTCCGGCGCCGGGTTGCCGACCTCGAACAACCTCGATACGAGCGAGAGCTACACCCAGCCGCAGCCCGCGTACACGACCGGTAATGCCGATGGCTTGACCGGCAACCTCGAGCCTTACGACCGGCCCGGAAAGACGAATCTGTTCCGCACGTACACGTACTTCTTGCAGCCCGATCAGCAGAACGCCCAAGACTTCTGGGAAACGGTCATCGACCCGGTGTGGCTCGCGAACAGTCCGGATGCCGACGCTGCGACGTTGCGTACGACCAGCCAAACCGGGTCCGTGCCGTGGCGCTTGTTCTATCGGGTGACCTACTCCGAGCGGTTCTTGCCTCCGGTTGCGGATGCCACCACGGCGACGCCGCAGATCACGCCGCTCATGGCGGTGCCGGTTCTGAATCCGGCATCAGAGTTTCTTTTCCAGAGCATGACGGCAACCGGAGCGCGTCCGGCGATGAATCCAGCGAACGACATCGAGGCCAACGTCGTGCTGGTTTCACCGACGGCGTCGGGCTGGAGCGCGGGGACCATCGCTCCGTCGGGCTCGGGCATCGGACTGCCCGTGCAGCCGAACAACGTCATCCCGTTCGACCTGCTCAAGAACGCTTCGATCATCGCCAACTGGGGTGATACGACCAATGCGAAGCTCCTCTCGCAAGTGATCATGTCGGCGCTCGGCACGAACCTGGTTGCGATGACGCCGACCGCGCTGCCCGGCTCGACGCTCGTCGCCAAGGTAAGCGATCCCGTTAATGGCGGGGTGCTGTATAGCATCTACCTCGATCCGAACGGGCTCACCGTCAACGTCCCGACGAACTTCGGCATCTCGGTATTCGCCGACGTCAACGGAAATCCGATCCAGTACTTTGACGGCAAGACCTATCACTCGCTTCAGGCGGACTACGTTCCGAGCCCGGACGGTACGCTGATGTACTACATCCAGCCGCCGTCGACGTACGATCAGACGACATTCAATCTTTCCGGCGATTACGATCCGTTCACGCACCCGGGCGATGAGTGGAGATACTTCCTCGTCTCGGGCATGAGTTCGGACATGACCTCCGCGTCGTCGTTTTCCGGAAACGGCCCGTTCCTCAACTCATCTCTCTACTCGGGGCTGACCGTCGCGCCGCGGCAACATGACGCGAACACCAACGCAAACCAGGTAGCGGGCTACGTGCTCGTGCAGGGCGTGCTCCAGTGGCCGAATCTCAATACTGCGGCCGAGACCTTTGCCGACGTCTTCGTCTACAAGTCGATGAGCTTGCTCGATACGTTCCCGATCGGCGATCCGAACGTGCTGATCGAATTTCTGACCACGCAGTATCCGACCGCACCGTTCGTGCGAAATGACGAAATCAACGACGTGTTCGCGCGTAACATCACATCGTATTTCAATACGTTACAGCAAGCACTGCTGCCGGAATAGGCACGGCTCAGGTCGTCGTCGGCTGGTCCAACGGAAGGGGCATCGCACCCGCCGTTGCGGCGCCGACGACGCGACGACTCGCGATCGGTCAGCGCGCGGTTGGTCGCTAAGGACGGACCAGTCGCCGACGAGGGGTGCTTAGCGAAACGGTATAGTCGCCATCGCACAGCAGACGGGTTCGTAAAGCATACCGGACCGCGTACAAATTCGCGGCGATCTCCGGGAGGTCCCTGTCACGCCCCGGTACTTTCGTCGGCCGACCACTCCGGTGCGCGTCCACCATCGCGGTAAATTTGATACGCGGGGTGCTCATTGACGTAGATCGCGACGCGAAGAGGATCGATTGCGAGATGCTCTGCGCAGAGCGCCGTGAACGCGTGTCCGAGTGCTTCAACTGCCTCCGGCGCGCGGCCCACGCGCACGTCACATGTCACGACCGTCATTTCTTGCGCCGCGTCGCCGGCAGCATCATAGCGAGCCATATCGTCCGGCTCATAAAACGAGAAGGCGACATTAACGATGCGGTGCGTGGTTTGCATGTGCTCGCCATAGGCCTTCGCCAAGCGGGCGCCAAGCGCGCGGCGTACGGCCACCTCTGGGCAGCGCGATGTGTGCACGGTAACGAATGGCATTAGGTTCTCCCAAATCGGTAGAGCTCGATCGGGGCCGCCTCGATAATGATTGCGCGACCGCCCCTTACACTTGCGCAAGCTGACCGAAGCGGCGTGAGCGACATCGATGAATTTTGCCCCGCCGTTAGGCTGGGAGCAAATACAGCTGCAAGGGGCTCCTCAACCAGCAGGATACTAATGATAGCAGAGTAGCAGTCGGTTTACCAAAGCGTGCCGCCTAAGGAGACGTTGATCATGGTTCCTCGAGGTCCGTTTCTTGCCGCCTCGGCGGCAGCACTGGGAGCCGCGGCCGGCGGTCGAGCCTCGGCTCAGACACGGATTCCACTGCATATCGGAGCGGCTGCAAACGACAGCTTTGCCGAGGCGTATTACGCGCAGCAGCTCGGGTACTTCGACCGGGCCGGCTTCGATGTCGAGATCACGAATTTTGGCGGTGGTGCTCAAGTGACGACGGGCGTGGAATCAGGTGCCATCGACATCGGCATTTCGAGCGTCATCTCGCTCGCGATCGCAACTGTGCGCGGATTGCCGTTCGTCTACATCGCCGGCGGCGGGATATACACGGCCGACAAACCGACGCTCGCACTTTGCGTCGCGAAAGATTCGCCGTTGCACGGTGCACACGATCTTGAAGGTAAGACGATCTCGATCTCGGGCATCAAGGATCTCACTCATCTTAGCGTCTTCGTCTACATGCTCAAGAGCGGCGCCGATCCGACGAAGGTCAGTTTTATCGAATTGCCGTTCTCGCAAGTGGGAGCAGCGCTTCAGCGCGGCACAATCGCAGCGGGGATCATCTCCGAGCCGTCGCTCTCGGCTGCAGTCGACGACGTGCGTATCCTAGCGTACGCCGAAAGCTACATCGCGAAGCGCCTGATGGTCGCCGGATGGTTTTCTACGATGGAATGGTTCAAGAAGAACATGGCCGCCGCACACGCTTTCGCTCGCGTGATCTACGATGCGGGGCGTTGGGCCAACGCGAATCAAGACAAGTCGCTGCTGCTCTTGGATAAGTACGCGAAGCTCGAACCAAACGCACACCCGATGGCGCGGGCGGTCTTCCTCGAGTCCTTGCCGCCGGACATGATCGACCCGACGCTGGAGCTCGCCGGCCGTCTCAAGTTCACCGACCGGCGCGTGCGCGCGTCGGAGATGATCGCTCCGGGGATGTAAGCCGCTCTTTCGCGGCCTCTTCCAGCCCGATGTCGCGAGGCAGTTTGAAGTCTCCGGGGCGCACACGGTATGCCTCCGGCACGCGCACCTCGGGCGGCTCACTGCCGGCTTGCAATTCTCGCACGCGCGTGAGGATGCGGCGGCGCAGCATGATGATTGCGCGATCCGAAGTCGTAAGGTATTCCTTCGAGCGGTCGCTGACCGGACCGGCTTGATCTTGCGTCACGGCTAAGTCCTGAGCGACGACGGAACGGATGCCGCTGAACGATCGCGTTTTCTGCGCTGAGCGGTCGATGAGATAGTCGTTCCCGATGTTCTCGACGGTATGGAACGTCCCGGGAATCAGTTCGGGGACCATCACGTTGCTCGCGAACAGCGCGTGATCGGCGTCGGAAAACGGACCGTCAGCGCGGCCGTTCACGCGGAAGTGGAGCGTGTGCGTGTCGTCGATCGGCACGCGCACGTGCGCGAGCATCGGAAAACCAGGCGTGATTGCGATCAGCGTGACGTACGGCATCAGCCATTGGTTGACGCGCCAGTGATAGGCATCGTCCCCGGCATCGCGCTGCGCGCCGAGCATCAGGCCGTACGGGGTCTCGGTGGGAAACCAGCGCGGCGCGTGGTCGTCGAACGTAGCCGAATCGACCGTCGCTATTTGCGATCCGTCGATCGAGCTGTGCAATAGCGAGACGTGGCTCGAATCGACATCGCCTTCCTGGAGCTGGAGATAGTTGCCGAGCGGCAGCATTTTGGTCGTATATACCTGCTCGGGCGGAAGCTCGAAGAGTTCCATGTGCGGGAACGGCGGCTCGAGTTCGGGCGGTCCGAGGTAGGCCCACACCAGGCCGCCGCGTTCCAGCGTGGGATAGGAATCGGTGCGCACGCGGTCTTTGAGCGTCGGGCCCTCGGGGCAGTTCGGCATGTCGACACACTGGCCGACGCGGTCAAACTTCCAGCCATGGTAGGCACACCGCAGCCCGTGCTCTTCGTTGCGGCCCCAGAACAGGTTCGCGCGGCGATGCGGACAGTAGGCCAAGAGCAGCCCGATCGCTCCCGACGTGTCGCGGAAAGCCACGAGCCGTTCGTCGAGGACGTGAACCCGTACGGGCGGCGAATCCGGGCCGCCCAGCTCGGATGCGAGCATCACCGGCGTCCAAAATCGCCGGTAGAGCTCGTTGAGCGGCGTCCCGCGCCCCACCCGAACAAGCAACTCGTTATCGGCAGTCGAGAGCATAACGCTAGTTTACCTCGAAAGCCGCCGGTCATGAAGCTTTTCTTCTTGGTCGCGGTGCTTGCGCTCACCACGTTCGGGCCGGCGACGGCGCAGCCCAAACCGTACGTGCTGGATGCGATCCTGTCGCTCACCGGCACGGCCGCCGCCCTCGGCGCCGACGAAGCGGCATCGCTCGCACTCTACGAAAAAGTCGTCAACCGAACGGGTGGTCTGCGCGGGCAGCCGATCCATTTCGAGATCGCCGACGATGCGTCGAACCCGGCGACGGCGGTTCAGCTGGCGACCGCGATTCTGGCGAAACATCCGATCGCGGTGATCGGTTCAACGTTGGCCGGTCCCTCGCAAGCGATGGCGCCGCTCTTCAAAAACGGCCCCGTCCTTTATGCCACAACGCCGCTGATCGCTCCGGAGAAGGGAAGCTACATTTTCGGCGCGGGCGCCCAAACGCGCTACAACATGTTGGCGGCGCTGCGCTATTTCAGGCTAAAGGGCCTGACGAAACTCGCCTTCATCACGACGACGGATGCATCGGGTCAGGATTACACGCGCGTCATCGATTACGCGCTCACTCTCGATGAAAACAAGAACGTGACCATCGTCGACCGTGAAACGTTCGGTCTTGCGGACCTCAGCATCGCGGCCCAAGTCGCGCACATCAAAGCAGCAAACCCACAGGCCATCATCGGGTACGCAACCGGCACGCCGTTCGGGACCATCTTACAGGGCCTATCGAGCGCCGGCATCGACGTTCCGATCTACACGGCGGGCGTGAACTTTAACCCCGTCCTGCTCGATCGCTTCAAGGCGTATCTGCCGAAGTCTGAGTTGGTCGTGAGCGTGGCGAGTTTCTTCAACCGCAATCGTTCCGCGCGCGATCCGCTCAAAGGGCCCATCGACGAGTTTTATGAAGCGCTCGATGCGGCCGGAGTCAAGCCGAACGCTGCGTACGCCTACACCTGGGATCCCGCGCGTATCATCGTCAGCGGCTTACGCAAGCTCGGTCCCAATGCAACGCCGGAGCAGTTGCGCGAATATATAGCGACCCTGCGTGGCTTCGCGGGCGTTTCGGGAGCATACGACTTCAGCATCGGCGACCAGCACGGTCTCACGCAGGATTCACAAATCGTCCTTCGTTACGATCCGAGCGTGCCCGGCGCCCAGCGGGTAGTCAGCCAACAAGGCGGCGCGCCGCTCTAATGCGACCAGACTCGATGAAAAATAGTCGAACTGGAATGTTCAACGTCGATGAAAAAGTCGTCAGGGTTTGTTCGAAGATGATGCGACCGCAGAAGCTGCTCGGCGTAACGGTATAGTCACGATCGCACAGCAAACGGGTTCGTAAAGCACACGGATCACGTCCATAATTCGCTAGGCTGCCACGGGCGTCCCTCGGGTGCGAGATGAGGAGACCAGGTAACCGACAAGTCGTCGGCACGCGTTAGATTATCCTGAACGACGTTAGGACGAGCACCGAAGCGCCGGGTGCAACGATGATGATGTAGAGGAAGCCAAAACCGAGTTGCACTTGCAATCGTCCCCGGGCGGCGGCGATTGCCCCGCCGGCGCTAGCGATCAGCGCGCGTAGAGCACGCCGAGTTGAGCTGCTGTCGCATCCGAGGCGTCGGTGATATGTACCACACAGTACCGCCTTAGGCCGTGCCGTGATGCAGCGGCAGGGTGACCCGTGTTGGCGGCGAGGTTGACCGATAAGGCGCTGGCGGAGCACGACGTTGGCGTGCGGCAGGGGCGCCGCGAGGCTATGAGCCGCGGCCAGGAGCAGAGCGCCGAGGGTGAGAGCGGAGAGCAAGCGTTAACGGCGCTATCGTAGGTCGGAAGCTTGGCCTGCTGTGGCGTGGCTCACGTTATAATAGGGCGCGAGCATGGCTCAGCTGTGCCACACCCCTGGCACGGCGTCCCCGCACAATATGGCCATGCCCTACCCATTGCTGATCGAGGGGACTGAAAATGCCTGAAGGTGCGCCGGCAAAACGAGCCATTGTTCTTAGCGGTGGTGGTGCGCGAGGGGCTTTCGAGGCCGGCGTACTTGCCGCACTTTCAGTGCGAACGAAGTTCGACATTGTATGCGGCACATCGATCGGTGCGATTAACGCGGCGTTCTTTGCGCAAGGTGCGTTAGCTGAACTCGCCGAGCTCTGGAGGACAATTCCAAGCCAGAATGCCGTGCGGTACCTGGACGTTGTCCAGAAAGTTAGCGCCTTCATCGACAATGTCGAGGGCCTGCGAGGGAAGCCACTCGAGGCCATCGGAAACCTTCATCTCCTCAACTCCTGGTTCGAAATTGGATCGAAGAAGGCTCTCCTTGCCTTACGCGGTGTGTACGATCCAGCCCCAATCGAGGCGCTGCTCAAGCCGATTCTATCACTGAACGCTTTGAAGGCGACGCTCATCATCTCGACGACAAACCTGACGAACGGCACTTCCGACGCCTTCTACTCCTTTGTCAGCGCGGCGAATGAAGACGAGCAACGTTTCACAACGTTTCGCTCCCCAGATCCCAGCTATCGCCTCTCGAACGACAATTACCTGAGCGCCGTTCGGGCGTCCATGTCGATTCCGGGAGCTTTCGAGCCCGTTGACATGAATCTCGGGCAGAACAATGTCCGCCACGACTATGTGGATGGCGGCGTAACGAACAATAGCCCGATTAGTTTGCCAATCGCGGCCGGGGCTACCGAAGTGCACGTCGTTTTCCTCGACCCGGCACCGTCCGCTCAGGCGGTTTCTGCTACGGCGAGCCTTGCCGATATCGGAATCGCGAGTCTGTCCGTGATGCAACAGCGTATTCTTGAACTCGACATGAAGTTGGCCCAAAAAAGCGCGGCGACGATCAAACAGATTCGACCGACGAAACCCATCGCTGTATCGGTCCTGGACTTCAATGATGCCGCCGGTATCGCTGCGGCGTACGCAGATGGTCTCCAGGTCGGATCGACTGCCTGAGGCATAAAAGTCCGCCTAATCGTAGTGTGACTACGATTATTATGATAAATGCAAGTAGCCTGGGTTTGAGAAGTAGCGTATAATCGTAGTATGGCTACGACGAAACCTAGTAAGCTAAGGAGGCTCTACACCCAGGTCCCGCCGGGTGCCCCTCTGACTTCAGAGGACCTGGCTAGCCTAGGTATATCGGCGGATTTGGCTGTCCATTACGCGCGCTCGGGTTGGCTAAAGCGGCTGGCACGCGGGGTGTACTGCCGCCCCGGAGATACCCTGACCCTAAACCCAACTCTTGGCTTGCTGCAGCGGAAAATCCAAGGACTGCACGTTGGCGGCAAGTCGGCGTTGGAATGGTACGGCGTTGGGCACTACGTCTCGCAACGCAGTACCTTACGCTTGTACGGCTGGTCGGCCGCCCGCCTACCAGCTTGGTTTCTCGGACAGTTTCCCAGCGAGTACCACCGCAAGCGGCTGTTCGATGAACAACCCAATGAGCTGCTGAACGTCGGCCCCTTCGAAAATCGCGATGGCGCGCCGGCGGTTTCGGCGCCCGAACGCGCCGTACTGGAACTTCTGAGCGAAGTCGGCGTTCGGCAGCCGTTGCAAGAAGCTCGCGAAATCCTCGAGGGCACGTACAACCTGCGCGCCGAGGTGCTGAACCAATTATTGACGCGTTGCACGAGCGTAAAGACCGTACGGTTGTGTCTACAACTCGGCCACGAACTGCGGCTGAACTGGGTTTCGAAACTCGACACGAAGAAATTGCCAACCGGTAGCGATCAGCCCTGGGTGTCGAAATACGAGCATGGCTTGCTCGTGCTGAAACCATGAATCAGGTGTATCTCGATACGGCTCGCCTGATGACACGGGTGGCGCCGCTGGTCTTTGCCGATGACATCTTTGCGTTGAAAGGTGGAACAGCGATCAATCTGTTTCTCCGAGACATGCCGCGATTGTCGGTTGACCTGGATCTCGTCTTCGTCGATCGCCACCTCTCTCGCGACAAAGCCCTCGGGTCCATCAACGCAGCGATTCGAAAAGCGGCCGGCCGCCTTGAGGCAAACGGCTTTCGAACGCAGATCACGACAGCCGCCGAAGTCGGCGAAACCAAGCTCTTTGTCCGACGCGACAACATTCAACTCAAGGTCGAAGTCAACTTCGTGACGCGCGGCACCGTCTATCCGGTACAGACCGCCTCGCTCACATCCAAGGCCAAGGAAGTACTGCTCGCCGACCTTGAGCTGCCGCTCCTGTCGTTAGAAGAAGTATACGGTTCCAAGCTGGTTGCCGCGCTGGACCGGCAGCATCCACGCGACTTGTTCGACGTGGCGCAGCTCTTCGAGCATGAGGGCATCACGCCTGGCATCCGCCGTGTCTTTGTGGTGTATCTCGCGAGTCATAACCGTCCCATCCACGAAGTGCTGTTCCCCGCGAAAAGGGATATCGCCCAGGACTATGAGCGAACGTTCAAAGGGATGACTATCGAACCGGTTGAGCTGGCGGAGTTGCTATCGACCCGGGACCGATTGATCCTCGAACTTCAAGAAAACTTGAGGCCAGAAGAACGGCAGTTTCTGCTTTCACTCGTCAATGCCGAACCGGATTGGAACCTGCTCGAGATTGAGCATTTGGAGCAATTGCCGGCCATTCGCTGGAAACTGCATAACCTTCGGCAACTAGCAAAAAATAATCCGACGAAGTTTCGGGATCAAGCAGATGAATTAGCACGGCGGCTCAAACTGCCGTTGGGCTAAGTTTTAATTCGTCACCCGAGGACGCGATGTCGCGGCCGAGATGTCCGGATTCTGCCAGCTCGAACTATCAGCGTAAGTCACGGAGACCGCTTGATTGAGGGCATAATTGCCTGTGATACAGCAGAGCATGCGGAGGGCTTGCGAGCCTATTACTCTCGATGTGGATACGACTTCGTCGAGTGTGTCCATTGGGAAGGGAAGACCTACGATAGCGTCATTCTCCTTAAGCGGTTGACTGTGCCACCATAGGCTGCCGAGACGGTATCAGAAAGGTGCCTTGGGCAACCCAACGTCGCTATCGCACAGCAAACGGGTTCGTAAAGCACTCTGATATGTGTACTATTTCGAGGATGCGCTTCACATTTTCCCGCAGTGCCCCCGAACCGCGCTGAGCGAAATGGAATTCAGTTCGACACGGTGTCTCATCGAAGGCGCGCGGGATGTCGGGCTCGGAAGTTTCGAGCTCGGAGAAAAGTCCATACGTGAACCCAGTTGGTCGAACGAGAGGCTTAGCTGAGCGCGCCGTTCTGCACCCCTCCGAGCGATGGAAAATCGTTGAGTAAGAGAAGACTAACCCGTCAAAACGGGAAAAGTGTCTGGCGAGTATACAAAGCACCATTTGGGTGCGGTAAGCCGAGAGAGGTCTGTAAGTTGAGATTTCACCTGACAGTCACCTTATGGGCAGCATTTGTGGCGGCCGGCGCATTCGGCTACAGCGCGAACCCAGCGCGCGCAGCGGATGTGCTCAGTGAGTGGCCCTCAATTCAGATGCCGCCTGCGCCCGCACTGAAAGCGGTCACCGTCGATCCCAAGACGACCGCGCTCCTCTTGTTCGACTTCATGACCGACAACTGCGGGCAGCGTCCGCGCTGCGTTGCGGCGGTTCCTACGCTCAAGGCCATCTACGACCGAGCGCGCGCCGCCGACATGATGGTCGTCTATACCCTGCCGAGCGGGGGCAAAATCATCGACCCGGGCATCACTCCGCGGGAGGGTGAAGTCCTCAACCAAACGCCGGGCGGACCCGACAAGTTCCTTGGTGATGATCTTGACCAACGGCTCAAGGCTCACGCCATCAAGACGGTGATCCTCTGCGGGACCTCCGCGCAGGGGGTAGGCCTTGGTACCGGCTCGAGCGCGGTTCAGCGCGGCTATACCGTGATCTATCCGGTCGATTGTTTGCCGTCGGAAAGCGCTTTCCGCGAGGCCTACGCGGCCTGGCACATGGCGGGCGGCGGGCCGCCCGTGACAACCAACCATGTTACCGTGACCCGCACCACCATGATCACCTTTGCGAGCGCAAACTGACGCGAGTGGAGCTGACGCGTCCGCTAGAAGCGATGCCGCGAAATCGCGGAAGTCCGGATCCCGAGTAGCCCTGTCTAGATGCTGCTGAAAGTGCTTTAGGCAGCGGTATCATCCCATTGGCATCGGTTGAGCGCATCGACGTGCACTTCGATCTTAGCGTCGCCGGTCAGGACGATCGCAACGCGGGCGAGAATACACGGGGCGCTGAGAGTTGCGGCATGAACGGAGGACGGCTTTGGCCGAGGACACGGTATTCCCCCAGAGGAGGGGCGCGAGGTCTATCGGCATCAACGTGTTCGCCACGCCGCGCGAGCGGCACGGCGAGATGCTCAAGACGTTGGGGGCGATTGCCGATCTGGCCGACAGCCACGCGCTTCCGAAGAACATGTATTCTTCGTTCCACCCGGCGATCGAGGCGTCGATTGTGGTGAACTACGTCCAGTACGCCGACCCGACGGGCGGTCGCGAGCTCGCCGCCGTGGCACGTCCGCTCGTCGACCGGACGCACGAGCTCTCGACGAGCCACGAGATGCGGTACTACGACGCGGTGGATGTCGTGACGGCCGGCGGCAGCTTCGAGTTTGCGGTCGTTGCCGGCAAAGACACCGTCGCGATCATCAGCGTGTATGTGGTCGAACCCGACAAACAGTCTGAGCTGATAGACGCGCTGCAAAGTTATGCGGGCATCGTGAAGTCGGCGGACGGCTTCACGGCGATGTCCGTTCTGCAGGGTCAGAAGCCCGAGCATGCTGCCGCCTATGAAGTCTGGACCGACATTGCTGCCTACCGGCGCTCGGCAACGAGCGTTGCTAGGGAAGCCCTCGCGCACGCTCGCGCTCTTGCGACCGAGGTCCTCATCGAAGCCTACAACGTCGTGCGCGTCAACCGTCATCGGGGCGCTGCAAAAGGAGACTAATCAGGCGTTCCATCGACCATTGCCGGTTTCGACTTTGCCGTACGGCGGTCGTTCTGTGGGGAACGACGCTGGCGGTCGTCCGCGCTCCCGCGTAGCGCTGGTTCGGGTGCGGGGCAGTGGAAGCGAATGTGTTATCATTCTTTCTACGCAGCGGCGGTTATGGGGGTTAGCTCCCCAAAGAAACACGGAGACGATGGAACCGCATTGGTATACGGCTACTCCGCATATCGATCAATACCTGAATTTGAAGGGCACCTTTGTCTACGGCGTGCTCGCCATCGGGTGCGTGGCCTATCAATTCTACGTGCCGAAAGGCTTCGTCGCTCCGCTGACGCTGCGTGCCGCGTTGGTCATCTGCGTCGTTGCCTCGGTGGCCTACTATCGGGCCGCGCTCCCGCCGGCTCCGCCGCTACCGTACTAGGAAGGAGCGCTGCCCATGACCATGCCGCAAGCGATCAGGAGCGCCTTCGCGCGCTGGCGCACGTTCAGCGGCCGCGCCGGCGGCACCGAATACTGGTGGTTCGTGCTCTTTGGGACGAT
>Ga0182030_10004008_pt1 | contig 31398 bp, 45 predicted proteins | sample 812S3MmetaG_FD_121299 | JGI IMG/M metagenome (GOLD analysis project Ga0182030, IMG submission 121299) | Permafrost microbial communities from Stordalen Mire, Sweden - 812S3M metaG (Illumina Assembly) | ecosystem: Environmental > Terrestrial > Soil > Wetlands > Permafrost | place: Sweden...
AAAATGGATTCAAACTTTTTAAAAAATTTAAAATTTAATTATTTTATATAAATATATTAATTTTAAAGACTAGATTTTAATATTTAAAATTTAATTAATATATAATACTTATTTACTGTTAATTAATGGAAAATAATTCAATTTTCAAAAGTTTATAAAAAATTTAAAAAATTATTAAATTTTGAAAAGTTAGTATTCTTGCTTAGAAAGGGTTTACAAGCTGTGGCTACAACTCCTACATCGCTTAGTGTGCAACGGGAAGGGAGAGAAGTACAACGCGGCGCTAAAATCCCTGTGCTTCAGTACTCGCTACAAAACTTAACTAACCACACACTGAGGTTTTTAGCGACTGAGACCTTCTAGGGATTTATAAGGCTTTACAGGGCATTGAGTCGCTAAATGCCGCTTGCAGGTCTGCTCTTCTATGCATATATTATGTTCCTGGTATAACGTACGAGCACATATAAAGAAAAAATATTATTAATCCTTACGCTAAGAGACTCGCATAGGCCCCAGTTAGGGCCAAGCCTGTCTAAGCCTAGGCCTATCCAAGACTTAAGGCTATTCCGTAGCGAGCGGGCCTATTCTCAAATTAAAGAGGCCCACAGAGAAGGTGTGTTGGCAGCTTGCTGCCTTTCCCCAATGGTGATATTCAGTAACTCAGGTCTGAATAGCCTATTCACATGTGACTAGATTAAAGGGAATACAAATTGGCTCTAACAGTGACTTTTGGAAGTTTAACAGAAAAGCAAGACTAAATACTATTACAATATCTTGATAGATTTAAAAAGGCAACTATATTATTAATAAACTAGACTAGACGAATATTTAAAATTTAGGGAATCGACTAGACTAAAGGTCTATGAATCCATTTAGTTTATGCCTTTCAAAATTTTGTGCATATCAAGAGGCATTCTATGCTAAATACCAACGGTTTTCCGGGTGAAGCCTGAATATGCATGATCAGATTGACTATCCGAATAAGAGAATAAAGGCATGGACCTCTCCTAAGAGTGTATTGAAACAATGAAAAGTGGCAATCTAAGAAACTAGAACAGTCCTTGAACTTGGATTGATGAATTATGTTCGTGTAAGAAATAGGACACTACAAGCTCGTATTATTGGGGTTCTCCCATGATCCCAAAATCATCTGTTCCTCAATGAATTTCATCTTTCTGAATTTGCTTCCTGCACATATTTCCATTCGCTGTCAGTCTTGCCAAAGAAAAAGCTTGGAGTAGACAACTATACTCTTTCCCGGCTTTTCGTGTCCCGAATGTTCCCAGATTGTGGAGACGGAAGGACGGATGCATAGCTACTTCTTTGCCCAAAGTGGAGTAATTTTGAATGAGAAGTCCTCAACACCATTAGGTTCAAGGGAACCTGCGAGAAGCTTCTGATTTCATAGGATTTCTTTTCTCTATATTACGACTATGAAGATCAGCCCGACAGATCAGTGTCCTTAACTTGTACTTCGTGCGCTCGAAATTGAAATATTACCAGAATTACATCAGATACAGCGGCTCGAGCGATATAGTTGATCAAGATAACAATGAATGCCATTCTTAAGAGACATCAATAGGAGCTAATAGGCTTCACGAAGTGTATCAAGGATGGTCTAAGGATCAAATCAGATATTTGCTTGGTTTTAAAAGTGGCACCAACGACAATTGACACAATTTTCTATGATGTATTTATAACTAGTGGGGTAGAACCTTGCAGACTTTTAACCCTTAATAGGAAGGCTACTGACAGTCTTCTAGAGATATTTACGGAGTATTTTGATATGTCTGGCGAAGCGGACACTCTGTGCTTTCCCCGTCGCAGACTTCGGCTAATATTGACGATTGAAAGGAGCCCTTGGTGGAACCCAAAAATCTAACGGAGATCTTCTACCATGATCTCCCTGCCAAGTAAGCAGAGTATTGGAGTTCCAAACTTGTCCGAAATTCGTACGCGACCAAGTTCGCGAGTACTAAGAGTGCGGCTTGGAGGGTTGTTCCGAGTTGACTCTTGGTTCATGAAGATGATAGAGCGATTCCGGCTATTATACAGGAGGCGATGGTGCAGAATTGTCGAGATAAGGGAGCACATATATACATCGAGAGGGTGAAGAGTTCGCATAGTCCGTTCCCGAGTAAGCCGGATAAGGTGGTAGGATTCTTAAGGAGGTACAATGGCAAAAGAGTATAATTGCAGGTAGTGGAAGATCAAAAATGTGTCTCAGGGGGGTGGTGGACTAAGATGAAAATGTTCGACGTGCTCCTGCTCCTGCTCCCGTGTTCTCTCGAAGCTGCAGTTACTCACACTCAATGCTCAATGAAAGAAAGGGGAATCCGAGGCTTCTCTGATTGCAAACTGCGAGATCGTGAACTCGTTACCTAATCTGCGGGCAAATATCTCCTATTCGCATCCGAGTTTCTCACACCTTTCAATATTCCGGTCTACGCCAACGCAAGTCCTCGTATAGCTGAGATTGAGAACATTCCTTTCCACCCAGATCGCCTCACCGGTACTGTATTGGACTTCTCTGCCGACTCTGCACTAGTAGGAGCGGTTGTTATGCCGGTGGTACTTGTAGAAATGGCATTTACGCTAATCACACTGCTTATACTAGCCATCGGAGTAAATTTCCCAACAATTACGTTTCCTTTCCTACCATAACGCAACAGGCTCTGATCAATACCCGGATAAATGGTAACTGTACTGTACTTGCGCTCAGGGAACGGGAGAGAGAAGAGCTGTCTATATCTCCTGACGAGTTGATAGTCATCATTCCCAGGTTGGGAAGTTCGCGTCTATTTTTGACAGGTCAATGATCGTATTTTAGTATTCTTTAGGGGGTGGTGCTTACGTATCTATATACCCTTGCAGATAGAGTGATCCGCCAACTACTTCCAGAGCCGGCAGTGACATATACATAGAAGGGTATCTCAGCTCTGGACAAAGATAATGATCCCCGAGAAAACCGCAACTTTGGTAGATCTAGCGTGATATAAGTAGCCTTTATTGTTCTGTTTTGGTTCCATTTTCCGAAATCTCTTATTCATTTTCTACTTTGTAACAAGGTATTGGACACATGATCAACATGATGAGGTTAACAATCTGAAATGGATTACGCTACGGACGGAATTGACGGTTTGGGGTAGCGGAGGAAAGTGTAAAAGTGTATATAGATAATGAAGTCTATTTCAACGCCACGCAGATACCATCTATCTATCCACTTTTCTAATACTATCCAAAGAATTTGCTACTCAAGATTTTAGTTTCAACGACGCGTCGATATAGATCATGATTCTTCAACTCTCAGGCCCTCCTCATATCTTTCGCTCCCATCTGCTGGGAATCGCGCGAACACCAAAACACAAAATCCGATCAAAGCCACAGCCTATCAAAAATTAGCACTTCCACTCTCAAATGACTATAAAATGAAGATCACTTACAGCATTACAAGTAAATACCAGATGCGTCTGTCCAATCTCCGCAAACGCTGCAAAAACAAGCCCGAAAACACTTGCTATATGAAACGTCAACTCTGTAATACTCAAGCCAGATACAAACTCACTAGTAGCCAACCTCGCCGCCATCTCAACCAACGTAATCGCACTCAATGCATCCGTCTTCTCACTCGTAGAACACATCTGCAAGATCGTCCCCTTAGCCGCAGCGCCCGTCCCAGACGCAAATGGTAGCAGCACAGCAATAAGATACATTTGCCATCCTTGGCTAATGAAAGAAGCGGCTCCGGTCAGGATGGCGTCGACTAAGAGACTGTATTTCGTGTATGAGAGGTCGAAGGCGAATGTTTCATTGACACGGGGCTTGGGGGGTTCGATGGGCTCTTCGTCGTCGTCCATTGCGTCGATGTTTGCGAAGTCATTGGCGGAGTGGGGGAGAGAGGGAATGTCGGAACCCGGTGCTGGGGTTTCTTCGAGGGTTGGGGTGCTTCTCTTGGAAACCCATTCTCGTCCTGCAGAGATGGTGGGTGGGAAGACGAGAGTGAGGAAGAGGCCACGGACGAAACAGTTGAGGGAGATTAGGTACCCATTTTCTGTGGGTCCGAAGGCGTAGATGTCCGTTGCGTACATCTGGAGCAGAACAGGTATATAACCTGTAGCTAATACGCCAAGGAAAACTCCAATTCCGAGGAGGATAATCCCATACTCTGTCTTGACGCGACCACCCTGCAGTACCCATTTTTGGGGAGTAAACACCTTCAATGGACCAAAGAACTTGGTAATCCCGCTCGTTTGTGTCGCCACACTCTTATCCAGTGGAAGCCACGGCAAGAACAAAATCACATAACACGTCGAAATTAAAAACAACATCAGCGTAACCCTAAACGGTGCAATAATCCCAAATGCATCACTCAAAATACCCCCCGCAAGGTACGCCAAACTCAACCCAATGAACGAACAACCCTGCAACTTCCCCAACGCACCCGTCCTTTCACTCGCCTCAATAACCTCCGTGACGTACGAATTCAGCGCTAGTAAATACCCGGCTGGTCCTCCGAGAATTGTGAGGATTTGCGAACATTGAACAACGATGATACCGTTGCTGCCACCCATCATGACGCCGATATTCTGGACTAGGAGACGGATTGCCGGCCAGAAGACGGAGATAAGGAGAGCGGTTTTTATACCGAATTTTTTTATGGTCCAGGCTGTGACGAAGAGGTTTAAGACGCCGAAGAGGGTCGTTGAGAAGCCGAGGAGAGCGACAGAGCGCGAGGTGCCGGCTTCGATGGCGGGAACGTCGCAGCGGTCATGGTGGGAGCCGGAACCAGACTCGGGATGCGTGGTGTAGTATGCTTCACAGGTCATGAGGCGAAAGACGTAGATGAGTCTGGATTGTGAGCTAGCATGATTTTTGGATTACAGAGGGGATACATACGGTACTTGTGTGACGCCGAATGATAATGATACCATGAAGCCGCATATCAAGGCTCGGCAGAGGACCGATTTGCTATATTTGGGTGTATCCGTCGGTTCGTTGGCTATTAGAGGAGTATCCTCGTCGGGTTTTACAGTAGTATCTTCATTTATAGCCATACTGAGAGTGGTGGAAACATGAAAAGTGAAGGTAAAGATTCTTGTAGAAATCGTAATCGGTCAATGAAGCAAAGGGTGGGGTGAAACGGCATGGATTTTCTTTTATCCGGTGCTGATCTTTCTTTGTAGAGCTAGATTGGCGTAGCATATTTTATGGCATTGTTTGAAGACCTCGCATTTCTGGCTTGCTATAATTTTCAAAGCCTATGTCTAGTAAATTTGCTCTTCAGACTAGATAATAGAAATCGAAAAATATTATCAGGGATATCTACTAGGTGAGTTGTCGGACGTAATTAAGGATGCTTCAAACCAGGCATAGAAGCGAAGAGAACAGTAACTTTGTTCCTAGAGACACCTTATACTAGATGTTAGCTGCCAAATTCCGATCTGAAATTTGGCGGTGCAGCGTTTACGCAAAAGCAGACTTATCAGGAAGGAAGTGGCTGCGTTTTGGCGCAGGGAATATGTAAATGTCGCAGATTTCATTCACGTACGGCCCTTTTAGACACACTTTCTCGGGCTTTAGAAGCGAGAAGATATGAATGATTAACCAATCAGGAGGGAGAAATTAAGTAGGTTCTTTTCGAGTTCAGGGCGCACTTCCTGCATCATCGAGGTCGGTATGTTCATGCTATAATTTCAGCAATAAACGTGAAAAGAGTCGCAGAATTTGAGTAAGCGAAAAAACTGTGCATTGGAAGGACATGGAAGATGAGTTATAGATCTTGAATAGAAGGCCATAAAAAACCAATCTATCTTTTCAGAACACAGATAGAACAGAAAAACTACTCACCAAATACTACTTACCATTTCTATTCTGTCCCGTACCCAGCTTAATCATCAATGCAAGCCCGTCAACTTAATTTCATCATCGAACCCCACCCCCGCCGCATGCACCGCCATCTTACAAGCCTCCACCTTCCCCTTCACCGAACTCTTCTGCGCCGCCGTCTGAGAAACCCACACCATCCATTCAACATCACAAACATGCAATCTCCTCGGCTTCATCATCGATTCGCGCAGGTAGTTCCCATACATCTCCAGCCATGTCCCTTCTGGAAATTTCTCTCCTTCACCCATTTGCAACCCATGTTCTTTGGCCCACTGCTCCGCGTAAATCATCGACACATGTGTGGGGCAGAGAAGGTAAATTTCGCGGGGTTGACGTTGACTCCGCCGGTGAAGGCGGATGGGAAGATAGGTGCGTCAATGAAGGGAGGGGGAGGAGTGAGTTTTCTTCTCAGCAGGGCGCGTTTCTGTATCGGCGTCGTGCAACTTAGTATCGCTATCATGGGGAATGACGAGGCATGCGAGGATGAAAGTGTAGCGGTAGCCCCAAGTAAATTGGTCCCCATAGGATGCGCGGGCCCATTTTTGGGCGGTTTCTTTGATTTTTTCGCCTGGTTTGATGGGGATTGGAGCTGCTTTAAAGGGTGGGAGGCCAAGTTCGCTGGGGTGCCATGGTTCAATCATGAGCTTGTTTTTAGAACGTTTTGTTGCTTCAAGCGGTGCTGCTGTTGCGATATTAGAAAGGGTCGAAACGAAAATGAGATGTTTTCACTATGCATTCACTTGTCATTCTTGATATTACTTTTGAGCCTGTTTCCAAAAGATATAAATAAAAAAACTTTAAAAAAAACTTTATGTGCCATCATCGTGGTCTCGGTGACTCGCAACGTTGGCCTCTTTGGTAGAAAAGCTCCGCCACAGAAGTAGCCAAGTCCAAGCCTTGCTTGACTCAAACTCCAACGAAATTTAAATTTAGAGTTAAAAGGAAGGAATAGATCCTCAAAATTGTATAAATCCACCTCAAATTCCTCAACACGACTTATGTAGGATTTAAGGCTCGAGATTGATTGTCTCCGCAAGATGACCTCGGCGACTCGTGCATCAGGCTGGAAACCACACCAACGCGACACTCGTAGGCATCAACAAAGATTTGCATCTTTTGAATATGTGCCAGATCAATCAAAAAATCACGAAAATATTAGATTTCAGGCAACCTCACCTTTCGCTGCATCGACGGAGAAGAACGCAAACCAGTGAATCTTTGCGAAAAACACGCTGTGTGATTTAGTGGGTGAATAGCCTAGAATTCACGTGCAACCGCGCTGGGGTTCTGCCTAAAACTCGGACATTCTGACGTGACGCGCCTACAGGGCGAGACGAGGCTGTGCCGCAACAATCCAACGTAAATACAACCGTCTCTCAAACCTTTGATCTTTCGAAACAAGAACAACCTGACCTCAAGGAATTGTATGTTTATCTTCAATCCCACCCATTTTTAATTCTAACACTATCGGATGAAAACAAGCAAGTACTGACCCCGTATCACACAGAAGAACTAAATTTCAACCCCCACTATCCACAATCTGCGACCGATCGATATACCCCCACCAACAACCCGCGAAATGGCGCCTAAGAAAGCCACCACCTCCACCATCTACATCGTCACCCACCACACCGAGATCGACGGCGCGTACGCCACCTCCGAAGCCGCGAATGCGCGGCTCGCCGAACTCAGTGATGGCGAACCCGAGGTCAAGGAGTTGAAGTTAACTGGTGGAAGTATTGTTGTTGATGCTCCAGAGAAGGTGGTGAAGGCCAAGGCTGTTAAGGTTGAAGCTGCAGAAGAGGGTGGAGAGGCTGCTGATAAGGTCAAGGCTAAGCCCAAGGCCAAGGCGAAAGCTAAGAATGCTGTTGAGAATGGTGAGGAAGTCGAGGAGGGCGAGGAGAAGACTGCGATGAAGAAGGTAGGGGCGAAAAAGACGAAAACGGTCGCGGAGCAGCGTGCTGATAACGGAGAGAAGAAGGGGAAGGATGCGTATGCTGACTTGCCGGACAATGTCAACGAGTTGCTTGGGAAGATGGGGGATGCGTTGAATGGGAAGGCGATTGTTGTTACGGGTGTTCCTCCTACGTGAATCTTCCGTCCCCCCTTCCTCTTACCTCCCGCTTCAATCATTCACGCCCATCCTTCTGTTTTTCAATCCGACATTGAACTGCGAATATAACTAACATCTCCACAGTCTCGGCCGCAAGAACGCCGAAAGACTCGTCATGAACTACGGCGGAAAACTCGCGAAATCCATTTCCAAGAACACTACCTTCGTCGTCGTGGGCAATGAAGCAGGTCCCAAGAAGCTAGAGCAGATCTCAGATTTGGGTCTTCAAACCTATGACGAGGATGAGTTCATCGAGTTGTTGGAGGCAGGTGGTAGTGGTACAAAGAGAGCTCCGGCAGAGGATCAGGATGAGAAGCCTGCTAAGGCGAAGAAGGCTAAAAAATGAGGGATACGATACGATTTGCGAATACGGATTACAAGCTTATGAATTGCGGGTATGGGTTACGAGCGTTATGGACATAGGACGGACAAAAGTTGCTGCTGGTACATATGGTACATATGGAAGGTAGGCTGGACAAATGGGTTGGGATTTCTTTAGCGGATTTCTTGCTTCTGCAGGGTAATGATGTATGATACGCAAGCAGCATAGCTGTGGCAATATCATAGACATAGTTTCTTAATATGTCTCGTCCTTCTGAGTTACATGTTCAACACCTTCTCAAATCTTCCACTCCATCCAAAAAAAAAAAGACTTAATGTCACCAACCAACTTCTCCCGCCTCTTGAACACAACAGCTGGCTTGTTCAAGACCCTTACATCCCCAAGAACTTTCCTTCATTCCTGACCCCCACCCTCCTCAAACAAACCCACAAAGCCTATTCTTATTCTTACTCTCACTCTTATCCCTATTCCTCCTCTCAATTCAGCTATATATCACATCAAATCAAATACCACAGCAACACACACACAAGAACCCAACCCCCAACACAAACATCTCGCCCACCACCTGACACACCACACAATCCTCAATCCCATCAAACACGCCCTACAACCCAATCCCCCATCCCATCCCATCCCATCCCATCCCATCCCATCCACGCACACCCATCTAAACTAACTCAAACCAAACCACCTCAAATGTTCCTATTCTAGGTACCTATATTCTAGTCTCTATCCCTATCCACATTCCCGGTTTTGGGGAAATTGGAAGAGGATGTATTGGATATACCCCATTGGGGGCCGGGGGGGTATAGACTGACGCTGAAACTGGAGGAAATACACAGTATGGACTACGAGTATAGTTTGCGAGTACGGAGTGTAGTTTGTAAGTATGGAGTACGAGGACAGAGTGCGCGGTTTTAGGTATATGATATGGTATAGTATGGTATGGTATGGTGATGGTAGGAGTGAGGAGAGAGGGATGCGTGGCGTGGCGTGGTGTGGTGTGGTGTGGTGATTGTGGGTGGGGAATTATGCGTAGTTGGTGACACCGATTTGGCAAGTGGATGGGGTGGGTGAGTGCGAGTTGTGGGTTGTGGGTTGGTGAGGTAGAGGTGGGTGGGTGGAGTGGAGTGGCGTGGAGTGGAGTGGCGTGGAGTGGAGAGGGGTTGTGGGTGTGGATGTGGATGCGAGGGTGATGTATTGGGTATTTGTGTGGGGGGTTGGGGTTTTGGAACTGGAGAGGAGATTAGGGATAGGAATAGAGATTAGAAAGACGGTATTGAAAATAAGGATTAGAAGGTGGTAGGTATTAAGAAGATAGAAATTTGGAAATTAGAAATAGTAAAAAGAGATTTTTGGAGTAAAAAAGAGTTTCTCAATTTAGAGAAAAGTAATAGGTGTCTCACTATCATATAATTATGGTCAGATGAAATGAAGATACACGCCAGAGGGTATCCCTGGGCCGTTTCTGCTCAGGAACAAAGACCGGAGGCATATGACTGTGTTTTCTTACTCGCTAATTAGTTTGGGTTCAGTTCGTCTCTATACTTGAACAATAAAAATCATCTATACAGACAAACCAAGGTCTTTCAGAGCGCTCTATCCAATGGCAGTTTACATCAAGACATTATAAAATCCTCCCATCTTGCATAAATACTTCTTAAAACCCTCCATCACAAACGGACAGGATCTCCATCGATCCCCAGCATCAAAGGCTCTACTTCTGCCGGCCCATCCTGACCCTGCATCTCCTTCCACTCTCTCATCCTCGTCTCCCATCTCCACAACGCGGCTACTGTTCCCGTGACACAGAATTGCACCGTGAACATACACGTCGTAAACACAAACCCCCTTCGAAACCGGGGCGCGTGGCTAACCGGATATCTGAAAACGAGATCATCAGTAGCTGTTTCTTTGTAAAAGTCTGAATATATCTCCGAACCAAAGGGATCAAACACTACCCCCCCTTCCCATCCTAATGACGATAACAGCTAGAATCAAAAAATAACTCACGTCAATAAAGGCAGCCAGGTATGAACCGCATACCCACTCGCATTCATAATCCCAAGTACCAATGCACGTTCTTCAGCGTCGGAGCCGCAGATTTCGTTGGCCCAGGACATGGAAAGGGGACCGTAGGGGATGGCGGCGCGGGAGAGGAAATAGGCGGTCCATTTTAGGGGTGTGGGGATGGTCCAGATGGCGAGAGGGAGGGAGGAGAGGAGGCCGAGGGTCTGGGTGTTGTTAGTCTGGGTTGGGGTTGGGTGTGGGTGTGGTTTTGGGAGAGGAGGGAAAGAGGACGGACAGTAGAGATTGACATAACGAGCGGGCGGTTGCGGAGGAAATCGGAGAGGATGGAGAAGGTGATGGTGGTTATGAGTTGGACTAGGCTTTGGCCTGTTGGTATGATATTCTGCTTTTTTGTTAATTATGGATTTTTTTGCCAACTGTTGATGAAGGTTGTAAAAGGGAGACGGGGGAAAGGGAACGGGAGGACATACAATCTTCGCAACACTCCACCCTCTACTCTTCAACCATAAACTCAACGGGTTCACACTCCCGCTTGGCCCCGTGTTAATAAACACGATATATAAGATGGTTAACGCATAAACATGCCACCTCCTCCCCACCCTCCCCACAATCCCCCATCCCAATTTCCTCCTTGGTGCACGGCCTACGTCTTCCATTCTCTTGCGCGCCAACTTCACATCGGTCGAACTAAGGTAAAACGCACGTGTATTCTCCGGGAGATCGGGAATTAGAAAGAATCCAGTTATGCAAATAGGCAAACTGATCAACCCATCCATGATAAACAACCATTGCCAGCCTTCTTTGCCTAGAGTACCATTGAACCCCTTATACACACCAGCTTGCAAGTAACCGGAAAACATCCCGGCAGCAGCAGACGAGGCGTGGAAGATCGCAGCGCGTTTACCTAACTCGGAAGGCTTATACCATGATCCGAGGAGGAAGTGGGCGGCGGGGTAGAAGATACTCTCAACCAACCCCACGAAGAAACGTATAGCAATAACTTGATTCGCGCTACTCGCTGCCGCCAGCGAGAACGTTAAGAGTGTCCATACCAGCTCGCAACTCGGGATCCAGATTGAGGGGCGGACTTTTGTCAAAAGGAGCTGAGAGGGGAGTTGGCCGGTCACGTAGCCGGTGGTCCAGGCGGCGTCGATGAGGTTTAGTTGATTGGAGTGTAGGGAGAGCGATTCTTTCATGCCAGAGACGTAGGCGTTGCCGATGTTTGTTGAGTCAAGGTTTTTAATGAAGTAGCCAAGGGAGAGGATGGTTAGGAGGTAGCAGTCAAGTCTTTGAACAAATCTGCGTTCGGTGGTGGTGCGAGTGGGATCGTAATCCTGAAGGGGTGAGTTGGTGTTGTTGGAAGGGGAAGGGAACGGGTACCCATATGTATGACCACCATGGGGGCTTTTTGTACTCTGAGATTTCATCACGGATACTAGGTTCGGATGGGGACCCGAGAGATTCTATCAGTGGTGATCTGGATGTGATCTTGTCTTTGCCGTCGACCATTGCTTCAGATATTAATGGGATATCCCCCTTTCCAGGTACCTCCCGCGCGACGAGGTGAGTGCTTCCTGCTGACTCCCTGAACGAAGCGATGGGTTTCAACTCGAAAGATGATATGTTCAAGTTTGGATCGGCCAACTTTTGGTGCAGCTCTTGCCCGTCATCTTGAGTCTCAACATGGCACTTAGAACTTCTTTTCTTTCTTTGCCATGTCCCCGGGCGATCCGTCGAGCTGTCATCGTCCATCTTTCATATGAGCTGCTCCGAACCCAAATTGCGTCATGTGTGACACTTTGTCTCAGGGGCGCCCTCAGAAACGGATTAACTTTAATCCAGCTGAGAATGTTAAACGCGTTCTATATCCAGATCCAGAAGCGGAAGGCCACGGCACTGTTGATGTTGTGCTTCCTTCATCCATGGTGCCATCACAGGAGCCCTCGAATAGCACTCCATCAACGTTCAAGGTTTAAGATAAGTTGATAAGATTGTGGAGTCATGCATTCACTGTATCCTATAAATATTGACTCAACCACCTCAAACACCAATAGAATGTTCAGCGTTGGTATGCTAGAGGTTGGGGTGCATTTGAAACGTTGATGTTGTCTTCAGAGCACGCAATTAACCCCACATCTTGTTCAATCGGTTCCCCCAATCGTTAACGGTCACGAAGCTACCCCTCCTTAAACCTTACGACAATTATAAATCAACTTCAGATTAGGAGAAGCATTTCAAGAGAATAAAAATAAATAAATAAATAAGGGAACCTGTATACTTAAAGTGAAATTAATTCTGAAATTAATTCTCTTCTACTTAAATAGAAAACCCTCACCAGAAAAAGAATTACATCTCTCATCAAGTCCAGACAGAAGAATCAACATGGCTCCCTCCGCAACAGAACTCCCCATTCTCCCCAGCATCAAAGACTACGTCGTGCAAAAGAAAGACACCCTCCCCCTTCCCGCAGCAGCTCGAGCCCGTCTCGAAAAAGCCGGTATCGACTTATCAAATGGCTACCCTGAACGGCCTGCTGCACCCCTGTATCTCGACGACGCCATCAGTGTCAGAAACGTGGAACGCGAACACGTCGATGCAGGTGCTCGAGCTGATAAATCGAAGAGTGCATTATTTAACGCAGCGAAGGAGGTTAATGATCTGACCGTGCACATCGGAACTGAGATTGTGGGCTTGCAACTGAAAGATCTGACGGATCAGCAAAAAGATGAACTCGCTCTTCTTATTGCAGAGAGATCTGTAGTGTTTTTCAGAGATCAAGATATTACTCCTCAAGAACAGAAAAAATTAGGAGAGCATTTTGGAGAAGTCGAGGTTCATGTACGTACCAAAGGCCGTATGAGTAGTCGGTAGCTAACGGCCACAGCCACAAGTCCCCCACGTCCCCGGTGTTCCAGGCGTCACTATCATCTGGCCCGCCCTCCAAGCCCAGGAAAGAAAAGCCTCATTCAGACAACCAGGCGGTGCATCACGCTGGCACACGTGGGTGACCCTCAAAAACCTAGCTTTCCGCCCTATTAACATGGTCCAGGGACCTGGTGCACGAGAAACACCCCGCAGGAATCACCCACCTCCACAACGACACCGTCCCCACCCTCGGCGGCGACACGCTCTGGGCCAGCGGCTACGCCGCCTACTCCAAACTCTCTCCGGAATTCCGCAAGATCATCGATGGCCGGCACGCGATTTACATCTCCGCCCACAAATACCTCGACCGCGCTCACCCCCACGCGGGCCCCCAGCACATCGAGCGCATCCACCCGCTCGTGCGGGTCCACCCAGCCACGAGGTGGAAATCGCTATTCGTCAACCGCGCGATGACGAAATCGATCGTCGGGCTCGACAAAGCGGAATCCGATCTCCTTCTCGGGTATCTGTATGATGTGTATGAGAATAATGTGGATATCCAGGTGCGCTTCAAGTGGACGCCGCGCACGTCCGCGTTGTGGGATAATCGCATCACGATCCATAATGCGAGTTGGGATTATGAGGGGAAGGAGCCGCGCCATGGGACGAGGGTTACGAGTTTGGCGGAGAAACCGTTTTTTGATCCCGAGGCGCTGAGTCGGAGGGAGGCGTTGGGGTTGAGGGATGATTAGGGTGAGGGTGAGGGGATGTGCGGGTCTTGTGTTGTGTGGTTTTTGTGGGAGATGATGAATTATTATCATAAATAGCATTGCGTGTCGAAGTATTACATTAGGTTCTAATTGCTGAAGCCACAACTATCAATTCTGCTCCCGTCATGATCCAACCCTTTCTCTTCCCTTACTCTATACTCTTTTTTACCCAACTACAAACCACAAATGAAGACCTCCGCCCCTCCACCCCTCCACCACTTCACCAACCACAACACCCAAACGCCTAAACCGTACAGCCCAAGCACCCTACCCACCCTCACCTCCACCTCAATCTAGGAGCAAACACCAACTCACAGATTCATTACACTCTTCCCCCCTTCCTCTCCTTCCTAGAACCCACCCTAACCCTCCTGCGTGTACTCCTCCAAACCCTACTTTTCCATCTCTAGCTCTAGCGTCCCTCAAACCTACGCAAGTTAAAAAAGCAAAGCGAAGTTGATCTAGAGAAAAATGTTGATAAATACTCTCTTTTGATATCGCAATATCAAGATTATAAGATCTGCTTGCTGTGAGGGGATTTGGGGGAGTTGTGTTATACTATTAAAGGAAGGAAATTAGAGAAGAATTTAATTAGCCTTTGTTGTTTCTTCTGTGGTGTTTTGCTTCATGGGTTTAAGTCCCTGCTATGATGGTGTGTTTGCTTTGAAGGCTTGATTACTTGTTTGTCTGTCTTTAACCAAGATGAGTGCGTGGGTGGGGTGGGGAAGGTGTGCCATCGTCCATCTTCCGAGAAAAGATAATAAGATTAAAAGACAAAGAATCTCATGTAATTACACTCAGAACCATCTACCATCCCTTTGCTCCCCATCTCAAAACCTGCTATTACCACACAGACCGGACATACACAAACAGCCACTCCTCTCATCAACAACCTAAACTAGACCTCCCAAGTCTACAAACCCAAACTCACCTCCAACGCCGCCAAACTCGCATTCCCACACCCCTGATCATACAACCCGGGAAACGCCAAATTCGCACCCACCCGCCCCTCCCACGCAAGCCTCACCAGCGTCTCCCTCTCCCCCATCGCATCATACGTAGGCCAGCCGCCCTCATACATATTCAAACCATTCCACGGATCCTTCGCAAACGCCGCCCACGCACCCTGGATATAAGCCTGGAATGCGCTTTCCTGTGCGGTGGCACTCGGCGACGACAGGGTCGTGCCGAATAGTAGCGGCAGTTCGGCACCATGGTACGCGCCGCCTTCGGAACTGATGTTGGTGTTGGGGAAGACGCCGAAGAAGCGGTAGCGCCAGGTTGGGTTGTGGGCGGTTGTGCTGGCGGCGGCGCGTGTGCGGGCGGGACAGGTGAACCCGGCGAGGTTGTAGGCGTCCCAGAGGGTGTCGGGGTAGGTGATGTTTTCGAGGGCGAGTCTGGGGGTGGGGGGGTTAGTGAGTGCTTCTTTGGGAGTTTTGGAGGGGGGTTTGAGGTGTGTTTATGAGTTATATTCTTGAGATTTTGTGGAAGGGGATGTCTTCTACTCCTGAGGGGCCTTACTCGGTGCGGAATTGTCCTGGTTCGTAATCGTTGCTTCCGACTAAGACCGGGATGCTCGCAGGTGTTTGTTCAGAATAGTTGGCGAAGACGAGGGTGTTGTCGACGGTTGGTGAAAACGCGCTCGTGATGGAGTAAATGCCGGTGCGGGGAACGGCACTTAAGAGGGAGTCGACTTCCACCTTACACATGCATGCCAGGAGCGTGGTGGAGTCAGTCGAAGCATTTCCACAGCCAAGAGTCGTGGCGACGTCGTACCAGTTCACTGCGGATACATTTTTGGAGTAGGGTAGCCCGAAACTGAACGCTGTTCCTGATTGTAGGATAATTCCCGCGGCGATCGGGTTCGACGTCCAGGCATAGGAGTAGTAATCTGCCGACGCCGCACCTGCAGATTGTCCAAATAACGTGATTCTCGCTGGATCTCCGCCAAAGTTTGCGATGTTTTCGTGGACCCATTCCATGGCAAGGCGTTGATCCAAGAACGCCACGTTGTTCTGGGCCGTGGGGTTCCCCGGAAAGCCAAGAATGGACAATCGATAGCTATCGCGCGGATTAGTATATTCATGAACGAAAGGAGAGCGACTTACTTGAAAGATACGACAATGACATCTTCTTGGTTCGCAAGACCCGCACCGTTGAGTTGAGGCATGGATGAACTTCCCCCCACAAAATCGCCTCCGTAAATGAATACCATGACGGCCTTCTGCTTCTGTCCTGATTGGGGTTTCGACCAAACGTTCAAATACAGACAATCCTCGCTATAGACTACATCCGGGTCGTTGATCAGTTCAATAGTTTCTAGTCCAACTGTGGTGATATTCGAAGCTGCAATTTCAGAAGGCGTGGGAGAAGAACCCTGTTGGGATGGTAGACCATGGCATGAGAAACCCTAAGACATGTCAACTGGCGTAAGCCAGGAAGTCTCAATTTGAAAACTCACGAAGACAGAACCATTGAGCGCGGAAGACCCAGTATATTTCACCGGCGCTTCAAATCTGAGATCTCCCACAGGGGGTTGCGCATAGGGAATCCCAAGGTATTCCGACACCTCTGAATAATATGTTGCCGCATGGCCGGTGACGGGCCCACTGCTAGTTGCAACAACTTGGCCAATTGTGTAATTGGATTGTTTGCGCTGGTGTTGTGGGGAGGCCCAGGTTAAGGGAAAGAGGGATAGAGCTGTAAAGACAGTGAAGATGTGCATCATGACAGTGCTTAGCGAGTGACGAGAAAGATAGACAGTATAGTGATTAGAAATTGAAGAAGATGATGATGGTAAGGAGAGGAAACAGTATTTGATTTTGGGAAACCTGCTTCTTATAGCTTTTCCTTACGGAGAATACTCGACTCAATGTATTGATAAAAAGATAGCTGACCCGGGCCCCGATCAGCGATCTCGCTTACTGTCTACCGAGAACCCGTACTCGTAGGGACCCTGTACGGAACGGGAGCTCGCTTACTATTGGAGAGCGGTCGCTGTGTTTTGAGGCTTCGAAAAAGGGGGACTTTGTGAGGCTATGCTTTGGCGCATTGTGGGGAAGCAGCAGCCAATTATACTTCTAGACATTTTCCAGATCTAACCTAATCTGTATTAGTCATGACTACAGAACTAACAGGGTCCATACGAGCTCGCCTATCACTACCTATAATCTGCCACGAGAACTTCCCTCCCCAAAGTCCGTTTCCGTCGTTAGACCAGAGCAGTCGCTGCTCCAACCTGAGCCGAGCCTGAGCCTTGAGCACTTTGATACCTAAGTCAGCTGGATCATGCTCCGGGGGGTCCTCTTCTGGCTCCCTAGAGAATCGGTTACAGTTTCCATGTTTTCTAAATATAATCTTAATGCTTGGAACATAGCCACCTTTCCTAACCTATCACGATATTATGATAGCATCAGTTCCTTCTCTCTTGCAAGGATCCCTGACAGGCCGATTTTGGATCCCATCTAGTTTCATCGCACGTGATAGGTAATTTAACCTCACAATGCTCTCGAATTCTATGCGGGAGAGGGATTTGTTCCTAGCAAGGAATTCTCGACTCCGTCCGCTTTAACCTAAATTTTCTTCAACCATTTGTGGAGATATACATAGGTATTTGGGTAACTGAACACTGCCACTGAAAGGTATTACTGGAGGGTACTTCCTGGCATTAAAGAACGCTTCGTCGGCATTTCGATGTAGCAGGAGCAGGAGCCTTTACCTTTCCGGATTCGTCTCGAAGGACTGTCCTCCGCGAATTAGACCCCCTCCCCTCAAGTCTAAAAGGTAATCAAAAACTCGGATTATATACGAAAGCAGATTCCATAAATGATGAATAAACATTAAACCACCCTAGCTACCCCACTATACCCTCCTACCCTTCCAGACACCTAAATTACCAATTCGTAACCCCTCCCTGACATTAAACAACTTGTTGAATGCGCTCTAGGAGCGAATCGATCCATTTATTTAAGTAATTACGAGTCAATTCCTTGTCCCAAATCTCTTGAATTGCCTCAATCATTTGAGGTAAAAGCCCTCAACCCACTTCTTAATCTTATCAAGGGTCTGCTCATTAATTACACAAGGTCTTCCACTTTTGCGCCGGGGTGGTGGCTCTTTTGCCCGGGAAACAAAACATCCAGAGCTTTAAAATCATATGATATAGTTTCCCTCAACCTTTCCGATTATTAGGACCCCGGGTATTGCGGCGTCATATGCGGGCGAGGCGGCGAAGCCGCCGAGTGAGTACGAGTAGCCGCCGAGTGAGTACGAGTAGCCGCAACATGTTCCTAAGCCCTACCCTAAGCCCCAGGCTTTAAGCTCTAAGTCTTTGAGATTATATGTGTTCTTAAAGAGCCTTCAAGCTAGAGTTCAGAGTGTGAGTTTAGGGTAAGGGGAGGGCGCAGCGCCCCCTTCTAGTAAGGTATATGTTGACCGAGAATATTATATCACGTGAGATCGAGGAGAATAACAACTTCTCTTTTGTCGCACATCGCAAAGAGGCCAACCGCATAGCAAAAGTAGAGCTTAGTGGGTAGGAATAGAGTTGTGAGTTGTCAAAACTGCAATGTTGCCATCACAGATGTTGCCCGCACCCAAGTGGCCAACCCTTCTCAAATCATTTTAGACCTAGTAAATATAAGTGATCCGAAACAATTGCACTCGCATACGTTTATGCTTACCCCGCTTGGATCAATAAGGCTCTGCATTTTCGACCATTATCTAAATAGTTACGTTTTGTGTTTAGTCAGAACGCAAGATGTTTTTAAGCATTATTAGCAGAGTTCAAGCCTCCACATGAGCAGCCTTAGTGTTTCCTATCATAGCGTTCTGCTTTAAGTCATGCTATGCGTGCACGCATTCATTCACTGATTCCCAAGCACCTCCAATGATAATCCCACTCTTATTAGTCTCTTTCATATTTGTTAACAGATAATGTTAAGAAACTCGACTTGTGACTATCGCTCCAAAATATCAGCAAATCCAAAACTATTTCACTTACACAAAATATCTCCATGATTTAATTGTAACATGGACTGCTCGTCTTTCCTAGCTATTTCTGTCTCTCTTTAGTACTCTTAGCCAGAAATTGCTTTGAAATTTAGGATCTCACAGCAATTTGCGAGAACAACGTTTTGTTTACAAACAGCTATCATGTTTATATCTTCGCTCCCAACCCACTCGATTTTGGCAAGTCAGCTGCGGAAAACAGTGACTAAACTAGCCAAAAACAGCAGCCAGTTTGCCGTCTAGTTGTTAAATATAAATTATGGTTCGCTGGAAACTTTTCTGTTGATGAAGAGACTTTGCTGGCAATCTCCCGAAGAGACTTGCCAAACATCACGTCCCTGCATAAAACCAAAGAGCGATTACAAAATTCTGTACAACGACTGGCCGTACGGATTCATTCAGGACATCACGCATCTAGTCGTCTGGTTGAAAACACCCTTGACTATTTGCAAAGAATACGGGGAGTTGACGCCTGAATCCAGAGCTCTGGTCAAGAAATTTGTTGAGAAGACGTCTTTTGTGCGGAGGATGAAAGACGGAGGAGCTGGAGCAGATGCTGTTCTGTATTTTAAGAACATACCGAAATTGCAGAGTGCAGGTGCGTTAGAGCATCTCCATGTATTACTTCGTGGAGCAAAACAGGAATTGTTGGATGAGTGGGCAGAGGGAGACTATCCAATGTACATGGTGTTGCATGAATATCTGTAAGCGTGTCAATGCTTGAGATACTACGAACTGTCTTTCTTGGCTCATGAGGCCATAGCTCCAAAGCTGTAATGTGAAAATTTTCAAGAGAATTGTGATGCAGTTCGACGTGTTATGAATTGAACAGAAACTCGGTACACTGCCATAATAGTGGCGCTTCAACGAAGTATGATAAGTTACTTATGTTATCTTCAAAAGATGTAGAGATGGGGTTCGAAGATAAAAAAAAAAGGTCAGCTAAGAACGACTCGTTGTCTGTCAAATGCACTGAGATGCTAACTGCGTTCAGGCATTTTAACATGTAGTCCTGGTCTTTCTCCAACAAACGGGCTCTGGAGAACACACAATTTACTTACCAGTCGCCATCAAAACATCAAAAACTGTCGTTTTAACCGTATCCAGTTCCTGCACGGCTCTGACCTCATCACCCAAGTTCCCCAGAAAGCGCTCTTGATTCCATTTTGGCTCCCAACTGAGCTGAAAGGCATTCACAGCAACAAGTTCCCCGCTATCACTCATGAATTAGCCAAGGGACTTAAAGTCTTCAACCTCTCCCACAAAATTGATATGAGATCAAAAAATGCATACCTAGATTTCCCCATCGCATCGACGTATTTCAACGGCCAACCCAAGGCCTCCACAGCCACCTCGTCACTCGACCAGATCTCTGCTGTGGGTGCCGTTACTAGCCCTCGCGCGTACATGTCCGAGGCGAGACGGTCCATGATATCCCACCACGACGCGCGGTGAGCGATGCAGAAGTAGTTGCTAGGCAGCCGTTCCTTTTGCAAGATTTTCGAGACGAGAAGGGCGAAGAGGGAGATGAGATCTGAGACGTGGGCAAAGGGTGGGGACTGTTGCGGTGAGAAACTTAGCTTGTAGGTGGGAATAAGAGGAGAGAGGGGAAGAGAATGCACGGCGTCTTTGTTGAACTTGTGGACTTTTTTGGCAGCGAGACTAGCTCGGATGAATGCTGGGATGGCGACGGAGTGTTTTCTCCACTCCCCCGTGCCGCGCCCATCTATTGACATGTAAGATCAGGTTTGGTAATTTGGGGTTTTGTATCACCACAGGCAGGGTACTTACAAACAAATGGGACTGCAATATTAAAACTCGTAACACCTTGAGCTTTAGATTCTTCGGCGACGAGAATATTGGTCTTAGTGAAGATCAGGACATGAATACCGTGATGCTATCATACGATATCGGAAGTGAAATAACGCACCTCGCGAACGGGGTTGTATCCCAAATTAGCTATCTTCTTCTCTTTCTCTAGGATGGGATCGGAATCTTTGATCTCCCCATACGGCCACCCGCCTTCTGCCGAGAACAAGGATGTCACCGCTGCCTGATATACATTCAATGAGTTGTCTGGGGAGGAAAGAAATGCGGGAAAACTCACGTGGATGATGTATGTGTCTCTGCCACTGGCTTTGCGACGCATGCCGAGGGCTTTGATGAGGTTGAATGCAAGGAGGGGTTGCATTGAGCTTGCTGTATGAACAACAATATCAACTTAATACAGTCGGTCAACTTATCTCACACTATTGTTTCGTCAAACAGCTCACTTTTGTTGGTCAGTACAACTCCCAGCACCTTTTTTTCATCCCCGAGATCAAGCTGCACCACATTCACACCTAGCTTTTGCAAATGCTGCGCCTGCTCCTCAGACCGAACTGCGGCGCTGATGGTTGTTTCTTTGATCGGACCCCTGGTACGGGATATGAAGTCTGCCAGTACAGAGCCACCACCAAGGTCTCGTCAGCGGAGGATAATTGGGGCGTTGATGCCATGCTATACGAACATGTAACCAGCGCCGCCGGTGATCATGATATTTTGGGCCATCATGTGGGTCTGCCTGGGAAATTTGTGAAGTAGCAATGTTAAGTGAGGGGTGACTGAGCTGTCCCACGAGAGGCTGCTTGCACTTACTTATAGTCTGGTCCATGACGCCTTGCCCCAGAGAGAGAAGTCTGCATGTAGTGACCTGAAGCCCGCGGGACTCCGATGCGTTTCCAGCAAGAGGAGAGTGAACGACTCAACGAAGCTCGTAGTAGCTTTCCGTTTTCTCAGGCTATTTACATGTAATGTGTTGTTGCAGCCAGCCAATCAGGTCCCGCAGCGAAACTTGATCCACCGTCCGGAATCCGCGCAATTCCGGTTTGTAATCACATGTGAGGTTTCATAACACCTGCATTCCAGGACACCGCTATTGTGCACTGGATACTACCTACTTTTCAAGTGTTGGCTGCAGTATAGTACCGCTGAATTCCCAGAGCAGAAAGTTGGAAAATTGAGCGATGGAATCCCGCGGACATGAGACCAGCGAAGATTTAGAAGGCCGCTCAATGCTGACCCGTCGCTCGGTAAGGTCTCACGATACTTCTTATTGTGGTTTTCACTGAACGATAGCTGAAAGGTGACATTAGTGCGATCAATGTCGCGCTCGCAAGGTTAGTTCTCGGATATCCTCTTGTGCAAAGAATGAGCGAAGTTGACAGGCAATCGTTGGACAGATTGGCTGTGAAAGAGGATCGCCGTGTTCCAATTGCATCTCATCCCAGATTGATTGTACTCGCAGTGCAATTTCCAGAAACACTGCTCCTAAGCAGAGGGTGTTGATCTCAACACAATAGTGAGTTGGTTCCTAGTGAAAAATTGGGCCCTTTGGTGTTATTTCAAAGGCAGAAGTGCTCATACGGTATTCCTCATTCAGCGAACAGAAGATTGATGGCATTGCAAAGGGGATCGACAGCATCAGACTTCTATTGAAAGAAGCCCACGAGCCTCCCGATGCAAGACCATCAGCTGGTTCCACAGTGGACCTCAAGCAAGCCAGCCAAGTGAAAGTACCTATTGAGCATCCTGCATGTATCCTTGGAGACGATTCTCCTCCGTGGGACAAATCTACTAACTTCATTGATTTCGTGAAAGCGGTCGTGCAAGACCGAGGCTCACAAGATATCGGAGAAATTGGGTCAGAAGAGAATAAGGTGTTGTTGTCGTTAAGAAACCTCTTACAGTCTCTGCAAAGTCCCATAGCCGTTACAAACGTCCGAGACTCATCTTTCGCCGAGACCCAGGCCGCTAAATACCAGTCTGGCCCTCTTATGCCCCCACGGGGTGCTACCGTAAAGGTCCTGCGATGGGCGAAGGGTTCGTTGCTCACTTTGGGAAAGTCAAAAGTGTTACGGACTCGCTAATAAGATTATTAGATCGCCGACAGTTTACTAGGATCGCCTTTATTGCTCAGATACTCTCTACCGACATGTTCACTGAGATCTGCCAAAAGGTATACTTCGCGGTTGACGACTACAGTGAGATAGAATATATCCTTGCCAATGGGTATTTATCATACCTGTTTTCCGAGTCCGTAGTTGTGGATGGAGTTCAGGAGTACCGGGAGCACTATCGACTCTGTCGAAGAAACTTCTATAATGCATTTGCGCGGCTCCCGCTTCTCTTGCCGTCATGCATGGAGGTCGTTGCTCTATGGACGCTTGGGGTACGTATCCCACCTTGTCTCAATTACTCTAAGTCTCTTATATAGACATTGAGCAATTAACCCGATAGGAAGTCGGGCGCTCTAGCTAATTGTGATGACAGGCATTCAGCGCGATTGAAAGTTCAAAAGCCACCATGGCTTGGACTTTTATTTCAGCGGCAGCGAGTCTTTGCCAGAGGTTAGGATACCACCGACTACACGCCCCAAAAGACAACGATACAGCGCTACGAGCTGCGCAGGAACGTCTATTTTGGATCGTGTATCAAATTGACAAAGGGCTATCACTTCGATTTGGCTGCGCATCAAATATACGGGATACTGAGATTACGCTGCTACCTAATCGTAATGAGCCACGCTCAACCCGACTGGCGAGAATTCAGGGGAAGGTCTATGATCATCTTTATAGCCCCACTGGATTGTTTCTACCAGCTAATGAAAGAGGCCATTTAGCTCGGGCAATTGCTCGAGAGTTACGGGAACTAATCAATGAAACACAAGCGGATGTTTTAGTATGCTCTGGCTCCTTAACCAACCATGAATCTCGCCGACAACTGAGTTTAGAGCGCCACAAAAGAGCCTGCTCATTGCGAAGGGGACTCGATGCACGGTTTTTATCTGCAGTGTGACTTAGTCTGTCAATACTCGTTACTGGCTTTTATACTCCGGGCTATGCCCAATCCACCAGGCTTTCTCGATGGGGTTTCAGAAGACTGTATTGCAGTTGCTCGGCATACTTTAGATCTACACCAACAATGTATGATGGGGTTGCGTGAGTCCAAAAATGACCCCTGTACGAAGACAAGGTACATTAATTAGTAAGTGCATCATTTTTTTCAGACAATTTACCTTTTTCATAAACCAATATTCAGTACCGGTTTTCAAACAGCCCGGCAGTCCAATGAAACATAAGTCTAAGCAATCTCCAAAACTAAATCTGCCATCTCACAGGGCCATACTACACACTCCTTTCGTCCCCTTCAGCGTTCTATTCACCCGCGCAGTCCAAGTCCTGGATATGACTGACCTACCACGCCTCGACCGCTTCGCAGCCTCACTACAGCCATCACCCGCTTCCCCTGAGCAAAGCACCTACTCATTTCAACTCTACGAACTCCTCTGCCAGGCCGTACGTCTCTATGTTCACTCCAACATCCCCGATTTGTCAGCAGACGCGACGCTATCTCACGGCTTGCCCGATTCGTTGGGCGATTTTGACTTTGATGGCTTTGGGCAATTTGGGTTGGAGATGGAGACCGCACCGAATGAGAGTCTGGAGGCGGCTGCTGCGCAAACCTATGGGTTGAGTGATTGGTATCATGAGAATCAGCAGATGATGAGCTTACTGGATGGGGATGTGATGTTTTGATTGTTGAGAATTGTCCCTCCACTTGGGCTTATCGTCTCAACCGTTTTGCGAGCAGAGAGAATAAAGAGATAGACCAAAATAACCCGAACTCTATATCTTAGGCTTATGGTAGGTCGTGTGGACGTTTTACCACAATCAATATGGCGTGGAAGAGTTACTCTACGTAGCAGAGGCCAAAGTTTAAAGTTACACCTCCCAAATTTCGTGCCAAAGATCAATTCGGGACGATGACGCATGTGACAAGGTTCTAAGCGTGACGTGTCCAAATTTGAGCAAGAAGATGAATGTTGAGCTTGATCGTCTTGCCAAGGAGGGCGGAAAGGACGTATCTAGGAGAGGGCTACCCGAGAATGCAGCGGGGTTATCCCTGAGGGTGCTCTTGATGGAGCGTTGACTTTCGAAGAATGGACGACTTGGATGGAGCTGCAGCATGTGCGCCAGTATGAAGCGCAGCGACAAGAATCCGTGATTAGAAGGTTCGCATCATGTGTTTCGACGAGGATAAGGAAGTAATGACAGGGAACAGTGGTTGTCAGACCAGCCAGTTTGTGTTCATACCAATGGTCAAATAGCACGTGAAAGAACGCATCTTCTACTTTGCCTCTGTATCAAATGCGAATGAAGATGCAGAGGCGAACGACACACAGCGATACCAAGCGGCTAGCACTCCGCCGCTATGAGATGTGAGATTGCCAGTATCAATGAGCTACGGTCGTGTGGCAACTAAGCGAGATCGAAAAGGGGGGTGTAGTAGGCCTGAGTGAAATTTCCAAATGTTCTACATTCTAAGCGGGAACAGGGGTGACAGGGGTTATCGACAAGCGTATCTGGGATCCATCGGTTTTTCCGAAATCGTATACGGGACTACAAGGTGAAATTCGGTGCGATGGTCAAGAACGACCCCGCAGTCTTATAAACCATCGGTTTGATCACACCCTCCATTTTCAAATTTACTACGATTTGTTTCACCTTGAAAATCTTTCCTCTCGTGTTGATGTGTCTGGATCTGATGCGTGTTTCATGTTGACTCGTTCTCATTCATGCGATGCGAACGCGAAATCTCGCAAAGCGGCAAGCTCGTCCGAAGCACGCACAACAAGGTTTTCTTGACAGCGGATTAATAATTCGTGTTCGTCAAATTGCTGGCAACTTCCTTGCGGGCTGATGAAGGACCTTTAAATACTTGATCGTGCGTACCGAACAGGAGGGGTAGCTTAGCTGTGAAGCGAACTCTATGGGATACCAACCGCCAATGGGTAAATTCTCCATTGTTTTCGCTGCTTGCAGCGCAAGGAAGATGGCTTAGGCAAGATTGGAGTCCGAGATAGAGAGGGAGGCGAATGTGCACTAGCATATATGATGAGTGGACGGAAAAGAGGGAAAAGCGATCCTGGACGAAGATGACGAGACTTGACAGCGCTCTCTCAAGAATAAACATCAGCCCATAAGATTGCTGCACATTGCATACTCAATACAATAACATGGCGCTCGAAAACGTGCTCTCGTCGAGGTTTTGAGACTTGCAGAATTCATAGAACAGCTAACATCGATACGGATAGCTTCGACTAACCTTGTGATCAATAGCAGCAAAGAAAATGCTAAACGAGGGAAGACAATACGCATAGATGTGTTGACCTGAGATGCTTCCCAGGAGAACTCGTTGCGCATCTTCCAAGTTCGAGAAGACTTTGCTCCCCTGGACTACCAGTCCCCTCTCGATGATATGGTATGTCGAAGGGAATGGAAACCAGCAAATGTTGGTCTCTGCCCCATCCAGCCAAGGAATAGTCGAGCAATTAAATCAAGTACTGTGAAAGGAACCAGCAAACCAGGATTGTCTTCAAAACGCCTCCAGCGGTAATCCCAAGATATGGTCTTTTAATGGCGCTGTTTCCTAGCATCATAGCAGGAGCCTCGAGTCGTACCTGACAGCCTTCAAATTGACATCGAAAACCAACCCTGCCTCAATCGTGCCGCCGACCGCTTTATGGGCCTAGACTCGATATGTAATATAACACGGTGCTTGCAACTCTCACGAAGTTAGGCATCGGCGACATATAAATAATTCGTCTGCCATCGTACCATCTTCGTAAGATGAAGCTGTAAGGTTCGAGAGCTTTGCGAGTGAAGGCTATTGTCCCAGAGGTTGACGTGGATTCGAAGGTACACAGACATCTACATCAGCCTGCATTTGTTAGCGATCTTGCTTCTCGCCGGTTGCATACATTACTGTCTACCTCTAATAATTGGGAAGGTTCCTTGGACTATGACTCGATTTCAACGTCGCGCAAGTCCAAGTGCAACCACTGCAACTAATCCGTTAGTCCCAGCATTGGACGACAACTCACACTTTTCAGTCGGAGAATCCCTTGCCGTACTGCAGATTCATGTGTAGGGCCATTGTTTTCTTCTCGATGTTCTTGAATTCATGGCGGAGTTGACGAGTATGAAGATCGGTCGTCGCGTGTTGGTCGCGTCCCATTTTGAAGCCCAAAGCACAACCTTGGTTCAGCTCAAGTGCCATCTTTTCATCCACGACCACGATTTATTCATATCGCAATGCTAGGCATTCACAACAAGAACACTGCTGTGATAGGCTTGACACTATCCAGTCTATCTCGAATGATATCGAGGTATAGACTTTCAAGTGATCTCTGCGAGATTACGAAATCCATACTCGTGCACAACTCATCTCGTCAGGAGAATTTTAAGCAAGCTTTCATCAATTTAATGGATAATTGATCGAATCTACTCTCTTTTGCTTACAATGATTCCTCATAGATCAAGGTACGCCACCCATCCATCTCCACCCAGGATCCTTCTGTCCACCGTTCAACTCACTAGTCGGAACATCTCCAGCTTTAGTATTCACGCCCTGAGCCTTGTTTCGTCTCGCATTGTCATATTTCATCCAAAACCCAAGACTCAAAGTGATAGCAACACCAACGAATCCAAAGCAAGCACATATGGTACTTGCCATAACGTATCTAGGAGCACTCTCCTCCGTGAATATGTTGGCTGCAACGAGTCCCATTGCATTTGCGGTACAGACCAGCAAAGGTGTAAGAATAGCACGTTGGTTCTCATCCGGATTATTGTTATTGTACCATGTGGAAAGTAGCGGCGAGGTGATGAAACCGCCTGCGCAAAGTAGAAAGCAGGCAAAGTAGCCGACTCCTAGATGCTTTGGGACATCGACACAAGCAAGGACAATAAAGCCGATGGCTGTTGTAGCGAGTGTTGCTGCCAAGTGGATTGAACGATCGCCCCAATGATCGGATGAGAATGCGACGAAAACGACACAGCAGGCACCGACGACGTTGGGGGCAACAGTGTACAAATTCGTCTTTACAGTGCTGTATCCGAGCTGAGCGACGATTTGTGGCAAGAAGTTGGACACAGAGAAGAGTGGAACTCCGATGCAGAACCCGATGCTCATGTATACTGGCCAAAGCCGGTCCTGTTTGAAGACTTTGATTGCTTGGCGGAATGAGAATTCGGAGTCGACCACAGTCGATGAATTGGCTGCTATGCGATGATAGGCGAGTGCCTTTTCCTCTTCGTTGAGGAAATATGCTGTCGCAGCAGACTTGGGCAGCACGAGGATCGCAACGATACCTCCGAGCACAGTAAGACCTCCTGAAATGTTCATTAGTACAATCACATCAGAGAATACACTTCAAGGCTTACCCTCGATGATGAAGAGGTATTGCCAACCATAGAGAGCATCCTTAATCTGGAATACTCCGAATGCAATTAGACCAGTGAAAGCGCCCGCCACTTCACTTGCGGCGTAGAAGATACTCAATCTCCCAGCAAGCTCGTTTCTCTTGTAGAAAGTCGTGAGGTAGAAGATGACACCAGGATAGAATCCACTTTCTGCCATTCCCAAGAACCATCGAGTGGCGACGATACCTCCAAAATTGGTCGTGCCGGCACTGATCATAGCCATGCTTCCGAAGATCATCATGGCCATGGGAAGAATGAATTTGGCGCCAAACTTCTTGGTGAGCATATTCATAGGGACAGCAGATAGAACCAACGGAACGTAGAAGATGGAGAGCAGGATATTGTATTGATTGCCAGTGAAGTGGAGATCCTTCGTCATACCATCAGTTTTTGCATTTCCGAAGTTCGACTTATCAATTGAGCTGCTAATTATCAGCATCACCTCAGAACATCGTGTGGGGGAAGAACTTACTTGAAGAGATACATTATAGCAAGCATCGGCAAAATGTGGATATCGAACTTCCACAACATTTTCTTCTCCAACTTCCTATCAACAACATAGGTGGAAGCGACCTGAACAATTTCATTACCACGCTCAATATCCGACTCTGACCCAACCGCCTCCTTCAAATCAATAGGATATTCCGTGCTGTTCATCTTCTCGACGGAAGCCATATCGAATTGATCCAGGGAGTAAAATAGAACGCGAAATGGGACTCATTATGAATTTCCTGGGTCAGAGAGCAATATATCATCTTTACCCCACAATTTCCAAATAAATGGCCGCGTCCACGGGCATCTTCCCCTATCACTGCGGCTTTCACCGTTATCAGTCCTCGCCCCATTTTTCAAACCTTTTTCATGGGTCGGCTGCCAGGATGGATCGGCTAGACCTTCTCTATCTCAAAAGTGGGATGGGATGAACGTCTGTGCCATGATAGGAAAAGATCTGGAAATATGAAGGAACATTTTATGTGTTGACTGGGTTTTGGAACGGATGTAACGAGGATGCGCTTGGTTGTGCAAGCCGTTTTGAAGCCGCTTTGCCAAGACGGATGAGGCGCGGAGGTCTTGGGCTTGCGGGGTGATTGGCAACAAGGGGAACCCCACTCTTCAATGCCCTGGGGGCTCTGCTTCCGCGATGGTGCATCACAATTTGATGTAAAAACAACTATTGGGTCAGTACAAATTCTTTCTACTTACTCCTTGCACAACTTACTCCTTGTACATTCTTTCATTTGACTTTTAAAAGGTCTATCGTGTGTTGTCCTCGATTCATTGATACCAGAAACTAGCTCCAGCCGTCATCATGGCCGAAACAAAACTCATCAATCCTCTCCATCCTTCAGTCAAAGACAGGATGGATCCCCAATTTGCAGAAATATACACCAAATACCAAGGTACTCTCCCCTTCCCTCCCATCTCAAAACAACCCCACTAACATACCCTAGCACCACATACCCGCGCAGACCAAGTCACCTACCAAGAATATAACTCCAGCCGCTCCAAATACACCTTCCCCATCGCACCCGGTCCCTTCCCAGAGGTTGGATCCATCAAAATCCATAAAGTCCCTGTGTCCAACCCTCCAGGAGAAATCCAAGTCCAGACCTTCCACCCAACACCCGACGCCATCGCCAAATCTGGTCTCGCAACACCAGACGGCAAGCTCCCAGCCCATATCGATTACCATGGCGGCGGCTTCGTAATCGGTGGTTTGAATAGCGATGAGAGTTGGTGTCGACAAGCTTGTCAGGCACTTGGATCCGTGATCGTAAATGTTGATTATCGATTATCGCCTGAATTTCCTCATCCAGTTCCACTGATGGATTCATGGGCTGCTTTGAAATGGGTGTTTGCGAACTCTTCTGAACTCGGTATTGATAGAAGTAGGATTTCTATAGGAGGGTTGAGTGCTGGTGGGCAGATAAGTGCTGTGCTTGCATTGGTGGCGAGGGATGAACCGAGGATGGAGAAGTTGGTTTGTCAGTTGTTGATTGTACCGGCTGTTGATGCGAGGTTTGTGCCGATTGAGGATGTGAGTTTGAAAGGAGCAGAGGGGATGCCGTATGAGAGTTATGTTTTGAATGAGGAGGCGCCGTGTTTGCCGTTGAATCGGCTGAGGTGGTTTTATAGATTGTGGTTGGGGACGGATCCTAGTTTGTGTTCTCCTTCCTTCTTCAGCTCTGCATTCTTTATATGGATTGCGTGATGAGTGCTGACGGTCAAATAGAAGAGCGCAAGAAAAAAGCAGAACATTTCTACGCATCTCCCATCCTAGCCAAATCCCACGCCAACCTCGCACCAGCCTCCATCCACGTAGCAGGTGTCGATACTCTAACCTCAGAAGGCATCGCGTACCACGAAGTCCTCACGAAAGCTGGTACACCAAGTACATTGAAAGTATACGAAGGCTGTGGTCATCCATTTGGGCATTATGATGGAGAATTAGACAAAGCAAAGGAGTTTGTAAAGGATACTATTGCCGCGTTGAGGAAGGCTTATACTGTTTGAAGGTTTTCGCCTATCTAGTCAATTTTTGGTCTATATAAGCTTCATTAGAACTTGAAATAAGCTCATTTTGATGCTTGGTAGCTCATAAAGTCAAAACCTCCAAAACAAGTATAACATTACGTGAAGCTTCACAGGGCCTTCCCTCGACCTCCCCCTTTCGCGCGGCGCAAATACATCTCAAACCTTCGTTCCCACTTCGACCCAGCGACGGATAAGACGGCCAAATCCATAGTCATATCAGTAGATCACATATCGCATACCCGAACATTTGGTGCCGAATCGTTTCATGCTCATTATTTTCCGAAGTACTTTGTTTTGACGTTCTCATCCAGGTAAATCAAGAAACCTCACTCAGCGTCTCCCAATATCGAGTAGATAAATTGACTGGACTAATCATGACAACACTGCTCCAACAAACAACACTATTCATCAACTCCTCCGGTCCTTCCGTCCCCTCCCTACCCTTTCCCCCACTCTCCACCCAATTACCCCTTGCCACGTAACCTAACCCTTTCTTCAAAGCCGGACTCGAAAAAAACCTCCGCCTGTTCCAAGCACTAT
>Ga0182030_10004009_pt1 | contig 31397 bp, 30 predicted proteins | sample 812S3MmetaG_FD_121299 | JGI IMG/M metagenome (GOLD analysis project Ga0182030, IMG submission 121299) | Permafrost microbial communities from Stordalen Mire, Sweden - 812S3M metaG (Illumina Assembly) | ecosystem: Environmental > Terrestrial > Soil > Wetlands > Permafrost | place: Sweden...
ATTAAGTCTCGGGGCCTGCTGTAGATTCTCTCGGGATAGAGAGCGACGGACACTAGCACGTGGCACTGGGAGTCTCGAGGGTCGAGGAATCCCACTTGGTCTTGAGTTATTCGTTGGCTCCATTATCGCGATTGTGCACGCGGCAGCAAGGGAGGTCTTCAAGAATTGTTCATAATTTCATGAATCAATATAAATGTGTAGATGAAATGTTTGGCGAAGGTGTGTGAGGAGTAAAGGGTGGCTGAGGATATTATAAATCGAAGTTTCCTTTTCTTCTTTGTGGACGCCAGGAAGGGACGATCTCACTTGTGCTCATTTCGACGAGGCTCAATGTTTCCTAGTCAAAGAAAGGGTCTGGATTTGGTTTCAGGGGAAATCCTGGCTGCAGAACGGGAAGAATATGGTCCAATCAAAATCTGGGATATATTGTTGATTTATTGGCCTTACTCAACTGAGCCTAGTTTCCAGCCTCAATCAAGCCACAATTTCCTCGTGACTGAAGTATCTTTATCTGCCAGGATTTCTCTGCTTTGGACAGCTCCTACGTTGAATGTTCTGGATCTAGGTTTGATAGCGTCTGAGTCCAGTCGTTGATTCACAGGTATAAGGGTTAAACGCCATGAAATATCAATATGGAGCTGAAGAGAAGATAAGGATTGAAGATTGAAGAAAGCTTCAATTGTATTTCTGTCTGAATATTTAGATCGAATCCCATTGGTCTATGTATGTAGTAACAAAAGCTTAAGGACTGCTAGGACATGAGTCCTGAGCGTTGACATTCAAATCTTCATCTCTACTATTCTTCTTCCTCTTTGGATCATCATTTTGAAACATTCCGAGCGTAGCCTTAACCCTAGTTGGACCTGCTCTCCCGCCGAGATCGATTGTCTTTTCCAAATGCTTCGACCAAATCATCCGGAGTAGCTAAAATTGCCAGATGCGCTGTATTCTAATTAGTAGGTGCTGTAATTTCTCCAGTTATATAAAAACGATCATTCGTCATGCTCTGCAACAGGCCCACTCCGCAAGAAAAGTCTGTATCTATGTTGTCGAACATAATTTGACCCTCATTATTAGTCCAGGTTTTCCCAAACCAAAGCATCTTCTTGTTGTGATATTCCTTTGGGAGTAGTGGACCACAGGCCGGGAATGCTAAAATTTCAGGGTTGGTGAGTGATTAGAAATAAAGCCAAGCTCAAAGAATAGATTCGGAGACTCACTTTTCTTCCTGAACAACTTCATACCTACCCAAGGAGCATACCACGGGTAAGACCGGTCGCAATCGCGGGATAAGTTGCAATTCTTGTTAGGCCTCTGCCTGGAACTTTTCCAAGCGATTGATCAACACCCAAATTGACTGCATTTTCCAAAGCTTTTATTGCAGGCTTGAATAGAACCCATCGGGCCTGTGATAGCTCCATCCTCGAGAAACAGGTCATTTGGAGGAGTTTTCCTACAATGAATTTCAAAATCGAATTCTAGTTCGGCTTTTGAAATTTGCAACTTGAATTGATGTTCGATCCATTACCATTTCGTTCCATACCACGGGACTTTATACCGGCGTGATCCTGTTGTGCTTGTGGCGCACGTTTTGGAGCCCTGTATCAAAACAATATATATTCTGGGTGGGCTGAAGAGCTGTTAGCACGTTTCTTGGCTATAAAAAAACGTCTGGAAGCAGGGAATGAGCAGGGTGTGCAAATCACTCCTAGGGAACTTCTTGGTATTTCAGTTCCACGCCCCAAGAAGTATCATCTACTTCCGTAGCCGTAGTTCGTTTCGAACTTAGCCCTGCAACTCCAGAATGGGCACGTTTAAACTTTGATATATCACCACGTCTGGGAGACAAAGCACTAGCCTGAATGCTCCACTCAATTATGATCAGCAAGATAGTATTTATCAAATGCATTGTTCATCAGTGAAGAATGATCTGAGTTGCTGCTAGTGAAGAAATTGTATTGCTCAGGAACCAGTAGACACTCATAAGAGGAATCAACATCGCATGGATATGAACACATTTTAAGTAGCCATTCCCTCGTGTCATTAAATAGGCCGGGTCTCATCCACGAATATCTCCGTCTCCTAATCAGGCAAAAGGAATGCCGTTCTTTTTTTTTTGAGGATCAGAATAAGTTTGGACCGACGGAAAGTATAAGAAGTGACTGCGGCTCAGACTAAAGACCCTGGGACTCCTTCGTCCGATTCGCACGCATCAGCCAAATTGCATTTCTCAGATGAAATGAATGATCGCCTTGCAACTATTCACTTAGTCCGATGGTATAATTCCCGTCAAAGGGTTCGCGTACAAGTCCAAGCTCACGTCCAATCGGTATTCTTACCACAAGTTCTAGGCCTCGAGCCAGAGCGTGGGTAAACAGAATAGACTCGCATTTGACAGGATGGAAAAAAACAAAACTAACAAGCGAAAAGAATTGGATATCTTGCAAGCATTTCAGAGGGTGATCAAAACCCTTTCCTCCGAACATGTTCTCATAAATATGTATCTTTAAGAAATTCTGAGACGTAAAATTTCTCAATCGTAGTAGCATTTTTTGGCGCGGCATCAACAAAGCTAAAAGCGGCAGCCATGAGGCGACATCTCCTTGACAACGGGAGAGCGACCGGTCGCACCCTCTAAAATCCCTGTTCCAACCTCTTCTGAAACCTCCACCGACCTCGTCGCAAAGCTTCCTTCGCAATCTGACGAAAACGCCTCGACATATACATCCAAGTATCTTTAAGTGTAGTCTGAAAATCATTGCCTAGACTTCGAGGCTTACCATTCACTTCCTGAACCGTGGTTCGCGTCTGCTCGGTCTGCTCGTGACCGTGTCGAGGTATAAATCATCTAAACCTAAGTATCTGCATGTCAGAGCTGATCAAGTCAACTAGACCTGCATACACTAAGCTTTGATCATACCCATACTTGCACCTAGTCATACACATCTTTGGTGGGTGCGTTTGAGAAACGCTGTCGTGCGCAATTACTGATGAGCTCAGATCGACTATAAGCTCATCGCAATCACAATGTCCTCTCAGTCTTCTTTCGAATCAACCCCGACCGAAGCTCCTACTACACCTGAACCTATCAACGCCACCCTCCCCGAGAGTCGAGAAATACATGAAGCCATGTCACCTACTTCGTCAATGGCAGTGGGGGCCTCATCATATGATGAACCGTCCCAAAAGACCACAGCAGTGGATTTTCCGGTTCATCCACCGTCATCCTTGACCCCACCGCCATCTTCGCAACCCCGCAACCTTCGACGTACGGCCGTATCTCCAATCAATCGTGATAACACACCAACTCCATCGGCACTCTCGTCACCACCGCCAACAATTACCAATGGTGTAAAGAGGGACCAAAATCCTACTTCTGCTGCCACTACCACCTTCCGCAATGCTGAACAGTTGGCCAGCGCTTCCAAGGAGGAGCTTCGTGAAATGTTGCAGGCTGCTATGGGAGAGAACAAAAAGCTTGAGGCTCAGCTTGCGTCTTCACGCATGTCAGAAGCTCACTACAAACTCCAACACACATTGCTCAGTATCGAGACTACAGAGGCTGCCAAGCGTATGGAGGTCGAACACAAAATGACCAAGCAGGAGGTCACCGTTCTTCAGCACGCATGTCAGGGACGAGATAGCCCTGGTAAGGACTTCGTTGCTAACCTCAAAGCATATTGCTATGGAGTTGAAGAGGATAATCGCATTCTCTTCCGCCGCCTCGAGAAGGCTAAAAAGATAATTGAGATGAAGGATGACGAACTCGCTGAAGCTAGGAGGGAAGAGGAGAAGTTGCGAACACGCATCCGCGAAAATCGAGAGCATCTTAACTACCTTCGTAGCCCAGGCGGTATCTTTCACGTTGCTACGCCCAAAACGGGCCATAGCAGCTACCCGGCTACACCCCAGCAATATCGCTCAACTCCGAAGCATACACCAATGACTGGTCGCTCTGTTCGTCAGGGCCGTGACCACAGTCAGGAACCTTTCGCTGCTCTGCTCCTCGCCGATCGAGTCTTGAGCCAAGAGAACAATAGTGCGCCGTCAACTCCCATTGTCAGTCGTCGAACGGATCCTCGCACCCCGATCAGGCACAATCGCGGCGTTCAGTCATTATCCTCTTTACCCACCACACCTCGGTCTAACCGACCAGGTACATCGAACTCAACACTCCTGCCATCTGTCCAATTCACTCCACAAGCTGAAAGTCGTATCACGAATGCTCAACCCTCGCGTGAACGACGCCGCAAGTCCCGCGACAGCACTATTTCTGCATCGGACACTGAAGAGATTGCTCGCGCAGCTATGTCTTCGTTTCGCGGGGAGAGTGAAGAGGTTCAAGAGAGTCAAGCGAGCCAAAGTGCTACTGAAATGCTTCGCATTGATCCTCATGAGTCCTTCGAGGTGGCTGCTTCTCGCACCAATACCCCGACTCCAACGGCAGAAAAGAGTAATCTCCTGCAGTCCAAGATCTTTGGATCTGTGACCAAACATGCGGAGAAGCGTAAACGTGGAGAGGAAGACATCAGTAGCTCTGCAAAGAAGTTGCGCGTAGGCCACGAAGGTATTGGTTTGGGCATAGGTTTCGAAGCTCATGTTTAAAGGTTCTCTTATCAGAGGCTGCTTGTACATTACAACCCTTTCCCTCAGGAACTATGTGGCTCGCACATCTCCCAAAATGTTCACTTGATCAAAATGTACAGTAGCAGTCGAAATTGAGAAAAAATTGGCTATTTTGTGAATACTTCCATGTCTCCTCAGCGAAACATAAGTGTATATCGGTCTTCTGTGATTTTGATCGCTCTTTCCTCTGCAAGCAACTATCTCCCAAAAATAGCAGCAACGGCAAACAACTCCTTCCTGACAACAACATGTCTGCCGACGCTCTTGCTGCTTGCGGAAAGGTTCGGGCTGGGGAGGCAGTTACCCCTTGTATGTTATTTCTGGTTTTCCCCCTTTTTGGGGTGGATATTCACTTGAGATATCCATCCCGAGATATTACCTCGAGATTATCGAGGTTCTCGATTGGATCTGTGATCTTTGAGAATAAAGGGAAGGAGTGACTGGAATGCTAATATGGAATAATAGTGGAGATGCAGGCCCTCGCAGGTGCTGTTTTGTCGCAGGTGGAGGAGATGGTTAGCTCTTTCCCTTTCTTTGTTCTTATCTTGCGATTCTTGGAGTCCCCTCTCGATCTGGGAGTGAATGAGGGGGTTGGATTGGAGAATCGAGAAGGTGCTGACTTGATACAGGAAGAGGAGAAGGCGGAGGCGGAGAGGACTACGGCTTTAAGTTTATATTCCAATTTCTTGCATTCTATGGCACATTTTACTGTTACATCTGGCACTCTACATTTCCCCACCCCCCCTCTCTATCTCCAATGTCTCACCTCAGATTACAATCTCATCTCTCAAAAAAATCGCCTACTAACAAGTGAATATAGCGCGTTGCGAGGAAGAAGGAGAAGAAATGGGCGGGGGAGAGGAAGAAGAGAGAGGCGGCAGCGCAGGGGAAGAAGGCGGCGAGGGAGGAGGAGGCGTTGGTGGGTGGTTTGGCGGCGGCGGGGTTGGAGGAGAATAAGAAGGGGGGACCGAGCCGAAAGGCAAAGTGAGTTTTTACCCTCTTCTATATGTTTTTCTCTCTACTCTATCTTTCTTCCTCTGGACTACTATGTGGTTCTCTGGGGTTTTGTAGAGATTCGAAGGAAAGTTTGGGGATAATTGCAAGGGATGAAAAAGGGGCTGATCACGTGATCTAGATATTTGCATCACCTCAGCCTCATGGCTGAGAGAGAAGTCGCCCGCGGGCGCAAGTTTGAGGTCGCTGTTTGGAATGGAGAGGAGGGAGAGGAGAAGCGGGATGAGGGGGAGGTGATATAAGTGGGGTGGGGTGTTTTGTGTGTGCTTTTGCTGCGGCCTGTGGGCTTTCATTGCAATAAGAAACTCTCTGCTCTTTCCGCCTTAGCATCCTAAATTCCTTGATGATTGTGATCCCATGAATCCGGGAACTCAAGACTCAGGGACGTATTGTGCCAAGCTTTCGGTACTTTCAAGAAGTGGAAAGCCTTAGTTAAGAGGATAGATAGGTTGCAGCACCACAGTGCTCAGTATACCAGGAACTCTATCAGAATTAAAATAGAAGATGCTTGTTTACTTCAAGATTAAATGAACTGTGCTCAGCCTAGGTAGCTTCTTATAAAGCCACGCGATATCCAATCATTTATCCAAAAATAAAGTCCTCGCAAGCTACCGATCTCTCCTTCTCTCCTTGGCAACCTCCCACTAAAGAGTAAGGACCCCCCAGTTCGGTATTGCAACCGCTGTCGTTGTCACTGTCAATGTGCTAACTAGTGTCATTATAGAACTCCCACCATGCCTCTAAATCTAAAAATATCAATTATAAATACATTGCGGCGCGTCAGCGTGCGGAGAGGAGGGGAAGGATGAAAGTAAATTTGCCGCGGAGTGGGAGGTGATGCAGAAGAAGATTGGCGATTTGGCGGCGGAGAAGAAAGAAAAATTAGGTTTGCTTTAACACAAATATCAGGTCGTGATCAGGATTGGATCTTTCTTCCTCAGATCTCCCGAATCTTAAATTTTGTGTCGTAAAATCAGGTGAATGTTCGGGCAACTAATGCATTCATGGAAAAGAGCGCGATTAAAGAGAAAGAATTTGCTGCAAAAAGCGGAGAAGAGGGCGGAGAAGGAGAGAAAGAAAATTGAGAAGAGGATGGGGGCCCTCACAATTGGTATGTTTCCTTTAGCTTGTACAAAGTGATCTCTGGATTGTTCTTGAGGCTTCTAAAGAATCGAGGTTCGAAAGCTAACGCGTATTCAGGCCTCTCCCAGCAGCAACCCTTGCCTGCGGGGCCTTCGGGCAAGGAGATGATTGAGATGGAGAAAGGGATGGAGTGGGTGACTTTGGTTTCGCGTGGGAGAAAAACAGGAAGAGGGTAGAGGAGAAGAGGAGGAAGGAGGAGGAGTAGAGAAGGGAAAGAGTGAGACGGGAGTGAATAACCTTTGCCTTTAATTCTCTGCCTCGTCTTGGAACAATCATGACTAAAGAGTAGCCTGGATTGGGAGTATTCGGAGGAAGCGGGGCCGAGGGAAGAGGAGATTGATTGGGGTAATTTGGGGAGATAGTGGCTGGCGGGTGTATGTTTTTATTGCTGCCTATTTGCGTGCGTTTTCCCTCTGCGGAGGAAGGCTTTCAAGCAGATCAGTGAACTCTCTTATTCCTTCGCAATCAAAACACAACAGCCTGGTGTAATTCATGGTCATATATGACAGCTGGAGCTCACAGGATATTACTTTCCAATTTCTTGATCCATCTATGGGTAGGACAATCAGGTCCTGAATCTTTGAATAGTAGTTTGTCCGTTCTCAGAACCCTCGATTGGTTCTTCAAAACCCTTCAGAGAATTGAATAGGTTGAACAAAAAAGCATAAAGACCCCGGTATATGAAGATATAACAACTAGCGAGACAATCAGAAAAGGCACCAAGCGTTATCTAATTGTGAGATCTACCTGTGTCACTAGAATGTACCACAGTGGAATCACCACCGCCTTCATCAACGCTATCCTTTAAATTATTTATCTATCTACGAAAGCTCAAAATTTGCCTGCTGAATAACCTCCCCCATCTGAAAATTCCCTCTCGCCCTCTTTTCTTTTGGCACAAGGGTATCACCCCATTTTGCTTCCCTATACGATAGGACAATCTCTCCCCCACCTTGCAACAGATCTTCAAACAGCGCCCTCCGCATAACCGCCATCTCACTCCCCCTATTCTTCAACAACTCACTGATAAGCACTAAAGCATTCTCCCGATCTATCCTCGCCATCTCCTCAGCCTGCGCGTGCGGCTTCGCACTCTCCGGCGTTTGCCCTTCAAGCGTTGTCCCTGACAAGGCTCTGGATCCTGGAGTTGATCCAGACGCCTCTGAACTAGGCGAGGCAATTGGTTTATAATCCACCAGATTTTGACCCGTCAACATCTCGACCAGAGGTTGGAAAACCGCGACATCTTGCATCATATCGCTGATACATTGCGCGCCCTCCTCAAACCTCGCCATAAGCGCGAAGACGAACCAGCCTTCACTTCTGACAACAGGCCATTTCGTTTGCGAAACCATAAAGCCGAGGGGTCTACCTACATCGGGATGCATCTGAAAAAAATTCCTGCGAATTGCTACCATTTTTTCTGGCGATTCGAAAGGTTGGGAGTTGAAAACTCTGCACACGGCTGTAATGAGCCGCGCGATTTCCATTTTTATAGGCTCGACATCGGTGCGTTCGAATAAAGCAATGAGGAGGGAGAGTTTTGAGCGCATGTTAGCAGGAGAATCTTTATCGTCGGTTAAACGTTTGCAGATCTTTCGGACATTTTCAAAGGTGTTGTTGATCAACTGACGGGCGAGGGAGATGGAGGAGAATTGGATCTGTTGAAACGTGTCTAGCAGCCACAGTCTGGGCAAAGCATCGAAAATACCAGCTTCTCCTAGAGCTTCTTTATTTTTAAGAGGTAAGGCCAGATTTTTGAGGAAGCCGAGAGCGGCATGAAGGAGTTGAGAGTCGTTGGCATTAGTCAGTACTGCGATTAATGGTATGTGAACTTTAGAAGTGTGGACAAATTCTTCGCAAGTAGCATCGGAGCGGGCGAGATTGCCGAGCATTATGCAGGCACAGACTTGAAGTTGTAATTGAGGACTTGAAAGCCACCGACGGAGAGAGCTGCTGAATGCAGAGACCACAGGGACCGCATCTTTGAATTCTGGTAATGCCGAAACATCAGAGAGCACTTGATTGAGGTTGCTGCGCATTTGGGACAAGATCTTAGCATCATCTTCGTCCGGAGAAGAGGGCCCAATGGAGGGGTGCGAATCAAATCGTGTATAAGAGTCAACCAAGACTGCAAGTGGGATGTCCAAGGCACCTTGCGCAATCAAAGCTTGTTGGAATTTCGTGTGCTGAAGGTAAGCTACGGCAGTGTTTGTGAGAGCAATAAAATCATCCATGTCAGTGGGCGACTCTCGATCAGCGGCTATCCTCAGCAGAACAATCGCTGTATTTTCGGGTGCGAGCTCTGGCTCAGAAGCTGGGACTGGTATTAGCACTAATTCGACTCAAGATGTGTGGCGCATACGTTGTACGGCTAGAAGGTCTAATATTTTACACGTATAGCCAAGAAACGCGGAATTATCGACGAATCGCGGGCTTGAGATCAATTCTATGAGCTCTTTGCTCAGGTATGAATTAGAGGCTTGAAGTTGAGCTGGTTCTGTGGAAATTTAGCAAGGAATACCCAACTCACAAACACAGACATACCATAATCTAGGCAGACATTATATAGGACGGGTATCGCGAATGCAAGTAATGAGTTGTCTCTTAACTGAATTATGATTGAAGGCAAAGAATTCGATGCAACGACGCGTGCTCGATTTTCATCTGGAATGGTTAGCTTTGCCAAAGGGGTTGCGAAGATTGTAAGTACCTGTATCTGCACAAGAGTTGCCGATCAGTCGTAAGACATGGATCTTCAAGGTGTGTCGTAGGTGATGTGCGCTCAAGATCTCAAGGAAGAAATTGAGAACACCTGAGTCGCCCAAAGGTATTCGCCATTTTGCTGAGTAGTGTTAACACATGCCACTAGATTCAGAAGCTGAGCTATGATAATTAGGATATAGAAAAAAGTGGCGTTTTGGATAAGCATAATATATAGACTCTGAGGTTAAAACAAATAGAATGTAAAAAGGAGGATAATAGACACAAAGACGACAGAAGATCAACTTACGGTCTCGACTGCCATCTGCGAGTTTCTCCGCAGCTAGATCCATATGATCCGAGTCAGACCACCATAGCTGAGCCAAAGTAGACAAAACCCCTTTCAGCTTCTCCGTCCTCTTTTGCTGGTCTTCAAGGTCAACGGGTGGCTCTTCATCTTCATCCCTCATCTGCTCTTCCTCATTCGCTTGCTCTTCCTCTAATTCAAAGATCTCTTGGATGCTCTTCATCATATTACTCTGCTCCTCAGCTGAAATTTCCAAATCTAGAGAACTTGCATCGAAGAAACTGCTCATGGATGTGTGAACGGGGGCTCGAGTGCTCGATAAGTCCAATGAGTCAGAAGGTCCCGTTTGGAGACTCTCCGAGGACAATTCACCCTCCATATAGTAATTATCCATTATCTTTGACGTCTCGTACAGAGATTAGACTTTTCTTCTCCTTCGACAAAGATGGCAAAGGCGTACTGGGGATTAGGGCTGCGCCACGATTTAACATGGGGTCGATGCGTCGACTAAAGTCCGTGAACGTATTGAAAATGACCGGCGCTCGCTATTTCAGGACGTCAGGCTTCTTCAGGCTTCTCTAAGACCTCGTTAGGGGTGCAGGGTCCTGGATTCGCAACTTCGTGCCGTGCTGAGAAGGGATCATCGACGTTGAATTTGAGATGTCTATGTCAAGTGACAATTGGTAGAAGGCAGCAATGGCACTGACGCTACTGCGCGTCGCATTACATGCCCAGCAAAGCCACACCCCAACACCGTACTCGAACGCTCGCTATTCGTGAATTCAACCTTCGCTTTCGGATTCGGATGTGGCCTTTACGGTAGATATTGGACGAGCCAGGTTGGACAATTTGGATGCGGTGATTGGCTTCTTCGGGGCGCATCTGTCCATCTTATCACGCTGCGGCGTTGCAGTGGCTGACTAACTCAAAGTCTAAGCCTCAATCAAGACGACGCTTCTTGAAAAAGGGGTTTCTGGCTAAGAGTTTTGCATACGAAATCTTCGGGACCGACCTCCCGATTGTCATACCCGACAGTTCGTTAGCTTTGTTGTAGATATAGAGTGTTGGCCGAAGTGTAGCGCCGGAGAATAAGTGACGACGGCCTGCAGAAGAGGCTTGAGTCCTATGCTTCGATGATCTGTCATAAGGCTGAGCTGACGTACACTCAAGTTCATGCATCTCATTCAACATCATTCGGCCTTCCCGAAATTGGCCTCCTGCTCTTGTTTATTATCATGCGGGAGTTGCGTACCGACATCATGGGATATGATGCTTCGTATGCGACGAAAGTCACAAAAGCCATACTTGTACTGTATCCCCTTCCCCGTCCTTCCGGCCCCCCCAAAATAGTAGGGAACCAAAAATCTATCATCTTACCCATTATGTGAATATTTCCCTTTGGTGAGACTCAATCATTACCCCCCCTAAAAAGAATTAAAAAATTTGCAAAACATTCAGACCCCGAACGATTTAACTGCGGGAGTCCTTACTACACCGGGCGAACCGATGTTTATGGCTTACAAGCTTTGTCCCAACGCTTGATTGTATCTTATCTGGTGTTAATTCTGAAGAAACGACAGAACCACCACGCCAGTTGGGCTTGAAGTTACTACAAAATCGCTTATTTAAATACATACGACTTTCAAAAGTTTGCCAACTTCCCCCTATTCGCGCCGTCCATAAGCGAGGGAAGCGCTAAGCGCGTCGATATATTTTTCCAATATCAAAAGCTTCAAAAAATAAAGATGCGCCAGAAAAAGGCAAAAGGCGCTAAATATGTTGATAAGAAAAGCAAAACATTCAGAATACTGTCGAATGAACTTCAGTATTCCTTAGTACACCGGGCGGAACCGATGTTTATGGGCTTAGGCTTTGTCGCGGTATGCTTGATTGTATATTATCTGGTGTTAATTCAACTTTTTACATTGAACCACCGCACGATGCTTGGGCTTTCAGCTTGACGGAAATCGCTTATTTAAATATATATAACACAAACAGTCTCCCGCCTCCACCGTGCCATACCCCGCGTTAGATCACATTTGATATCCTTCTCCTACATTTCTCGGGTCCTGGCGTCTTGGGAGTTTTGATTGTGTGATTCTATTGAAAATATTTGTATCATGTACCAACTTTAAAGTTGGGTCCTGCAGGTGCGATCCAAAAAGAAAACTTCTAACGTCTAAAGGCCAGAGTGTATTTCTTGTTGTCCTCGGAACACATCTCATCACCTCCCAGAGTTCCACAAAAATCCACTTCAAATGTGTCACAATTCTTGGAACGTTAAAGGAGAGGCCTCGGACACCAGATCTTCATGCCCATTAGATTTCTCTAACCTAGTCCATACCTGTGATGTGCCCGGTCATTGGAGACAGTCAAGAAGGGGCTCAATCAACACCCCCTCTTTTCACATTGATGGACTATTCTAATGCGTCACACACTTTGAGAGACTCAAGAGAACAGTTCAATTTCCGGCCCGTCAACCAACCACCTACCCAATCCCAGTGTATCACAAAATCGAGAACATTTTCAGAAGATGCATCAAGCTCAAATAAGCTTTCTTGTTGGAGATCTAATTCCAATATACAATAATCTTGAGGGAAATTCAAAATAGCTCGATCAGATCGCCGTGTGCAATTGAGAAAGCACTTCAAAGCACCACAGGGTTTGGGATATTCAAGAAGAGAACTTGACAACCACCTGCCCTCGTCCGGAACAAGGAAAGCCTCCAATGCGCCACAAACTTTTGAACACTGAAGAAGAGACCCCGATGGCCTCGACGATCATCTCATATGGCCCTATCAAGGGCTAGATTTAAATTATGTCCTGGAATTTAAAACATTCAAGAAAATACCCGCCTTGACCCTCACGTCTAAGACAGGGGATGTCAGTCCTCGGGAACGTGGATACTGACAATGTTATGATTCACTTTTAACGTACAATCTAGTTTTGGTACGTCGATATCCTCTTCTCAGCCGTCTACACTGCAGAGAAATGGATTGAAGTAAATTGTCCATTTGAAAAGCCCGAAGGTTGCGATCTCATAGGAAGCTCTACATCCTCACTCATTCTCCATATCTTTCGTTCTCATCCTCACCCTCGCCCTCCTCCTTCCCTTTCTATTCGCATTCCGAGCCCGATGCCAATCTCCAAGGTTAAACCACCACTTCTTGACTCTCTCCTGCACCCTCTCCGCCTCCTTCCCAGCCCTCTTCCTTAACAAAAGGCCCCCCCAAAAACAAAAACAAAAATAAAAATAAAAATAAAAATAAAAATAAAATGAACAAGACCCGAGAACAAACCTCAATATCCCATCGAGATAATCAATAATGAACCATTATTTCCAACCAAGAAAAGGGTTTGCAAATTCACATGCGTAACTTACTTAAGTCCCTTATTTTGTGGTAAAAGTAACAGTATCCTGCTTCTCGTCCCTGCGCCATAACACCTCCCCTTGATCCGTTTCAATATGCCGCAAACTTTGAAACATTCAAGATGAGGGCTCTCTTGACTACAAGATGACCTTGCCCGTCGAAAATCCACCTGCATGTGTCGCAAATTTAAGAACACCCAAAGACGGCAACTTGAACACCAACTCATTGTGTTACAGAAGGATACGCCTCATTGTGCCAAAAACTTTGGGTAATACGGAAAAGGACTCAACCACTGGGACCAGGCCTTTAACCTAGGGCTTCGGGAAAGGGGATATAATGAAAATTTATATTGTCAAATGTAGAAACGTCGTTCCGAATTTCTAAAATTACAAATTATTTCATATCGCTATCTTCTTCTCAGCACCCTGCAAAACACCCGCCCCTCTTAAAAGCGCAGTTCTAACATAATCTCTAAACAGCGTCTTCACACCAGCTACGCCCATGTCACTTCGCCTCACACGCACAATACCAGCAATGATACCAATATATGCCAAAATACTGAACAGCTTCTTGAATCGTCGCTTGGCGAGGCCTTTGGAGGTATACGTGATATCCCAGTCGCTCCAAGTGGGGAACATGCAGCGGAGGCCGAACCAGATTTGTGTATATCTAGGAATGTTAGTGTAATTCTAGGCGTGTTGAGAACAGGGAACGTACGGATAGACGGTCGAATTCCAACCACTCTCAGTCTGATACCAACTCTTGCATCCGCCGGTATTCCAAACCCGCTTCTTCAATGCATTCTGCGTATCTCTTGCCCATTCCACCTCAGCTGCCCTTTTGATCTCAGCAGTCTTCACATCGCCCTTGAGGATAGGCTTAATGAATTTTAAACTCAACTCGACCATGTTTTCTGAAGCAAGGATGACTGAGGAATGTCCAGTGGCGGTATTGGGTCCGAAAATGGTGAAGAAATTTGGGAAGCCGTCCATTGCTGTTCCCATATACATTTGAGGCCCTCCTCGTTCATCAAACACATCATGTAATTTCTTGCCACCTCGTCCTGTGATCTCCAGTGGGTGAAGCCAGGTGGTAGTCTCGAAGCCGTTAGCAAGGATAATGACATCTGCTGGAATTTCTACTTGGTGACTAGGCGCGTTGCTGGCAACCTTTGGATCGGGGTACGTCCGACCTGGGCCCAGTGTCACGCTTTTCTCTGCTACGCTAGTAAGTGGTAGAGTGGTAAGCTCGATGACGGGATCATTAAGCCCCGGGAACCAAGAAGCATCGAAAATCCTTCTCTTGCACCCAACCCCATAGTCTGGTGTCAATATCTCATGGTACTTCTTTGGGACCGTGTTTTGCATGTGGTGCAATAGCTTTGCTTCGATCTTGTTGCGCTCCTGTTCATGATAATCTTCAGATCCGAAAAGCCGCCAATCGTATTCTGTACCCAGAAACATGACAAATCGCAGTGTGCTCTGGAAACCTGGGACATTTTCGTTAAGCCACGGTGCCCATTTCGCCCATTTCTTCGTTCCAAAGGGAGGGTTTGGTCTTGGAACAACCCATGGTGGGGAACGCATGAGCTGAGTAACTGATTTCGCGCCATATTCTCTAGTCAGACGAGGAACGAACTGAGCAGCACTACATCCGGTCCCGACAACAACGACGTCCTTGTCTTTTAGATCAATATCATACCTCCATCTCGCGGAGTGAAATATCTCGCCCTCAAACTTCTCTTTTCCCGGTATGCTGTCTGGCCACTGCTTCGGTTCCACCAAACCACCAACAGCACTTATGAGTATTTTGGTGCGAACCACTTCCTGGTAAACATAGACATGTTCTGGGCCATGCTCCCTAATCCTTTGAGCTCGGTCGTACTCACTCAGATCCCCCGCACCAGCAACCAAATGTTGTAGTGTCACTTGCCAAACTTGTTCTGATTCGAGCCATTTGCATTCTCGGACATCGGTGTTGAGCTGGATTTTGTCCACTATTTCATAATGATCGCAAACATCCTGTAGGTATTTGACAATTTCGCGGCCTTCTGGGTGGAACGATGTCCACTTAGGGTTTTGACGGAAAGAAAACGAATAGAATATTGCGGGCCTGCCATGTGCATCGTCAGCAATGACTTTGACCAGTATATAGGTCTGGGAACCAGGTTCCGAGCCAAATAGGGAACATGTTCTGCAGGAATTGCAGAGCTCAAAGAATAAATCGACTTCCTTACACATCACACGCGACGCCAGGGTAGCGATTGATCCACCATGTACCTCCAATACCTGATTGTCTGTCGACTATGCGGAACTGATCAAAACCTAAAGCCTCCTTTAGACGACAGCCCATAGCAATGCCTGACTCTCCAGCTCCAATGACCAAGACTGGATAATACATATAGCTGTTGGCATCGTAGCCATTTTCTTTGCGAATAGTGTTGCCATACATCTTGGAAGACGTATCGAGGATCAGCACTTGCACCCGAATGAAGATAAAGAGGAATGAGTAGAAGCTACAGAAAGAGAGGACCTACAAATTTAGGATGATCGTCCATGAAGGAAGCCATTGTGAACTAAGGAAATAAGTACAAAACCCTCTACCGGTTTGTAGAATAGTGGGCTCCAGCTCTAAATATGTCGGCTTCAGATCCAGGTCATCGTTTCCTTGTGACGCCGAGTGGGCATCCTACTGGTATCTATGGGGGAATTTTACCCCCGGTTCGTGAATCCCCGCATCAAGAGTCGTATCCACATGAACAATTGATCCGAGGTCCATATAATGGTTCGAAGAGGAAAGAAAGCCGAATAGTGTATTTACTAACCATGCCTTCCCGGCTGATTGGTGCTCTGTTATGTAGCTTCAACTCCATGAATAATTCTTGCAGGACTTGACTTCAAGTTTGCTGGCCGAGAACAGAATTGGTCGTCGTCAAACGCATCATCAAACTTTGCCTCAATGGCGCGGGCCATGCCGAGCGCCATCCGAGACTTTGTTTTTCTCAGTGCAGGATCCCAATTCCCAAAGAGTTATGCGAAGAACCACAACAATCTCGAGATATATTTTATTAGGTAGAAGACCTTATGTACGCTATCGGACGACTATCGAACCTCTACCGCCAGTCGATACCATTCTCGGTCGGATTGAAGATGTCGATGTGGATGACTTCCGCGAGAGAGCGTTCATTCCAGAACGACCCATACTCATAACAAGGGGGGACGACTACGAGCAAGACTCGACGAACTTTCAACCTTCTTCCTTTATTCCTGCAGCGAATAAATGGTTTGGCTTGGCTGGAAAAGGGAGCACTTCGAAATTCCACGGGATAACCCCATCACGACAGTACCTATCCCCTTTCGGTGATGTTGTACTACCGTACGAATTGATCGTTGGACAAAGCCAAAGTGAGCTGTATTCTCGCAAGGAGTCGCTTCAGCCAGAACTGCATAAAGGGCAAGGCGAAGGCGTTGAAGCCATATTGTCTCAATTGACTAAAGGTTCTCCGCCCGGCACATTTCATAGATTCAACGCGCCTTTGTCTCTCTTTCTGGAAGCTTGCACAGCAAGAAGAAGCTCGTACCAACTCTATATTGCACAGGCCCAAATCTCAGATCTTCCAAAGGAGCTACAAGATGATTTACCCACACCAAGATTAGTGAAGGAGGCTGGGAAAGGGGACGTCTATGATGCCAATATATGGATGGGAATACCTCCAACCTACACACCTCTCCATAAGGACCCAAACCCAAACCTCTTCGTACAATTGGCAAGTAGGAAGCAGGTGAGGTTATTCAGACCTGTTATAGGGGCTTCAATATTCCGGGACGTTCAAATGCGGATAAGACAAACTTCGTCGCCCAATTTTAGAGGGGAGGAAATGATGGCAGGGCCTGAGCGAGAAGTTCTTGATGAATTAGTTTGGGGCCCCTCAGCGATCAGAGATGGGCTCCAGGCGATTTTGGGTCCAGGGGATGCTCTCTTCATCCCTAAAGGATGGTGGCATAGTATAAAAAGTGTTGGGACTGATGTAACAGCCTCTGTTAATTGGTGGTTTAGATGATTTTCTGTCTGCCCAGGAAGGATTAGATGAAGCGCAGGAAGCTTGATTCGGAAGCTGCACCATTTCTAGTAGCACTTTGATCGTGCCTCTACTGATACAAACCTTATAAGTTCATATGAAGCATATTTAGCTGAAGATGAATATGGAAATGCAGTCTTATGGTAGTCAGCTCTGGTCTCAATAAAAGTCTTCGTAAACATTGAAACATGTCTTCTATAAATACAACACAACTCGATTTATTTAGGGAGAGCCTGGCCTTGGTTATGAATAATAGATAAAATTGAAAGCAAGGTCATTTCTTTCTCTTTTCGCACTGTCCGGGAGCCATTTTCGAGCATAAAATGTCGGCAACGGAACATCCTCATCGCCGACCGCCGCATTTTACTAAACGCACGACAAGATGTCATTGAGCGACGGCTTCTTCTGAAGGCCGCGCTTAATCGCAGTCGCAAGGCTTCATCAGAACGAAGAAATATCCCACCATCCGCATTACACCCCCAACACCACCTCTTTGCGGTATCCCTCCAGGGTTCCTACCAACCGCCTCGTAAAGATGTCTTCTTCTTCAGCTACTCCAGAATCCTGGATCTCCTCCTTTTGCTCCCTACTTGGCCACGAGTATTTCGCAGAGATATCTGAGGACTTCATTGAAGATGATTTCAACTTGACTGGTTTGCAAACTCAAGTCGCTATGTACAAGGAAGCTCTCGAGGTGAGTTCGATCTTCTACCAGTAGTTACCCATGCTCATTCCGCCAGATGATTCTAGATGTCGAACCAGAAGAAGATGAAGATGATGAGGAGGATGAGGAGGATGAGGGAGATGAATCTATCGAAGGCGAAGACCGTATCGCGCGCAATCGAACAGCCGCTGAGCGAAGACACCAACGCATGGCCTCCGATCTATCCCTCATCGAGTCATCCGCTGAAATGCTTTACGGTCTTATTCATCAACGCTTCATTTGCTCGCGCGCCGGTATTCAACAAATGTCTGAGAAGTACGAACTCTCACATTTTGGAGTTTGCCCACGTACGTTCTGTGATCAAGTTCGCACATTGCCTGTTGGATTGTCCGACGTCCCAGGTGAAGATACCGTCAAGTTATTCTGCCCGTCTTGCCTGGATGTTTACGTTCCCCCCAATTCCCGATTCCAAACGGTCGATGGTGCTTTTTTCGGCAGAACATTTGGTGCGCTCTTCCTCCTCACATTTCCCGACTACGATATCAGTAAGAGAGGTGTAGAAGCTCTGGCTGGGCCTCATGGACCTCGGTCTTTACCCGCTTCCCACGTTGCGGACAACGATGATAAGGAGAAGATCAATGGTATGAATGCACATAACTTGGCGCCTGGTCTTGGTAAAGGAAAAGTCTACGAGCCTAAAATCTATGGATTCAAAGTCTCTGAGCGTGCGAGAAGCGGACCGAGGATGTCATGGCTTCGGAAACGCCCCTCAAATATTCATGATCTGGATGAAGCCGCCAACTTCGCTGCGGAAGGTGCTGAACAGAGCGATGATGATTCTGGGATCAATGGTGTACCTACTCAGCGTCGGCTAGGTGCATCTACTCGACCTCCACGACCAAATGGTGGTAGTCCTATGTCAATTGAGCCTAATGGCGAGAAGTACATCTGATTTACGAGCGGATATCGACATTGCAGGCGTTCTGGAGCATATGGAGCATGATTTGATGATTGAAGGAATAGAGGATTACCTTTCTGATATGCTGGGTAACGAACTTGGCACTTTCACACCCCTAAGAGTGAGATACAGAAGACTGTCATAGGTCCTTTCAGCTGTACTAGCGGATACCAATACAGTCATTGATGAGCTTCAACCTGGTCTCGAATCTGCGTGTGAGAAACGTCTTTCGCCAAGTATTCTCTGTTTTCGCTCTAATATCACGCAGGGAATCCATTACCTTGTAGATTGGTAAGAAGAGATCAAATTCCTCCATGATAAGATCTGTTAGCGTCCACATTTTAAGGTTTTGTTTATGCTCAATCCCAGTCAACCAATCAGTCTTTTGCATTCTTGAGCAACTTCAGTCGTCCAATATTCCAATGTTGACAAGATCGAGCTTGGCTATGCCGTAATGTGGATTTTTTTAAGAGATATTCTGTTGACGCCTTCCCCAGATTGCATCATTCCTGCAGGAATCGCGATGCATGGTTTTGATAATGTTCCATCTCGGACAATTATCTTGTCGCTAGAGAATAACATAAAGTCCTTGCTTCGCTTTCGATTTTCTAATTTATTGCATTTCTCTCAATCAATTGAAGCTCCTCTCATTATGCATTTTGGCATCAGCCAAACTTCAAGCTAGAGGTCGCCCCACCAATCCTCACCTCACTTGGCACGAGACACCTCAGATTTTGCTTCTAGTGGGCCATTCGATGGCAACGGCAAAGGAGGGCCGTTTTCTGGTAAGGCTCTCGCACCCTAGCCCTCACAGGGTCTCATCTCTCAATAAGAGCAACAAATCAACAACTCCATCTTCAAAACCAGGACAATATCGGCGCACAAAGTGCAGATGCTGGTATTGTCGTCAACCCGAAACGGAGCTTCAGCAACTCAAAGGAAAAATGGTTCAATGGAGAATGGCAGAGGTCGCTGGTTGTTACGTTGATATTGCTGCGGCACGGCAACATCTTGAAAAGAGGGCCGAGAGAGTCGCATTGGCATCGTGTTGTGAGCCAACTTATCTTTCATTGTACTGTCTGACAATACTGATGTGACGGAAGGTTGAGTGGTGTTATATGAGAATGAGCACCCGCTCATCTTCGATGGTGGTAAGTTGATTATTGGTTCTTCGACCACTCTTGCACATCTGACAGAACCCAGGCAATTTCGAGGCAATGGATACAACTTTTAATGTCCTAGATTGGATTCCAGTCCACGGCGGTGGCGGCAACGGGGGATCTATCGACAGTAAAAACTTTTCGATCTTAACTACAATCGCTGCTACAGTCGTGAGTTTAGAACCTGCTTGGCTGACAGAACTACACTGGCATGTAAAGGTACATCCTTCTCCCCCTGCCAAGCTTCCATTCCACTTATAACCAAAACTAAAGGCAGAAGAATTGCTCTACTTCCTCAACGGGACCGCACGTGCAATCGTCTTCATCGGCACCGCCAATGCACCCACCTTCGACTTCCCCGCAGGAGACACTGGCGCCCTCCCAGACGACCCAGGACATCGCATCCAAAACACAAGCCCCAAAGCCTATCTACAATGGATCAAGATTTAGTCTGACGCAGTGGCTAGCGCTCACGCCGGTGGATATTTGGATGGAAACGCTGAAGATACCGATTCGTGTTGTAAATGAACTGAAGAAGCAGAAACCGGTTTGGTGAAGGGGGTTAATGGCACAGGGTCGTAAGTACTGCAAAATTGATCCTACACTGTGCATAACATTATTCATATTGTTCTTAAACCATTGAACATAATTAATTAAATACCTCAGCTCTACCTCCCTCTCCCTATTTCCCTCCCTCCACCTTCTCCAGCTCTAACCTCCTCTTCTCCTTAGCTTCCTCCATCCTCTTAAATAAACTTAAATCTAATGGTACCCGCTCCCCCATCCAAGTCGCCCGTTGCGTATGGTCCCTCTCCTCCTCCTCATGTTCCCCCGTCACCGGATTCACAGTATTTGGATGTATGAGCACGCTTAACGGGCCACGGTTAATTACGAGCCAAGGGATAAAAGCTCCGAATTGTGCGGGCGTGAAGAGGTTTACTTCGAACATGGCGACTGGGTGCGGCCCGATAGGTCGATCGAAGAAGGTATAGATGCGGAGTTCGGGGACTAGAGAAGGGTTGTGTTAGTGGGGTTTGGTTTAGGTGTGCGGAGGGCTTGGATAAGGAGCTGGGGTGGAGGGGTTTGGTGGATGAGAGAGGAAGGGAGAGATGACCCACATTCATGGCGGATACGCTCCCATAACTCTCTCGCGAATTTTGAGAGCTCAGGGTTTGATTGGAAATAGTAAATGTGCACATCACTGCCCAAGAAAATTATCAGCCTTCCCCCACTTTACAGACTCTACCACTCTAGTAAGGTTGAAACTGACAATCCACCTCTAATCCCCGTATCAAGCGGCTCAGTAAAGCGTTCATAGCTTTTACTGAGAACCGCTGTCTGTGGATTCTTGAAGCTTTTCCCATCTTCAGCCTTCTCGTCTGGGAGCGGTGGGGTGTTTTCGTAGCCTTGGAGGGGGGAGGGGTAGGTATAGAGGGAGGGATCTGCCATTTTTCTTCTTCTTGAAATAGGATTTCTTGTGATTCTAGATAAATAAGAGAGATCGTGGAGATGTGATTTCGCAAGTGGGTTGAATTAAAAGGTACATGGTGGCTGTGTTGAGAAAAGGTTTCTCTTTAAGCATGCTCACGAGGCTGAGACAATTTGGCGCGGGGTATCCGATGGCGTAATTTTTGAGTTGTGGATATGTCAGCTTTTATGCTGCGTTTTGAAATCAAAACCAATCATGCGTAATGCCTTATAAACCTTATTATTGTTTTTGGGACCGTGGGAATTTTCCGGAGTCCGGGTGTCGGTCGTTTACAACTTTTATGAGTCTGATTACCTTCATGTGTGTGACATTAAGGTTTTGTTGTTGTAGAATATTGGGAGCTCGATCATTTTACGTCAACTGCCATTTCCTTAAGTGATGGCAGTTCTCAAATGAGAATTATATTCGTCAAGTGAAGGATGATCGAGAGTCAAGCCCGTCGGGCAGTCGCGCTTCCAAAATATACATTATTGGAGACTAGGATTACTACTGATGGACAAGAGATGCAATAGCTTTTCTGAAGCTTTTTATTATTTGTGTCCTTTTTTTATATAATAATAACAGTTTAATATTTAATAGATTTTAATATTGATTTGGTACTTTAATTATAAATACTAAGTTATTAAATCTTATTATTAATTTAATAGTTTCTAGAGATGTATCTATTATTTTTTTTGTATCTAAATCTGATATGTTGAATATTATAAGTAAGGATCACTTTAGGGAATGACAACTATCCAACCTTGCCATGTGGTATGTCGCGCTGTCGCGCTTCCAAATACACATCGTTGGAGAGGCACCATACCAGGACCACCACTGATGGACGAGAGATGCGATGGCTCCCCTGGAGCCCTTCGCCGTCCGTGCCTTCCTCTGTGATGACAATATTTCTATATTTGCATAGATCCCGATGCCGATTTGGCACCTCAACTATAAATGCCTAGTTATCAAATCTCATCACCAACTCAATAGTTTCCAGAGATGCATGCATCCTCCCCTGTGCTTGAATCTGACATGTTGGGTACCACAAGCAAGGACCACTCCGGGGAATGACAACTATCCAACCCTGCCACGTGGTATGTCTGCAGTCACTTCAGCATGCTACATTTCCGGAAGTGCTTATGTATCCGATGCCCCAGAGCAAAGTTACGTTGCAATACCCATAAGTTGCCTATCCAAGCCATTTGTTATAACGTCTGCACTCTTCAATTCGAATCTATCTGAGGCTGATCCTCCACTAGTAGACGCAGGGCGTACTCTCATTGCTAGGTCATCAGTTCATGCAAATTTGAATTTCGACCCTTGGACTGTCCCTGGCTTTAGGCTTACCGCATTCTGAATTTCCGGTCAAGGATTTATCGTCTTGAGGGCCGGCACTTCGAGGGTTCTCCTTCTACCGCTCAGGTAGGTGCAGGATTCCTGGTCTTGTTACTGAGCTCGAGGAAATTAGGAAATTTCAGGCCCAAATTTTCTCCCCACACTACTCCGAGAAGCGGAAGTCGATAGGGTCGGTGAGTGTAGATGGTTCACTTCGAATCCATCACCTCAATCAACCCACCATTGTATTGAGATAACGCTGAAAGAGACCGTACTCGTATATAAAAAAACTGCAGAGCAGCAAGTTAGCGCGATCGCGTTGCTATTTATACCAGAGTCTTGGAAGCCATAAGCCATAAGCCATTTGTAAGGGTCTTGGTAAGGCAGGGTATGCCATTAAGCCCGAGCCGAGGATCAAAGTAAAAGACGACGACGACCTTGTTCGTATGCGATAGACCAATAAGCAATTCTTGCACTAACATGCAGGGCACAGCCTTACGGTGTGTTCACCTGCCAAGCAATGGCTTTTTGTCTGAATTATAATTGGTTAATAACCCGAAATTTCCTATCACGCAGGCTTGAGGAGCAGAAAGGGCGAGATGATTATTCCTCGCTCCTTTAAATATCGACTATACTTGTACAGGGCATGTATTGCGGCCCTATTGCATTGCAAGGTGTCGGGCATCTGCAAAACAACTCCTCAAAACTCTCACGGACATATGCAGGGTGAAGGCGCTCATTACATTGGTCCAAAGAAGATCTGGATAACTTTATCACCAGGAGATTTGAAACAAGGTTAACCAGTTGGCGGTTCGATACGCAACATATAGGGGCAAATATTTGCTGGGTCTCGCCGTAAACCTACTCGGTAATGGGCCAATGCTAGTACCATCCCTTTCGTAACGAATCCAATCAGAGCTCGAATTCCAGCCTTTTTTGGCTGAACATACTAGTAAACGCGAAAACAACGTCCCTCGCATCTTCTCCCACGATGCTGTCGTAATCTACTGTCTCCACGTTGAGATGCAGAGATAGATACTCGAGACGATCACTTCCCAGGCTTCGAAGAGGGCACCGAGGAATATGATATGGGTGCGCATTAAAACGTCAGCACGGTCAATTTGAAGCTGCATCTCACAGGGCTGACGAATCGGAGTACTTCTGAAGTGAGATTGGAAGCTTCCATCTAAGCTACGAGTCTTCGGGTGGAAATCGCTCTTATAACTAACGCAATCGCTCTGAACTGCGCCTTGATCGTACATGCACATTGACGCCCACATCCCTTCTCCAAAGAAGTCGGAAATCTGCCTTCACAAGTTGAGCCAATATTGTGCATCGACACTCCGAAAGCCTGCCCATGCTTTGCGGTCGCCGCAAGTCGGCTATTCGTCAATCCAGGGAACTGAGTCGGGGTGACCGTCTGTGCTGCGAAGCGTGATCTGATCTACATGGACCCCAAACTTTACATATGAACTCTCTATCTCGACAGTTCAATTTTTATATCGCGTACAGTCATGAGTATCATTATCAACTCAATTTCGAGCCTAAATGAAGTTGTTCTTCCGGCCTCTCACCCGACAATTGTTAAGTTTTGAAGCGGATCTTGGCCAACTGAATTCACGACCACAGTAGCCCTGCAACTTCCTTCGAAGAGTTCTCGCCAGCCATGTCAAAACGTTCCAATCCTTTCCGTCTGTCGCCGGGACCTCCAAGTCATCTAGAAGATTATGGACGAGCTTCTCCCTCGGTTGAACCAAAAGGACCTAAGAAGGCTCGCGCAAGTCGACCCAAAGTAAAATCAGGCTGCATCACTTGTAAAGTATGTCGTCCTCGATAACATTAGCTTGTCAATACTGATTGGCGCAAAAGGCTCGACGTGTGAAATGCGACGAGAGGAAACCTCACTGTCTCAGATGCCAGAAGTTTGGACGAGTCTGCGATGGCTACCCAGACAGACCATCGGGCAGAGGCCCTGCCGTGATTGCAATTCAACCTCGAATACCAACAGTAACCTTGTATTCGCCCAGTGTATCTGTTCACTCGACTGATGAGGAGCATCGGTACTTTCAAGTCTTTACTGAAGATTCAGCCTTTGATATCCCGTGCTTTTTTGACAGTACTTTCTGGACAACAGTCGTTCTGCAAGAGGCCCATGCCATCGCCCCTATACGCCACGCCGTCATTGCGATTGGTGCCCTCTATAAAAGTCTGGACAACGCCCCAGATCCTCAACTGAAGGTCAACATCATTCAAACCATCGACAAGAAGCATCATGAGCGCGCAGTACTTTATTTTCTCAAATCCATTCAAGAACTCAACCATTATATATCAGCCTCGTCGTCGCCACAGTTAAGAGTTGCTCTAATCAGCTGCTTGCTCTTCGTCTGTTTCGAAACTTTTCAGGGCAGCTTTGCCTCTAGCGTTCAGCAATTATATGGAGGTCTAAAGATATTACGCTCTTATTACCACGGGAAGCCTGGCTCGAGGCCGTGGATCCCACGCCGGTCCTTACCGGAGCCACTATCTGCTGAAGCAAACCAGATAAACAAGGCTTTACAAATCAGGATAGGTTGCGACAGTGTGTCGAAGGAAAGAGCTATTGCCATGCATCTCGAAGAATATCTCGGCGAAAGTCAACCTCAAACCAAGTCGGAGAAGCAGATCTTTGGGGTCGCAGAATCTTATGTCTATGATCCACAGGTTGAACAAGTTGAAGCGTCCAACTTCCGCATAACTGGTACTGACTTTCATAAGGAGCAACAAGAGACGATGATGGCTCTGCCTGTTAAGGAACGTCTACTATACTCTTCAAACCGGCGGGACAGTGCTACATCGCAAAATTCTGCACATGAATCAATCGTGTCGACGTCTCATTCCACTCCAATCGAGTCAAGAGCATCATCGCAGGATGTTATGTTCAAGCAATCACCTGGAATCCGAAAATCGTCCTCCTCTTTTTCAAACTCTTCACCGACAACATCTGCAGCCGACACACATCATGTTCCATCGCCAGCATATCCCCCTTCTAGGCAGATTGAATCAACGGCCCTCAAAGGTTCTTCTACATCGCGGACCCCTACACCGAGTCCAATTCTCCAAAACGACCTCACCATCGAAGACGCTCTGATTCAAACTTTTGTACGGCTAGACGGACAAGGTCTCTTCTTTGGGATGATACCTGGTATCCCTCCTCTAATTTGGGACATCCATAAAGCTCACCACATTCCGATTCCTGAGATTTTCTCCGACTTTGCATCGGCTCATCGATGCTGGGACTTCCTTATGGATCGCGCATTACAATTCTACAGACGTACTTTATTCAACAGAGCATTTGCGCCAGCCAGCCGCGAGCCTGATGCTCAAATTGCGAGGCAACATGCTTCGTATGTGAAGCAATTCGCAGACTTCGAAAGGGCCTTCAAGTATATCCTCGATGAGGCCATCGACCCAGATGGGACGATCTCCAACCCCGCCGCTCTGATTCTATCAATCTATCGAAGAACGACATTGATCACGCTCGCTAGCGTCCGCAATGACTGCGAAATGGTCTACGACTCCTACCTCCCCGACTTCCAATACATCGTCCAAACATGCGCGACCCTAATAGCAGCCCAAGCACCAGCCCAACGTCCTCGAAACCCTCGTTTCTCCTTCGAAGTCGGGATCATCCCACCCCTCCACGTCACTGCCACCAAATGCCGCGACCCCATTCTCCGCCGCAAAGCCATCGATTTAATGTTCTCCAGTCCGCGACAAGAAGGAATGTGGGACAGCGTGCTCGTCGGACGCATCGCGAAATGGCTTATAAACTGCGAAGAAGATGGACTTCCGCCTCCTCCGCTAGAGTCAAGGGAATCAAGTGTTAGCCGGTCACCGTCGGAGTCTGGGTCGTTGATGGAGGAGCAATTGAGTTATCCGAGTCCGCCGCATGCGGTTGATGAGGTGGATGTTGGGTTGAGGAAGAGTAAGAAGAGGGTGAGAGAGGGGAGCGAGGTTATTGAGGCGGCATTGACGGAATATTCGAGTAAGAGGCAGGGAGGCGCGAAGTTGAATAGTGTTGGGTTGTATCCTAATTATGATTCGATGATGAAAGAGAAACGAAGGAAAAACGGGGTGAGCCAAGGCAAGGAGAAGGATGGCCAACAAGGATGGATTGTGCCGGAAGAAAATAGGGTTCAGTTAATGGTTGTGGATTTTCATATTCCAGATCGATATATCCAAGTTAAATGTCAGAAGGCGTTACTAAGAGAGGATGGCTCGAGGGAGGAAAGGGAGACGCTCATTGCGTGGTAATTTCGGAAAATATTGAAACAGGATCAAGAAAAGGAAAAGGAATAAAAGCTTCAAAGGTGGCATAGGCACGGCCGGCGTTTTTGTACACATATTTAATTTGCATACGAATCATCAAGTTTTGGTTGTTGATTAAATTTGGCTTTGGAGCCTGCTCTACATTGTAGGCGTGATTGTTTAACAAAATCTCACACATTCAAGAGTCTGGACTTTTCATAAAGTGGGGCCATGTACCTAGGTTTCATTGTCTCATAAAATCTTACACAATAAGTGATCTGAGGACAGCCTAGAGGATCTCGTCAGATATCTCGAGGATTAAGCAAGCAGATAATCCCGAGGTCGGTCGATTTCTTGTCAACTGTGGGTCAAAAAACTCCTCCAAAAGTCAAGCATTCACCCTTCCTATTTGAAGTCTGTACTAGCGCGGACATTTGTTGTCATTGTATCCCAAAAGCCCACACAAGCAACTCTTTACCTATAGACTTTCATCTACCACAACAAGCCAGTGTCCATTATATAATGAAATCTCATGCGATCAACAACCTGGACTTTTATGAAATTCGGGGCAGTCAAGGGCCCATTGTGTCACAACATTTTACCCAATAAAAAAACTGGAGTTCGAAAGATTCAATTCTCTCACAAATTCCACCTAACCACAAACCCAAAAACCGTCCTCCTCAACTCCTCATCCCCCCGATCGCCCTCAAACATGACCCTCTCCATCTTCTCCTCCAGCACTTTTTCCACCAAGAAACCTCTCTCCTTTACCACCTCAAAAAAAGCCATATCTTTCTGAAATAACCACGGTCTATAGGGCGTGAAAAACACTAATGCTTTCGCATCTTTTTCTTTCTTCAACGTTTGCTCTATGCTCTTAACGAGTTTTTCGTGTTCTGAGTGATTAAAGAGGAGGTCGGCCAGAATTAGGATGTCGAAGCCTCCAGTTTCGCCTTCTGGCAGATGCGGCAGATGCGACATAAGTGGCAAGGGATCAGCACCCCAGAGATATCCTTCCGCCACCACTCTCTTCTCTCCTCCCTCTGCTTTGTCTGATAACGCGCCCCCTTCAACATTCCTCTTCAAATTCACAACCAACTCCTCATCCGGATAATCACTGCTCACCACCTTCTTCGCGCCTAATAGCCCGCAAACAACACTCGGTAAACCTGCGCCAGCCCCTAGTTCCAAGACCGTTTTGCCAGTGATTAGGGAGGGCTTTTTCTCGAGGTAAGTGGAGATTAGGCGGCCTGCGTTCCAGAGATGGTGGCCCCAGAGAGGGTTGTGACCGACGAGGGAGAGGGTTAGAATTTGGCCGGTGAGGAGGGTGTGTGTTGCCGTTGTGGGGGCGGGAGGTGGTGGGTAGTAGTCTGGTGGATCAGTGAAGATGTTTAGGCTTTCTTCGGGGTCGGATTCCGGATCTTGTGCGTGGGCAGCTTCATGGGAAGAGACGGTAGTGGTCATATTGGACCTCGATGGGTCATCACGTGGCTGGGTAGTCGATTAATAGCCGGTGCATTCGAGGGTCTGGGCGGGAGGTTAGCACGGAAGGACAATAGTTTTCTGGTAGATGCGACGAATCCAGATGACTAAAATACGTATAGATGCAACCGTTGGCTTGGAATAGCCCATCCATTGAACTTCCCTCAGTAGGCCCCGTCTTTGCAAAGCAAGCACATTCTCTTCAAGATCCATTTTTATATCGCCTTGTAGTTTCATGTCGGAAATCGATTGCTTACATATAGACTGGCAAAGTTATTGCGTGATCAAGTTCCCTGGGCAGATCTCGTAGAATTCCTTAATCTTGAAGGACCCTTTCTAGTAAGGGTACCTTGGTGTAAGAATTCGAGTATTGCTTCGGTAAGGATGTTTATATATATTGGTATGGGCACACCTCGTTTATTCTACACGCACTCTCATGCTCCAAAAAATTGTCTAGATCTGTCACCCAAATTTCTTGATACACCCCCCCTCCAAACCCCCGAATTAATTTATAATTGATTAGATTAGATTTTCTGTCGCTGTGATACTAGTTTGTGCCTGGCGGGATCGCTCAAATTAAAAAAAATCCGAACGATCCATGCAGCCCCAGCCGATCTCTTACTTCACTTTCAGACCGTCCCAAATTAATAAAAATAAAGTTCATGTATCACATAGTGGCTCTTCTCTTCTCATGTTATAAATATCAAGATTATAACATATAATATTTGAAGTCTCAAATATCAGGTAATCGGTGCACAAATGGCTCTCCCCACTGCGTCCCAGAACAAGGGTTCCGACTCGTTAGATGCACGTTGGCTTGAGCGGGCACAACAAGCAGCCAATCGAAACATGCTCAATCCTCCTCCCCCACCATACAATTATCTGACCACTACCTTAGTATAATCCCATATCTCAATCACCTCCCGCAAGCAGGTTCAGCAGAAGATCAACACCGACAATCATAGCGCAGTCTAGAGGGAAGTCTGGCAGATCTGTTTGGAGCATTTGTTCGGAGAGAAACCCGAGTTAGGCATTGATGTGGGTAAGTAAGTGGTTTCCCGCCTGGAGGCCCTCGGTATAAACATTCTGTGCTGACCTCCATAATTAATCAGCTCAAATCTGCTCTTCTTTCAACACATCATCTTCCAATTATCCTTCTGCCTACCTGTGGCTCATGTTGCCAACGTCGATTTTTCCGCTGCCGTACCAATCTAATCCCCTGGATCCGATTGACCTCAACCTAGAATTAGAGGGTTCCAGGAAACACCATCTCCCTCCTGCGCCGAAACAAAGCCTTGCCTGATACGCATAACCCCCATCTGCATCGGCTCGCGACGGTGGTGCATGCGAGTGGCCATCCGCAAGCACACTGTGGCAAGGTCTCCCTAAGACGGTGAGGTTATTTGGACTTCGTTCTGAGTTGCGAAGCCTGTCTGCACCCAACCGATTCGACCACCAACCCTACTTACTTTTTTACGGCAAGAGCCGAATCCTGCAGCCATGCCCTTGATTAATGGATTAAAGATGGCCTGGTATGTATATTTCTTCGTAGCATGCTTGGCTGAAGCGGGGCGCTTTGGCATCTGAGATCTGGATCTCATCTCTATCAGACGACAACGGCCAACGCAATTTAGATGATAGTCTGCTAATAATTCGTGTCCTAGTGAGCCATGTATACGAGGCCATCGATCGACAAAATGTACACATGCAAACGAACGACTTATGGTACCCGTGAGGAAACCTGGAAGACCTTTAAGCGCATGCCCTCATCCAAAAGATCAAGTATGTGGCTGTGGAAGTGTTACTGCCGCTATTCCAAGGAAACAAACATGTCACTGCGGTGGAGATACAATAACACCAGAGCCTGCGTCCGCGGGTGGAGTTCCACAAGATCCAAACCCGACTGAAGTCCCATCTCCGACTCAAGTTGCTTTCAAAGTACAAAAGCCACCAAGGCCGCAATCGAGTAGGAAGCATTCTTTTGATCCGGCCAACTTTGAGAGGATGGATATGAACAGCGTCAATATAATCCCATTCGAACAGAAACAACATAGCATACCGATGGCTTTCTCCGATGGATATGGCCATCCCCAGCCATTTGGATACGTTCAGTATGCGAACCTACAAACCCAATACATTCCCATGTCACTCCAGCATCCTCTGCATGCACATCCAGCCATTGTTGGTACGAATGGCTTTGATCGAAATGAACTCGAACATGTAATCGAGAGTCCCCTGGCAACGCCGACAAAGATGGGTAATGGAGAGCTCAATGGTGAGACAAATCCGAGATCGTGCTGTGGACCACCTCCACCACCGACTGTCAACGTCAAGATCAATGGAACTACGAATGGAAGTTCATGTTGCGCACCCAAACAACCAAGTCACAGCCATAGCTCATCAAGTGCTAGCTCCGTTTCAGAGCCCCAAGATATCCAAGCAGGAAGTTGTTGTGTACCCAAAGCAACTCAACTGCCCGAAAAAGAAACTGTATCTAATCATGCCACCCCAGAAATGCCGCATCGCATCCTTCCACAAAATGGAATTTCTTTCAACCCGGCGATGTATCCACAATACGTACCTCAAGCAACCGTATTTACCTACCCTCCAACCTACGGCTCATTCCAAAACCCACTTCAACCATCCGCATGGCGCCAGAGTATCCGTCCTCACAACTTTGCCGTCCCTCAAGTACCGAACCCCATGCCTTCCGTCCAATACTCTGCGCCTATTGTGCAACAAGCACCAGACACCGTTCATATGTGTAGTTGCGGTGACACCTGTCAATGCGTCGGCTG